>Ga0247823_10002419_pt1 | contig 15395 bp, 14 predicted proteins | sample 13C_PalmiticAcid_2_FD_192426 | JGI IMG/M metagenome (GOLD analysis project Ga0247823, IMG submission 192426) | Soil microbial communities from agricultural site in Penn Yan, New York, United States - 13C_PalmiticAcid_Day30 | ecosystem: Environmental > Terrestrial > Soil > Agricultural land...
CCGATGATCCCCGCGAGAATCGCGAAGATCAGGTACAGCGTGCCGATGTCCTTGTGGTTGGTCGACAGGAACCAGCGCGCGAAGAAGCCGGGCTTGTGATCCGCGTCATGGTGGTGGTCGTCATGCGCCGTAAAGGCGTGGGCGTCGCGGGCTACGTCGGTCATGGCTTACTGGTCCGTGTTGCCGGTGGCGGCTTGATTGGTGGTGGCCGCAGCTTCGGTCGCGTTGACGACGGGCGCTTCGGCGGTGTTGCCGGCGGGCGCTGCTGCAGCAGGCGCTGCGGCTGCCGGGGCAGCAGACTTGGCTTCGGGCATCTTGCCGCCCTTGGCCGCGACCCATTGCGCGAACACGGCAGGCTCAACCGCCTCGACCGCGATCGGCATATACGCGTGACGCGCGCCGCACAGTTCGGAGCACTGGCCGAAATAGACGCCGGGCTTGTCGACGATGAAGCTGGTTTCGTTGAGGCGGCCGGGGACCGCGTCGATCTTGATCCAGAAGGCCGGGATGGCCCAGCTGTGGATCACGTCGCTCGCCGTAGCGATCAGACGGATCGGCGTACCCACCGGAACGACGATGCGGTTATCGACCGCAAGCAGGCGCGGACCGTCGACATCGGTGCGGTGACGCGTGCCGGCCGGAACATCGCCCTTTTCCTTGAGCATGTTGGCGGTGATCGAAATGCCGCCATGGTCGGGATATTCGTAGCTCCAGAACCACTGGTTGCCGATCGCCTTGATCGTCACCGCGTTATCCGGTGCAGGCTTGAACTGCTTGGCAAGCAGCGAAATCGACGGCCAGGCGATCACCGCGAGGATCAGCACCGGGACAACCGTCCAGATGATCTCGATCAGCGTGTTGTGGCTGGTCTTCGAGGGATTGGGGTTCGCCTTGCGGCGGAAGCGGACGATCGTCAGGCCGAGCAGGATCAGAACGAAGATCGAAACCGCGAAGATGATCGGCAGCAGAATCCAGTTGTGGAAATGCGCCGCGCTTTCACCGAGCTTGGTCACCTGCGGCTGGATGCCGAAATGGCCGTTGACCGGCTGACCGATACCCGCAACCGGGCCGGTCTTGTGCGTGCCGTCAGGATTGAGCGTCGGATCGGCGGGAGTCGCCGCTGCTGCGGGAGCCGCTGCGGTGGTAGCGGCAGGCGCCGCGGTTGCCGCCGGCGATTCGACCGCGACCGGCGCGGGAACCGCGGGTGCTTCGACGGCCGGAGCAGCCGGAGCCGTCTGTCCCTGGGCCATGCCGCCGGCGAGCGCGAGGCCAGCGGCCAGGACGATCGCCTTCAATCCATGCATGCGCATCTTGTCGTTCAACCCCATGTTTCCTTGACCCCATGTGCGGGGGCGCCGGGCTTCCGGTCGCGCGGGCGCAACTTGCCCGTTGGGGCTGGCCTATAGCAGCAAGATCGCGTGTCTCAAGCTTGTCGCGCCTCTTTTTAGTTGCGGCGCCTGCGCGCGCTCACCCGGCCACCCGGCGACAGCATCCTGTGAGTGGCCGGGCAGGGGGAGCGCGCAGGGGCCGCGATTCGCTCCGCCGAATACACCGCGGTTGCGGCGCAGGCGGGCCGCGCCTAGATGCGAACAGCGCGAAAAAGGGCGGGAAGACACATGACTGACGACGAGGTTCTGGACGAGTTTCGCACTGCCGAGGCGCTGCTGGAAGGGCATTTCATTCTCTCTTCGGGCCTCCGCAGTTCGCGCTACCTGCAATGCGCGCGCGTGCTGATGAATCCGGCGCGCGCCGGGCGGCTCGCGCAGGCGGTGGCGGCGAAGATTCCCCCCGAGCTTCGCGCGCAGATCAGCGCCGTGGTCGCCCCCGCCATGGGCGGGGTGATCGCAGGACAGGAAGTCGCGCGCGCACTGAACGTCGACGCGATGTTCGTCGAACGCCCCACCGGCACCTTCGAGCTGCGCCGCGGCTTTCGGCTGTCGCCGGGTCAAAAGGTGCTGATGATGGAAGATGTCGTCACCACCGGACTATCGTCGCTTGAAGCGATCAAGGCGATTGCGGAAGCGGGCGGAGAGGTGATCGCCGCAGCGTCGCTGGTCGACCGCTCGAACGGTGCCGCCGATCTCGGCGTCCCCTTCTTCCCGCTGATCCGACTCGACGTACCGAGCTACGAAGCCGATTCGCTGCCGCCCGAACTCGCGGCGATTCCGGCGATCAAGCCGGGGAGCCGGGTGGAGGCATGAGCGGCAAGCTGCGCCTTGGCGTGAACATCGACCATGTCGCGACCGTGCGGAATGCGCGCGGCAGCGGCTATCCCGATCCGGTGCGCGCGGCGCTGCTGGCGGCACAGGCCGGAGCCGACGGCATTACCGCACATTTGCGGGAAGACCGCCGCCACATCACCGACGACGACATCGCCCGGCTTTCCGCCGAACTGCCGGTTCCGCTCAACCTTGAGATGGCCGCGACCGAGGAGATGCTGGGCATCGCGCTGCGCCATAAGCCGCACGCCGCGTGCATCGTCCCGGAAAAGCGCGAGGAGCGCACGACCGAGGGCGGACTCGACGCACGGGGGCAGCACAATCTGCTCGCACCAATGGTGACCGAGCTGCGCAACGCGAACATCCGCGTGTCGCTGTTCATCGAACCCGACCCCGCGCAGATCGAGGCGGCGTTGCGGCTGGGAGCGCCGGTGGTCGAGCTGCACACCGGCCGTTACTGCGAGCTGGAAGGCGAAGCGCAGACCGCCGAGCTACGCCGCATCGCCGACGCCGCAGCGCTGGCGGCCAAGAATGGCATCGAGGTTCATGCCGGACACGGCCTGACCTTTGACAATGTCATTCCCATCGCAGCGATCCCGCAGCTCGCCGAGCTCAATATCGGCCATTTCCTGATCGGCGAGGCGATCTTTGACGGTCTGGCACCCGTGGTGACGCGGATGCGCGCGCTGATGGATGCGGCACGTTGATCATCGGGATCGGCTCCGACCTTTGTAACATTGAGCGAATCCAGTCGACGCTCGACCGGTTCGGGATGCGCTTCGAACAACGCGTCTTCACCGATGTCGAGCTGCGCAAGGCAGCGAAACGCCCGCTCAACTATGCCGCGACGCTCGCCAAGCGCTTCGCCGCCAAGGAGGCGTTCTCCAAGGCAGTGGGCACCGGATTCAAGGCCGGGGTGTTCATGCGCGACATCGGCGTGGTCAACGCGCCGAGCGGCGCGCCGACGCTGGCGCTGACCGGCGGCGCAAAGGCACGGCTTGACGCCATGACTCCCGCGGGTCACGTCGCGAAGGTGCATCTGACGCTCACCGACGATCACCCCTGGGCGCAGGCGCTGGTGGTGATCGAAGCTGTGGCGGCGGAATAACAGATGGCCGGGGAGTTGGCGTTGACGGCGAAGAGTGGCGTGAAGACCGGGCGCACCGACTGGTGGGGCGAGATCAAGGGCATCTTCTGGCTCGTCGTCGCGGTGCTCGGCTTTCACAGCCTGATCGCCAAGCCCTTCTACATCCCGTCCGAATCGATGATGCCGTCGCTGCTGATCGGTGACCGGCTGGTGGTGACCAAATATCCTTACGGCTATTCCTACGTCACCCCGACCTTCCACGTCCTGCCGTTCATGAAGGGGCGGCTGTTCGGGAGCGTACCGAAGCGCGGCGATATCGTCATCGTCACGCCGCCGCACGCCCGCACCGACTATATCAAGCGCGTGATCGGCTTGCCGGGCGAACTGATCGAGACGCATGGCGGCATCCTCTATATCAACGGACGACAGGTCGCGCGGGCGGCGATGGGCGAGCGGCTGATCCCGATCGACGCCTACACGCGGTGCGGACTCGACACACCGCCCGACCAGCGCAACATCTATGAAGGCCGGGTCGTCAGCGACGCGGCGGGCACGCAGTTCTGCAAGGTGCCGATCATACGCGAAACTTTGCCCGAGGGCGCGAGCTACGACACGATCGACCTTGGCATGACCAGCGGCGACAATTTCGGCCCGATGCGGATTCCAGCCGGCCACGTCTTTCTGATGGGCGACAATCGCGACAATAGCGCTGACAGCCGCATGACCATCGACCAGAACGGTCTGGGCGGCGCTGTGCCGGTCGAGAGCATTGGCGGACGCGCCGAGTTCATCACCTTCAGCCTCGATGGCAGCGCGAGCTGGAACCCGCTCACCTGGGCGGGTTCGTTCCGCTCGGGCCGCGCGGGCGACTCGCTTCATCCCGAACGTCCAGCGGAGTAAACGGCATGAGCAAGGACAATGTCTCGGTCATCCGCGAACCCGGCCCCAACGAGATGCGCGATCCGGTGATGCGCGCCGAGCTACGTCGCGCATCGGTGTGGTTCGGGCTCGCCATCGCCACAGCCTTGGTGGTGCTGCTGATTCAGCCGCTGCTGCTGATCTTCGCGGGACTCGTCGTCGCGTCGATGCTTGACGGCGGCGCGCGCCTGATCCGCAAGATCCTGCCGATTCCCCGTGGTTTCGCGCTGGCGATCGTCGTCCTGCTGGTGATCGCGTTCGTCGGCGGAGTGATTTATCTCACCGGGGTCGAGATCGCCGCGCAGGCCGAGCAGCTGCGGCAGACGCTGGAAGCGCAGGCGAACCGGGTCAGCGCCTGGCTGACCGAGCTCGGCATCATGCCGGCGGCGTCGGACCTCACCGGGCTCGCGCAGCAGGCGCTTGGGTCAGTCGGCCGGGTGACCTCGTTCATCGGCGGCGCGATCGGCGCGATCGGCAGCTTCTTCCTCGTCCTCGTTATCGGACTGTTCGTCGCGATGGAGCCGCGCATCTACGAGCGCGGGCTGCAGTGGATGGTCCCGATGGCAACGCGCGACCAGTTCGCGATTACGTTGGCGCGCATGGCACGGACGATGCGCGTTCTGCTGGCCGGGCGCATCCTCGGCATGATCTTCGAAGGCGCGCTTACCTGGATCCTCCTGTCAGTCGCCGGTGTACCGATGGCGCTTCTGCTCGGCATCCTGACCGGCATCCTCGCCTTCATCCCCAATATCGGCGCGTTCATCTCGGGCGTCCTGATGGTCGCGGTCGGCTTCAGCGCGGGGCCTGAGCAGGGCTTGTGGGCGATCGCGATCTACTTCGGCGTGCAGACGTTCGACGGCTATGTCCTGCTTCCGCTCGTCGCCAAGCATACGGTCGATATGCCGCCCGCGCTGACGGTCTCGTCGCAGATCCTGGCGAGCACGCTGTTCGGTTTCCTTGGCCTCGCGCTGGCCGATCCGATCGTGGCAATGATCAAGGTCGCGCTCGAGCGGAAGTCGGAACAGGCAGTTGCAGCCGGAATCGGGGTCGAACCCGAACCGGATGCAACCCCGCCACCCACCAGGCCGCGCGCGCGCCGCGCCGTTCCGCGGAAGTCTGCATGATCCTCTACGACTATTTCCGTTCGTCCGCCGCTTATCGCGTGCGGATCGCGCTCAACCTCAAGGGCGTGGCGCATGAGCGGCGCGAGGTGCATCTGGTAAAGGGCGAGCAGCGCTCCCCCGAGCATGTCGCACGCAACCCGCAGGGATTCGTGCCTGCGCTCGACATCGGCAATGGGCGCATCCTGACCCAGAGCCTGGCGATCATCGAATGGCTCGACTCGGCCTATCCGGAGCCGCGGCTGATCCCCGCTGATCCGCTCGCCCGCGCCGACGCGATGGCGCGCGCACTGCTGATCGCCGCGGACATCCATCCCGTAAACAATCTGCGCATCCTCAAGCGGCTCGAATCCCAGTTCGACGCCGATGAGGCGGCCAAGGCCGAATGGTATCGCCACTGGATCGCCGAGGGATTTGCGGCGCTGGAAGCAATGGCAGGCGACGGCCCGTATCTTGGGGGCGACGCGCCCGACGTCAGCGACGTGCTGCTGGTGCCGCAGATGTACAATGCGCGGCGGTTCGAGCTGCCGCTCGACGCCTATCCCAGGCTGGTCGCAGCCGATGCCGCAGCATCCGCGCTTGAGCCCTTCGCCGCCGCGCATCCGGACCGGGCCAAGCCTGAATGAGGGCCGCTCTGGCCCTCCTCATCCTTCCCCTCCCCGCCTTCGCCCAGGACATCGTGGTGACCGGGCGCGGGCTCGATGCGCCACCGGGCGAAGCCGCCTATGCCGTCGCCGAGATCGATCGCGAACGGCTGACCGAATCAGCCAGCGGACGGCTCGAAGATGTGCTGCGCGATGCCGCAGGGGCGGCGCAGTTCCGCCGTGCCGATTCGCGCTCTGCGCATCCCACCGCGCAGGGGATCACCTTGCGCGGACTCGGCGGCAACGCGTCGAGCCGGGCGCTGCTGCTGCTCGACGGGGTGCCGCAGGCAGATCCGTTCGGCGGCTGGGTACCCTTCCCCGCCTATTTGCCCGAGCGGCTGGCGTCGGTTCGTATCACACGCGGCGGAGGCAGCGGCTATCATGGTGCGGGCGCGCTCGCCGGAACGATCGAGCTGACCAGCGCCGATGCGGCAATGCTGGGGCCGCTGGCGCTGACCGGCTTCTATGGCAGCCGCGAATCGATCGATCTGGTGGCGACCGGCGGCGCAAAACTCGATGCAGGATCGTTGACGATCGCGGGACAGTTCGCGCGGGGCGATGGTTTCATTCCAATCGTCGAGGAGAATCGCGGCCCCGCCGACAGAGCCGCGCCGTACCGGCAAGCGAGCCTTGCGCTGCGTGCGGTATTTCCCGTTGGCGAAAGCGTCGAACTTCAAGCCAATCTGTCGGGGTTTAGCGACGAGCGCGACCGCGGCACCGATTTCACCGCGATGACGAGCGAGGGCATGGACGCAAGCGTGCGGCTGGTGGGGCGCGGACACTGGCGCTGGGCTGCACTGGCCTATCTCCAGCATCGCGACTTTTCGAGCGGGTTTGCGAGCGTCAGCGCGGGTCGCGCAACGGCGTCACCGACACTCGACCAGCATGTCCCGGCGACCGGCACAGGCGCGCGGCTCGAGATCGAGCCGCCGGTCGGCAGCGGCGCGACGCTGCGGCTGGGCGGTGACCTGCGCCACACGTCGGGGCGGACGCAGGAGCTGTATACTTATGTCGCGGGCCGCCCGACGCGGCGACGCAGCGCGGGCGGCGAGACGCTGACCGGCGGGCTGTTCGCGGATTTGAGCCTCGAACGCGGACCGCTGACGCTGAGCGCGGGCGGGCGCGTCGATCGCTGGACCATCTCCGGAGGATCGCTGTTCGAGGCGCCACTTGCAGGCGGCGCGGCGCTTACCGATGCGCGTTTTGCAGATCGCAGCGGCTGGGAGGCGAGCGGACGGGCGGGCATCGCGGTCAGGCTTGCGCCGGCGGTGTCGCTGCGCAGTGCCGCCTATACCGGCTGGCGGTTGCCGACGCTTAACGAGCTTTACCGCCCGTTCCGCGCGGGCACCGACGCGACAGCCGCCAACCCGCTGCTCGATCCCGAACGGCTGACGGGGGCGGAGGCCGGGATCGATCTGACCCCAACGCCCACACTTACCCTGAGCGCAACCGGCTATTGGAACCGCATCCGCGGCGCGATCGGGAATGTCACGCTGGGTACAGGGCCGGGCAGTTTCCCCGGGGTCGGCTTCGTCGCGGCGGGCGGCGCCTATCGCCAGCGGCTCAATCTCGACGCGATCGTCGCGAAGGGCGCGGAGGCCGACTTGCGCTGGCGCTCCGGGCCGTGGCGCGCGAGCGCTTCCTGGGCCTTCACCGATGCCAGCGTCGAAGCCACCGGAGCGGCGGCCACGCTCGGCGGCAAGCGGCCGGCGCAGGTCGTACGGCATCAGGGATCCGTGAGTCTTGGCTGGATGCGCGAACGCGCGTCGGTCTCGGTCACTGGCCGCTATATCGGAAGCCAGTTCGAGGACGATCAGAACGCGCGGATGCTATCCGATGCGGTCACGTTCGATGCGCGGGTCGCGGTGCCGCTGACTGCCGGGCTGACGATCGAAATGCGCGGCGAGAATCTGACTGATGCGCGGGTCGGGACCGCGATCACCGGCAACGGCATCATCGAGCGCGCCGCGCCGCGTACACTTTGGATCGGCGTCAGTTACCGGCCACGCTGAGCGACCAGATCGTCGAACAGGTCGAGATAGGCCTGCACCGGATCCGGACCCGTCTCGATTCGCGGCTCGGGGCGCTGGCGGCCCGGCGCAAGCCAATAGTTGAGCGCGGACACCAGCCGGGCGCGGTCCCCCGGCGGGATCACCGTACCACGCTCGGGCGCATCGATCAGTTCGGGAATCGCAACGCTCGAATCGGTAGCGACGGCCGGTGTACCAAGCGCGATCGCTTCGCGTAGCACCCCTGGCACGCCTTCGAATTCAGAGGTCAACGCCATCACCGCTGCACGCTCAATCGCCGGAAGCGGATCAGGCGCGTGGCCGGGCATCAGAACGCGTCCGGAGAGGCCCAATCGCTCGACCAGTCGCTCGAGCGATGCGCGCTCCCCGCCCTCGCCCAGGATGAGCAGCTTGATGTCCGGATCATTCAGCCGCGGCATCGCGGCAATCAACCGGTCCCAGCGTTTCTGCGGGGCGAGCCGCCCGACACCGACAATGAAGCGCCCCTCGGGCATCGGGGGCGGAGGTGCGCCGGGGATCGGCAGCGTGGCGGGATTTGCGATGACGTGCACGCGCGATGGCGCGATTCGCATCTGCTCCACCGTCTCCTTCGCCATCGCCGGTGTCATCGCGACCAGCGCATCCAGAAACCCGGGATGCATGCGAAGCCACGCGCCATAGCCCCAGCTTACCGCGCGAAGCAGGTCGGATCGCACCAGTGAGTTCGACACCTGCGCCGCCATCGGAGGGCACGATTCGCCCAGGCGCCGGTGCAGCCAGAATGCCGCGGCGGTATAATGGTTGCCGGGGCAGAAGATCACATCGGGGCGCACGTCGCGCACGATATCGGCGAGACCGAACATCGCCCGATACCGCGCGTCGCCAAGTTCATGCAGCGTCACATTCGGAGGCAATTCATGCGCGAGCGCGCCGCCTGCATCGCCGATCACGAGCGTGACCCGCCGTCCGGCCTGCTCCCACCCGGCAGCCATGCGCATGAGCGCGCGCTCCACCCCGCCCCCCTTCAGCGTCTGGGCGAAACTCAGGATATGGGATGCTGGCGGATGAGGCATGGACTTGCAGATTGCCTTGTTAAAGCCCAAATCGCCCCGCGATGAAACCGTATTCTGGTGTGTACAGACGCACCTGCTAGCATCGTGGCCATCTTTTGACGTCGTGGCGTGCTCGAATGTGCGGAAGAGAGGTAGCCTGATTGGCTTATGTTGAACCGCCAGGAGCGCAATTCTTGACGACGAGTACGCTGGCCGGTCCGGCTCCCCAGCCGGGCATGGCGGAGCCATCCGGTCTGGAGCCGATCGCGAAGATCAAACGCCGCTGGCCGACCTGGCTGGGCGCGGTGCTTTCGCTGCTGATGGTGGTGGGCGTCGGCCATGAGCTGCTCGACAAGGGGCTGCACGGGCTGACCAGCACAGCGCCGGCCAGCTGGATTTTCTATATCTTCTTCGCGCTCAAATACATGGTTGGGCCGACCTTCGATTTCATCATCTATCGCCGGCTGTGGAACATCCCCTGGTCGGGCATGATCGCGCTGCACCGCAAGCGAATCGCCAACGACGTGGTGCTCGGCTATTCGGGTGAGGCCTATTTCTATGCTTGGGCACGCCAGCGGACGAAGATGGTCGCGGCGCCCTTTGGCGCGGTGAAGGACGTGTCGATCCTCTCGGCAATGGCCGGCAATGCGATGACGCTGTTGCTGCTGGCGCTCGCGCTGCCGCTGGCATCGGAGTTGCTCACACCGGCGCAGTTCAAGACCGGTATCGTCTCCGCCGCGGTGATCGCCGTGATGTCGGTGCCGTTCCTGCTGCTCTCGCGGCGTGTGTTCTCGCTCCAGCGGCGCGAGTTGTGGGAGGTGTTCGGCATCCACGGTGCGCGGCTGATCTCCGATTCATTACTCGTCGCACTGGCCTGGGCGTTCGCGATGCCGGGTGTTGGGCTTGGGACCTGGATCCTCCTGGCGGCGGCGCGCATGCTCGTGTCCCGCCTGCCGTTCGTTCCGAACAAGGATCTGCTGTTCGCCGGCTTCGCAATCCTTCTGATCGGTCAGGGCGAGGCGCTGACCGAACTGCTTTCGTTCATGGCCGCCCTGACACTGTTGATCCATGCGGTGCTGATCGCAGGGTTCGGCATCCTGGGACTGGTGAGGAAGGAACTGTGATGAATAGGATAGCACCCGCATGCGGCGCCGCCGCGATCGGTGTTGCACTGCTGGCGGCAAGCGCACCGGCAGCGGCTCAGCAAGTGCGCGGCGAAGACGCCCAGGCCTGTATCGACGGCAGCGGGCCTGCAATCCGTGTCAACATCGTCGGTCTCAAGGACCGGCGCGGGCGCCTTAAGCTTGAGCTCTACCCCGGTCAGGAGGGGGATTATCTCAAGGACGACCATGACCTCAAACGCGAAGGCAAGTTCTTTGGCCGGAGCTTCGCCGACACGCCGGCAACGGGCGCCGTCGTCCTGTGCATCAAGGCACCGCGCCCCGGCGCCTATGGGCTGTTTTTCACCCATGACCGCGACGGCAAGAACAAGTTCAATTTCTGGCAGGACGGCGCAGGTTTTCCGAGCAATCGCAAGATGGGGCGCAGCCGCCCCAAAGTCGCGGACGGGTTGGTACAAGTCGGTCGCGGCGTGACCACCGTGACGATCCACGCGCAGTATCTGCGTGGTCTGGGCTTTAGCCCGCTGAGCAGCTAAGACGCGCCATGCGCATCGTCGACGTCAACGAATATTATTCGCCGACCGGAGGCGGAGTCCGCACCTATCTCGACCGCAAGATGCGGATCATGGCCGAGCTTGGCCATGAGCTGATCGTGATCGCGCCGTTCGATGAAGACCGGATTGAGGACCGTCCGGATGGCGGGCGCATCTACTGGGTCAAGGCCCCGCCGCTGATCGTCGATCGCAACTACTGGCTGTTCAAGGATATGGCGCCCGTCATCCGCCTGCTCGACCAGCTCAAGCCCGACGTCGTCGAGACCAGCTCGCCCTGGCGTCCGGCCTGGGCGCTCAGCCGCTGGCAGGGCGACGCGCTCAAGGTGTTTTTCGCGCACAACGACAATATCGGCGCCTATCCGCAGCGCTGGCTGGCGCCCTTTGCCAGCCCCGACCGGATCGAACAGTTGTTCGGCTGGTACACGCGCTACATGAACAAGTTTCTCGAAGGATTCGACACCTTCGTCACCAACGGCCCTGCGCTGGCGAAGCGCTACCGGCGACGCGGTACGCGAGTCGATGCGGCACTGCCGCTCGGCATCGATCGCAACCATTTTTCGCCAGCCCTGCGCGACGAGAAGCTGCGCGCGGCGATGCTGGCGCAGCTCGACCTGCCGCCCGACGGACATTTGCTGATCGGGCTGGGACGGCATCACAAGGAGAAGCGCTGGCCGGTGGTGATCGACGCGGTCGAGCGCGCCGGAGCGAAGCTGCCGGTGGGGCTGATGCTGCTGGGCGACGGACCGCAGCGCTCTGCGCTGGAACGGCAGATCGCGGGCAACACGCATATCCGTCTGTTCCGACCGATCTACGATCGCGAGCGCTTCTCGCGGATCATGGCGAGCGCGGACGCGCTGATCCACGGATCGGATCAGGAACCGTTCGGACTGGTGGCGTCGGAGGCGCTGGCTTCAGGCCTCCCGCTGATCGTGCCCAATGACGGCGGCTGCGCCGAGGTGGCCGATCCCTTGTTTGCGGAGACCTATCGCGGCGGCGATTCAAAGTCGGGCGCCGCGGCGATCCGCCGGTTGTTCGCGCGCGAGCCGTCGATCCTGCGCGCGGCCGCACGGCACGCTGCGGGCCACGTCCTGTCGGATGCGAACCATGCGGCGGCACTGATCGACTTTTACGAATCGCTCCTGGCGGGCAGGCAGCGCAGCGTCGCCGACGCTATTCGGTAATGTCCCGGAACACCTCGGCCGGGCATTGTTCGATCCGGCGTGGCCAGGCTTCTTCCTTCCGGCGATAGACCACGCGCGTGCGGTTGCGCGCGTTCGGAACACACAGCACCGGCGTGTAATGCGCCTTCAGAACGCGATGAAGCAGCGCGCGTGTCGGGCGGTTGCCACCGCCGAACGCCGGGAAGGTCTCGACGATCGCATCGGGGCGCCGGTCGAGGATCGCCTTCGTCTCCTGAAGCGGGTCAACGCCGAGCGCCCAGGCGTTGTTCTCGTCCTGTGCGTTGACATGGCCCGGGAAGGACCAGCGCGAGGGCATGCAGGAACCGGTCATCATGTAGAGGCCCGGATAGCCGTTATAGACGAAGATGCAGCCCTTGTTCGGCTTTGCGGCAGCGGCGACCGCGCGCATGGCATCGTTCCCGCCCTTGATCGCGATCAGGTGCAACTGCACCGCCTGTCCGGCCACCAGCGCAACCAGCGCGATGCCCATGCCCAGCCGCCGCTTCGCATCGAGCGCGGGCGCGAGCAACAAGCACAGCGGCGGGAGCAGGGGGATGGCGTAGTGCGGGCTGTTGAAGCGCCAGTAGATGAGAACACCGAACGCGGCGGCGACCAGCCATAGGCGCAACAGCTTGGCCTCCTGCGACTGCAGATCGAGGCGGATCGCGCGGCGACCGAAAAAGGCGATGATCCCGAACGGCAACAGGATCGCGCTGACTTCGAACAGCTTGGCGACCTGCGCCAACGGCGCGCCCTTGCCCTGCCCGAAGATCGAAACGAAATTGCAGAAGATGAATTCCTCCGCATGGCCCACGGACCAGTAATAGAGCAGCGCAAGCAGCGTCGGCGTCAGCGCCACAGCGACCATCGCCGCCGCGAACAACCCGATCCGATGCCAGGGCATCTGCTGCTTCCAGGCCAGCCAGAGGAAGGCGCAACCGAAGAACGCACCCTCGAACACCACGGTATATTTGATCTGGATCGCGGCACCCAACAGCAGCATCGCCGCGCAGCCGTTCAGCCACAGGCGATCCCGCGCACGCAGCGCCCCGAAGAGCAGCGCCACCGCGCCGACCACCAGCAGATTGTAGAAGACCGGCGTCTGCCCGCCCTCGCCCTCCATGAAGTTGAGCCACAGAATGTACAGCGCCGCGGCAAGGCCTGCGCCCCACGGCCCCGCGCGGCGGCGGCCGAGCAGATAGATCAGCCATGCCGTCGCCACGACGAACACGAGCGCGACGAGCTTGTACTGCAGGAACCCTTCGCCCCCGAGCAGGCGGGCACCGGCATAGATCAGGAAGATCCCGATCGGCTTGCGGTCGAAGATATCGACATAGGGCAGTTCGCCCTGCAGCATCCGATCACCGACGAGCAGATAGAATTGCTCGTCAAAGCCCAGCGCCGGATTGCCGAAGGTGACGAAGCGCACGGCGATCGCCAGGATCAACAGCAGTGCGAGGATCGCGCGATCCGTGCCGAGGAAATGGACAAGACCGCCAGATGCTGGCCTAGGCTGGCTGACCGTCAATGCGTACCTTTCTCAAACGCATGCCGCGAACCGGCCGGGCGGCCGTCGCGGCGCGCGCTTTCCGCGATCACGTCGGAATTGGCAAGGGACCTGCCGCTCACACCTTGTTCGGATAGACCGGCACGATATCTACCGGGATCGACTTCATCGAGGCGATTACGGCGCGGGCATTGTCGTCCAGCACCGCCCATTTCGCCATGAACGCCTTGACCCCCTGATAGTCGCCATTGCCCTGCAGCACGATCATGTCGCGCAACAGGTCGCGCAGTCCCAGTTCGAATCGCGCATCATCGACGCGGTAGCGGCCGGCCTTGGCGTCCCAGACGAACGCGCCCTTGGCCTTGAGGTAGCCATATTGCATCGCCGCACCCCGACCATGCGCTTCCTCGATCCCGAAGCGCATCGCGCGGAAGGTACCGGTGAGGTAGGTGGAGAAGAGCTGCGATTTCTCGGCGGCGGGCAGTTCGCCCTTCTGCATCATGAACAGGATGTTCCAGGCGCCCATGACATCGGCCTTGGCCTCCTCGAGGCCACCCGCCTGATCCTTGAGCGCCTCGCTCACCGTGGTCTTCTGTCCGTTCACGACGATCGTGCCCGGCCCCAGGCTGTGCGACAGTTCGTGGAACAAGGTTTCGAGTTGCATATATTTCTTGGCGACGAGCTTGGCCTGATCGGGCACCAGCACCAAAGGCGCCATGGGCGCGAGGATGCGTTCATACTTGGCGCCGAGCACGTTGGAGAGGATCACCTTCTTCGCGCCCTTGGCCTCACGCACCCGCTCGTCATTGGGCAGGTTGAAGGCGATGGTCTGCACGCCCGGGACATTGTCGCCGCCGCCGCGGATCTGCTCCGTCACCGCGATCGGGCTTTCGAAGCCGCGCTGGAAATTCTTGTACTTGGCCGCGACCGGCAGGTTCGCCTCCATGTCACGCAGATAGCGCTTATACTTGGCAAGCGCGGCGGACTCGGCCGGATCCTTGAGCGTCACGAAGCTCTCGAATGCGGTCTTCTGGCCAACAAGACGATCGGTATAGACTTCGTACGGCCCGATCGCGACCTCGATCGGGGTGCCTTCCAAATCCATCCACGCCAGTTCGGATGCGAAATAGTCGTCGGTCAGGAATGCCTTGGCGCGCAACGTCAGGAATTTCTTGAGGCTGGCATTGGTGGTGATCGCAGCAGCCTGATCCAGCAGCTTCGCCGCCTGGGTAAGCTCGGCCTTATAGGCAACCGAATAGGGGATCGCCTTCAGCTTCGCACCATCGCGGACAACGACAGTATAGGGGCTGTTGAGCGCTGCCTTCTCGCCCGGATTCTTCGAAAGATAGGCTTCGAACTCCTCGCGGGTCAGATCGGCGGGATAGAAACCTGCCCCCTCGGGCATCTTCGCAGCACCGGCGAACGGATGCATATCGGCCAGCTTGTCCCATGGCCCGAAATTGCGGTCGTACATCTCGAGCGCGATGGCATCGCCCTGCTTCTCGATCCCCGCGCGGGTCGCCTTCCAACTCGAGTCGCGCTGGGCGCGATAGATGGTCGACATGACCTCCGACGCCTGGATCAGCAGATTGACCACTTGCCGCTCTTCGTCATTGAGGAAGCTGGTGTCCGGCTTCATGTCGATCACCGCGAGCTTCGCCTTCTGTGCGGCGAGGTCGTAGCTGTCAGCAGCGGTAATCGTATCGTTCCCCGCGGACGGCGCCTGGTTGCAGGCGGCAGTGGCGAGAAGCAGCGCGGCGAGGGCGGATTTGCGCATCGGTAACTCCGGAAACCATTCGGTTGCGGCAAGCTCTAGACCTGTCAGGATCGGCTGTCACGAACCAGCCATATGCGCAGGCCAGGGACGCGGGGAGGGAGACCAGCCATGACCATCCGTATCGATCGCCGTTCGTTGATCCTCACCGGCACGCTGGGCCTTGGCGTTTATGCCATTCCCGGATTCGCGCAGGGACCCAACTGGA
>Ga0247823_10002420_pt1 | contig 15388 bp, 19 predicted proteins | sample 13C_PalmiticAcid_2_FD_192426 | JGI IMG/M metagenome (GOLD analysis project Ga0247823, IMG submission 192426) | Soil microbial communities from agricultural site in Penn Yan, New York, United States - 13C_PalmiticAcid_Day30 | ecosystem: Environmental > Terrestrial > Soil > Agricultural land...
CAGTACGAAGACCGCGCAAAAAAAAACTCTGACGTAAGCGTTGTTCCTTCTCCCGCCCCGGCGGGAGAAGGTGCCCGAAGGGCGGATGAGGGCGCTTCTACCGCCACGCCCGGTTCTTCGGAAGACATCGCCGTGACCGGCGATGGCGCCAGCTTCCCGCCCTCTGCGACGCTCTGCCACAAGTGCAGCACCAAGGCCCTCGTCATCATGGACGGGTGCGCGACGTGCTTGAACTGTGGGTATTCGAAGTGCGGGTAACAGCCACCATCAGATGATTCGGAGCAGAGGATGGCCACCGAACTCGCAACAGGCATCAATGTTGCTTATGGGGAGCGGTCTGATTTTGTGGTCGTCGCGCTGACTGGAAGGACGGGAAGTGGTTGTACTACTGCCGCTAAAGTCCTTTCGTCTGAGTACACTGATATCTCACTCGCTGTCGATGAGGCGAAGGACCTAGACGCCAGAAAGCTCGGTATTGTCAATCGGTTTGCTGCATCAAACTGGGTGCCGTTTCATCGAATCACCGTCTCCAGTGTTATCTGGTCCTTCGTGCTTGAAGTGGATTGGTTAGATGTGGAGCGTGTGATTGAGGGGTTGAAGCTGAAAAACGCCAATCTTGATGGCGTCCGAAAAGTTCACGAGCGATGCCGAGGTGACTCTCGTTTCAAAGCATTCCGTGAATGTATGAGTGCCCCCACGAAGGCTGCATACCCCTCTGCTTGGGATTACTACAAGGAAGTGGTCGAGCCAGCAGGCTCAGATGTGAAGCGTGAGCTGTCCCATTCCTATGCTCCGATATTCCAGCTTTTCGGGGACAATCTAAGGCTTAGCGGCAAGCCCCACACCTCAGGCATCAAGCCCGCTGAGTTGTTCTCGCTAATTCGAAGGGTCAAGCTCTTGGCGAAAGCCAGCTTCTACGCTGGCAAAGCGAAAAAATCGCCGTCAGTTCGGGTTGTTGTGGATGCAATTCGAAATCCTCTTGAAATGCTCTACCTTCGAGATCAGTTCGCGACTTTCTATTGCGTGGCGATAACTGTAGATGATGTGGACAGGGTTTCGCGACTCATGAATTCTGGAGTCCTTACAAGAGTCCAGATCGACGCGATGGATGCGAAAGAATACGGCTCCAAGTCGTTGAAGGACTACGGAAGTTTCGTATCTCAGAATCTAAAAGAGTGCATCCAGAAGTCGGATCTTTTTGTCACGAATCCAGGGAGTAGCAGGGAATTCGATCAGTCTGTGCAGCTCAATCGCCAGTTGGTCAGCTACGTGGCTTTGATGCTTCGCCCTGGCTTGATTACGCCAACGCGTGATGAGCGATGCATGCAGCTTGCCTTTGTGGCAAAGCTAAACAGCGGATGTATATCTCGGCAGGTCGGCGCGGCGGTGGCTGACTCTAACTATTCGATCAAGGCGGTTGGTTGGAATGATGTTGCGAAAGGGCAAGTCTCATGTGCTCTGCGAGACGTCAATTCGCTGCTGACCAACAGTGACTCTATTGCGTTCAGTGACTATGAAAAATCAAACAAGTCGCTTAGAGATCACCTCGGGAAGAAATTTGCGAATAGGGGTGTCCTTTCTTCCGATCAGGGTCTGCACTGCCCGTTCTGCTTCAAGGATGCTTACAACGAGTCTGAAGGAAAGAAGCGTGACAACCAGGTCCACACTCGTGCATTGCATGCGGAAGAAAATGCGTTTCTCCAGCTGGCGAAATCGGGAAGTGGTGGGATAGAGGGAGGGGTTCTCTATACAACGGCGAGCCCTTGCGAACTCTGTTCGAAGAAGGCTTATCAGCTTGGGATAACGGAGGTGATCTATGTGGATCCGTACCCCGGGATTTCTGCTGATCACATCTTGGGGAGCGGCCCAGATGCACTTAGGCCAAAGCTAAGGCTATTTAGTGGGGCAATAGGGCACGCGTACCATCGTCTTTATGACCCTTCGATGCCAATCAAAGATGAATATGAGGCCCGCCTAACAGAGGATCCGCAGCCGGGGCTGTTTCAGGGTTAAGGGGGGCGATGTAGGCGCAGGGGTAGAGTGGCGCTCCAGGGCCATAGGTTGGGGTGAGCTTGCGAACCCCAACGTCACGCAGCGGTTAGAGCATAGGATGGGTTAAGCGGATCGACGCCCATCAGGTCGGGACGACAAGGCAAGGGGATGCCATGAAACGTCAGGAACCCAGATTCGAGAAGGACCTGAAGGACGTGGAGTTTCGTCCGCGTACCTATCGCGGCCCGTCGTTGCCGTCCACTTCCCACCGCAATGAAGGCTTCGCTTGGAAGATCGGCGTGGCTGTTGGCGTTGGCGTGCTGGCCGCGCTGTTGATCTTCAATGCCTATGAGCGCCATCAGGCGCGGCGCGACGTCGAAGAAGCGATGCGCGTGCTCGAGCAGGAGAACGCCAAGCTGGAGCGCGAGATGCAGGCCGCTGTCCGCTCGGTCGCCGCTCCTCCACCCCGACCGATGCCCGTCATTCATCCCGTCCCGCCCGGTTACCGCTGCGCCGGTGGCACGCTGCTGTATCGCGATGGCAGCAGCTGGACTCAGATTACCGCGCGATCTAATCATGTCTACTGCCCGGGCAGTCGAGTCGAAGATTGCTACGCGGTTACGCCCCGATCCGTGGGTTGCTCCAGGGGCTGAAGAATGTACCCCCTGTCCTGCCGAAGTACGTGTGGCAGCGGCGCGGCAGGGATGTTCTTTGAATCTTCGACGGCCTAAGAGGTGAGCTAATGACTATGGGTGCGCGGGCGGTCAAAACGGACGAGGATCGAGCGGATGCTGATTCGCCTTGGTCGTCGCTAGTGCTCATCTGGATAGTCCTTGCTGCCGCATGGTTGGCGCTCGGCGTGGTGGCTAGCAAGCAAGTGCGTCCCGGAGAGTTCGGAGATATGTTTGGTGCGGTTAACGCCCTTTTTTCTGGCCTCGCGTTTGGGACGTTGATCTACACGCTTTTCCTGCAGAGGCGCGAGCTCGCTCTGCAGCGCCTGGAGCTTCGGGCAACACGGCAAGAGTTGGCAGGTCAACGAGAGCAGTTGGAGGCGCAGAACGATCAGATGCGGCGAGATGCCTTTGAGAGTTCTTTCTTTCGAGTGCTCGCAATGCTTGCCGAAATCGTCGAATCGATTGACTTGGTTGGAGATAATCCTGCCAAGGGGCGTGACTGCTTCCGAAGGTTCTATGAAAGATTCGAAAGCGCATACAAGCGTTTGCAGCTGATCGGACGGATCTCGGATGATCGCGCAGCTGCGTCAAAGGCTTATGGAGATTTCTACTCAAGGTATCAGGGGGATGTGGGCCACTACTTCAGGACGCTTTACAATCTCGTGAAGCTCGTAGATAGAAGCAATGTCGATGACAAGCACTTCTATACCAACCTGATCAGAGCTCAACTGTCCAATCAGGAAACACTTCTGCTCTTCTACAACTGTGCGGGCGGCTTGGGTCAAGAGAAGTTCAAGCCTTTAATTGAGAGGTACGCACTTCTAAAAAATATGCCTCGAGAGCGCTTGCTGTCGCCCGATCATGAGGGTTGGTTCGCCGATGGTGCGTACGGCGCGGAGTACAAGGCGAAGCGATAGCCTGCTCTGTTCGGTTTATCATCTCGGAGCTTCACGTGACGCACCAACAGGAGAACTTTTATGTACTTCATGGATGCCGGTAAGACGGTCTCCGTGCTTCCTGAAATTGCCTCCATTTTTATCGCCTTCATTGCTGTTGTCATCGCCGCTTGGAGCGCCAGTAGTCAGCGTAAGCACAACCGCCTTTCGGTGAGGCCACTCCCTGAGATCAAACTCCGAGACATGGAAGGTCAGATCAAGGTAGAGCTATGCAATAACGGTACAGGCCCTTTGATTATTTCGAAGCTCAGAGTTTCGGCGGTGGGCATTGACGAGTCTTGGGAGTGTCTCTTGGATGCGGTGCCCGAGTCTCCTGTTGCTTGGACCTTTTTTGTCGGCAACATTGATGGGAGAAGTGTTCGCCCCGGCAGCTCAATCAACTTGCTGGAGTACTCCTACAGGACTGGAAGAGTTACAGAGAATAGGTTTGCGAGAGAACTCAGGGAGGCGCTGAGGGTTATGACGGTGCATGTGTCCTGCAAAGACATATACGGCGAAGAGGTTCCTGGCCAAGAGAAGAAGCTGAGTGGTTCGGCCGCAACCTTTGATATCTCAAGAGCGTGGGGTGGGCTTCGGCTCACCGCCGTCATAAATGAGAAGTGGGCCAGGGCCCACCCTACGAACCCACTGAGAGGCCGTTAGTGAAACGCATGGCCATCATCATCGCAGGCCTACTCGGCGCCGCAGTCGCCCCGCCAGCCGCGGCCGACATCGTCGCCGGCCCCAACAGCTGGTTGATCGGCGATTGGGTCCTCTGCAAGAACCCGGACAAGAGCCCCAAGGACAGCATGCGCTTCGCGTCTGACGGCACGGGCCAGGTCATCAGCGCGAAGGGCAGCACCGAACTCGTCTACCGCGTGCGCGGTGCACGGTTGGAGATGCTGGCCAATGCCAAGGGCTACGCCATTCCCATCACGCTGACGATCCAGCCTCAGCACGACGTGCTGGAGAATCACGACGAAGAGACCGGCAGTGTCACCACCTACGTGCGCAAGGACGGTCCGCGCGTGGCGGAATGCGATGCTTAGTCCGCGGCGAACGCACTGACGAGAACGGAATGATCGATTACGAAGAAGCCAGCGCACGTGTCGAGGAAGCGCTGGCGCGCTGGCCCGACGCCCAGGAGACGGGCGATTCCCTCGTCATCCTGCATGAGCGCACGTTGGGGAAGCCGTGGGGCTGGGTGTTCTTCTACACCTCGAAGCAGTTCCACGAGACCGGAGACTTCCGCTTCGCGCTGGCAGGCAACGCGCCTTACATCGTGGAGAGAGAAACGGGACGGCTGATCGAGACCGGCACGGCGCTGTCGCTCGACGAGTACATCGCGAACTACGAACGCACCGGGGATCCCCGGGCGTAGCGTGCATAGGTGCCGACGAGCGTCTGGTCTCGCGCGCTACAAATGTAAATAGACGCCCCGCCATCCCCGACGCAAACTTGCCTCCAAGGAGCGTCGAATCTCCGAGAGTTAGCGGTACCCACCTACGTCAATCTGGTGGGTTTTTTGTGCCCAAGGCATCGGGCGCTTCCGACGCAGTCCGTTCCGCGTCGGGAGGGTGGCGGAATAGAACACCCGCGAGGGAAATACGCCCGGCTGTCTGACTCCAGCTTCGAACCTCCCGACACCCTGCGGGCGCATGCCGCGCCCGCAGGCACGCCTTGCACCACGCACGCGGAAGGACACCGCCATGAAGCACGGAACGCTCGCCGACCCCGGCTGCTACCACCTGCCCACCGAGGCCCACGCCGAACTGCAGGCCCTGCGCGACCACCTGCACCTGCTGGCCCAGCTCAGCATCCCCGAACACCAACACCTCGACAGCCTCGTCCTCCCCCGCACCGGCCTGGCCCACTGCTTCACCCACCTGGCCGATACCGCCGACCGCATCGTGGGCGCCGTGATCGCCTGACGGGCGAAGTTGCACATGGCATAGTCTCTGCGCATCAGCCTTGGGGAAGGGCATGACCATCCGCGACTACCTGCGCCAGCGAAAGGCGTGCTACCTCGGCATCGGCATCGCTAGCCTGGTGTTCGCCGCCGGGTCGATCCTGGCTCACGGCATCTCCGGGCACGTCGTCTACAGCTTCGCCGGCTTTGCCTTCGTGTTCGGCTACCTGGCCTGCGTGGTCCTCTCGCGCGGCATCGCGTGCCCACGCTGCAAGACGCCTGTGGGCGGCTACACCACCTGGCTCAACCTGCGCCCCTCCGGCTTCTTCCGCCGCACGAACTATTGCGCCGGCTGCGGCGCGAACTTCGACGAACCGGTGACGCCTCCGCGGAGCTGACTCGTCGCACAAGGAACCGTGTCATGCCACCGAACGACACACTGAGCTTCACGGAACTGGACCGCCGCCTGCGCAAGATACCCGACGGCCCTGCGGGCGCTCTCAGCACGCCGGCGCTCCATCGCATTGCCAACATGATCGGAGGCGTGGGCTTTGTCCTTGCGCTCATCCCGATTGTGCTCGTGCGCTTCATTCCGGCGGCCGCATGGATGATCACCGTGGTGCAGATCGGCTTCTCTGTCATGGTGCTGGCGTGGCTGCCGGTCTACGTCCTGCAACTCTGGACGCTGTTCGCGTCTATGTGGCGATGGCGGCAGGAACAGGCGGAGCAACTCGATCACGACCGCCCGGAATTCGCGGCGATCATGGCGTGGCTGTGCCAGCACCCGTCGAGCGCGCTGGACGAATGCCACAAGATGGCCGTGCTGGCGCATCGCCAGTTGGTGGCGAAGCTGGGGCTGCTCGCAGGGGGTCTCGACCGCCTCGGCGTCATGCCCGCCGTGGTGGCGGCCTACCTCTTCCTGCGCAACGTCGGCGATCCCCTCGACATGCCGACGTGGGAACTGCTGATCGCCGCTTTCCTGATCCTGCTGTGGATGATCATCGTCGCGGCCACGCTGATGCGCATCCGCCTGCAACTCTACGAAACTCTGCTGTCCGAAGCGCTGGCGATGAAGTCGGGGTCGGGAGCCCCTGCCAGCATCGAGAGATAGCGTTCAACGTACATTGCCCGGGTGCAGACGCTACGAAAGTGTGCGCTGCCCCCATCGTCTTCAAGTCTGTGGAGGAAGCCTATGAAATGGATGCTCATGCTCGCACTCGTCGGATCGCCGGCGCTCGCCGATCCGCCCCAGGATCAGGCAGCACAAACCGCCCGCCACAACACGGAGCTGGGGGAGGCGCCGGCATTGCAGAGTGATCGTCCCGAGTTCGATATTCCGCCGAAGCGACTCAGTGGAAAGGCCCCTGTGTTCCCCGTCAGTCACTTGATGAATGGAACCAAGGGCAAGGTCGTCGTGTCCTTCACGGTGGGCGTGGACGGGAAGGCGAGCGAGTTCAAGATCATCGAATCGACCGATACGAAATTCTCGGACCACGTCGTGATTGCGCTTCAGGAATGGCGCTTCAGGCCGGCGAAGAAGAATGGCGTCGACGTTCCCGCCCGGATACGGCAGTCATTTTCCTTCGGCTTCTGAGAACGATCGTGGGGCTTGCCGGGCGATAGTCCCGTAGCCCGGATAAGCGCACGTACCTTCGTCCACCGTCGTGTGCAGTGGGCCAACGCCCACCCGACGCCGCATTCACTCTTGCGGCACGTCCGGCTTGCCCGCCTCCGCCTCAGCGGCGCGCGCCTTCCTTTCTTCTTCGCGCCCGTTCCAGGCGGCCAGCGCCATGAATGCAAGCAGCAGAAGCGACAAGCCGGCCCCCGCCCAAAGCCCGGCCGCCAGCTTCAGGATCACGACAAACACCATCCCCACGGCAACGACCAGATAGATATGCCAGTGCATGCGTGCGTCCCCGTCCCTGTCCCCGGCGCTGAGTGTAAGCCTGAGCGGCGTTGTCGTGTCACAGGAATGGGGGCGGGGCGGCTCCGGTGGGCCCGGGATGGCTTTCCGAGCCCCATCGCTCTCACATTGAGCCCCATCCATGGAGCGCCGAGCCCCATCGATGGCGCTCCGAATCCCAAACGCCGGGCACCTTCACTCCATCGATGGCATTCGGAAAGCCATCGATCGCATTCCGAAACCCATTGATGGCACATTGAGCCCGATCTCTCTCACATTGAGAGCCATCGATCACGTTCCGAGCTCCATCGATCGAGCGCCGAATACCAACTTTTGGCATCCGGAATGTGATCCACAAGGCTCAGAGCTCCGCACATCACATTCCGAGCCCCATCGATGGCTTTCCGAGCCCGATCGTTGGCATTCCGAGCTCGATCTCGCTTCATCACTGCGCTGCATTTGTGAGAGGCAATGCCCGCGCACGCACGCTAGGCTGCGGGCGTCGGCGATGAACGCCGGCGTGTCCTTTCACTGTGATCAACGGAGTGACCATGACCCAGAACCGCATCTCCCTGCGCTTCAGCGCAGAGGACCTGACCGCCATCGAAGGCGCCATCGACACCCTGGAACAGCGCTTCACCGGCCTGATCGGCCTGACCCCCGACGAACGCCGCGAACTGACCAAGATGGGCGACAAGTCCGAAGCCTTCTGCCGCCAGGCCGTCATCACCCTCGGCAAACACCCGGGCGTGCTGCCGCGCAACTTCGACGTGGCCGACTACCAGGCCGACCTGGCCGCCCTCGACGCCCTGCGCCCCGTCATCGTTCGCCTGCAGCGCGTCTACGACCGCCTGATCGACAGCGAAATGGCGCTGGGCAGCGACCTGATGGTCGCCTCACTGGAAGGCTACGCCCACCTCAAGGTCGCCGGCCAGGCCGACGGCCTGGACACCCTGCGGCAGGCGTTGGGGGCGCGCTTTGATCGCAGGCGCAGGACCGCTGACGAGGCTGCGCCGGCGCAGTGACGCAGGCGGCAACACGATCGAGGAAGACCCCGCCAAAGCGGGGTCTTTCCTTTTCTGGCACAGGGAGCGCGCGCTGACTCGGCGTGAGTCCACCTGCGGGCAAGGCGGTGGCAAGCCAAGTGCATGCATTTACCTTTGCTTGCCGACAAGCGGCCGACCGCTTTCCGACAAGCAGCGCGTTGGGCGCGTTGAGCGTCAGGGGAAATCAGAGCAGTCGCACACCCATTAGCCGGTGTCGCACGCAATCTTGCGTGCCGTGTTGGCCGGTGCGTTAGTGCGGCGCCGGCTGCTAACCCTGTTCGGACTTCAATGATCTATTCCCAAGGAGAGCAGGATGAGCAAGCCCCCTTCTTATCTGGATGAGAAGTCGAAACTCGCGAAAGCGTGGTGCCACGATCTATCGTGCTTGCTAAGCGAGCGTCCTCCCGAATTCTCAGCCGCGGAGGCGGAGCGTCACCACATTTACGCACTCCTTTGCCTGGCCCTCGTGTACGCGTACCACAATGGAAACAAGGCGGGCGCGCGTGAAATGGTCTATCCGCGAAGAGTGAACCAGCGGCGCTGCGATGGGACGTACAAGGGGGATAAGGATGGCGACCGCTATATCGGCCACAACATTGCCGCCATCGCCGTGGATGCGACCGGTCACGTGATGGACTTTTCGTTCAATCACAACAAGATATTCAGCAGCAGCACCGAGCATGCTGAAGCGCGGTTGGTCCGCAGGCTGTTCCAACTGAACGCCGTCCAGGACTCTTGGGTGGTCAAGACGCTGCCAGACAAGAAGAAGTCCACGCTCGATCAGGTGACGGTGTACACGTCGCTGGAATCCTGTGCGCAGTGCGCGGGCATCATGGCGTTGGCCAACATAAAGCGGGTCTTCTACGCGCAGCCAGATCCCGGGCAGTACATGGTCGGACACATCATGCGTGCATTGGACGACAGCGGAAGATCACCCGAGCATGTGCCGGCATCTTTGATCGGACTGGATCAGTACGATGCGTTGACGAACGGCTATGCCGCCTTCAAGAAGGACGTTGGCGACCTGCCGTTCTGGTGGGAGAGCGATGCACACCCAAGCCAGCACGATGCCGTGGACTGCAAGAAGTGCGACAGGAAAGAGGATCTCACCTCGTTCCTGTGCGAGGACACCGCGCTGGACATCTTCAAGAGTGCGCACGATGCGCTGGAATCATTCGTCGTCCTGAATCCGTGCTACCAGGACGGTTCGGCCGTGCTGCTTACCAATGCGCGCGCTGACAGCACGATCGAGGCTCCGAAGGTCCTGACGAATGATGAGGTTCTGAAGCACGCGCAGTACTTCCTCAAGTACGCGAGGACGCTGGGTCAGCGAGGGACCCCGCACCAGTAGCCTGGCGTCCGTGAGATCGCGTAGGGTGGGCTGCAGCCCACCTTTCGTCCGTTGCTTGGCGACCCAGACGGTGGGCCAAGGCCCACCCTACGTGCTACGAGATGCTGCGGTGTGCAAGCGCACTGGCCCTCACCTCGCGCCGCCGCAGCTGGACGAAGAAGAACGCGATCGTCAGCAGGCCGATCACGGACGGCGCGATCTGCGACCAGGGTTGGCCGACGCGGACGAGGTTGCCCACCGCCGCGGAGAGCATGCCGAACAGCGAGGCGATGAGCTTGTACGCGTGGTCGTAGCGCCAGAGCGTGGCGAACCAGCGGCGCGGGAAGCACCACCGCGCCGTGTCGTAGACCAGCAGCGTGAAGAGCGCGCCGAGCGATGCGTACGCCACGATGTCGGCGCGCCCGGAAGACGACACCAGCGCGGGCGTGAGCGCCACCGCGAACGCGAGTGCCGTCAGCGTCCACAGCGCGTCGAATCCGGAAGGCCCGCGCTCGCGCGTGTGGATCGATCGCCAGCCGCTGACGAGCTGATAGGGGACCAGCACCGTCAGCACGGCGAACACCGGGATGAAGCGGAAGAACAGGGTGCCGACCGCGGCCGACAGCGACACCAGCAGCGCAAGCGCGCAGAACACCTTGCCCCACCGGCGATGCGTCGGCGTGCCCTTGGTGCGGGCCAGCAGCACGAAGCCCACCAGCAGCGCGAGCGTGCCGGCGCCGACATGCACGGCGAGGTTGGCGAGATGCGGGGGCGACATGGATCTCCTCGGTCGGCGCGCGGGAGCGTCCGGGCGTCGTTCGAGTATCGACGCGCGTACGGATCCGGACAGCGTCCGGCGGACGAACCGCAGCCGCCGCCGATGAAGCCGCGTCCACGCGGTGCGAAATCGACCCGCACGTGTCGCTGCGTGGCGTCAGGCGCGCGCGACCCTGGCCCGCCCTGGGAGACCCGGATGCGTTGGACCGACGGTGGGTGGCGCGTGCTTCCTGCCGCGGGCCCGCACGCGCGATAAACTACGCACCACGACAACCCGATTCCACGAGGAACACCCCATGGCATTCACCACGACCGCATCCGGCCTGCAGTTCGAAGACACCGTCGTCGGCGGCGGCGCCGAAGCCAAGCCCGGCCGCAACGTCACCGTGCACTACACCGGCTGGCTCTACGAGAACGGCCAACAGGGCGCCAAGTTCGACTCCAGCAAGGATCGCGGCGAACCCTTCATCTTTCCCCTCGGCGAGGGCATGGTCATCCAGGGCTGGGACGAAGGCGTGCAGGGCATGAAGGAAGGCGGCCAGCGCACCCTCATCATCCCGGCGAACCTGGGCTACGGCGCACGCGGCGCCGGCGGCGTCATTCCTCCCCACGCCACCCTGAAGTTCGACGTCGAACTGCTGGGCGCCTGAGCGTCATGATCGCGTAGCCCGGGTACGCGCAGCGCACCCGGGATGCTCTCCGCGTAACCCTTCCGATCCCCGGGTGCGGCCTCTGGCCTTACCCGGGCTACGCGTCGGTGGCGGTTACGCGAACCCGCGTAGCCCGGGTAAGCGCAGCGCACCCGGGGTGCTTCGACGTAGCCCTTCTCATCCCCGGGTGCGGCCTTTGGCCTTACCCGGGCTATGTGTCGCCGTACGAGTTCCGTGGATTACGGCTTTCCGCTATGGTCGCGGCATGGTCAGGTATCGCCGCAATCGGATTGCAGGCGCAACGTACTTCTTCACCGTCACGTTGCGGGACCGCAGGAGTGACCTGCTCGTTCGCGAGATCGATGCGTTGGGCGCCGCCTGGCGTGCGGCCGCAAAGCGCGTGCCGCACGGGGTGATCGCTGCCGTCGTCCTTCCCGATCACCTGCATGCCGTCATCCGCATGACCGATGCGACCGCCGACTATCCGCGGTTGTGGCAGGACATCAAGAAGGGGTTCACGCGCCGTGTCGTCGCGGCCGGCGAACCGTCGCCGTGGCAGTCGCGCTATTGGGAACGCACGGTGCGTGACGAGGCGGAGCTGCGGGCGCTCGTCGACTACGTGCATATCAATCCCGTCAAGCATGGTCTGGTGGAGACCGTCGCGGCGTGGCCGCATTCCAGCTTTCATCGCTTTGTGGCGCGAGGCGTACTGCCAAACGACTGGGCGGCGACAGGCGGCGTGAAGGCGCGAATGGGCGAGCGATAGCGTCCGCGGGCCGCGGGTGCGCTTCGCTTACCCGGGCTACGGGTGGGGCGCTCCACGCAGCGCCGCCAACTGCGCTTCCAGTTCCGCGATGCGCTGGTCGCGCTCCGTCAGCACACGCTGCACGTCTTCGGCCTCGAAGCGGACCGGGATGTACTTCGGGCAATTCCAGTCGAAGGCTTCGACGTGGATCCGCATCTCGCGCTCGGTACGTCCGCTGCCCGGCGATTCCTGCACCGCCAGCCGGCCCAGCAGCTTCAGCCGGTGCCGGTGCGCGTAGTCGACCAGGATCAAGGCCACCCGATCGTCCTGGGCCAGGTTGCCCACGCTGATGAACTGCCGGTTGCCGGGCAGGTCGGTGAACGACAGCGTCGTGGCGTCGACCACCTGCAGGAACCCCGGGCTGCCGCCGCGATGCTGCACGTACGGCCAGCCGGTTTCCGACACCGTCGCCATGTAGAAACTGCGCTGCGCATGGATGAAGGCCGCTTCATCCGGCCCGAGTTCCGCATTGCGCACACCGTCCCCGGACTCGAAGACCCGCGCGTACTGCGCACGGCTGCCGTCGCGCGCCTGCACCTCGCGGACGGCGGGCGTGAAAGCGATGTTCGCGAACGCGTGTCTCATCTCGTACTCCAAAAGGGTTTGCACCCGCGTAGCCCGGGTAAGCGCAGCGCACCCGGGGCGCCTTGCAGGGAACGGTTCCGGTACCCGGAGCTGGCCTATCGCATTGCCCGGGCAAGAGCATATCCGGGACTACGCGCTAGTCGTCGTAGCCGCGCGACCGGATGCCGACCAGGCCCGCGGTCGCGAACACGAGCGAGTGCCCCAGCAGCATGAGTTCGTGGGCCGTGGTTCCGTCGACAAGCAGGACCAGCGCGATGCCCCCCACGCCGAACAGGGTCAGCCCCCACGCCATCCAGTAGGTACCTTTGCGTCCCAGTGCCCGGCGGCGACCGAAGAGGGCGCGACACAGCATCACCAGGAATACCAGCATGAGCATGCTGAAAACGATGCCGGGTACAAGGCTGTCGTGAGTGAGCGTGATGAAGGAAAGCGCACCAAACAGCAGCGCGAGGAACGCGTTGGCGACAACGCCGAGGATGCGTTCCCTCGCGGTGGGCGCACGCGTGAACTGCCTCATCGGGCGGGGCTGCCCGATGCGAAGAAGTCCGGGCGTGCCCGCCCGCGTGCGTGCGACGCCCTCATTTCGCCGTATGCACCTGTGCCGGTCCACCCGTGACCTGTCCGCGCGTCTTCGCGGTCTCGCCCAGGTACGCCAGCGCGAACTGGGTGAACTTGACGCTGTGCTGCGCCGATTCCCCCATCGTCGCCAGCGTGTCGTAGGGCGTGTGGATGTAGGGGAAGCTGCCGTTCGGGCTGCCGGCCTCGAACATCATCGCGGCCGGATAGCCGGCGTTCGTCCACGACGCATGGTCGGAACACGCGTAGCCGCAGGCCGTGCTGCCGCGGGTCAGGCCCATCGGCGCCAGGTAGGTATCGAACAGGGTGATGAAGAAGTTCTTCAGATCGGTGTTGGAGAAATCGGAGATCAGCTTCATGTCCGTGACCGCGCCGGACTTGTAGTTGGTCATGTCCACCTGCAGCACGCTGACCACGTTGACCCCGCTGCGGCGGAACGACTGCGCGATGGCGTTGGAGCCGCGCAGGCCGACTTCCTCCGCCGCATACCCCATGAACTTCACCGTGCGCCGCGGCTGCCAGCCATCGGCCAGGGCGATGCGCAGCGTCTCGGTGAGCGTGGCGATGCCGGACGCGTCGTCGTCGGCGCCCGGCGCCAGCTGGTTGGGATCGTTGGGGGTGTTGCCGTTGATCGAATCCAGGTGCGCGCCCAGCACCACGACTTCGTCGGGCAGGTCCCAGCCACGGAGGGTGAGGATCACCGACGGCTGCGTGGAGCAGGTGGTGCAGCCGGTGAACAGCTCCGTGGTGACATCGGTGCGGCCGGCCGCCAGCGACTGCCAATGGGTCCGGATCCACTCGGCCGACGTTCGCCCGTGCGTGCTGGCGTAGTAGCGGTTGCGGTAGCTGGAGAGGTGGTTGATGGTGTCGTAGAGGCGCTGCTCCTGCACCTGCGGCAACCACCCGCTCACCGTGGCCTGGTTGTCGAGCGTGTAGGGTCCGGCGAGCGCCTTCGTCATCGCCTCCTTCGCCCGGCCCTCGCTGACGAAGGCCTCGGCCTGCGCCCGGCTGGGGAACGCGAAGTAGCCACCGCAGCGATGCTCGTTGGCATGCACGTAGCGGCTGATCTCGCCGAGGCGATCGGCCCGCGTTTCGGAAATCAGCACCGGCACGCCGCTGCTGTCGCGTCGCGCGACCGGATTGCGGGCCATGCCGCGGATGCCTTGGTAGGTCTGCTGGGACGTCACGATGTACATCGGCGCGAACGGGTCGGCCGGCGCCGCGGCGGCGGCGGGTCCGCCGGTCCGATCCCTCGTGCGCGCATCCGCCGGGCCCGCCACGCGCGGCGCGTTCCATCGGATCGCGGGGGCTGCGGCCTGCGTACGCGTGCCGGACGCCGGTGCGATCGGTGCGATCGGTGCGGCATCCGACCGCAGCAGCACCACGCTGGCCAGCAGTGAGAACAGCAGCGTCGTCGCACCCAGCAAGAACGGTTTCATCGTCGCATCCCCCGGATGACGGCCTGCAGCGTTACGGCGGCCACGCTACCACTTCCGCGGCCGGTCCTCGCGTGCCGGACGGAGCGCGGGTGATGACTTCCAGCACGCTCGGACCGGCGGCGGCGCGCGCAGAGTCCATCGCGAATCCTGGAGGTGCGCGACGATGAAACGCTGGTGGATCCTGATCGCGTGCCTGCTGGCGTTGCCGGGTGCGGCGCAGGCCGGCGACGCGCATGCGGTGGCGTCGCCCGCGGTGCCGGATGCGACCTTCCACGTGGACCCCGCGCTGACGCCGTTGCCGGCCCTGCGGTTCCCGATCCGCGACCAGACCGACGCCGAGCGCCGGCTGTTCGTCGAGACCTCCGACGGCGGGGTGACGCGGATGCTGGTGCTGCAGTTCGAGACCGTGCAGCCTGGTTCCGACTTCCGTTTCGTGTTCCCCTCCCGGCCGCCGCGCACGCTGGGCCCGCACGTGTACCGCTTCGGCGCGTACGCCTACGACGACGCCACCGCGGCCGCGCGCGAGCCCGCGCTGGAAGCCGCGCGCACCCGCGCCGCGCTGCAGGCGAACGGCCTGCAGCCGCCGCGCTACTGGCACGTGGTGCGCCTGGCCCGCGTCGCCGACACGGAAGGCCGCCACGAAGCCATCGTCTTCTACCTGGAGAACGCCGATGCGCGTTACCCGGACGGACTGACCGACGTGGACGAAGACGGCGACGGCCGCCTGTCCGCCGACGAGACGGAGCGCCTGTGGCAGGCGCTCCGTC
>Ga0247823_10002421_pt1 | contig 15387 bp, 16 predicted proteins | sample 13C_PalmiticAcid_2_FD_192426 | JGI IMG/M metagenome (GOLD analysis project Ga0247823, IMG submission 192426) | Soil microbial communities from agricultural site in Penn Yan, New York, United States - 13C_PalmiticAcid_Day30 | ecosystem: Environmental > Terrestrial > Soil > Agricultural land...
GGCTGTAGACGTTCGACCATTCAGGATGATGGTCCACCTTGTCCGCCAGCAGGGCGACGCGGGTCATGAAGCCGAAGGCGGCGTTGAAGTCCTTAAAACGCAGGCTACGGGCGATGGCCGGGCGCGGATCGTCGGCGCGGCGCCAGTCGGGCAGGTCCTGAAGCACGGCGTTGACGTCGAGGGCGGCGGTCATGGGCGTCTCCTTGATTTTGTTCAGGCGTATCGCGGCCCCGAGGAGGCGACAAGCCGTGACGCCGCGTCAGCCTGTCGATGTTCTGCGACGCTTCCCCGGATGACGCCGCGCACATGAGGCGTTACACCCCCTGTCATGACCCAGGCCGATCCCTCCCCCTCCTCCGGCAAGACTTCTTCCTTCGGCTTCCGCGACGTGGACGCGAAGGAAAAGGTCCAGATGGTGCGCGGGGTCTTCAACTCCGTCGCGTCCAACTACGACCTGATGAACGACCTGATGAGCGCGGGCGTGCATCGTATATGGAAAGACGCCACGGCGGCCAAACTGAACGCCCGGCCCGGCGAGGTCATTCTCGACATGGCCGGCGGCACCGGCGACATGGCGCGGCGCTACTCGAAGATGGCGCGTGCAGCCCAGCAGCGGCGCGGGGGCGAGGACGCCACCGTCATCGTCATGGACTACAACGCCGAGATGATCCTGAACGGCGTGGCCAAGGGCGGCGAGCCGGAGATGGCCTGGGGCGTCGGCGACGCCATGAACCTGCCCTTCCCCGACGCCTGTCTGGACGCCTATTCGATCAGCTTCGGTATCCGCAACGTGTCCGACGTGGCGGGCGCCCTGAAGGAGGCCCGGCGCGCGCTGAAGCCGGGCGGCCGCTTCATCTGCCTGGAGTTCTCGCGGCCCACCACGGGCGCCCTGCGCAAGGCCTATGACGCCTGGTCCTTCCACGCCATTCCGCGCATCGGCGAATGGGTCGCCAAGGATCGCGACAGCTACCAGTATCTGGTCGAGAGCATCCGCCGCTTCCCCGATCAGGCGACCTTCAAGCGCATGATCGAGGACGCCGGGTTCAGCCGCGTCAGCGTCACCAACCTGTCGGGCGGGATCGCGGCCATCCACCACGGGTGGGCGATCTGAGCCGGCTGTCCGTCAAGACCCCGCCGCCCGCGCCGACGCCGGAACCCGTCCGCGATCCTCTGGGCGCGACCCTGCGGCTGATCGGCTGGGGCTGGGTGCTGGCGCGCCACGACGCCCTGATCCCGCGCGAGGTCAATCCCCTGCTGCCCGCCTGGACCCGCCCGTTCGCGCGGCTGGTGCAGATGACGGCCAGCCGCAAGCACCGCGCCGGTCGCCCCGGCCAGCGCGTCGGTCAGGCCTTCGAACACCTCGGCCCCGTAGCCATCAAGCTGGGTCAGGTTCTGGCCACCCGCGCCGACATCTTCGGCATCCAGTTCGCCCAGGATCTGGGCCGGCTGAAGGACAAGCTGCCCCCCTTCCCGCTGGACGAGGCCCGCGCCGAGATCGAGCGTTCGCTGGGCCGCCCGGTCGAGAGCCTGTTCCGTGATCTGGGCCAACCGGTCGCCGCCGCCTCCCTGGCCCAGGCCCATCCGGCCTGGCTGGCCGACGGCCGCAAGGTGGCGGTCAAGGTGCTGCGCCCCGGCGTCGAGCGCCGCGTGGCGCGCGGTCTGGATTCCATGCGTCTGGGCGCCAAGCTGGTGCAGAAGTTCGTCGAGCCCGCCCGGCGGCTGGAGCCCCAGGCCTTCGTCGAGATCATCGCCCGCGCCCTGTCGCTGGAGCTGGACATGAGGCTGGAGGCCGCCGCCGCCTCGGAACTGGCCGAGGTCATGGCCAAGGACGGCTATATGTCGGCCCCCGCCATCGTCTGGGACGGGGTGGGCAAGCGCGTGCTGACCCTGGAGTGGGCCGACGGCCTGCCCATGACCGACCCGGCGCTGGAGACCCTGCCCGGCCTCGACAAGGACGCCCTGGCCGACAAGGTGGTGCGCGGCTTCCTGGTCCAGGCCCTGGACCACGGCGTCTTCCACGCCGACCTGCACGAGGGCAATCTGTTCGCAGACGCTCCGGCTCAGGTCACCGCCATCGACTTCGGCATCGTCGGCCGCCTGGGTCCGGCCGAGCGTCGCTACCTGGCCGAGATCCTGTGGGGCTTCATCAGCCGCGACTACGACCGCATCAGCCGCGTCCATTTCGAGGCCGGCTACGTGCCGCCGCACCATTCGGTCGACACCTTCGCCCAGGCCCTACGCGCGGTCGGCGAGCCGGTCATCGGCCGTCAGGCCAGCCAGGTCTCGATGGGCCGTCTTCTGGGCCAGCTGTTCGAGATCACCGCCCTGTTCGACATGCACATGCGGCCCGAACTGGTGCTGCTGCAAAAGACCATGGTCTCGGTCGAGGGGGTGGCCCGCCGCCTCAACCCCGACCACGACCTGTGGGAGGCGGCCAAGCCCGTGGTCGAGCGCTGGATCAAGCGCGAGCTGGGGCCGCAGGCCCAGATCCGGGAGACGGTCGAAGAAGCCCTCGCCACGCTGAAGGCCCTGTCGCATCTGGCGCAGAACCCTCCGCAAGCTCAGACGTTGGTGATCGAGAAGGCCGGAACCCGGCCCTGGGTGGTCGCCGCCGTCACCGTCGCCGTCTGTGCGTCGGTCGCCGCCTTGGTCCTGACACTCTGGCCGATGATCGTCGCCTGACGTTTCTTCGGAGCCTGCCGCCTATGAAGACCCCGACCTTCGCCGCCGCCCTGCTGGGCGCGTGCCTCCTGGCCCTGCCCGTCGCGGCCCAGACGACGCCTCCTGCCTCCACAGGCGGCGCGGCGGCCACCCTGCCGAACGCCTTCGAGACGCCTGCGCCCGAGCGCCCCGCCCTGCCCCGTCAGGCGCCGGTCGCCGAAGCGCCCGACATCGCCCGTTCCGAAGAGGCCCTGCGCGCCGCCATCGCCTCCTTCCAGTCCGGCGAGGTGGACTACTCCGTGTTCAGCGACGATCTGGCGACCCAGATTCGCGCCCAGGCGCCGCAGGTCATGCCCATGGTCCAGCAGTTCGGCGCCTTGAAAAGCGTTTCCCATCGCGGCCAGCAGGACGGGGCCGACCTGTTCCGCGTCGTCTTCGACAAACAGGCCACCGACTGGGTCATCGCCTTCGACGAACAGGACCAGATCGCGGCCCTGCTCTTCCGTCCGGCCCAGGGCGATTAGTCCAGCGAAGGCTTGCCGCGTCCGCTCTTGATCGAGGCGCGGCTGGACTTCGCCTGCAGCCGCCGTTCCTTCGACGCTCGCGTGGGCCGCGTCGGCACGCGATAGACCGGCCTGATCGAGGCCTCGGCCACCATCTCGTCCAGCCGCGCGATGGCGTCAGCCTTGTTGCGCTCCTGCGTCCGAAAGCGGACGGCGGTGATCTGGATGATCCCGTCCAGCGTCAGCCGGCTGCCCGCCAGCTTCATCAGCCGCGCCTTGACCGACTCGGTCAGGCTGGGCGAGTTCTTCACGTCGAACCGCATCTGCAGGGCCGTCGCGACCTTGTTGACGTTCTGCCCCCCCGGCCCGCCGGCGCGGAAGAAGCGGAACTCCAGCTCGTCCTCGGGAATGCGGCTCATGGCGCCGTCTTCCGTGCACGGACGACCGCCGTATCCAGGGCTTGCAGGAAGCGCGACCGGTCGGCGTTGGAGAAGGGCGGCGGGCCGCTGGTGGCCACGCCGATGGAACGCAGATGCTCGCCCACCATGCGCCCGGCCAGGGCCGAGCCGATGGAGTCGGGGGTGAAGGGCTGACCATTGGATTTCAGCGCCTGGGCGCCCGATTTCAGGCATCGGTCCGCCAAAGGAATGTCGGCGGTGACGACGATGTCGCCGGCTGCGGCGCGCTCGGCGATCCAGTCGTCGGCCACGTCAGGACCGGCGTCGACCACCACCTGCTCGATCAGGGCCTCGCGCGGGACGTTGATCCAGGCGTTCGACACGACGAAGACCTTGAGCCCGTAGCGGCGAGCCACGCGATAGACCTCCTCCTTCACGGGGCAGGCGTCGGCGTCGATGTAGAGGGTGGTGGGCATGGACGTCTTATGACGTGTCGCGCTGGCGGCGAGAAGAGAGCGCTTTCTCCTCCCCACTTTGTGGGGAGGTGGATCGGCGGCGCAGCCGACGAGACGGAGGGGCTCGGTCGAGCTTGGCGAGAAGCCCCTCCACCGCTTCGCGGTCCCCCTCCCCACAGAGTGGGGAGGAAAACTATGCCCTACTGCGGATAGGCCACCGGCATGGCCCCTTCGCCGCCGGTGCGGTAGCGGTCGCGCAGCAACAGGTTGCGGGCCTGCAGCGGCTGCTCCACGCCGTCGATGAAGACGGCCGAGGGCTGGGTCAGGGGCTCCAGCGGGTCGCCGGACCAGACCACGACGTCGCCCGCCGCGCCCGGCTTCAGCTCACCGAACTGGCCGTCGAAACCGAAGATGCGCGCCGGGTTGACCGTGATCGCCTGGATGGCCGCTGCGAAGGGCAGGCCGTGCGAGACAGCGTTGCCGGCGTTGTAGCGGATGTCGCGGGCGCGGTGGGTCGAACCCTCATTGCCCTTGATGGCGATGACCACGCCCGCCGCGTTCAGCGCCGCCGCGTTCTGCATCCGCGCCGCCCGCATTTCGAAATTGCCGGGCAGGTTGGTGATCGGGTGCAGCAGTACCGGCACGCGAGCCGCCGCGATCTCGTCGGCGACCAGCCAGCCCTCGGCGGCGCCGTCGAGAATGACCCTGACGCCCTCCTCGCGGGCCAGACGCAGGACCTGCTGGATGTCCGAGGCGCGGTTGACGCTGACGATCAGCGGCATGGAGCCGTTCGCCACCGGGATCAGGGCTTCCAGGTCCGCGCGCGACAGCGACAGGTCGCGCAGGGCGGCGCGGTCATAGGCGGCCTTGTTGCGCGCATAGAGGCGAACCTCGGCCAGGGTCTCCTTGAACAGGACGAACTCGGCCCCGCGCGCGCCGCCGGCGACGCCCTTTCCGGCCTCGCCGAAGGGGGCAACCATGGCCACGCGCGGCTTCACCAGAATGTCGGCGCCGCCCAGCTTGATGACCGCCGCCTGCCCGGCGAACAGGCCCGGCGACTGATAGCCGCCGTGACCGGCCCCGGCGAAATCGCTGTCGTCATGGCTGTGACCGCCGCCCGAACCGGCATGCTGGGGCGTGACCACGGCGCGGGTGACGCCGCCGAGGCGGGCGACCGGCAGGGTGAAGGACCAGGGGTCCAGACCATAGGACAGGTCGAAGGCCGCACTCAGGCTGTTGGCGTTGTTCGACAGGTCGTTGGAGCCGCGCACCGAGCCGACTTCCGAACCGCCGAGGCCGGAATCCACGGCGACGAAGCCCGGCGTCACGATCTTGCCGCGCGCATCGACGGTGCGCAGACCGGCCGGGGCCGCGCCCGTTCCGACCGAGACGACCCGGCCGTTGCGCACGACCACGGTGCCGTTCTCGATCACCGAGGTTCCGGTCAGGACGCGGCCGCCGGTGATGGCGACATCCTGGGCCGCTGCGGGACCGACGAGGGCGAGGGCCGCGACTGCGCCCGCGAGAAGGGTTTGGATACGCATGGTTCAGCGAGCTCCCTGGGCGACGCCGGCGGCGGACTGGCCGAAGCCGGGCTGACCCAGTTCGAAATCGGATACGGGCTGGTAGGCGGGGTTGGACCGGTCGAAGGCCAGACCGCCGTCGATGAAGACCTGATCGGCGCGGGCGTAGATCGAGAAGGGATCGGCGCTCCAGATCACCACGTCGGCGCGTTTGCCGGGCTCCAGCGAGCCGGTCTCCTTGTCGATACCGATGGCCCGGGCCGCGTTCAGCGTGATCCAGCTGATGGCGTGTTCCTCGGAAATGTTCAGCCCGGCGCGACGGCCGGCCGACAGGGCGGCGGCGGCTTCCTGATTGAGGCGCTGGATCAGTTCGGCGTCGTCGGAGTGGATGACGGCGCACGAGCCCTCGGGCGCGTCGGTCAGGGCGGCGTTTTCCTCGATGCCGTCCAGGGCTTCCATCTTGAAGCCCCACCAGCCGGTCCACATGGCGGCGCAGACGCCTTCACGGGCCAGCATCGGCGCGATCTTGTAGGCCTCGACCGCGTGATGGAAGGTGGTGACCTTGTAGCCGAACTCCTTGGCCACATCGAGCATGACCGCCATCTCATCGGCGCGGTAGCAGTGGTTCTGGATCAGGATCGAACCGTCCAGAACGCCCGCCAGGGTCTCAAGCTGCAGGTTGCGGGTCGGGGGCGACCCCTCGCCCGTTTCGCGCCACTTGTCCCACTTGGCCTTGTAATCGCGGGCGGCGATGAAGGCGGCGCGATAGCCGGCGACATTGCCCATGCCGGTGGCCGGAGACTGGTTGCGGCCGCCATAGACGCGCGACGGGTTCTCGCCGCAGGCCATCTTCAGGCCATAGGGGGCGCCCGGGAACTTCATCCCCTGCATGGTGACGGAGGGCACGTTGCGCACCGTCACGCCGCGGCCGCCGAACAGGTTGGCCGAACCAGGCAGGATCTGGAGCGTGGTCACGCCGCCGGCGCGGGCGGTGTTGAAACCCGGGTCCTGAGGCCAGATCGAATGCTCGGCCCAGACCTGGGCCGTGTTCGGGTTGGTGGCTTCGTTGCCGTCGCTCATGCCCATGACGCCGGGCGAGGGATAGACGCCGAGGTGGCTGTGGATGTCGATAACGCCGGGCGTGACGTAGCGGCCGCGCGCGTCGATGACCTTGTGGCCCGCCGGGACCGGGGTGTCGGCGCCGCCGACGGCGGCGATGCGACCGTCGGTGACGATCACCACGCCGCCTTCGATCTTCTGGCCCGTCCCGGTCAGGACCGTGGCGCCGACCAGGGCCAGGTTTTCACGCGGCAGGCCGCGATAGGTCGAGGGATAGGGGTCCGTATTGGCCCAGCCGTCCAGGCCGGGGGCCATGGTGCGGTCCCGGGACGACGACGCCAAGGCCGTCTCGGTCTTGGGCGCGGCGTCGCCGGTCGTGGCGCAGGCCGACAGGCTGAGGGCGCCCAGCGCGCAGGTGAGGACAGCGAGGCTTGGGCCCCGCAGACGGTTAAGCAACATGAGCGAGACCCCCTCGCGCCCGCATACGGCGGGCAGACAATGGGACGACATAGAATGGGGGTTCCCCCCGGTCGTAAAGGGGAAATGTCAGACGATTTGTCAGACGCCAGACAATCGTTCCCGGACCTCGGCCTCGCTGAGCCCCTCGACCGCGACCATCTTCAGTCGCGACTGCCCGCCGCGCGCCAGGGTCACCGCCCGTTTCGGCACGCCCAGGGTCTTGGCCAGAAAGACGGTCAGGGCGGCGTTGGCCTCGCCCTCGACCGGCTGGGCGCGGACCCGGACCTTGAGCACCGGGCGACCGTCGGGGTCCACGTCCCAGCCGTCGATGCGGTCGGCGGCGGCGCGGGGCGTCAGCTTGATGGGAACGCGGGCGGTCAATGGCTCATGGATGGAGAGGCTTTGATCCATTGTGGACGTTGGCGCGTCATGCGGTTTCCCCCCGAGCGTGGATAGTAAAATACTCTCCGTAATCTCCGCGTCCCTCGAACGCTCTCGTCGAAAAGCCCTCAGGCCTCAACCCAAGAGACCGCTCCGCCATTCTCTGCGCGCGAGCTTCCCATTCCGCCACATCACCCAGCACCCATGGGAAGAGGTTAATCATGAGCGAAGCTACGAAGAGGAACTCGGCGTCTGACGACGCCTCTCCGCCAAAGTGCCGGTAGATGGAATGCCAGAGCTCCCTCTCATCTGCATCTTCCGTCAATCCCGTCAGGAATTCCGGCTCCGCCCAGTGCATCCAAGCCAGAAAAAGAAGGTGCAGGGCGTGTTCGCGGTCGCGGTCTCCCGCCTGCCAAGCCCCCTTGAGCAGCCGGTAGGTGTTTTCCATGCTGAGACTGACTGCCATTCCTCTGCACTCCCCTTCACGAAAAAGGGCGCGGACCTGATGGCACCGCGCCCTTCTCGATCCGTTAACCGACGGCTTAGCCCAGAGCGGCCATCAGTTCCGGCACGGCGGTCTTGTAGTCGGCGACCAGGCCATAGTCGGCGATCTGGAAGATCGGAGCGTCGGCGTCCTTGTTGATGGCGACGATGACCTTGGAGTCCTTCATCCCGGCCAGGTGCTGGATGGCGCCCGAGATGCCGATGGCGATGTAGAGGGCCGGGGCGACGACCTTGCCGGTCTGGCCGACCTGATAGTCGTTGGGGGCGTAGCCCGCATCGACCGCGGCGCGCGAGGCGCCGATGGCGGCGCCCAGCTTGTCGGCCAGGGGCTCCATGACGGCGTGGAACTCTTCGGCCGAGCCCAGGGCGCGGCCGCCCGAGACGATGATCTTGGCGGCGCCCAGTTCGGGGCGATCCGACTTGACCATTTCCTCGGAGACGAAGGCGGTCTTGGGCGCTTCGCCCGCAGCGACGGTCTCGACCGGGGCCGAACCGCCTTCAGCGGCGGCGGCGAAGGCCGTCGGACGCACGGTGATGACCTTCCTGGCGTCCGCCGACTGGACGGTCTCCAGGGCGTTGCCGGCGTAGATCGGGCGCACGAAGGTATCGGCCGAGACGACCTCGACGATGTCCGAGATCGGCGCGGTGTCCAGCTTGGCGGCGATGCGCGGCGCGAAGTTCTTGCCGTCGGTGTTGGCCGGGGTCAGGATGGCGTCGTAGCCAGCGGCCAACGGCAGGACGGTGGCCTCGACAGCCTCGGCCAGTCCGTGAGCGACGGCGTCGCCCTCGGCCAGCAGGACCTTGCGCACGCCCGAAATTTTTGCGGCGGCGTCAGCCACGGCCTGAGCGCCCTTGCCCAGGACCAGAACATCCACGTCCGACGACAGGGCCAGGGCCGCCGTCACCGTCTTGTGGGTGGTGTCGCGAACGGCCGAGCCGTCGTGGTCGGCGATGACGAGAACGGCCATTACAGGACCCCCGCGGACTTGAGCTTGGAAACCAGTTCGGCCGCGTCGGCGACCTTGACGCCCGCCGAACGCTTCGGCGGCTCCGTCACCTTCAGAACCTTGAGACGGTCCGCGACATCGACGCCGTAGTCGGCGACCGCCTTCATGGCGATCTCCTTCTTCTTGGCCTTCATGATGTTGGGCAGGGAGGCGTAGCGCGGGGTGTTCAGGCGCAGGTCGACCGAGACCACGGCCGGCAGTTCCGCCGCCACAGTCTGCAGACCGCCGTCGACTTCACGGGTGACCACGGCCTTGCCGCCGTCGATGACCAGCTTGCCGGCGAAGGTGGCTTGCGGCCAGTCCAGCAGGGCGGCCAGCATCTGACCCACGGCGTTGTTGTCGCCGTCGATCGACTGCTTGCCCAGCAGGACCAGGTCCGGCTTCTCCTCGTCCACCACGGCCTTCAGCAGCTTGGCGACGGCCAGCGGCTCCAGGTCGGCGTCGGATTGCACCAGGATGCCGCGGTCGGCGCCCATGGCCAGGGCCGTGCGGAGGGTTTCCTGGGCCTGGGTCACGCCGATGGAGACGACGACGATTTCCGTCGCCGTGCCTGCGGCATGGTGTTCCTTACCTTCCTTCAGGCGCACGGCCTCTTCGACGGCGATCTCGTCGAAGGGGTTCATGCTCATCTTGACGTTGGCCAGGTCGACGCCGGTCTGGTCCGCCTTGACGCGAGCCTTGACGTTGCTGTCGATCACCCGTTTCACCGGGACGAGTACCTTCATGAGCCTATCCACTTGGTCATCGAAATGTGGCCCGAGGGATTGGACCGACGAAACCGGCCTGTCAACGTAACGCTACGTGAACTCTGTTCGTGTCCGCGGCCCAATTTTGCACTATGAGACCCGTATGAAACGCTTTCTGACGATCCGCCGCCTCAGCGTCCTCTTCTTCGGCATTTTCGGCCTGATGATGGCCGGGGTCTTCGTGTTCCAGCGCTACTGGATGGAGCCGGGCGAGCGCTGCGAGGCGCAAGGCAAGTGGTACGACATGGAAAGCCGTATCTGCGCCCAACCCATCTCCATCGCCGAAATCACCGGCCGCCCCATCGGCGTCAGCCGCGCCGAGGCTTCCGCCGAAAAGAACAAGGAGCTGATCGAGATCGAGGATCAGCTGAACGCCCAGAAGCGCGCCCGCGACGCGGCGACCGAGGCGGAACGCGCCCGGGTTCAGGCCTTGCGCCAGCAGTAGGAAAGGCCGGGCTCGGCCTCAGCGCGTCGCGCCGGGCTTCCACAGGATGTCGGCGGCGCCATTGGCGTTGGCGCGGCGGGCCGCGACGAACAGGTGGTCCGACAACCGGTTCAGATAGCGGATCGCGTCCGGATTCACCTGCTCGCCCGATTCCGTCAGACGGATGGCGTCGCGCTCGGCACGACGGCAAACGGTGCGCGCCAGATGCAGATGCGCCGACAGGGGCGAGCCCCCCGACAGGATGAAACTGTCCAGCGGCTTCAGGCTCTCGTTCATCCAGTCGATTTCGGTCTCGATCCGCTCGACCTGCGAGGCGAGGATGCGCAGGGCCTCCCACTTCGGGGCCGGGTCCAGAGGGGTGGCCAGGTCGGCGCCGAGATCGAACAACTCGTTCTGGATACGGCCCAGCATGGCGTCGATGCGGTCGTTCTGGCCGCTGTTGAGACGGGCCACGCCGATCACGGCGTTCAGCTCGTCGACCGCCCCGTAGGCCTCGACGCGCAGGTCGGTCTTGGACACCGGCGCGCCTGAGGCCAGGCGGGTTTTCCCGCCGTCGCCGGCGCGGGTGTAGATCTTGTTCAGCGTGACCATGGTTTGAGCCCCCTCGCTCTGAATTCAACCGCCGTGCGTGGACTTCCACCACATGCCGCCGATCAGCAGCATCACCGCCACGGCCTGCAGAACCACGCGCAACCGCATCAACCTGTTCGAGTTCGAGCGCGCGAAGTCGCCGCCGCGATACAGGGTGTAGACGCCGAAACCGAGGGTGATGGTCACAGCCGCGATGGCGACGAGGATCAGGATGTCGAAGATTTCCATGTCCGCCTTCTAGGCCCGCCGCTCGCGCCGCGCCAGCGTCGCGACATCGAGCCAGGCCTGCGCGCAATTGCGACCTATTCGCACACCCCGGTTGTCACACAACATCCATTGCTGTTGAGAGGCGCTCGCAAATCAACCGGGGCTATTCATGTCTTCCTTCGCCGTCTCTCGCCGTTCGTCGCTTCTGGCCGCCAACGCCCTGGCCGTCCTCGTCACGGGTCAGACCGCAACGGCGGAAGAGGTCGTCGTCGACCAGAGCCAGGCCACCACCGTCGAGGATGTCGTCGTCACCGCCGCCGGCTTCTCGCAGAAGCTCACCGACGCCCCGGCCAGCATCAGCGTCATCACCCAGGAAGACCTGACGCGCCGCCCCTACATCACCCTGCTGGACGCCGTGCGCGACCTGGAAGGCGTGGACGTCGGCGAAACCCGCGACAAGACCGGCCAGGGCACCATCTCCATGCGCGGCATGGGTTCGGACTACACCCTGATCCTGGTCAACGGCCGTCGCCAGAACAACCACGGCAACATCTACCCCAATGACTTCGGCGGCAACCAGTTCAACCACATCCCGCCGATGGACGCCGTCGAACGCATCGAGATCATTCGCGGCCCGGCTTCCACCCTTTACGGCGCCGAAGCCATGGGCGGCGTGATCAACATCATCACCAAGCGCACGATGGATCGCTGGAGCGGTTCGATGAGCGTGGGCCGCACCCTGCAGGAAGACGACGCCTACGGCGACGACACCACGGTCGACCTCTACGCCACCGGCCCCCTGATCCGCGGCCTGCTGAATCTGGGCGTCCGCGGCAGCTGGTACGACCGCAGCGCATCAAACCCTGTCTTCTCGCCCGTGACCGATCCCGCCGGCGACACCCACAACCGCTCCCTGGGCTTCGGCGGCGGCGGCAAGACGGTGGACAACACCAACATCTCGGGCGGCCTGACCCTGACCTTCACGCCGACCGCCAACCAGACCCTGACGCTCGACTACGACACGTCGCAGCAGGAATATAACAACAAGATCCGCACCAACGACGCAGGCCAGCCGGAATACCCCGTGGGCACCGTCGACAATATCGCCAGCATCTGGACGGCCGGGAACTTCTGCCTGGGAGCCACGGGCGCCAACGCCGCCGCCTGCGCCAACAACGGCGGCGTCTGGTCGCGTCGCGCCAACCCGCGCGTGGGTTACAGCCCGACGCAGAAATTCACCCGCGACAGCTGGGCCCTGACCCACGAAGGCCGCTGGAGCTTCGGCAACAGCCGCGTGTCGCTGTCGCACGTCGCGACCAATAACGACGGCCGCACCATGCCCTTCACCGTGGCCGAACGCACCGAGTTGCTGGCCATGTTCGACGGCACGGGCCAGTACGCCGGCATGAACCTCGCCGACCGGCGCGCCCTGGCTGAAGCCACCTTCCTGCCGCGTCCCAAGCGCACCCTGGAAAGCGCCCAGTATACCCTCGACGCCCAGATGGACATTCCCTTCCAGTTCGCGGGCGACCACGTCGCCGTTCTGGGCGGGCAGGTCATTCGCGGCGAGCTGACGGACGGCGTCTTCGGCATGGAAAGCGGCAAGCCGAACCAGAAGCAGGAACACAACATGTTCTCGCTGTTCGCCGAGGACACCTGGCAGGCCACCACCGCCTTCGCCCTGACCGCCGGCATCCGCTACGACGACCATGAAATGTTCGGCAGCCAGTTCAGCCCGCGTCTGTACGGCGTCTACACGGTCAACGACCAGTGGACCGTCAAGGGCGGCGTCAGCACGGGCTTCAAGACCCCGCAGACGACCCAGCTGTATGACGGCGTGACCGGTTTCGGCGGTCAGGGCACCTCGCCCATGTTCGGCAACCCGAACCTGCAGCCGGAAACCAGCGTCAGCACGGAACTGGCGGTCTACTGGCGCCACCCCGACCGCCACAACTTCAATGCGACCATCTTCAACAACACCTTTGAAGACAAGATCGCCAACCAGCCCTGCGGCGTGGGAACGGACCTGCCCTGCGCCTCGTCCGGCGAGTTTGCGGACATCGGCTACGGCAGCAGCAGCCGCGCCACCAACATCGACGAGGTCGTGATCCGCGGCGCCGAGATCGCCGGTCGCTGGCAGATCCTCGACACCGTCGGCCTGCGCGGCAACTACACCTTCACCGACAGCGAACAGAAGAGCGGCCAGAACGCCGGCCGTCCTCTGGGCAACAGCGCCCGGCACATGGCCAACGCCTCGCTGGACTGGCAGGCGACGGACAGGCTGAACTTCCTGCTGTCGAGCGAGATGCGTTCCAAGCGCTACCGCAGCTATGACACGGTCAACGCCAGGGAGCTGTTCTACAAGAGCTACACCGTGTTCCACCTGGCCGCCTCCTATGAGGTGAACAGCTGGCTGACCTTCAACGGTCGGGTGAACAACCTGCTCGACGAGGACTTCACGACCTATGACACCGCCTTCGTCGATCTGGACGGCGACGGCCTTTACCAGTCCACCGGCGAGGTCGCCTTCCTCGATCACTACAACAACAAGGACAAGGCCCGCAGCTTCTGGCTGAGCGTCAACGCCCGCTTCTGATCCCTCTCCTTCCTCCCCAAACTGAACAGGGCCGTCTCTGATGAGGCGGCCCTCTTTCTTGCCAGCTAAGCCGTTAGTCATCTTTGGCGGGCAATGTCGCGTCCATGAGTGATCGCGCCGTCCGGAATCTGGAACACCTGCGCCGCACCGCCTCGACGGCGCGGGTCCTGAACCTGCTCAAGGTCTATGACGAGCATGGCGAGACCGACGACTGGCACGACCGCCCCATGTTCCGCACCCCGGCGCTGAACACCGCCCTGATCATCAAGCACCGGCTGCGGCGCAACGAGACCGACTCCTTCCCCGGCCGCCGCCAGGTGGCGACCAAGGTGGTGGTGCCGATCGACAGCACCGATCTGAAGACCGGGGGCCGCTTCGTCTTCGTCAACCAGATCGGCTTCGAGCGCGCCATGCAGGAGGCCTTCGGCATCGCCGCCGATCACCCCGATCTGAAAACCTTGCGGCTGATGGACCAGCTGCCGTCGCTGGACCCCTTCCTGCTTCGCGAACAACTTCGGCGCGGCGAGGTGGACGCGGCCCCCTGCTACTTCGCTCTCAGCGAGGCCGACCTGGAACGGATGCTGACCTTCGTCCAGAGCGAGATCGAGCCTCTGGTGACGCTGAGCATGGGCGACGGCGTGGCGGCGGTCGGTTCGACCGCCCGCATGGCGTCGAAGATCCTGTCGAACGCCCCGGGAGACCGGCTGGAGGCCCTGCGCGCCACCCTGCGGCTGGAGCCCGAACAGTACCAGGAAGGCGTCTTCTGCTGGAAGGGCTTCCTCTACTACAAGTGGACCCTGGCCAGCCTGATGGCCGACATCGTCAACGTCGCCGACGAGGTGGGGTCGGTCCAGCCCGTGGGGCCCAGCGACCGGGCGGCCAAGGAATACATCGACCGGGGGCGCAGCGTCCTGCGCGGGCGGATCATGAAGACCTGCGAAGAGGTCAGCCGCACCCTGCGCTATTATGACGACGCCTACGCCGGGCTGACGCGCGACGGCAAGCCCCTGGCCTTCCGCGACTTCCTGCTGGAAGCCCCGACCCTGTTCGCGCGGCTGGGCGACCAGCTGGGGGCTGTGCAGCATATCGTCAGCTTCTGGCGCTTCCGCTTCGGTCCCAAGGCCCCGCCGGTCGGGGTTGACGAACTGATCGACATCTTCATGGACTTCGAGACCGGCCTGATGGGCCGCGAGACCGACGCCTACGATCCGCGCGACGCGGCCTAAGCAAGCGACTTTCCTCCCCATGGCATGGGGAGGGGGACCGCGAAGCGGTGGAGGGGCTTCTACGCTTTAACAAAGCGGCCCCTCCGTCTCGTCGGCTGCGCCGCCGATCCACCTCCCCATTGCATGGGGAGGAAATGAAAAACCCCGCGTCGTCGCCGACGCGGGGTTCCTGCTTTCAAACCATCAGGTCCTAGTAGCGGTAATGTTCCGGCTTGAACGGACCCTCGACCGGCACCGAGATGTATTCGGCCTGGTCCTTGCTGAGCGTCGTCAGCTTGGCGCCGAGCTTGGCCAGGTGCAGGAAGGCGACCTTCTCATCCAGATGCTTGGGCAGGGTGTAGACCGAGTTCTCGTAGGCCTTGGCGTTGGTCCACAGCTCGATCTGGGCCAGGGTCTGGTTGGTGAAGGAGGCGCTCATCACGAAGGACGGGTGGCCCGTGGCGTTGCCCAGGTTCACCAGACGGCCTTCCGACAGCAGGATGATCTTCTTGCCGTCCGGGAATTCGACATGGTGGACCTGATCCTTGATCTTGTCCCACTTGAAGTTCTTCAGGGCGGCGACCTGAATCTCCGAGTCGAAGTGGCCGATGTTGCAGACGATGGCGTTGTTGCGCATGGCCCGCATG
>Ga0247823_10002422_pt1 | contig 15384 bp, 7 predicted proteins | sample 13C_PalmiticAcid_2_FD_192426 | JGI IMG/M metagenome (GOLD analysis project Ga0247823, IMG submission 192426) | Soil microbial communities from agricultural site in Penn Yan, New York, United States - 13C_PalmiticAcid_Day30 | ecosystem: Environmental > Terrestrial > Soil > Agricultural land...
GCGTTTGCATAACTGGTGACTTTTTTTCTTTCTGCGTTAGATCTGCTGCCATTTGTGTGTTATCATGGCGCGGGGGTTGGTGGGAAGGGGATGGATGGCGTTGTGATTTACTGCTTCTGCTTCTGGAGAATGACTACTGGTAGTTTGAAGCTCAACCATTAACTCATGGGTCTGCAAGTCGATGCTGGGAGTTCGATTGTGATGTGATGGTTGCCTGCACTGAGGAGGAAAACATTACTTATGCATAGTGTGCCATGATCATTCCGAGGGAAACCCGAAGGGAGCAGATGGCTTCAGACGAGATATGGGCATCCCCCTGAAATACTGAATTACAGCCCTGACGCGGATGGCATGACGGCCGATGAAGAGACGGGGAGGGTTGTCTCGGTGGGAAAGGGGCTTTGGACGAGTTCATCTCGACAGGTAGATCGGTTCCTGTGAGATGGTGTCATGAGTTGCAACATCCACATTCAGTGAGAACATCTGTCAACGCCTCATCTCTACGGTGGCGGCAAAGTACTTTTGGGACCTGTGAGCGACGCTTGGATTGATAGTGAGAGACTGTCACTCTTGCGGATGAAGGTTGATGGATGGCAGCCGTGGACAAACAACCAGCTCTCCTCAATGATTTCGAGCATAACGATAAGGAATGTTTTAGCCATGATGGAAACAAAATCACCTAGGCGTTTCACAACGAGACAACCAAACAATGTGTTCAACTTCAGATCTGTATTCCCCGTTCCCTCTTCTATGCAGAAACAAAAAAAGCCAAGCCATTTTCCCAAAGACAAACTCCCGTTCCCGACCCAATAAGTATCCCATGACAGCAGTCCCATCATTACTAAGGTAAATTTTGTACTCATGATTGGAAGAAAAGAGAGGGTATATCCGAGCCAAAATGAGGAAAAGAAAGAGCAGACCTCGTGGACCTGATGCAGATGCCGGTGGATGCAATGCATGGCGGGGAGGTAGGTATGCGTGGAAGGAGTGGATGAAGAGAAGTATGTAACATGAGTGTGTGTGTGTGTGTGTGTGTGCGAGAGAGTGAAGATACGGTGAAAGACGGGTGAGATGATGAGTTGATGGTGTGTTGAAGCGGTGAGGTGGTGAGGTGGAGATGAGATGAGTGAGACGGGCCCGAGTGGTTGGCGGATAAAAATAACGTTGAGCATGAGTGGCTTCCCGCTCAGGCGGTTGGACGACCGGCGGCGCGGTCAGGGACACCCGCATCCATCCCGTCGGCGCCCCCAAGAATCCAAATTTGGTCGGTTGGGTGCCAACGCGTGCCGCAAGTCATGTGCCTCCCCAGATGCCGCTCAGGCGCACGGCAAACGAGTTCCCGCTTGCCTCCAGGCTTGCTGCGTTCACCCAAAGAACCAGTAGTAGGTCGTGTAGGGCACGCTCTGCACACCCACGCCGGCGACGGAGCAGGCCTGGGGGTTGCCGCCGGCCGTGATGACGCGGTAGACCGAAGTCAGGCCCTGGGACTGTCCGGCTTCGTTGTCGTCGAGCTTCAGCCACGCCACCGCACCAGTGCCGATGATGCCCTTGTCGGCCTTGGCAGGGGCCGAGACATTGCCGACCTTCTTCACAACCGCCTTGAGCCCCGCCGCGCTGAGGTCGAACACGGGGACGCCGTTGATGTCGAAGTAGTGGTGCCCGAGGAACTTGACGACGGGCCAGCCCTGGAACCTGAGGTCTGCGGCGGCAGGGAAGGGCTTCGTCGCGTCGGCGCCGTACTTGGTTCCGGCCAGCTTGTTGAGCGGCAGCGGCGTGTGCCAGAGCAGATCTTTTGGCGCGTTGTCCCAGACTGACTGGCTGACACCGGTCTTCTTTGTCCCAGGGAAGAAGCTCGTGGCATCGTAGAGAACGGCGACGGCACCCTTTGCCGTGGCCTCCGAGGTCGTTGTGTCGCAGGTGTAGTTCTGGATGCCGTGGCCGATGGCGATCTTCTTGAGAACGAGGTTGGCGGCCGGCGCGGCAAGCTCGGTGGCTATATCTTGTTAGTCAAACAGCATTGAAGTGGATCCACGGCAGACGTACCCCCTCCCGCCTTAGGGAGCGTATATGTGACAGGTTTGCATGCGGGCGCAGCAGATACCACTGCCGCCAGGGCAGCGTAGAGAAGTGTCGTCGCGGAAACCATGATGTCTGATGATGCTGGAAAGCTAAGGTACGCAGAGAGAACCGAGAGCAAACGTCTATCCGGAGCAGTCCTTGAAGCCGAGAAGCGAGACCGAAAGAGAAGTGAGACAATTAGATATGTAGAAGATGAGCCGAGTGCAGTGTGGAGAGTTGGGGGTGAACCCTGTGGGATGACAAGGTCTTATATCTGTCTCTCATGAACAGGGGAGACTCGTGGGATCTTGCAGGGTTGGGAGTCCGGGTCCAAAGCGGCTAGCCGGGGCTTGCTCGACTGCAGTAGTCTACGGCACCGGATTCGGAGCAGGAGGTCAGAACCTGACCAGGATGGTTGAGGTCGAGGAGCAGGAGAAGGGCGCAGGACGCAGAAAGGAAGTCAAAGACTCTGACAGGGGCTCCGTGAGGGAAACTCCTGGGTCCACATGCTGCACAAGAGAAGCATCGAAGGCCGAGAGAGGAAAGCGCAGGAAGACACGGGGAGCGACCCATGTCTGCCATGGGGCGTGTAACGGTACGAGGACCCAGGACGAAGTACACATGTACCTTGGCCACACCAACACTCGGTTGGGACAGACAAAGCGCAAGCCGAGAAGAGGCAGAAGCGTTTCCACGGCCAGAGTGCAGACGGAAAGACATCCCAGCAACCGAACGGACTGAAGCTGGGGAGAGACAGCCAAGGATACGGGAGCGGCACGGGGGTACGTACTCTTAGCTCGGGAGCCATCTTTGGCTGAACCCGAAGCTTGCCCTGTTGGCTGGGCAAGGCCAGGGACCCTGGCCCGAGCGGCAGCCGTTTATTAAGGCACGAGATCCTCGAGGGTCGCTGCGTCGAAGGTTGCAGGGGTGGTGCAGGTGTGGGTGGGATGGTGGGATGGCTGGGATCGCAGGGGCTTCAATACTGCAACGCAGCGGCCTGTCCGTTTGGTATTCCGCGCTGTGGAGGAAGTGGAGGACACTTGCCGAGCAACCACATGCCCGTGATGAGGTCTGTTTGAGAGCCGGCGGAGATGCAGCTTCGTCGCTCGAGAGCGGACACACAGAAACTCGGCAGAGCTCCGCGCTGCCTCGCGTGGACGGGATGGATATTGGGCTGTTTTGTCGTGTTGCCGCACTTCCGAACGCAGACGCCATTCTCCGGGCAGATTGCTTAGCAGGCCGTGCTAATACGAATCTGCCATGGGAGAATCTGGGAGACATGGGGCGGGAACCGAGAAGGCGGGGCAGAGTGCGATCTCTGGTCAAGCTCCCATAGGGTTACTCTGCAGCCGCTTGGCCTCGACAATGGGCCTCACTAGGACGTCCAAGGCTTAAGGCGGCTGTCTGCTTGCGGCGAGCGAGATGAGGGGCTTTTGGCTCTGTGGCTGACGGCGGTAATAATATTGGTAGAATTAGAATGCATTGTGGCCTTTGTCCACAGTCCTTCTTTGGTCTGGCCCATTGTCCGGCACGGTCGAGAAGCAAGAGCGTGGAGCATCGCCGTGTCGTGGCATCGCAGCGCCCCAGCAGCCAACGTGCAGCGACCTGAGACACGACATGGGCACCCGAGAGCCGGTCTCCGTCCGTGTGCCCACCGCCCAGCTGATGCCGACGGTGGCGATGGGAACGGCCTCGCCCAGTGGCTTTCCGCACGGAGCATCTGGGACTGGGAGCCGGGCTGGAAGGCTGGAAGCGAGTTCTTGTCTTGGATGAGCTTGGCCCGATGCGGTGGAGCGAAGCTTCGGCGGAAGAGGCAGGATTGGAGCCCAGACCGTTGCAGCGGCTGGCGCACCATTGAAAAAGCTGCGCGCCTAACTGATCTGGCTTGGCCGCTTGGCGAGCTCCCAACCCGCTCTCAATGGCCGTCAAGCCGAGAAGGAGGGAAGCTTGTTTCTTTGGGGCGTAGCGTGATCGCATCCTCGCTTCCGTTCGTTTTGCGACTTGCTTCTGCTTGGGGGTCGTCGACAGCGGAGGATCCTCAGGCTCCACGATGGATCTTTCCAGGCCATGAAACGCGGCCCTTTCCGTTGTGGGACTCAATCCGGGCCATCTGAACTGGGCTTCGGGGGCTGCCTGGACCGAATTGGACCCAGACCCAGGTCGGAAAGTCAATTCCACTTCTCTTCAGTGCACCTGCACAATTGGGACGTGCGGGCACTCGGCAGCCACTCAGAGTCATCGCAGTGGCATGTGGCCCGTGCTGCTGACAGGAGCCTTCCCTGCAGGTGCCTGGGCCCAACCTTTGCAGCAACACAAGGAAGGCGCCGCAAGACTCGAAACCCAACCTGGGAAGATTCTATGTTCTGCACTGTAACTCGGAAACAACTCTGGGGTTGTTTCTCTTGCAACCTTGCCGAATGTCATCCAACACGTTGTTTTGAAACATTTACATGCGGTGCGGTACACTACGGATCGCCACCCCCGTGTCACTGTCTCACAGATATGATTTTCCCGTCGGCAAAGCACCCCGCTAATGTGCAGCACTGCAGAGTGCAGACGGCACACATGAGATGACACACGCCCGTCCTGCATTCAGGGTCTTGGCCTCGTGCATCTGAATCCTCCCTTCATGTTGCCCTCATCCAAAGGACCTGGAAACACACGAGGCGCAGCAGGTCGTTGACCAGGTCAGGTTGAGTACCGGTTGCGGAGCCTTGCCAAGTTTGATGTCTGTTGATGCTAGGAGCATCCCGCGGGCTTGGGTTGGCGACTCGCCAAGAATGCGGCAGTCGATCTTGATTGATCACCACCAACACGCGCTCAACATGGCTAGGTAGGGCTGCCACCATTGACAGTTTAGCTTCCAGATCCTCCAAAATTCCCCGACCATTGTCGATCGTCGATCTGTCAGCCCCAGCAAGGATCGAGACGTGGCCGACATCGCGACGAGTCCTCTCGTTCAACTCAGCACAACCATGGCTGTTTCATCCGTTGCCCTTGGGAGACACATCCCTGCATCCAACACTCCAGAGCTCTGGATCGGTCTGTGTGCCTCGATCTTGCCCCCTGAGAGAACACCAACCGAAACAAACCCCCAGACAGTCGGCTCCCAGGGGGCAGCCCTGGAAGCGTTGATCATGGCACGCATTCTCGAAACACTCGCCAAATCGCTGAGCAGTTCTGTTTCGTTTCAAGTCTGTGGGCAGTCTGTGTGTCACGTTTGGAGCCCCTGACAGAACATCGCACGGACCGCTCCCCAGCAGCCATGCGACGACGTTGGCCACCACGTGCACCGGTTGAATGCAACATCTCCTGGATTGAAATCCCGCATTTCGAGGCTGGACGGATCTTTCCAGCAAACAGCAACACAGAGAAACATCTTGAACGGGGTCTCCCCCCGCCTGCATTGGCCTTGGTTCAAGAGGCTGGGCTGAAGCCCGGGCTCCGACCGCCTCCGAGCTGGCTGTGCCGCGAACCAGCAGTGATACGAGTAACTACACCTGGATGGCGGAACCTCCACAGCTTGAGAACAGCACGCGGGTTTGTTCGTCGAGACGGGGCTCGTTCTGCTGCGTAATACTGACAAACAAACTTGGCTTGCAGAGCACATGGCAGTCCCGCCTTGCGGCACCAAGCATTCGCCTGCCTCACGGCTGGAATTACGTACAATCTCCTCGCAAGCAGTGTAACCCTGCCGACGGGTCAGCGACATGCACCTTGGCATCGGTGGCCGGAATGACCAACATCAGGCCCTGCGCGGGCAATCAATATTGCAATCTCGGCGTTGTGTCCAAGTGGTTCGGCGGATTCCCGCTACTGCGTGCACCATCTCGTGGCGCAAGATTGACCAATTGCAGAGAGGCAAGGGGTGCACCGGGCGCTTAGAAGCGCGTTGCCATGCAGTCTGCTGTCCGACCTAGTCCTCGTCTTCCGATCCTCCTCAACAGAGACAATGACGAGGTTTGCCGAACAGCCGCGAGGGGCCGTCTCCGCGGATGGTGCCAGTGCGTGGATTTCTGCGCGATGGTCGCGCTTACCGGATCCTTCGCTGGCGGCGAGGGCATTTCTGCGTCTGTGAGCCCGAGGGAACTTTCCATCCGAGCACCAACATGCATCTCTGCGGCAGACGAGGTCACGGATTGGTCCGTTGGCGCGACTATCGACTGGCATGCACCGGATAGCCGACCTTTCCGCCGCCATGCTTCCTTCTTGCGGACTGGGCATCCAGGAAGCTCGAAGTGCCATGCTTCTGAACGCAGATGACAACACCTCCTTCGCGTCTCTTTGACAGCAGGATTCCTTGGCTGTCAGTCCGCCCGATCGCAACTCTGACCCCTGTCCTCACATGACAAGCTGCTTCTGCAGCGCCCGAGCTGCCGTTGGGCGACAACTGACAAGCGAGGTTGAACCAACAGCCCAGGGCTAATGCAGTCCTTACCCGGACATCCTCCAGAGACACAACAGCCACGTCACTGGCGATGTGGACCGTTGCTCACACGGAGGCAGTTGTCCTTCACCAATATGCAGTTCCAGGGCGGGCAGTACAGTGTGTGTCGTGGTGAGGAGATGCCACTGGATCGTCGATCTCGGTCCCAGCCAGATGGAGCCGAGCGTCTATGCAGTTGGTCTCGCCTTGCATGGCCAGACGTCAGGCTCTGATCCCTCGAACAAGCGACAGGCGCCAGGCGCCGACAAGCGGGCTTGGCTGGCTCCTCCAGGCTTTAGGGCCATGCAGCTGCGTCTTGGGAGGATGGACAGCGCAGCTTGTACTGGTACCCGGATGAGCCTCACGAGGAAAACGGAGAGGTAACGGTGGTGAAGGGCGATGAGAGGGGTGGGGGGCGTGGCATGGCATGCCTTGGAGACTCTGGACGCTACGTCCAATGCACGTTGGCTTACACTCAAGGCTCAGTCAGGCACCGGGATGGCAACACACGGCAACAGAGCCTGCAGAGAGCCCCACGCTCAGACGTGGCAGAGCCTGGCTCGTCTTGACTATGTAGTCGGTAGCTCCGCAGCAGCAACAGGAGCAGGACCACGGACACCAAGAGTTGTCCCCCAGAAGTGGCTGTGGATGAGTCCTGCTCTGAGTGACTGGGTATTGTGTGTCTCAGCCCGCAAAGCCCATCTCCCTGCTCCAGGCGTGTCCCTCAGGCTTTCGTTCACACCCAGCCCGCCGGTGGATGTCACAGTAGTTCACTGAAACCGTCGTGATCCTTCCAACATGCAGTTCCCATTCTGCCTCGGCGGTGTAGTTGGTCTTCAATGGGGGCCTTGCCATGCATGCCCCGGCCGGCACCCCAGAGACCGGCGGCAGGATGGTCGCGGGCGTCAACTGCGGAGACCCGGGTAGGGGCCGGCCGGGCTGGGTGAGCGGCCTGGTTGAGCGGCCTGGTGGGTCAGGCCAGGTCAGGTCTGTCAGCCATTGGGGCGTGGGCATCGCCAAGGCATTCCTTCCTTCTCTTCTTCTTTTCGCTGTTTGGCTGGCAGGTCGGTTCCAAGCCGGCGGAAGCGCCCGCGCTTATTTTCAAGGTTGTTTGCCTGGGATTGGCGGTGAGGTGTGTGTGTGTTGGTGGCGTGCTGTTGGTCCGGTCATGGAGTCGTCTCGCGGCTACTGGCGAGTGTTGAGGAGTGTCAGCGTTAGTTGTGTGGCTAGATGGATCATGGATAGCGTTGACAGCTTGCTGCTGTGGGACTTTTCTTTTCTCCGGGGTGGGGATGGTGGGTGGGCTCTGGGAGCCTGAGACAGTGGGCTGTGGCGTGGCCGACGTGGACGGGTTGGGCGTCTTGCTTTTGGCAGTCCCGTTGGCTCTGGGGTGGGGGTGCTGGGGCTGTCATGCTTGGATGTCTCGGGTTTGCTTTTCTGCACAGATCCGGTGCTGTCAAGGCAGTAGGTTACTGGCCGTATCCATGCAGGGCTGAACGTCGTGGCCAACATTGCCGTGGCGATGAGCAAGTTCTTGCTTGTGCAAGGCGGATTCGACGTTTCTGAGCTGTCGCCTTGCTGGCAGAGGTTGCGAATGAGGCTGTGTTGTTGCGGCCCATCCATTGTGTAAGCACGTCTCGCAGATGACAGGCAGAGAGACTGTCATTGCGGTGAGTTGCCTCGCAGTTTGAAGTTTATATCCCTCAGTCGCCAAGTGGCAACTTGAGTGTTTTCGTGTGTTCGTTCTGGTATCATTCCCCCTATCCTCTTCCTCATCTTTCTCCTTTCTTCTCAAGGGAGAGTGCACATGTCTCTGCCGAAAGTGAAATCGAGAAGGTGGAAGCACTCCCTGCTTGTCCTAAACCACACACTTCTCAAATAGCCAGCCGTCTCGGAACGTGTGCCCCACCCAGTGGTTGAAGAGGATCCTCTCAGGCCCTCACTAGGCTGTTCTGGGATCCGTCGCTTCTTGAGAGACATGGGCACTAGTCTTCACCGAGAAGAGCGGCGGACTTGCCCACCCTAGCACGTGTCTTCCGAGCCACATTCCCTATGACAGCCAACTCTGGATGGCCACCCCGGGATTATCCATCTGTTGGACAATCAGAGCTCTTTGCTGAGAGCCGTACCTCTCTTGGGCTTGATCTCCCCTAGCCATCCTGGTAAGCATGGACACACGCCTCCTTCCTGCCAAGTCCAGAGAAGCCATTGCAAGCCGTCTCAGGGCAAGTTGAAGTGTTGTGGGTCTGAATCGTGTGAGAGTTTGTACGATGCGATGGCCGTTGATTTTGAAAGTCTAGCGTGGGATGTGGTTTCTGAACCGTCAGTTGGTTACCCGTGAGAGATCCATAGAATGCGAGAATTGGCACAGAGCCGAGACTTGCCTCTCAGGAAGGGGTTGAGTGGTTGACTTACCTGGTATGTTTCAAGTCACCGAGGAGCAAATGTAAGAACTTGAGACAGCACAACAGACCCCAAAGCACTTGACTATCTGAGCGTCACGTCTATTACATACCTGTCTACCTAGACTACCCACCGGGGAAAAGCACTTCTTCAACATACCTTCGGTTCGCATGTTTTAGTCTCTAATTTGACAACTCCTAGTTCAGCAGGCAGTCGATATCAATGTGCGTCACAATCCATGAGATAGTAAAGACCCGGCGGCAAGTCCAGATAAAACCTCATGCCCAAGTCTTAAATCAATCGCGAAGAATGTGTCAATAGTTCAAATAGTACCCGTGACGTCCATCTATCGTAGGTACCTTACCTACCTTAATTACCTTAACTTGGAAGTGGATTTCTCGATTTCACGTTCAGGTTAATGGATGCCTGTCGTGCGCTGTCTCGATCAAAAGTGGTTGGTCGTTTCATCCCATCCTGACTCCGCCAGACGTAGTCATGCTCAAGAACACATGCCTACCACGGTGCTAGTAGGGGCAAACACCTACCTAGATTGCGTGGTGGTATCAACATCGGCGCTATCGGATGCAACAAGGCTTACGTGATCAAGTCGGCTCCGACCCGGCGGCGCTCCGCCCAAACCCCGTTACCCCGGACGAGTCACCGAACTCCCTTTTCTTGATTGACAACTTCCACTTCAACTTCAACTGCAGTTGTGAGTGACTGACTATAACGGAAACTATGTCTCCCGGAAACGAGTTTCGCTTGCCTACCGGCGAAATAGCCAACGACAGGGTCAAGTTGACCCCTTTCCTCGTTTGTCTCGCCTTCCGCTTAATCCCTGGATGAGTCAAGTCAGTCAACGCATGAACTGTCTGCTGACAACCTGAGCACCTTAACCCAGGCGGACCGCCATGCGGAGGCTTTCTTCGCCCAATCCACCCCCCATCCGGAACTGTATGCGCACATGCCGCTGGGACCATTCGCGAGCAAGTCCGACTTTGTCTCGCAGTTCCTCAACTTCTGGCCGCAGCAAGTCCCCGAGTGCATGATACTGGCCGTCATCGACAAGACCCGGCCGCCCTCGGCCGAGGACGACGAGGGCCAGCTGGCGGGCATGGTATCATTCCTGAGAACGTCCACCACCCATCTGTCTACCGAAATTGGCGGCATCGTCATCCTGCCGGCCTTTCACCGCACCCACGTCACGACCAACGCAGTGGGCCTGATGCTCAAGTGTGCCCTGACCAGCGTCCAGGACGGCGGCATGGGTCTCCGTCGCGTCGTCTGGCAGGCGAGCACCATGAATGCCGCCTCGATCCGTGTCGCCGAGAGGCTGGGTTTCCAGCGCGAAGCCGTCCTGCGGTGGCACTTTGTCTTTCGGCAAGGGGCCGAGAACCACAAGATTGGACATGGCCGGCCGTTGCCTCCTGGGAGCGCCGAGGGGGATCTCGGGAGAGATACCGTCGTGCTGAGCCTGTGCTGGGATGATTGGGAAGGTGGAGCGCGGGAACATGTGGAGGCAGCCATGACGAGGACGAAGTGACCTTGTGAGAATTATATGTGCTGGGGATTAAACGGTTTACAGAAAGCCTAGAACGATGAATTCAGCCCTCCGACCGTGATCGGGCTCACCAAGCTTGTCCCTTAGCATCAGGAGATGCACAGAAAGCAGAAAGTGCGCCGAAATCACGTCGTAATTCAGGACAGCGGTGCGGTAGTGGGGAGCTGATGGTAGTGACGGTGAGAAGGTAAAGAGGTGATGGAGCCGTTGTCATATCTAGTCCCCCTTCTTCTGCGCCAGTGTTTTTGGATCCAAGTTGTCCTCCCAGAACTTTTCAATCCCGAGATGCCTACCCCTCTGTTCGACAGAGACAGCTGGGAGCAAGTCGGAAACATGGTGCTCAAGCCACAAGTCAAGTGAAGAGATTACAAATCGGCCAGCCGGGACTGCAGTGGAAACCGTCGCGGGGGCTGATGGCCCGAGATCTTGGAGCCAAGGTTGCCAAGCTGCAGGTCGGGGTTTGCCAAGCTGGAGGGGCTACAAATTATATGTGTACACAGTAGTATACCCAAAATTCCGCTCAAATGTGCTCACGCGTGACAGTACTTAGTCCTCATTCTACCTTGCAACTTGCTCGCATCCCGCGCTCGCACCGCGCACACCATGACCGCTTGTGGGGGTAGACACAAAGCCCCCGGCACATGGCCAGGAAATACCTTGGTCAAAGTCGGGATGGCGTGCTCTACCCTCATCTAGGCCATTCTGGGCTCTCACCCTTGGCCGATCAACTCCCAAGCCGCCGAGACAAGCCATCGACGGTTACGTTACCGTGGTTTAGGCCGCTTGGCAGCAAGCTATGTAGTACACCGTACCTTGGGTAGCAGTGGCATCGATGGGGGTTGCAAGTCGATATTAAACTGGGCCCGTCTTTCCTAACTACCCCCGTTCCCCCTTTGGTTTCTTCACCGTGCCTTGCTGCTCAACTCTACCCTTTCCACTGGCAGAGGCAATCATGAAGCCTGCATGCAGCTCGCTTCTTTCCGGTGCCGCCCTCGTGGCGCTCCACGCTGGAGGCGTACTCGGCGATGGAACCGGCTTCATCGGACTCGGCAAGACCCTGTACAACCCGACGTGCGCCTTTGCCTGCCGAAACGTCATCAGGAACTGCAAGTTGTTGTGCACGCCGGCAGAGTCCAGCGCGAACCATGGCACCGCCCACAACCCGGTGACTACGCCTCCCGAGTGCTACGTGTCGGACCAGGCCTTCCTCCGGACGATGGCCCTCTGCATCGATAACTACTGCTCACGCAGCGACAACCCTCCCATGGACCTGATCGAAGACTACTGGGCCTCCCATCTCGGAACCGGCACGCTCGGCAACTACGACTACACGCCGACGACGTCCTACCACGACGCACTGGTTGCGGCGAGAGAGGACGAAAGACGGGCCGTCAACAACACTCCCGCCAACAAGACGGGCGACAGCGATCCCCACGCCAACCACAAGCGCCAGTTCATGACCGAGGCCGGGCCCAAAGTCACCAGCGCGCTCCCGCACATCAAAGCCCGCCAACCCCTAAACGCAACGCGCTTCATCCTGCCCGGCGACTGGCAAAAGCAGTACAGCGGCCTGTACGATTTCGAGGCCAACGAAAACGGCCACTCGCGCTACGCCCTCGTTATCATGTTCGTCGCCATCCTCCTCCCCGTGCTCCTCTCCCTCGCCCGCTTCCTCCCCAACCTCCCCAAAAGCAAGCACTGGTCCTCCCTCCAATCCACCCTCATCCAACCCCCAACCTGGGGCAAACGCCACCGCGAGCCCGTCCCCCCGGGCGGCACCATGCCCACGCGCGGCCAGGCCCTGTACATATCCCTCATCAGCATCCTCAACCTCGTCTTCCTCGTCGCTCCTTACGTCCGCCACCACCCGCAGGGCACCTTTGCCTCCCCGGAGGAACAGACCCTCAGCATCATCGGCAACCGCGCGGGCGTGCTGGCCATGGGCAACGTCGTCGCCGTGTTCCTCTTCGCGGCGCGCAACAACGTTTTGTTCTTTGGGGGGGTCACGGACTGGAGCCACGGCACGTATTTGCTGCTGCACCGCTGGCTGGGGTACTGGGCCGTGTTCCACGCGGCGCTGCACTCGGTTTTGTTGCTGGAGTATTATAGGCGGTATGGCGACTATGCGGCCGAGTTTGCGAGGCAGTACTGGGTGTGGGGGGTCGTGGCGACGGTGGCGGTGTGTGCGATGGTGCCGTTCTCGCTGCTTGCCGTGCGGCGCGCGGCGTACGAGTTTTTTGTGGCGACGCATGTCGTGTTGGCGGTGCTGTTTGTTGTGGGGTATTACTACCATATCTGGTACTGCTACAAGTATGCTTGGGGGTATGAGATTTGGGCGTACATGGGGGCGGGCATCTGGGCTGCTGACAGGGTCGTGCGGTTAGGGCGCATGGGCTGGCAGGGCTGGCGGACGGGTACGGTTAAGGTCGTGCAGGATACGGATGGAGAGTATCTTGTTATTGGCGTCGAGGGCAGGCCGTTGTCGGATGGTGTGGCGTATTTGACCTTCCCGACGCTGGGTTGGCGCGTCTGGGAGTCGCACCCCTTTTCAATGGCCTTCACCCGCGGCGGCGCTACAACTGGCTCTGGCTCTGGCAGCGAGTCCCCCCGGGCACCGACACCGACGAGCGCGGATAACAAGGAGGTTGCGATCGAGGCAGTGGCGGCATCAGGAGCCACCCCCAAGCAGCCCGTGACCGCATTCTTTGCTCGTGTCCGCGCTGGCGTGACGCGGAACCTGTCGAGGAAGGTCGCCGCCGCGGGGGGGTCACTCCGTCTCCCCGTTTTGGTGGACGGCACGTACCACCACTCTGGCGCCGTTGCGGCAGAGCTGTCCCACTGCTCCAGCATCGTGTATGTGGCGGGCGGTGTGGGCATCACGGCGCTGCTGCCCTACCTCCGGCAGATCGCCAAGCCCTCGCAGCTGTTTTGGGGATCGCGAAAGGCGGGCTTGGTTGCTGCCGCGGCGCCCGCGCTGGAGCAGCTCCCCGCCAACGTCGAGGTCGAGACATCGGTGGGTTCGCGGCTGGATCTCGACGGCATCCTTCACCGGGCTTTGACGACCGGGGCCGAGGGGGACGACGGGCCGGTTGGCATTGTGGTGTGTGGCCCGGCGGGCATGGCGGATCATGTGCGGCACAGGACGGTGCAGCTTTCGAGGTCGGGGGTGGCGACGAGGCCGTATGTGCTGGTGGACGAGGCTTTTGCTTGGTAGAGGGTTTAGGTAGTGTTGGTGGCATTGAGAGTGGGAGAAGAACACAAACTTTGAATGACACTCGAGACCAATGGGTTGATACACAGGCAAACTGCTCCGACGAATGGCACCTTGATTCTTTCTTCTCGTCGCCCATCAACTTGTAGCTCGTACCTAGGTAATCAACCCTCTCCCTCGGCGCTTGCGCCAGTTCCAACCACGTCCCTTATACACCACAATACGCTCGAGTCGGACCCCTGCGTCACCTCTCCTTTCCGCTTGACCCTTTGGTAGAACACAACACGCTCGGCCAGATTCCGACCTAGGGTAGTTTAAACAGCAGCGCCCCATCAGACACGTCAGAGACTACACGGGTTGTTCTAGGCCCCGTCTGCGTCTCCATTCCTTCTTGTCAATGAGGATCAGCCCAGGCGGCGCAGGGTCCTTTATTTCTTCTACGCTGTTCTGCTCTGCCCAGCGATGACGGCATAGTGAGATCCTACCAACCTGCGATGTGGCTGGCGTGAGGCCAGGATCATCCCATGTTAAAACCTGGGGCGAAGGCTCACATTTGTGATGTAATTCCAGGCGGTGCGGATACTAGGAAGTCCCAGATTGACAGGGCCCTCAATGTTACTCCTGCGAGCTATATCAATGAGGCAGGACCACAACCGAACTGAGCTTGCACAGAGGTGCCTTGGATCTTGTCAGTCCCAGAAACAGCACAGTTTAGTTGAATTTGTTCAAGATGACTGAAAACCCAGATCCCTTTAATCTACACTGGCAGTTTGACTCGACAGCCCCGGCAACCCCGGATCGTGAATCAACCCAGCCCGACGAGGTGCCGCCTCCGCTCCCTCCACGCCGGTGTCCAAGACGTCGGCCGGTGCCTCCTCCCAGAGTGACCACCTCGCCTCCAACCTCGCCATCTTACGCCCCTCATTATGGCCAGTTTGAGGAGCTGGGAGGCAGTCCGTCGAGCTCGGTGCGCTCACCTCCACCCCCGGATTCCAACCCCCCTAGTTTTGGATACGGCCCAACACCCTCCGCAATGCCCGCACAGGCAACCGCGAGCCTCAGCCCTGCCGAGCCCAGGCCAAAGAAACGGCATTCTTTCTTTGGATCAACCATAAAGCACCTTGCCAAAGTCGTTTTTCTCGAGTCCATCACACCAGGCCTGTCGACTGCCCCAGAGTTCAATACTCCCGCCACGCCAACTCAAATCCCGTCTATGCCATCCTATGGAGCTCAGTCCGGCCAGGTCATCATCAACGGAGTCCCACTGAGCCAGGCGGACCTGCTCGCGCTCCAGGCCGCAGTCGGTCCCGTCTCGCCGGGGTCTTACTGGTGCGTGCTGCCCCATCTTCCCTCTTCCGTATCCCATGGCCAACACTAAACTGAGATCCACGCAACAGGTACGACACCATCAGCGGGGGCTACGGCACCATCGGCGGCCCTTGCACAGGCTTCCTCCCCGGCGCGCCCCCCCTCGGCGGCGGCGGGCGCCTCACCCCGGACGCGTCGGGCCGCACCGGCACGGGGGTCTTCATCAACGGCCGCGAGATCCACAGCATCGACGTCGCGGGCCTGCAGAGGATGGGGGCAGTGGTGATGCCCGGCCGGTGGTGGCTCAACGCGAGCGGGAATTATGGCGCTGAGGGGAGTTGTGTCGTGTTGGGGAATTTGATGCTGCAGGCTTGTGCTGCCGGGGGCGGCGGGGCGGGGGGAGGTGCCCATAGCTGG
>Ga0247823_10002423_pt1 | contig 15380 bp, 7 predicted proteins | sample 13C_PalmiticAcid_2_FD_192426 | JGI IMG/M metagenome (GOLD analysis project Ga0247823, IMG submission 192426) | Soil microbial communities from agricultural site in Penn Yan, New York, United States - 13C_PalmiticAcid_Day30 | ecosystem: Environmental > Terrestrial > Soil > Agricultural land...
TTGGCGAAAGGGATCGGAAGAAAGGTCCGAGATTGATCTAGCGCAGTGTACCGATCAGGTCGCGCCAGGAAACGAGGGGCCACGGCATTGTCGTACCGCGACGGAAAGTCCGCTTATCTGGCATCGGAGTTGAAAGCCGCCTGACCCCAATCGGCCAGAACAGGTCGAAAGCTCGCTGCCCCGTCACGCCGCGTTTCGATAATCGAAGGCGCTTCGCGCCGCTTCGACCGCATCGAGATTTTCGAAAATCCAGGTGCAGTTGCGCAGCATCGCGAACAGCCTGCCGAGCATCTCGCGATCGATCGCCGGCTGGAGGATCAGCGGCGCGTGCCGCATCATTGGCCACCGGATCGCCTTTTGAGGAACGCCGGGTGCGGCCCATGACGAAGCGTAACCCGGAGAGATCTCGCCGGCATTGGCAAAACTCGTCTCGAGTGCAGGGCCGGGCTGGCGGTCGATCACGACGACATCATGCCCGGCCTCGGCGAGATACTAGGCCGACGTAACGCCGATGACGCCGCTGCCAAGAGCAACGACCCTCAGGCTTTTTCTCTCCGTCTCATTGGGCGGCGTGCATTCGGATGTTGCTGGTGGTCAGGTGAAGAGTTGCGTTTGGATCGCGGGCGAGGGCTGTTGTTGCGTATATCTGTGGTCCACGGCGATGGGTTCTTGCCTTGGGAAAAGCGGCACGCGATTGGATCAGAAAAAGGTACGGATCGCGCCGGTGATCTCCAACGCTTCGTCGACAAGATATAGGAAAGGCCAGCGGTCAAAGGTCGTGCAAGGATGAGATACGCCGAACGCGATCATGTCGCCAACCTGCAACGGGGAACTCTCGGGGATGTCGAGATAGGCATGTTGGTCGTCAAGCCGGATGACGGCAGCGCCCGGTGCCATTGGTTGCGGACCTGTCATGTCGCTATTCGGGCGGTACCAGCGTAGCGGTACCGGTTGGGCTGCATCAGCCGAGGTGTCGCGCTTGCCCAGGCCGGCGATCGCGCGGGTCGGCTCGGGCCGTGAATGAACATAGGCCCAGATCTCGAGCGCCGAGCGAAGCCCTTCTCCCAAGCCCGCAGCTTCCGGGCAACGAGCGATCAGCTTCTCAACCAGTCGCGCGTAGAAATGGCTATCGTGGACGAGGTAGCAGCCGCTGCGCAGGATCACCTCAAACCTGTCGTCGGTCGTTGCCGGATTAAGCATCGCAGCGACAACGTCGAAGAACGAGGACCCGCCCGCGGTCAGCACCGGTCGGCCGGTGAACAATCCGCGCTCGAGGCAACGCTCGGCAACACCGGTCATGCGGCCGAGAAGGCTACGCATCTCGGCCTCGCCGGCGGCGCCATCACCCTGGGCGATGCCTTCGAACGCCTCGACGCCGCGCAAGCAGAGTAGGGGGGACGCGGCGACTCGCTCTGCAACGCGCAGCGCCTCGCCGTCGTTGCGTACGCCAGTTCGACCGCCAGGCATGCCGAGTTCGAGCAGCACCTGTACCCGGCGGCCGCTGTTGGCCAGCCCGGTTGCGACACCAGCCTCCAACCGCTCGATTGCGGCAATCGAGTCGACCAGGCAATAAAAGTCGAAGGCGGGATCGCGGAGCAGTTCGCCGACGACATAGTCGATCGCCTGACGGCCGATCAACTGGTTGGCGAAAATGACCCGCGAGATGCCATGCTCGCGATAGATGCGCAGATGCGCGGCCGTTGCAGCCGTAATACCCCAAGCGCCATCTGCGATCTGCAGGTTAAAAAGCTCCGGGCTCATGGTCGTCTTGCCATGTGGCGCGATGCCAACCCGGGCCAAGGCGGTGAAGCGGCGCATCCAGTCACTATTGTGGCGGATTGCCCCGGCATCGAGCACAGCTGCCGGTAGCATCACATCCTCGCGCAGTATCGACCAGCCTGCTGCGCCGACGGCGTCGGTCGGTTGCGGAGACGCGCCTGCCGGCCAGCTTTTGAAGCGCCAGTCCAGCTGGCCGTCGTTACAATCACCAGAACGGCTGGTGCCGCTCTCCCCCGTGTCATGCCTCATAGACATCGCCGCTCCCATTCAGTTGCGAACGATGCCACGCGCGACCTGCTTTTTCAATATCTGAATTTCATAGAATACCAATCTGACGGGATGGGCAATAGATATTGGAGAAAAAGCACGTTATTAGAATGAGATAACGTTATGAAAATGGCGACGGATTAGGGAAATGAGCTGCGTGCCGAATCTCTGGATATGCTGGACTCATTTGCATTTTTCTCCGAATGGAAAATTGGTCATGAATGCATGATCTTGTTGATTTTGGCTTCGGTAGTGAGCGCACGGGCGGAGCGGCAGGGCCAAGCGTTCATGATGCATGCGCTAGAAGTTTGCGCTACTCTGCGGGCTATTCCCGCGCTCTCGCTATCATGGGCGCGGTGACTGTTGAGCCGCCGCTCTACAGGATTCTGACCAATCCAGCGGCACCGCGAATCCTGCGAAAACGAATTAATCGAGCCCCGACTTGACGAAATGTTTCAATTATGAAACTCTGTGAAAATTACGAGAGAAAAAGGCTAGCTAACGAGAGATTTTATGAACTGAGGGGTGAGCAATGAAAATTTTCAAAAACCCAAAAAATTGCCGGCAACAATCCATGCGTGCTCTTCTTGGGACGTGCGGTCTGGTGCTGTTGCCGCTTGCGACTTCGAATGCATTCGCGCAGGAGGCATCTGCCGCGCAGGGCGCTGCGAGCGATCAATCTGACGAGGGAACCGAGGACATTATCGTCACCGGTTCGCAGATTGCTCGCTCCGGGTTTGACACTCCTACTCCCGTGACCGTTCTAAGTGTCGCCGATTTTGAACGCGTTGGCGCTCCCAATATAGCCGATGCGCTCAATCAGCTGCCGGCCCTTAAGCCCAGCATCACGCCGTCGGCGACCACCAACCTGTCAAAGCTCGCCGGTGCAAATTACCTCGACCTGCGTGGCCTCGGATATTTGCGAACGCTGACTCTGATCGATGGCAAGCGTTATGTGCCGTCGAGCCCGGAGGGTGTGGTCAACGTTAACGTCATCCCGCAGTCCGTGATCGGATCCGTCGAGGTCGTCACCGGCGGCGCGTCTGCGGCATATGGTTCGGACGCTGTGGCCGGCGTGGTCAACTTCCGGCTCGACCACAAGCTGCAGGGCGTGCGTGGCAGCGTGCAATATGGCGTGAGTGACTTCGGCGACCACAAGAATTATCTCGGGTCGGTCGCCTATGGCACCAAGTTCGGCGACGACCGCGGCCATCTGCTGCTCGGCGCGGAAATGGCAGAGAATAAAGGTATCTCGCGTGTCTCGCGTCGCCCTTGGGCTGACCATAGTGTCATCAACAACCCGGCCTATACGCTCACCAATGACGAGTCCGCGTACATTCTGGTCGATAACGCGCGCCTGTCGGATTCGGCCTATGGTGGTGTAATCAATAGCGTCCTTGGTGGTAACCCGGCAGGCTTGGTCGGCACCGAATTCCTGGCTGGCGGCCAAACGAGGCGTTTTGATTACGGAACAATGCAATCGGGCAACACGCAGAACGGCGGAACCGGCGTCGCCAGCACCAGCGACCTCGTGCTCGAGCAGCCTTATAAGCGCTGGGCGGCATTTGGCGGCGCAGAGTTCGAGTTCTCGCCAGCGGCATCGGTGTATGGCAGCTTTTCCTACGGCCGCTCGAAGCTGCGCGGTGACAGCATCGTCGGGAACGACCAGATCACGGTCCAACGGGACAATGTCTTCATCCCGACCGCGGTCCGTGCCGTCCTCGACGCCAACCCCGGCGTAACCGGCTTTACGATGGGCCGCACGCTGAACGACTATGGGCGCGGTTATTTCGACCAGAAAGCATGGGCGTGGACCGCAATCGCCGGCGTGCGTGGTGATATTTCCGACACCTGGAGCTACGACCTGTCCTATGCGTACGGGAAGAGCCGTAACAAGACGATCTTCGCCGGCACCCGCATTACCCAGGCTTGGCGTGATGCGGTGGATGCGGTCGACAATCCGGCGACCCTTGGTGTCGTCGATCCGATCTGCCGTACGACACTCACCAACCCTGGCAACGGTTGCATTCCACTCAACCTGTTCGGGCCGATCGCGCCAGGTGAGCAAGCTGCGGCTATCGCCAATATTCTGGCGCCTTCGCTTCGCGATTGGCACCAAACGCAACAGAGTGCGGACCTGATCATTCGTGGGGAGCTGTTCCAGCTCCCAGCCGGACCATTTTCGATCGCCGCGGGCGTCCACTGGCGCAAATTCAGCACGGAGGTGCTGTCAGATCCATTGTCATCGTCGCGGACCCCGAGCGGCGGCACATTCCTGCGCGTCGGAAACACGCTGCCGTTCAGCGGCGAGGAAGTCGTCAAGGAAGCATTCGGGGAGGTCCTCGCGCCCATCTTTGCCGATTCAAGCCTCGGCAAGCGGTTGGAGCTCGATATCGCTGGCCGCATCACGAACTATAAAACGTCCGGTCAGGTCGAAACGTGGAAGGTCGGTATCAATTACGAGCTGAACGACGCTATTCGATTCCGCGCAACACGTTCGCGCGACATCCGCGCGCCCAACCTGCAAGAATTGTTCGCGGCGGGCCAAACACTCGTCTTCACCGTCATCGACCGTGCCCGGCAAGTGCCAAATCTCAACGGCGTGATTGCCCCCGATTCCTACACCGCGGCCACGATTTCCGGCGGCAATCGCAACTTGAAGCCGGAGAGAGCCGATACGTTTACAGCGGGCATCGTCCTTTCGCCCGCGCCTCGGGTTCGTGCGTCACTCGACTATTATAACATCAAAATCGACGGGGCGATCTCTACGCTCGGTTCCGGCGCGATCCTGGATCAATGTCTCAACGGCAATGCCACGATCTGTTCGCTGATCACGCGAGAGGCGAGCACCAACGGAACCTCGCCGGGTCGAATCACGAATATCCTGCTGGCGCCTGCCAATGTGGCTGGCATCAACACGGAGGGGCTCGACTTTGAGGCCGCGTACAACTTTCCGCTTGCCAACGGGACGTTCGCAATCCGGCAGCTGGCGACCTATCTCATGAAGCTCGACCTGATCGGGTCCCGGGGCGACGTTACCAAACTTGCTGGCAACATGGCGCAGGTAGCGATCGACGGCCCCAGTGGAACCTCGCGGCTGCGCACCTCGACCATCCTGGAGTTCAACAACGACTCATTCCGGGTGAGCGCGACCGGCCGCTATGTCAGCGGCGGCCTCGTCACCCGCGACATCGATGTGGACAAGCCGCAGGTGCCAATCACCAGCCCAAACAAGATTAATGGCCGCTTTTACCTCGACCTTGCCGGTGAAGTTACGGTGTACCGGCCGGGGGGCGAGGGCCGGGTGGCCGTGTTCGGGGCAATTTTAAACGCGTTCAACAAAATGCCGCCGATCACCGGCTACGACGAATATGCCGCGCCCCGCCAGCTGTTTGACGTCATCGGGCGGCAATTTACCGCCGGCGTTCGTTTCAACTTCTAGGAGATTATTGCGATGACGCGCTCCGTTGCTCATGCGATCACATTAGCGGCGGCAGTCGCGCTCAGCGCCGTGCCGCTTGCGGCCTTGGCGAAGGCACCGCCCGCCGCAAGTTCAACAGATGTCGCCATGGCGCGCGATCGGCTTGCGGCGGCGATCGCGCGACTATCTAAGCAAACCGATGGGACTGTCGGCGTCGCAGTTCAGCGCGCTGATGGCGGCCCGGTCACCACGCTCAATTCGGGCGTCACGTTCCCGATGGCGAGTACGTTCAAGATTGCGGTCGCTGGCGCAATCTTTTCGCGCATTGATCGCGGCGAACTTGCGCTGGACCAGATGGTCGCAGTCGATCCGGCAATGATCGTGAGCTCGGCCGGAATCGCCGAGCAGCTGCCGCACCCCGGCATATCCCTTTCGGTTTACAATTTGCTCGAGTTGATGCTGACTCGCAGCGATAATACCGCAACCGATGTGCTGACGGCCCAAGCCGGCGGTCCCGCTGCGGTGACCGCTTGGCTACGCAAGCTTGGGATTACGGGTCAGAGTGTCGAAGCCGACACCGCTCACCTCATTTACAGGGCGTTGGAAATCACGCCCGGGCCCGGCACGTTCAAGAAGAATGTCGAAGCTGCGTTCGCAGCCGACCCGACCAAGGCTGAGCGCGACGAGAAGCGCGTGCCCAACGCGGCGTTCAACGCCGACCCACGTGACAGCAGCACGCCTGAGGCGATGGCGCAGCTGTTGCTTGCGATACATTCGAACAAGGCGCTTAGCCCCGCTAGTACGAAGGTGCTGCTAGAAATCATGGAGCGGTGCGAGACCGGCGCGAACCGGCTTAAAGGCTTGCTGCCGCTCGGAACGGTCGTTGCGCACAAGACCGGCACCCTCAGCAGTATCGCCAACGATGTCGGCTTGGTGACCTTGCCTGATGGGCGCAAGTTCGTGATCGCGGTGTTTGTTAAGGGCGACACCAAGGGCACCGCGACACAAGAGCGCGTGATCGCCGACATCGCCCGCACCGCCTACGACTATTTCATGCTCGGCGGCGTCTGAGCCATCGTCTCAAACCAGCGCGGGGCAAGTCCGCGCTCGCCTCGAAAGGGGATTTCATGATCCGCTCGCTCCTGCACTGTCTCCTGTTCGTGATCGGCATGACGGTGAGTGGAATGGCACAAGCGGCGCCTGGAGCTGAGGCCGCCATCGCGGCTGCGGTGCAGGCGGAGATGAGCGCCAAGGAAGTGCCGTCGATCGCGGTCGCGCTGGTCGATCGGAACGGCCTGATCTGGTCGCAATCATGGGGCTTCGCGGACGCCGATCGGAAGCAACCCGTTACCGCCGACACCGTCTATCGTGCCGGCTCGGTCTCCAAGCTGTTTACGGACGTTGCAATCATGCGCTTGGTCGAGGCTGGCAGGATCGATCTCGACGCGCCTGTCAACCATTACCTGCCGAGCTTCCATCCCCGAAATCCTTTCGGCGGTATCATCACGCTGCGCCAATTGATGACGCACCGTTCGGGTCTCGTCCGCGAGCCGCCGCGCGGGCATTATTTCGATACCGACGCCAAGGGTCAGGCTGACACCGTGCTGAGCCTCAACGACACGATGCTCGTTGCGAAGCCCGGCGCGATCACCAAATATTCTAATGCCGGAGTCGCCGTGATCGGCGAGGTGCTCGCGACCGTCACCGGCAAACCCTATGACCAAGCGGTGCGCGATCTTGTGCTTGCGCCGCTCGGTATGTCGGCGAGCAGTATGACGCTTGCGCCGGTGAAGGATCGGCTCACCTATGCCGAGATGGCGTCGTTCGATGGCCCGCGCTTCGCGGCGACGCCGTTCGATCTTGGCACGCCAGCGGCGGGCAACCTCTACACGACGGCCGACGATCTCGGTCGCTTTGCGACAGCGATGCTTGATCGCGGCGCGTTGCTGCTCAAACCCGCGACGATCGACGAGATGTGGCGCGTCCAATATCCACCCCATAACGCCTCACGCAATTTTGGGCTGGGCTTCGTCGTCAGCGATCTCGACGGCGCAAGAATGGTCGGGCATTCGGGCGCGGTCTACGGCTTCGCGACGGAACTGCAACTGCTGCCCGAGGCCGGGATCGGAGTGATCGTGTTCAGCACGCTCGATTCGGGAGTGAGCTCGAGCCGGATAGCACGTTACGCGCTTCAGACGTGGCGTGACGCCTTAGCCGGCAAGCCGGTCGCGCCTTACGAACTCGGTTCTCCGGTGAACGGCGATGAAGCGAAGCGCCTGTCGGGCTGGTTCAGCGATGGCTATGCCAGTGTCGGGGCGCGCGTCTATGCCGGACAGCTCGCGGTCGATGGTCCCGAGACGGTGGGCATGGTGCGCCGGATCGGCGACCATTATCTGATCGACGATGCGCAGGCGCGCGACGAGCGACTTGCCTTTGCTCCCGACGGAAGCTGGCTTGAACTCGACGGCAAGCGCTACACGCGCCAGTCGCAGCCCGAACCGCCGCTGCCCAACGCCGATCTGGCGGCGTTGATCGGCGAATATGGCTGGGCGCACAACGTGCTGCGCATCTACGAGCGCGACGGCCAGCCATATGTGCGGATCGAATGGACTGATTACCGTCCGCTCCGCAAGGTGGGCACCGATGAATATGCATTTCCGAACGACCGCGGCCTTTATCCACTGGAAACACTTCGCGTGGAGCGCGGCGCTGATCGTCAGCCGGTCGCGCTACGTCTCGGCTGCATCCGCTGGCCACGCCGCGATTTCGGGGCCGAGGTGCAGGCGCGTGTGCGCGCGGGCATCAAGGGCGACATCAGCGCTCTGCGCGGCGCCGCTCTCGCCGCCAGCCCGCCGATCGAAGCGCCGCGGCTCCGCAAGTCCGATCTTGTCGCGCTGCCGTCGCTTGACCCCCGCATCAAGCTCGACATCCGCTATGCCGCCGATACCAATTTCATTGGTTTGCCGGTGTATCAGAGCGCTGCGGCCTATATGCAGCGCCCCGCCGCCGAGGCGGTTGCGCGGGTGAACGCAGGGTTGCACGCGCGGGGCTATGGTCTGCTGATTCACGACGCCTATCGGCCGTGGTTCGTGACAAAAATGTTCTGGGATGCAACGCCGCCGACCAGCCGCCAGTTCGTCGCCGACCCCACGCAAGGGTCGCGGCACAATCGCGGTGCGGCGGTCGATCTGACGCTCTATTCGCTCGCCAGCGGCAAGCCGGTGGTGACGACCGGGCGGTATGATGAATTCTCAGATCGATCCTATTCCAATTTCGTCGGCGGGTCGGATCATCAGCGCTGGCTGCGCGAGATGCTGCGATCGGCGATGGAGGCGCAGGGCTTCGCCGTCTATCCCGAGGAGTGGTGGCATTATGATTTCAGTTCCTGGGCTGAGTATCCGATCGGGAACGCATCGTTCGAGCAACTCGGCGAGGAGACGGCGGCCAGATGATCGGAAGCCGATTCGCTGTGCGGCAAGACCGGCATTGATATTTCGGCCTTCGCGGGCGCGCGACGCGGGTGCGGTCGAGCGACGCTATGTTCCGTAGCGAAAGCGCCATGCCGACAATCTGTACCGGTGCTCAGAAGAAGGTGTGGGACTTACCCTGAAGTCTTCGTCAATGACGGCGTTCGCCATTTCTCGAAGGTCGGACACGGGTGAGAAGTTCCAAATCCCATAAGATCGCCAACTTCGAGGTCGCTTGCTTTCAGGATGGTCAAAAAGCTGATCGTTAAGCGCACGCACCCTGCCGCAGGCCCAAAGCGCATCTGTCGGGTCCAACGGAAACGACATTGTACGAACTATCTCGGTTACAAGGGAAATGAGGCGTCGCGCCGAACGGAGCGCTCTTTGGCCGGCCCTCGAAGTACATCCGCCCGCTTCAGCTGCGCACAGCTCGCCGGCACAAATGGCGCGTCAGCAAATGCCTCGCGGAACTCCATGCGCATTTCGCTTTCGCACTGCGGCATTGCCTGATTGGGTTCAGTTGAATGCATGTGCAGGCGATGCGACATTCCGAGCCCAGCCGCCTCTTTGAATCCTTGCCAGCCTTTTGCGCAAGCGAGTAGTTGCCGACCGGAGGCGCACGGCATCCCAGCCGAACAACCCACCGCCCCCAGCCCGAAATGGCTCAGCGATGGGATCGGCGCCAGCTCGCACCACGGCTATGGAGTAGTCGCGAAATCGCCCGATCGGGGACGGAGCCATATTAGTCTGCGATCAGCGGGCCGCGGCATCCTCCAGAATCATTGCGGATGCTTTCTCAGCAATCATGATGACTACGGCATTGGTGTTTCCCGAGGTCAGTGCTGGCATGATCGACGCATCGACCACGCGAAGTCCGGCAATGCCGTTCACCCGCAGTCGGGAATCGACCACGGCGGCGGGATCTTCGCCCATGCGGCAGGTTCCGGCGGGATGGTCGCCGCGAAAGGCAGAGGCTCGCAGATATTCGATCCACTGGGTATCGGTTTCCGGGCGTGTGGCAGGCGCAATCATGTTTGTGAGCATGGGGTCAAGCGGGGCGGTTTCGAGGATGCGTATTGCCTCGCGGCATCCCTCCACCAGTTCCCGGACATCCTCGTCGTCCCCGAGCAACTGGTGATCGATCACCGGCGGTGCAGCTGGATTCGCTGATCGCAGCGAAATACGCCCGCGTTGTCGCGGATGCAGGACGCAGGTAGCGAGGCTTATCGCCGGGCTGGGATGAAGGCGCAGCCCTTCCTGCAAGCTATCCATTTGGTAAGCCAGCGGCACGAGTATCATCTGGATGTTGGGCAGGGCGAGATGCGGCTGCGTGCGGAAGAAGAGCTGCGCATGCCCCACCGGGCTGGTGATCGGTCCGCGGCGCGTGAGGAGAAAGCGCAGGGCATGAAAAGGCGCGCGCCACCAGCGGGTTTCCGTGTTCAACGTCGACACCCGGGAACCGCGCGTGATCATGATGCACGGGTGTTCCTGCAGGTTGCGGCCTACCTCGGGCAAGTCACGGACGACGCGGATGCCCTGCTCGTGGAGGTGATCGGCGGGGCCGATGCCCGATAGAAGCAGGAGCTTCGGCGAAGCAATCGCCCCGGCGCTCACGATGACTTCGCGGCGGGCAAGCGTCGCGAGATTTTGTCCTTCCCATCGATACTCGACACCAGTCGCCCTGTCGTCCTTGACCATGATGCGCGACACCGCTGCCTTTGTTCGGAGCTCGAGGTTCGGGCGATTCAGTACCGGCTTGAGGAATGCGCTCGCGGCGCTGAAGCGCAGGCCGTTCTTTTGCGAGGTCTGGCAGGGGCCGACGCCTTCCTGAGCCTCCCCATTCTGGTCGGGATTGAAGGGATGACCGAGTTTGATTGTCGCCTTAATAAACGGATCGGTGAGCTTGTGGCGCAGCCGAAGAAACGAGGCCGGTTGCGGACCTTGGTCGCCCCGGGTCGCAGAAGCGCCGCCTTCGTTCGTCTCGGCGCTTTTGAAATAAGGCAGCACGCCCTCATAAGACCAGCCGCGACACCCCAGCTGCGCCCAGTGGTCATAGTCGCCAGGATTGCCGCGAACCCACATCATGCCGTTGATCGAGCTGCTGCCCCCGAGCACCTTTCCCGCCGACCAGACGTCGCGGAGGCCGCCCCGCGACGGGTCAGGTTCGCCGGGGTAAGCCCAGTTGAGCTCTTCGGCCGCGAAGAATTTGCCCAGAGCCGAGAACAGGATCGCTTCGCCCGCCGGAATGTGGATGAACGGCGATCGATCCCGGCCGCCAGCTTCGAGCAGCAGGACCGAAGCTCCATCGGCGCTCAGCCGGTTCGCCAGCACGCATCCCGCGGACCCGGCGCCGATGATGATATAGTCGAAGATTTCAGTCTGCGATGCCATGAGATGTCCTGCAGCAATGGTCGATTGTCGTCGTTTCTGACGTCGATGGGCGCCATCCTGTCTTTTGCTTGCACGATAAAATCGATTGCGTGCCAGTCTGTCGAGACTGCTCTTGCAGTAGACCGGACCACAAACAACTGACTAGCGCCCGCAAATGTGGGAGGATCGGTTTGCCGCTAGGCTTGCCATATTTGCCGGACTGGGGGCTTCGATTGGAAAAAGCGCGTGAGCTGAACTGGGGCGCGATGGGTTCGCTGGTCTGGCTGTGCAGCATGGCACCGCTCGCCGCGATCCTGATGCCGGTCCTGATCCCGGTCATCCAAGCCACGCACGACCTGAGTCCGGTGGAGCTCGGACTATTGGCATCAGCCGATCTGGCCGGCGCCTGCATCGCCACGGTGACCGCACCGCTATGGCTTCACCATCTTGGCGCGCGCGGCGGCACTTTGCTGGGCATCGCGACCCTGATCGCCGCGAATACGCTGGGCGCCTTGAGTCCGTCGGTGACGGCATTGCTCACGACGCGGCTGGTCGCGGGACTGGGGACAGGCCTGGTTCTGTCGAGCGCCATTCCCGTCGTCGCCAGGAGTCTTCAGCCCGCCCGGCTGGTCAGCGCGATCCAGGTGATGCAGCTCCTGCTCGCGGCGGGAGCCTTGGCCGGCTCGGGATGGCTGCTGTCGCAGGGGGGAGCGAGCCTCGTGCTGCTGGCCGTGGTAGGAGTCAGCATCTTCTCACTTCCCTTCGCATTCCTGCTGCCGCCGCGTTCGGCCGTTTCGGCTGCGGCGCTTCCGACGCTCGAACAATTGCGCCCGGGTGCCGCCGTGCTGGTGGCCATTCTGGTTTACTTCGCGGCGGTGGGAATGCTGACAAATTACGGAGGCAAGCTGGGACTGCAGAGCGGCCTGTCGATCGGCATGGTCAGTTCTGCGCTGGCTCTCGCAAACCTCGGGGCTCTGCCGGGATCGTTCGTCGCGATGTTTGCCGGGTCGGCCGAACGTCGCCGCCGGTTCCTGATTGCGGTCTGTATCATCCAGTGCCTTGCGATCGGCGTGGTGCTCCTGGTGTCCGGGGCCACGGCGTTCGGCCTCGGTTTCTTCGCGATCCAGATGTCGATCGCGATCGTCGCCCCGCTCCAAGTGGCCTTGCTGGTCGACCGTGACCCGAGCGGCCGCGCCATCGAGGGGCTCGCCGCGATGCAAAGCTTGGGCCAGGCAGCGGGCCCGCTGCTTGGCGCGCTATTCATCACCGCGGCGAATGTCGATGGGGCCTATGGACTCGGTGTCGCTTGCGTGATCGTCAGCCTGTTGCTGATGACTGGTGGGGTGGCGAGGCGCCCGGGGTCCTCGCCGGCCGCCTGACGGTCAGGTCGCGCCGCCGGCGAGTATCACGCCTTTCAGCGCCGTGTAGCCGCGCAGGCTGTCGAGCCCGGTTTCGCAACCGAAGCCGGAGTCGCCGCGCGGCTCGCCCGACAGGGCAAGCCCCGGGCCTTCATAGGCGTCGGCGGTCGCGTTGATCGTCACATGGCCGGTCTTCAGCTTGCGAAACACCGCTTGCATCGTGGGATAGTGCGCCGTCCATGCAGTCGCGGCCAAGCCATAGGAGGTCGCGTTGGCAAGTGTGATCGCCTCATCGGTGCTCTCAAAGGGTTGGACGGTGACGACAGGGCCGAATATCTCCTCGCGTACGACAGCCATGTCTTCGGTGACATCGGCGAAGATCGTGGGCGCGACGCCGCAATGGCGTTCGGTCTTGCCACCGGCGATCATCCGGGCACCGGATTCGATTGCTCCGGCAATATAGGCGCTGACCCGTTCGAACTGTTTCAAGCCCGCTAGTGGCCCGAACCCCGTGGCAGGATCCAGCGGGTCGCCGACAGTATAACCCGCCACCTCCCGCTCGAGCGCCGAGACGAGTTCATCATGCCGCGAACGATGGACGAGGATGCGCGAGCGGGCGACGCAGAGCTGTCCCTGGTTGGTGAGCACTGCCCCAAGGATCGCAGGCGCGATGAGATCGGTCGGCGGAGCATCGGCGAAGATGATCTGCGGCGACTTCCCCCCGCATTCGAGCATGACGGGGCGGATACGGTGCCGGGAGGCTGCGCTCATGATGGTTCGTCCGGCAGCGGTCGATCCGGTGAAGGTTACCATGTCCACGTCGGGATGGCTCACGAGCTGCATGCCGGTAACCGACCCGTCGCCGGGAACGATGTTGAACACGCCCGGCGGCACGCCGGCTTCCAGCGCCAGTTCGCCGAGCCGCAAGGCCGTTGCGGGACTCATTTCGGAGGGCTTGAGAATGACGCAGTTGCCCGCGGCCAGCGCCGGGATCGCCTTGATGACGGCATTGGCCAGCGGATAGTTCCAGGGCGCGATCGCCGCGACCACACCGCGCGGCTCGCGCAGGGTGAAGCCCAGACTGCCGCTGTCGCTGCCAGCGACCTCGCCGTAAATCTTGTCCGCAGCCTCGGCATAGTGGCGACACAGTGCGGGCGCGAATCCTCCGACTTCGCTCAAGGATGCGCCGATCGGCTTGCCCATTTCAAGCGTGTCCCGAAGCGCGAGGTCTTCATGCTCGCGTGCGATCAGGTCTGCGAGCCGCAACAGGATGAGCCCGCGCGCCCGCGGGCTCATATCGCTCCACCGTCCTGTTTCGAAGGCCGAGCGCGCCGATATTACCGCGCGATCAACAATATCGGGCGGACTCAGGACGGCGGAATATAAGCGCTGTCCGTCGACCGGCGAGACGATATCCATCGTTGGATCGGCGTCCACGCGCGTGCCGTCGATAAGCGGACGCCCGTCCCAGGTCAGCGTTCGGGCGCGGTGGTGCCAGTCCGGCTGCGGTTGCGAGTTGCCTGTCACGAATATTGTCCCCGGGTTTGGCGCTTGGCCTCGAAAACGGGACTCCCCTCCGAAACTTCGCGCGTGATCGTTCGAGCATGCAACTGCCCCATGGCCGGGCAGGGGGGCTTTTGCGCCGCCATCAGTCCCTTTTGCCTCGCGTTCAACTTTGCAACCCCGCGCGCTTTTGAGTGTCCGTGGCCGCGACGGTGCAGCCGGACGCACAGGACGCTGCACCCCGCGCCCATTGCTCAGTAGTTGAGGTTGAAGTTGAAAAGTCGAAAAGCGAGCCCGGTCCACCACAAGACCCCCAGCGAGGCAATGAGCGTCGCGATCCAGACGCTGCGCCATCGGCTAGCGCTTCGTCTCCACTGCACGCCGGCTAGCAAAGTCGCGATAACGAGGACACCCAGCGTGAGGACTTCAAGCGTCAGGAGGACCGGGTCGCTTCGGCCGGACAGGGCGTCAGCGTCGTTGGACAGCGAGGCGATGAGCGCGGGATAAGTGAGCGCGAGCACCACGACCGCAAGGCAGACCAGACGAAATGAACGACGCCAGGGCACCGGTGCGACGGTCACGTCCATTGCGCGGCGAGCGATCGCGCCAACGGGTAGGCTGAGGCCTTCTGCGAGCAGCATCAACAGGGCGATGCCCAGTGCTGGCACCAGCCAGCCAGGTGACCGCCACCAGGGAATGGGCAAAAAGGCGGCCGGGGGGGCGGCGTCAAACCCGATCATCGCGGGTCTGCCGTCGCGTAGCAGCACCTGCATCTTGTCACCCTTGTCGTCGGCCTTCCAGACGAACGGTGCGATTTCGCGCCAGCGCACCACGCCGCGGCCGGGGAACGGAAGGCTGAGACTGCCGTCGGGATTGGCCGTGACCACTATGGGAGCAAGCAGGCTGGCCAGCGCGAACAGGTTGCCCGTCGACCGGCGCGAGGATTCCCAATATCCGGCGGTTGCCTCTCCATGTTGTCGGTCTGCGGCGAAGCGGGACTCCGCTGGGAGCGATGGCGAGGTGGGAAAATAACGATCCATGAACCCGTCGAACAAAGCGTTGTGGATACCGGTGGCCGCCGCGTCGTCGCCCGAGCTGTTGAGTGAGATGAAGATGCCCACACCGTCGTCGACCAGCAGGTGCAGGTCGCTGTGGAAGAACTGGGTGCCCCCATTGTGGGCGATCGAGCGGTGCCCATTGCGGCTGGTTTCATAG
>Ga0247823_10002424_pt1 | contig 15380 bp, 17 predicted proteins | sample 13C_PalmiticAcid_2_FD_192426 | JGI IMG/M metagenome (GOLD analysis project Ga0247823, IMG submission 192426) | Soil microbial communities from agricultural site in Penn Yan, New York, United States - 13C_PalmiticAcid_Day30 | ecosystem: Environmental > Terrestrial > Soil > Agricultural land...
TCCCGGCGGCGAGTCGACCGCGATCTCCAAGCTGCTGCAGGCCTTCGATCTGCTCGAGCCGCTGCGCGCCCGGCTGCGCGACGGGCTGCCCGCCTTCGGCTCCTGCGCGGGCATGATCCTGCTGGCCTCGGAGGTGCTCGACACCAGGCCCGACGCCCAGCACCTGTCCGGCATCGATATGACGGTGCGCCGCAACGCCTTCGGCCGCCAGGTCGACTCGTTCGAGACCGATCTCGATTTCACCGGCCTCGACACGCCGGTACGGGCCGTGTTCATCCGCGCCCCGTGGGTCGAACGGGTCGGTGAGGGCGTGGAGGTACTGGCCCGGGTGCCGCACGGTCCGGCCCGGGGCCGCATCGTCGCCGCCCGGCAGGGCAACGTCGTGGCGACCTCGTTCCATCCCGAGGTGACCGGCGATCTGCGGGTGCACGAGCTGTTCGTCGACCTGGTTCGTTCGGCACGGTAACGCCCGCGGCCACTGCGCGCCCGCGGCCCGAGTAGGCTGGATCGAGCTTGTCCGCCCGGGCAGACGCGCAACCGACCTGAAGGAAGTAGGGCATGAGCGGCCACTCCAAATGGGCCACCACCAAGCACAAGAAGGCGGGAATCGACGCCAAGCGCGGCAAACTCTTCGCCAAGCTGATCAAGAACATCGAGGTGGCGGCCCGCACTGGTGGTAGTGACCCTGCGGGTAACCCGACGCTGTACGACGCCATCCAGAAGGCGAAGAAGTCGTCGGTCCCCAACGACAACATCGAGCGCGCCCGCAAGCGTGGCGGCGGCGAGGAAGCCGGCGGCGCCGACTGGCAGACGATCATGTACGAGGGCTACGGCCCCAACGGTGTCGCCGTGCTGATCGAGTGCCTCACCGACAACCGCAACCGCGCCGCGGGCGAGGTCCGCGTCGCGATGACTCGCAACGGCGGCAACATGGCCGATCCGGGTTCGGTGGCCTACCTGTTCGGTCGCAAGGGCGTGGTGACCCTCGAGAAGAACGGCCTGACCGAGGACGACATCCTCGAGGTCGTGCTCGACGCGGGCGCCGAAGAGGTCAACGACCACGGTGAGGCCTTCGAGATCATCAGCGAGCCCGGCGATCTGATCGCCGTGCGCAGCGCCCTGCAGGCCGCGGGCATCGACTACGACTCCGCCGAGTCCGGCTTCCAGGCTTCGGTCTCGGTCGCGGTCGACGCCGAGGGCGCCCGCAAGGTGCTCAAGCTGGTCGACGCGCTCGAGGACAGCGACGACGTGCAGAACGTCTACACCAACGTCGATATCTCCGACGAGGTCGCCGCCCAGCTCGACGACGAGTAGGAACTCGCGCATCGCTCACGCACCGCCCCGGCCGGGATTTCGGCCGGGGCGGTGCGTGTTCCGGCTAGGACGCGCGCTCGGTGTAGTAGGCCGCCATCGCCGGGTAGTAGTCGGCGAAGCTCGGTCGCTCGGTCTGGGTGCAGGCGGCCACGAACATGTCCGCGTAGTACTCCCATCCGGGACCGATCTGCGGGATCTCGGCCAGCTGGTACTCCGAGGTGAGGTGATGGACCAGGCGCACGTCGGTGGCCGCCCCGGTGTCGAGCAGCGTCACTTCCAGCCGCCACACGCCGATCTGGTCGGTCGAGGACAGGCCCAGGTGGATCGGCGGGGTGCACTCGTCGATGTTCATGCCCGTCCACGGTTCGCCCTCCTCGAACCGCATCTGCACCCGGATGGTGTTGCCGGTGCCCGCCTGTCCCTCCCAGGTGCCGTACCAGCCCGCGGTCAGGTGCGGGTCGGTCAGCCGCGCCCACACCTCCTCGATCGGCAGGCCCAGCGACCGCGTGATCACCAGATCACGACCGTCGGGCGTCGGCTGGATCTCGCCGGTGGGTGTGGGCATGCGCGGTTCTCCTCGGCTCGGGTGGAGCGACGATCGGCGACGGTGTCGACGGTACGCCGCGATATCCGCTGGTGTCGCGCTCGGCGCGGCCAGCACAATGGACCCATGACCCGGATCGAGGCGGTACGCGGCGACATCACCGAACAGCGCGTCGACGCGGTGGTCAACGCCGCCAACTCCTCGCTGCTCGGCGGTGGCGGCGTCGACGGCGCGATCCACCGCAAGGGCGGACCCGAGATCCTGTCCGCGTGCCGTGACCTGCGCGCCTCGCACTACGGGAAGGGCCTGGCGACCGGGCAGGCGGTGGCGACGACCGCGGGTCGGCTGCCCGCGCGCTGGGTGATCCACACCGTCGGCCCGGTCTGGTCGGCCACCGAGGACCGCTCGGCCCTGCTGGCCTCCTGCTACCGCCAATCCCTGCGCGTGGCCACCGAACTGGGCGCGCGCACGGTGGCGTTCCCGGCCATCTCCACCGGCATCTTCGGCTGGCCGATGGACGACGGCGCCCGCATCGCCGTCGAGACCGTGCGCGCGGCAGGCCCGGCCGTCGACGAGGTTCGCTTCGTCCTGTTCGACGATCGCGCGCTCGCGGTCTTTGTTGCCGCGCTGGATTAGTCCCGTCGGGTAGTGTCCTGGCTCTATCCGCTTGTGCCCGAGGGGGACCGATGACCTATCAGCCGCCACCGCCGCCGTATCAGGGTGGATATCCGCAGGGCCAGGGCGGATATCCGCAGGGTGGGTATCCGCCGAACTACGGGTATCCGCAGCCGCCGAAGAAGAAGCCGGTCTGGCCGTGGATCGTCGGCGGTGTCGTGCTGGTGCTCGTCCTGCTCGGGGGTGGGTGCGCGGCGATCATCGGCGTGGCGGCCTGGCAGGTCGACAAAGAGGTCAACAGCAGCGCCGACCTCGTCTACGAGGTGAACGGCACCGCCTCGCAGGTCGACATCACCTACTACAGCGGCGATTTCGACCAGAACACCGCGAACGGGTCGATGGTGCCCTGGCGCAAGAACGTCACCGTCTCCGGCTTCGCCAAGATGGGCAGCATCACCGTGACGACGACGGGCACGGAGGAGGGCACCGTCAGCTGCCGGATCCTGCGTGACGGCAAGGTTCTCGACGAGGACACCTCCACCGGCTCCTTCGGCTTCGTCACCTGCAGCGTCACCATCGACTGACCGCGCGGCGCACGGGTGGCGGCGGGCCGCCGCCCGTGTCGCTGGTCGGGTGGGGCGGGAGAATGCTCTAGACTTTCGAACAACTGTTCGTGTCTTCGAAGGGGCTGCCGGTGCGGGTGATGGGCGTCGATCCCGGGCTCACCCGGTGCGGGCTCAGCATGGTGGACAGTGGGCCGGGGCGCAAGGTCGTCGCGCTCGATGTCGGGGTGGTGCGGACGCCGCCGGAGGCGGAGCTGGCGCTGCGGCTGATGGCCGTGGCCGACGCGGCCGAGGAATGGATGGACACGCATCGGCCCGAGGCCGTCGCGATCGAGCGAGTCTTCGCCCAGCACAACGTGCGTACCGCGATGGGGACCGCGCAGGCGGGCGGGGTGATCGCGCTGGCCGCGGCCCGGCGCGGGATCAAGGTCGCCTTCCATACGCCCAGTGAGGTCAAGGCCGCGGTCACCGGCAACGGCACCGCCGACAAGGCGCAGGTCACCGCCATGGTGACCCGGATCCTCGGGCTGCAGGTCGCCCCGAAACCCGCCGACGCCGCCGACGCGCTCGCCCTGGCGATCTGTCATTGTTGGCGGGCGCCGCTGATGGACCGGATGGCGGCCGCGCAGGCGCAGGCGGACGAGGTCCGCCGCCGCTACGAACAACGGCTGGCCGAACAACGAAAGGTGGTGCGCGGGTGATCGCGTCGGTACGCGGCGAGGTACTCGAGATCGCGCTCGATCATGTGGTGATCGAGGCCGCCGGCGTCGGCTACCGGCTCAACGCCACCCCCGCGACGTTGGCCGGGCTCAGCCGCGGCGAGGAGACCCGCCTCTACACGGCGATGATCGTGCGCGAGGACTCGATGACCCTGTTCGGCTTCGCCGACACCGAGGCCCGCGACCTGTTCGGCCTGTTGCAGACGGTGTCCGGCGTCGGCCCCCGGCTGGCGATGGCGGTGCTGGCCGTGCTCGAACCGGAGGCGCTGCGCAAGGCGCTGGCCGAGAGCAATGTCGCCGCGCTCACCCGGGTGCCCGGTATCGGCAAGCGCGGTGCCGAACGGATGGTCGTCGAACTGCGCGACAAGGTGAACCTGGTGCCGGTGCCCGCCGGTCCGCCCGGCGCGCAGGTCCCGGTCACCCCGGTGCGTGAACAGGTCACCGAAGCGCTCGTCGGGCTCGGATTCCCCGTGAAGCAGGCCGAACCGGCCGTCGACGCCGTCTTGGCCGACCAGCCCACCGCGACCACCTCCGTCGCCCTGCGCGCCGCTCTCGGCCTGCTCGGCAAGAACAGGTAGGCCATGGACGACGATGTCGAGCTCGCGGCAGGCGACCCCGACGATTCCGCCCTCACCGCGCGGTATCTGCACTCCGACGGCGAAGCCGAGACCGGTCTGCGCCCCACCTCGCTCGACGACTTCATCGGTCAGCCGCGCGTGCGCGAGCAGCTCGCCCTGGTGCTGCGCGGCGCTCGGCAGCGTGGCGCCACACCCGATCACGTCCTGCTCTCGGGACCGCCCGGCCTGGGCAAGACCAGCATGGCGATGATCATCGCCGCCGAACTCGGCACCGCGCTGCGCATCACCTCCGGCCCCGCCCTGGAACGCGCGGGCGACCTCGCCGCGATGCTGTCCAACCTGGTCGAAGGCGATGTGCTGTTCATCGACGAGATCCACCGGATGGCCCGCCCCGCCGAGGAGATGCTGTACCTGGCGATGGAGGACTTCCGGGTCGACGTGGTGGTCGGCAAGGGCCCCGGCGCGACCTCGATTCCGCTCGACATCGCCCCGTTCACCCTCGTCGGCGCCACCACCCGCTCCGGCGCGCTGACCGGTCCGCTGCGCGATCGTTTCGGCTTCACCGGCCACATGGACTTCTACGAGCCCGCCGAACTGCTGCGGATCCTGCAGCGCTCGGCGCGCATCCTCGGTGTGCGGATCGACCACGACGCCGCCGCCGAGGTGGCGGGCCGCTCCCGGGGCACCCCGCGCATCGCCAACCGCCTGCTGCGCCGCGTCCGCGACTTCGCTGAGGTCAGGGCCGACGGCGTGATCACCCACCCGATCGCGATGGCCGCGCTCGAGGTCTACGACGTCGACGCGCTCGGTCTGGACCGGCTCGACCGCGCCGTGCTCGGCGCGCTGGTGCGCGGGTTCGGCGGGGGACCGGTGGGTGTGTCCACGCTCGCGGTCGCCGTCGGCGAGGAAGCGGCCACCGTCGAGGAGGTGTGCGAGCCGTTCCTGGTGCGTGCCGGACTCGTCGCCCGCACCCCGCGCGGCCGGGTCGCGACCGCGGGGGCGTGGGAGCATCTCGGGCTGGTGCCGCCGCCGGATCTGGTCATCGGCGCCATCGAAGTACGGGGGCGCGAACCGCACCCGAGCATGGACCTGCTCGACTGAGCCCGCTGGGCGAGGCACCCGATCGTCGTCTACTGTCGGCCGGGTGGCAGTCCATGCGGTGGTGCAGCGATTCCCCGAGCCGTTGCGTTCCCTGCTCCTGAAGCATCGGGAGCTCCTGAAGTTCGCGGTCGTCGGCGCGATCACCTGGTTCATCGACACCGGGGTCGTGTACGCGGTGAAGCTGACCGTGCTCGGCGACAAGCCGCTGACCGCGCGCCTGCTCGGCGCGCTGATCGCGACCATCGCCTCCTACATCCTCAATCGGGAGTGGTCCTTCCGCACCCGCGGCGGCAGGCAGCGCAGTCACGAGGCGGCGTTGTTCTTCACCGTCAGCGCGCTGGGCATCGGCGTCACGATGATCCCGCAGGCGATCTCGCTGTACGTGCTGAATCTGCGGGTGCCGCACGTGGATCCGGTGGTGCAGGCGGTGGCCAACTTCGTGTCGGGGCAGATCCTGGGCGTGCTGCTGGCGATGGCGTTCCGGTTCTGGGCGTTCCGTCGCTACGTCTTCCCCGACGACCTGCGCGAGGCCGAACTGCACAGCATCCAGGGCTGATCCGCCCCGGTGGTCACTGCCTGCGTTCGACGTGCTCTAGCGCGGTGATGACCAGATCGACGAAGGCGTCGACCTCCTCGCGGGAGTAGCCGCGGGTGCCCAGGCGGGTGTCGGTGAACCGCACGCCGCGCACATCGGCGGCGGTCAGGCTGCCCGGGCCGTTGTGCGCCAGGGTCGCGGCGACCAGGTCGAGGAAGGCGTCGACCTCTTCCTCGTGGTAGCCGCGCCTGCCGACCGCCGACTGACTGAACCGCATGCGGTGCACGTCGTCCGGGGTGAGCATCTCGGCCACACCGTCGCCGGGCCGGGCGGCCGGGACCGGCGCGCCGCCCTTCTGGCGGTACTCGAGTTCGGTGCGGACCCGGTCGAGGAAGTCGTCGACCTGATCGGCCTGATAGCCGCGACCACCGAAACGCGGTGCGCCGAAGTGGACGTGCCGGATGTCGTCGGCGGTGAGGACGCCCTGCCCGTCCAGGGTGGCCGAGACCAGCTCGAGGAACGCGTCGACCTCGTCGGCGTGGTAGCCACGATGGCCCAGGGTCGGCATGGCGAAGTGGGTGCGGCTCACATCGTCGGGCGTCACAGCGGTCATTGTGTCAGGATTGCCCTTCTATCCCACGGGTTTTCGTCATCGCGCAGCAACTCGGACGCCTTCGATGAACAGCCGCCGTACCGCGTGACTGTACACCGCAAGCAGCGCCGGATCAGGGGTTCGCATGCCGTGCACGATGCCCGCGACCACCATCCCCAGCGCCGCTTTCGCTGTGGTGGGAGTATCCAGATCCGGGCGCAGGTAACCGCACCGCACGCCGTGGTCCAGGTAGCCGGCGATGACGACCTCGGTGGAGTCGAGCAGACCGAACACCCGCGCGGTGAGCTCGTCGTCGATGCCGGTCGCGTGGACCAGCAGCAACTGCGGCACCCGGGGGTCGTCGAGCAGCACGCGATTGAGCGAATCACCGATCCGGTCCAGCAACGCGGTGTACTCGTCGAGGGTGGTCGCGGTCTCGGGGCTGAGATCGGTGGCCAGCGCGGTGAACACGCGGCCGGTCACGTCGTCGATGACGTGGTCGATGATGTCGCGCTTGTTGGCGAAGTAGCGGTAGAAGGTGCCGTGCCCGATGCCGAGGCGTACGGCGATATCGGCGATGCCGGTGGCGTGATAGCCCTTCTCGGAGAAGCAGTCGAACGCGGTGTCGATGATCTCCCTGCGCAATTCGGCTTTGCGCTGTTCGACGCGGGCAGATGGCTTCGTCACCGGGCCGATGTTACTGTCGCCGCCGGCGGAATGATGTGTCATTCTGTAACAGACACCTGATGATGTGGAGGTTCGGCGTGGCACCTCAATGGGACGCGGTCGTGGTCGGGGCGGGTTTCGGCGGCATCGGCGCCGCGATCGAGCTCGACCGGCTCGGACTGCACGATTTCGTGATCCTCGAGCGTGAGGACGACCTGGGCGGCACCTGGCATGTGAACCGGTATCCCGGCCTGGCGGTCGACATCGCCTCGGTGACCTACTCCTATTCCTTCGAGCCGAATCCGCACTGGACCCGGCTGTTCGCCCCCGGCGCCGAGCTCAAGAAGTACGCCGAGCACGTGGCCGACAAATACGACCTGCGCAGGCGGATGCGGTTCGGGACCACCGTCGACGGTGCCCGCTGGGACGAGGACAACCAGCAGTGGGTGGTCTCGATCGCCGGCGGCGAGACGGTCACCGCGCGCTACCTGCTCGCGGCCACCGGGTTCCTGTCCCAGCCCTACACCCCGCCGTTCCCCGGCATCGAGTCCTTCGCGGGCAAGATCATCCACACCACCGACTGGGACGACAGCTACGACCTGACCGGACGCAGGGCCGCCGTGATCGGCACCGGCGCCACCGCGGTCCAGCTGGTGCCCGAGGTGGCCGAGCGGGTCGACGCGCTGACCGTGTTCCAGCGCACGCCCATCTGGGTGGTGCCCAAGATCGACGCCCCGATTCCCGGCGCCGTCCAGGAACTGTTCGCCAAGGTGCCGCTCACCCAGAAGGTGGCACGGCTGGCCAACACGAGCATGCTCGAGGCCCTGATGGTCGTCGGCGTGCTGCACTACGCGCAGGCCAAACCGCTGAACAAGGCGGCCGCCGCCCTGGCCAAGGCGCACCTGTTCGCGCAGGTCCGCGACCCGAAGACCCGGGCCCAGCTGACCCCGCACTACGACTTCGGCTGTAAGCGCCCGACGTTTTCCAACACCTACTTCAAGACGTTCAACAAGCCGCACGTGCGACTGGAGACGAACTCGATCGACCATGTCGAACCCGACGGCATCGTCACCGCCGACGGGCACAAGACCGAGATCGACACGTTGCTGCTGGCCACCGGCTTCAATCTGTGGGACGTGAACTTCCCGGCCATCGAGATCGTCGGCCGGGACGGGGTGAACCTCGGCAAGTTCTGGCGCGACAACCGCTTCCAGGCCTACGAGGGCATCACCGTGCCCAAGTTCCCCAACTTCCTCAGCCTCAACAGCCCCTACTCCTACAGCGGGCTGTCGTACTTCACCACCATCGAGGCCCAGATGAAGCACATGGGCAGGCTGTTCACCGAGCTGTTCCGGCGCGGCGAACAGACCTTCGAGGTCACCGAGCGGGCCAACGCCGAGTTCCTGGACCGGGTCACCGACAAGCTGGGCTCCTCGGTGTTCTACGGGGGTGACTGCGCCGGCGCGCGCAGCTACTACTTCAATCAGCACGGTGAGGCGGCGCTGCTGCGCCCGACCAGCACCGCCGACGCGCACCGTGAGGCGGTCAGCTTCCCGCTCGACGACTACACCTACGGCCGCACCGCCTGAGCGGCGCGCGGAGGTCGTGACGGTGTCCGGTGTGTCGCCACGGCGGAGAACTGGCAGACTGTCAGGCGTACTTGCCCGTCCACCACTGACTAGGGACTGACTTCGACGATGGACTTCCTGTTTCCGCTGCTGATCCTCGCCCTGCTCGTGCCGATGTTCTTCGGTATCCGCAAACAGAAGCGGGAGGCCGAGAAGGTCTCGTCGATGCAGGAGGGTCTGAAGGTGGGTGACCAGGTCGTCACCACGTCGGGCCTGTACGGCACCGTCGTCGACCTCGACGACACCACCGTCGACCTGGAGATCGCCGAGGACGTCGTCACCACCTGGCTGCGCCAGGCGATCCGCGAGGTCCGGGCCGACGAGCAGGCGGTCGAGGAGACCACCCCCGCGACCGACGCCACCGTCGAGGAGTCCGCGGAGCAGACCGAGACCCGGCTGACCAAGGACTGATCGCGTTCCCTCGTCGCCGGTGCCCCGCGCTGCGGAACGCACCGGCGCGGGCATCGTCGTGCCCACCCGTTCCGACCTCGACTTCCGCCTAGGAGATGACCTGCTGTGCCACCTTCCCAGGGATCGGCGCATCCGTACCGGTTGCTCGGCGTCTACGCCGCGCTGCTGGCCGTGATCTACGCGCTGGTGTTCTTCACCGGTGACCATTCCCCCACGCCCAAGCTCGGCATCGACCTGCAGGGCGGTACCCGCGTCACCCTGACCGCGCGCACCCCCGACGGCAGCAGGCCCAGCCAGGACAGCCTGAAGAAGGCCCAGGAGATCATCGAGAACCGCGTCAACGGTCTCGGCGTCTCCGGCTCCGAAGTGGTCATCGACGGCGACAACCTCGTCATCACGGTGCCCGGTGAGGACAGCCAGCAGGCCCGCGCGCTGGCCACCACCGCCAAGCTGTACATCCGGCCGGTGCTGGCCGCGACGCAGCCACAGGCCGGTGGCGCCGCGCCGCAGGTGCCGCCGGCCCAGGGCGGGACGCCGACCACGAGCGCGCCCGCGCCCGGTGAGACGCCCGCGCCCGGCGAGACCACCGCTCCGGCGGCGGGCGAGCCGACCACCCCGGCCCCGCAGTCGCGGGTGTTCCCGGCGCAGGCACCGCCGACGCCGACCCCGGCTCCCGGTGGCACCTCCACCCAGCAGCAGCAGGCCAAGGAGATCGCCGACGCCAAGGCGCTGCGGCAGAGCACCGACCAGTCCGTACAGCAGGTCGCCGTGGCGAGCATGGACTGCACCAAGCCCGACCCGCTGGCGGGCAACGACGACCCGGCGCTGCCGTTGGTCACCTGCTCGCAGGACGGCACCGAGGTGTTCCTGCTCGGCCCGAGCCGCATCGACGGCCAGGAGATCGCCGACGCGACCTCCGGCCTGAACTCCCAGCAGGCCCGCCACGAGGTGAACCTGGAGTTCAAGTCCTCGGGTGCGGACGCCTGGTCCGCGCTGACCGGCGAGTACGTCTACAAGCGGGTCGCGTTCGTGCTGGACTCGAAGGTCGTCAGCGCGCCGCAGGTGCAGCAGGGTCCGCAGCTCGGCGGCCGCACCTCGATCTCGGGCAGCTTCACCGCCGACAGCGCCGCGGAGCTGGCCAACACGCTCAAGTACGGCTCGCTGCCGCTGTCGTTCCAGACCTCGGAGGCGGAGACGGTCTCGGCGACGCTGGGCCTGTCCTCGCTGAAGGCTGGTCTGCTGGCCGGCGCGATCGGCCTGATCGCGGTGCTGCTGTACTGCCTGTTCGTCTACCGCATGCTCGGCCTGCTGGCCGGGTTCTCGCTGATCGCGGCCGGTGTCGCCGTCTACGGCATCATCGTGCTGCTCGGCCGCTGGATCGGGTTCACCCTCGACCTGGCCGGCATCGCCGGTCTGATCATCGGTATCGGTCTCACCGCGGACTCGTTCGTCGTGTTCTTCGAACGCATCAAGGACGAGATGCGCGAGGGTCGCAGTTTCCGCTCGGCCGTGCCGCGCGGCTGGGCCAGGGCGCAGCGCACCAACCTGTCCGGTAAGACGGTCAGCCTGATCGCCTCGGTCGTGCTGTACCTGCTCGCCGCCGGTCAGGTGAAGGGCTTCGCCTTCACCCTCGGTATCACCACCGTCCTCGACGTGATCGTGCTCTACCTGGTCACCGCGCCGCTGATGATGATCGTCTCGCGTTCGCCGTTCTGGGCGAAGCCGTCGGTGAACGGTCTCGGCTCGGTGCAGCAGATCGCCAGGGAACGCGCCGCGGGCCAGGCCAGGCCGAAGGAGATGTCACGATGACCAACGCCCATCCCACCGACGAGTCGGTGTACCTGGACCAGGCCGAGGCGTCGCAGACCCCGAAGCACGGGTTCTTCGAGCGGCTCTACACCGGCACCGGCGGTTTCCCGATCGTCAGCCGCCGCAAGCTGTTCTACGGCATCGCGGCGGCCCTGTTGCTGATCTCGGTGCTGAGCATCGCGGTGCGCGGCTTCACCCTCGGCATCGACTTCGCCGGCGGTTCGCGCATCCAGATCCCGGCCGCCGACATCTCCACCCAGCAGGTGGAGGACGTCTACGCGCAGACCCTGGGCCACGGCCCGGTGTCGGTGCAGAAGGTCGGTTCCGGGGCCTCGGCCACCATCCAGGTGCGCTCGGAGACCCTGGACGCGGCCCAGACCGAGCAGGTGCAGAGCGCGCTGTTCGACGCGTTCCAGCCCAAGGACTCCGACGGCCAGGTCAGCCGCAACGCGATCAGCATCGCCGAGATCAGCGAGACCTGGGGCGGGCAGATCACCAACAAGGCGCTGATCGCGCTGGGGGTGTTCGTCGCGCTCACGATGATCTATATCGCGATCCGCTTCGAGCGGGACATGTCGATCGCGGCGATCGTGTCGCTGTTCTTCAACCTGATCGTCACCGCGGGCATCTATTCGCTGGTCGGGTTCGAGGTCACCCCGGCCGCGGTGATCGGTCTGCTCACCATCCTGGGCTACGTGCTCTACGACAACGTCGTGGTCTTCGACAAGGTCGAGGAGAACACCCGTGGCGTGCTGCACCTGAACAAGCGCACCTACGCCGAGCAGGCGAACCTCGCCGCCAACCAGACGTTGATGCGCTCGATCAGCACCACCGTCATCGGCATCCTGCCGATCATCGGCATGCTGGTGATCGCGGTCTGGCTGCTCGGTGTCGGCACACTCAAGGACCTCGCGCTGGTGCAGCTGGTCGGCATGATCGTCGGTGCCTACTCGTCGATCTTCCTCGCCGTCCCGGTGCTGGTGTCGATCAAGGAGCGCTGGGGCCCGGTGGCCGCGCACACCAAGAAGGTGCTGGCCAAGCGCGCCGCGGGCCCGGCCGGTGCCCGGGTGCCGGTCGGCGCCGCCGCGGGCGTGCCGCGCGGTCCGCGTCCGAGCGACGCCGGAGCCCCGCGGCCGGGCGCCCGGCCCAGCGGGAAGCGGCACAAGAGAAGGAACTGACGGCGACAGCAGGGGGTCTCATCATGCGACGCGGCACGATTCGACTGATCACCGTGCTGGCCACGGCGGCCGTGAGCACCGGCCTGGTGGCGGGGTGCTCGAGCAAGAACCAGGTGCCCTCCATCGGGTACGCCGTCGACGCGGCGGTCGCCAGCTACAACGGCGGCAGCACGCTCGGGGCGAGCAGCGGCGCGGCCGCGGTGTTCGGCCGGGTGCTGACCGGGTTCTTCTACACCGGACCGGACGGTCAGCAGGTCGCCGACACCGACGCGGGTACCGCGAAGGAAGTGCCGGGCGAGACGCAGACCGTGCAGTACCGGCTCAACCCGGACGGGGTGTACTCCGACGGGGTGAAGACCTCCTGTGACGATCTGGTGCTGGCCTGGTCGGCGCGCTCGGGCCGGTTCACCCGCCCGGGTGACCGCGGCCCGGTTCCGCTGTTCGACGCCGCGAGCACCGCGGGCTACGCCGACATCGAGCGGGTCGACTGCCAGCCGGGCTCCAAGGACGCCACCGTGGTGTTCCGCCCCGGCAGGCACTACCTGCCGTGGCGGACCCTGTTCACCGCCGCCGAGCTGATGCCCGCGCACGTGGTGGCGCAGGCGGTCGGCGTGCCGAGCGTGGTGAGTGCCTTGCAGACCGGGGACGGGGCCGTGCTCGGCCGGATCGCCGACTTCTGGAACGCGGGCTGGACCATGAAGGCGGGCTCGCTCGACCTGACCAGGTTCCCGTCGTCGGGGCCGTACCGGATCGAATCCTTCACCGCGAAGGACGGTCTGGTCCTGGTCGCGAACGAGAAGTGGTGGGGCAGCCCGCCGGCGACCAGCCGGATCGTGGTGTGGCCCAAGGGCACCGACTACGCGGCCAAGGCGAAGGAGAACGCGTTCGGCGTGGTCGACCTGGGCGCCGGGTCGGTCGCCGACCTGGCCCTGGCCGGCTTCGATGAGCAGACGGTCGCCAGTCGCAGCGCCGAGCAGCTCGTGCTCGCCACCGGCGGGGTGTTCGGCCCCGTCGAGGTGCGCCGCGCGTTCGCCCAGTGTGTGCCGCGCCAGGCGCTGTTCGACACGCTGGGCAAGGCGGGCGAGGTGCCGAAGAGCGGACTCGGCGCGGGTCCGCTGAACGCCCATGTCGTGCAGCAGGATTCGCTGTACTACCCGGCCGTGATCGGCGCGGCCGACCGCTACAAGGGTGCCGACATCCCCGCCGCGACGGCGACGTTGGCCTCGGCGCGCGCCGCGCAGCCGACTGTCCGGATCGGCTACCAGGCGCCGGACGCGCGCCGGGCGAAGACCGTGGCCATGATCGCCGAGTCGTGCCGCGGCGCGGGCATCACCGTGGTCGACGCGGGCGCACCGGATTTCACACCGGCCAGACTGGCCGAGGGTGCGGTCGACGCCGTGCTCGGCGGCACCGCTGCGGTCCCCGGTCCGGCAGGCTCGACCACCGGGGTGGCCGCGTTCGCGGCGTTGCGGGCCGGTAGCGGCCTCGATGTCGGTGGTTTCGCCAACGGTCGCTACGATGCGATCACCGATCAGCTTGCGGGCGAGACGAACTCGACCGTGACGCTGAATCTGCTGACCGAGGCCGAGAACCTGCTGTGGGCGCAGCTGCCGAGCATCCCGTTGTTCGCGACCCCGCGCCTGATCGCCTTCGGCACCGGCATGCAGAACGGGATCGCCGGGCCGACCCAGGCCGGAACCGGATGGAACATGGATCGCTGGGTGTTGCAGCGATGAGCAGTGGTGACAGTCACGCGGGGCGTGACCGTGAGGGAGAGGTGTCGATGAGCAAGCACGCGGTGGTCGAGTCCGACGACCAGGTCAGCGCGCGGACCAGCAAGGCCGCCGACGCGGTGTCGCGGCTGACCCGCTGGCACGACGACTTCCCCACGCCGGGTGTGCGTTTCGCCGATCTGACCCCGGTGTTCGCCGACGCCGAGGGCTTCCGCGCGGTCATCGACTGCTTCGCCGCCGTGGTCCCCGACGCCGACATCGTCGCCGGCGTGGACGCGCGTGGCTTCCTGCTCGGCGCAGGCGTCGCGGCCACCCTCGGCACCGGCGTGCTCGCCATCCGCAAGGGCGGCAAGCTGCCGCCGCCGGTCGTGTCGCGCGAGTACCAGCTCGAATACGGTTCCGCCGCACTGGAAATCCCGGCCGACGGGGTGGAGCTCGCGGGCAAGCGCATCCTGCTGCTCGACGATGTCCTCGCCACCGGCGGCACGCTCGCCGCCGCGGCCGCGCTGTTCCGGGAGGTCGGCGCCGAGGTGGTCGCCGCCGCCGTGGTCCTGGAACTCGAGTTCCTGCAGGGCCGCGAGCACCAGGGCGACTACCCGGTGACCTCGATCGTCAAGCTGTAGCCGCGCGCCACATCAGCCACAGCGGCGGGCCGCCGGGGATGCGGATCTCGTCGGTCACCGTGAAGCCGAAGCGTTCGTAGTACGGCACATTGTCGGGGTTGCTGGATTCGAGATAGGCGGCCGCGCCCTCGGCGTCGATCCGGTCCAGCCGCGAGCGCAGCAGCGTGTGGCCGTATCCGGCCCCACGATCCTCGGGGCGGGTGCCGATCATCGCCAGGTACCAGTGCGGAGTCGAGGGATGGTGCTGCTTGAGCAGGTCGCCGACCGTTTTGCCGGCGCCGACGCGGCGCCCGAACGCGTGGATCAGGCCGGGCACCACGCGCAGTTCGGCGCTTGCGGCGGGCTGGCGGTCCGGCGGCGTCCACAGCGCGGCGCCCGCGACGGAACCGTCCGGGCGCACCGCGAGGTCGGAGGCGTCGGCGGGGAAGAAGATGTGGCGGGCCATGGTGGCGAAGAACCGCGGCAGGCCGACGGCGCGCCGGTGCTCGTCGGGCAGGATCCAGCCCATGACCGGGTCGTGCTGGAACGCCGCGCCGAGCGCGTCGGCGGCGGCTCGCACGTCCGCCGGTGCGGCGGCGCGTACTCGTCTCGGCTCCGTCATCGGTCCTCCGGTCCCTGATCCAGCCTCCGGTGGCTGAGGATCGCCCTGGCGTCCAGGCTAGCGTCCCGTGGGACCCGGTGATCGAGCTCACGGTGCCGGAAAAAGGGGTGGCGCGGGGGCGCGGCGGAGTGTTATCAATGAGTGGTCTTGTTCCCGGCGATCGGAGTCGT
>Ga0247823_10002427_pt1 | contig 15359 bp, 11 predicted proteins | sample 13C_PalmiticAcid_2_FD_192426 | JGI IMG/M metagenome (GOLD analysis project Ga0247823, IMG submission 192426) | Soil microbial communities from agricultural site in Penn Yan, New York, United States - 13C_PalmiticAcid_Day30 | ecosystem: Environmental > Terrestrial > Soil > Agricultural land...
CAAGCAGCGCCTCAGCCGCCCCGTCTCGCCCCATCTCGAGATCTACGACAAGCAGCAGACGTGGTTCGGCGGCTCCGCCTGGCAGCGCATCACGGGCGCCACCTTCAGCGGCGGCCTGTACGTGTTTGCGACGGCCTACCTGGCCGCGCCGCTCATCGGCTGGCACCTCGAGAGCGCGTCGCTCGCCGCCGCCTTTGGCGCGCTGCCCTTCGCCGCCAAGGGCGCGCTCAAGTTCCTCGCCGCCTGGCCCTTCGCCTTCCACGCCATCAACGGCGTGCGCCATCTGACCTTCGACATGGCCGTCGGCTTCCACCGCCAGACGATCGTCAAGTCTGGGTGGTACATCTGGGGCGCGTCGGTGGTCTCGGGGTTGTACCTTGCTTTCTTCCTCTAAGAGGGGAGGTTGTAGGTGTTGAGGTGTTTTGTGAGAGGAGGCGATGAGAGGGGGGAAGTGAGAGGGTTGTGTAGGTTTGTGGGCAAGAAGACTCTTGGGGGTGTGGGAAAAGACTGTCACGATTATGGATTGGTCTAGGGAGGGTTAGACAAGGAGGAACACCATGTATGGACTATCACAAAATCCGAGAGGACCTGTTTCTTTGTCACACAATCAATGACAGGCTGGAGTTGTTGAGGCCAATTAAAGTTGTATTCGTTGGAATGTTTCCATATCCATTTGCCGTAAACTTCCCTCGAACCGTATGCCGAGACTTCCAACTCGGGCTATAAACCACATGAAAACCCGCAGGCCCCGAGAACAGCGGCCCTTTCAACTCCAAAACGCCGTGCTTAACCCTCCGCCATCCTAAGCGCCAATATTCTGAACCCGAAGAAGCCGACACCGCCCCTTACTCCAGGTGCCGCACTTCCAGAATGGCCCTGTTCAGCGCGTGGTTCCCCAGCCGCGCAACGCGCTGCCCGATCATCGGCCCAAGGAACTCGGTCACCTGCTCGCCCTCCCTCGACAGATCGACGCCGTTGACCCCGTTCGTGACGGCAATGCCTGACCCTCCCACCAGGCTCTCGACTGCCTTCATGATGCCGCCCACGAGCATCTCGAGCTCCATCGCGTGCGCCTCGCCCTTGTCGCGCAGCGGCTGCAGCACCGCGGCGTCGAAGCTCTTCATGTTAGGGAGAACCAGGACGCGCACGGCCTCGGACCCGCCGGCGGCGGCGACGCCGCTCACCGCGCCGAAGAGCACGGCCGTGGGGCGCGTCGGGTCGAGGAAGTGCTTTAGACACGTGCGCGTCAGCTTAGGGCGTAGCAGCGCGTTGGTCGCGCCGTACTTGCGCGCGATCATCTCGAGCAGGCTCGCGGCGAGCTGGCGCAGGCCGTACTGCTCGCGCAGCGTGTCGCTGCCCTCGTCCGGGGCGGACCCGCCCAGCTTGCGGGACATGAGGCAGGTGAGGACGGGGGCGGAGAGGGCGCTCGCGTAGGGGTCGAGAAAGAGGTTGGGGTTCTGGATGACGGCTTCGGCGAGCTCCATCATCTGGCGGAGCACGAAGAGGTCGTCGAGGTGGTGGGTTACTTGGTTGGTGATGAAGTTGACAAAGTAGGGGAGGAGCTGGTGCAGGCCGGGGTCGGAGCGGACGGATTCGAGCGCGGCTTCGCGGAGTCGGGTCTTTTCCTCGTCCGGGTCGTCGTCGAGGATGGCGGCTTGGATCTTGTCGAAGTAGAGGATCAGTTCTTTGCTGATGACGTGCTTGACGGATGGTCGGAACGAGACGTTGTCGTTGCCTGCGAGCGCCGCGAGGGCGGGGTTCGCGCCGGGTCCCTTTGGCAAGAGGTCTTTTGACGAGGTCTCGGCGGTCGTGGGGTTCTGGGGGATGGAAGGCTGGACGCCCTCGACGGCAAGCCAATGGGCTGTGATGGAAGCGATTAGCGGTGAGCAACATGCAGTAATCCTCCAATCGCGACCTACCGGTAAAGCTCATATCACGCGGCACCTTGGGCAGCGGCGCGTTGATGACCTTCTCAAAATCGACCTCCTCGTCATCGATGTAGAACAGCGGCTGGCCAGGGCCGAGGCTAGCCTCGCCATAGCGCAGCGGACGGGTCGATTCGTAACCGTAGAGCGGCTCGACGTCGAGCACCTTCAACGCTTGTGAGACGTCTTGAACGGTCAATGTGGTGCGGTTGGCGGCTCGCATGAAGCGGAGGGCCTCGACAATGACCTGGCCGATTCGGTACTCGACATCCTGGGCAAGCACCCGCAGCGGCTCGTCCGACAGCGAGATGCCTATCGAGTCGGCAACATCTCGGACGTTGTCTGGGTTCCAGAGCAGTTTCGGGCCCTCGTTAGCTGCCATTTTCCATCGAGGCGCATGCCAGGTTTGGTGGGCTGCGCAAAGGTTGGAGGGCGTGGTTGCTGCAGTTCTGGTTATTGGAACGAATTGGAGGTCGTCAGCCTGCGTTCGAACCACGCGCCAAACAGTCTGCCAAGAACGGCAGCCAGAATCCTGGTGGGGTTCCAAGCCGCACGGACCAGATGGATCCGCACACTCGCCGCCGCCGGCCAGGTCGAAGGTTGCCCCACCATCCAGATCTCAGTTTCAACAACCAAGAAAAAACCTCGAGCTCAGCATTAAATCCTCCGCCAGGCCACAATGCATTTCATTACCTCTCACGATGTTATCGTCTGGGATCTCTGTTCTTTTTTATCAACCCGCGGTTTTTGTCTTTTGCAACAATGGGATCTTCCACGGTCGTGATGATGCCAGACTGCCCAGCGTTTCGCGTGCTGCAACTTCCAGGTTGACACTTGAGCGTTGACCGAATCCCCCTGCCAATATTGAACCTATATTTGGGGTTTTTGAACTGTACTTCTGCCGGCGGCATCACCCAGACGCTCATCCACCCTGCATCATCATACGTACCGGGTGGTCAGCTGGCGCGCAGGGACCGCCTTGACGCCGCATCGACTCTGGGATTGTTGGTAAAAGGGTTACACAGCAGGGTCCATTGATTTCGCTTTGACTGCTCGCCATGCATCTCTCCCAAGCTCTGGTTACCCCGAGCCCTCCGTTTCCGCACATGAGACGGGACAGAGCCAAGTCTAGGCAACCAGTTCCTTTGCTCTCCGGGCTCCCGCCATGCATACTGCAAGGAACACGAAGCGCACCGCGTCTGGTTAGTGCAATCTGCCCCCAACATTCCAGAAGCTAGTCACGGGCCTCACGCTCGATCAGTGGCGCCTTTGGCGAGATCTATCACTCGCCACCTCATTTCGGAACTCACGGTTGAGAAAGTCGGTGTAGGCAACTCGTGTAGGCAACTTGTGTGGGCAACATGTGTGGCCGCCTTACAAGGTCGGGCCCCATCAGCGGCCCTCCTGCAGGCCAACAGTGCAATCTCCTGACCCAGGTCCCCGGCACGCTCCTGGGTGGCCAGCCTCAGGTTCGGTACACTTGAAGCTGGGTAAACCAATCATCGGACCGAGAACAGATTCAACGTGCATATTCCGACGCTAGAACTGCAGTGTTGGCAGATTACGATGCCTTGTTCTATGACCCAAACGACGACGGAGGCCTTGTTTTCAGGGGCGCCGTGGTTCGCCTCCTATGCTGGCTGTGTTTTTCATTGTTGAATTTGCTGGGGACGGAACTCAACAGTTGATGTCATGGCAAACGTGAGGCTCAAGCTCAACATTTGGACCCTTGCTTCCACTGCCGGTTGAGTTTCGCCGCAGCTGGGACAGGATAGCCCAAGTGCCGTGACCGGGGTATTCGTGTTATTTAAACCGTCAACATGGTAGCATTGGGATTCGGAAGGGCTCCAAATTCAATCAGTCCTCGGCGGCCCGAGTCGTGGAGACGAGAGGTTCCATGGACACCCAAGCCCCCGTCTTAGGCGCTGCCGTCCTCCATGGGCCTGCCCCTCGAGGAAACTCAGCCACCTCTTCTTGTTCGGCAGCCTCTCCAAGCCTCAAGCCACCTCCAGCACACACAAGACGCCCGCCATGCCGCGCAGATCAGGACGGGCCGGAGCGCCCCCTTCCCTCGGACCGCTCCTGCTTCCCATCCTATGACAATTACACGTTCGACTCGCCGTCTCAAACCCCCACGAACCGTTCCTTTCCGAAACCATACAGTTTCGATGCGTCCAATGAAGCAACGAGAAAGGACTTCGCATATGTCTGGCCTCGGCTGCCAGAGGATGGTGTTCCTCGTCAGAAGACTGTCGTCTTCGCAGGGGGTTGTGGCAGAGCCCCGACACAAACACCGCCTCGAGAGAGCCTGAATGCAGCCGCGGCGCATACGTTTCCATCCTCAGCCGGCCCTTTGTGCATCAGTTCACTAGAGGATGCTCTCTCCAACATACGCCTCGGACAGGACGTTGAGGCTCGAGATGTTGAACGACTCAAACCCTCAAAGTCCAAAAAGGATCTTGTTCCTCCACCTCTTGGTCTGCATGACGCTTGCCAGCAAGAGAAGCCCACAGCATCCACCACCTTTGCTACGTGCCATCGCCCACCACAAACGAGTCTCACGGGCAACCCCAATGAGCACCCAGATGCCAGTCTGGAAAACAACAACGAGGATGACTGCGAGGAGCCAGCAACCGACGACGAGGACGGACAACATGACGGAGAAGGCGAAGAAGACTACGACTGGCAAAACCCCGGCGAGAACGACGACGGACATGAGGAAGATGACGAAGAGGGCCAGAGCGGCGTTGATGACATTGCGAGCAACACCAAGACCAAGCCATCGCTCAATGCGCATCTGGGCTGCCCATACCGGAAGAGAAACCCGGAACATTTCAACGTGCGCGAGCATTCTAAATGCGCCAAGCCTTTCAAAGACCTCAGTTCTGTCAAGTCAGTGCGCAATTTTGGAAGATGATTGGGTTGCCGTTGGTGGTGTTTGCTAACTCGTTTGATGTATTAGGGCACACGTCAGGACGTGTCATCAACAAATCTCCATCTACAGATGGTGAGTGTCCCACTGTCTCCTTCTCCTGCAGATATGTCATCATCCCCAACGACCATCCTCTCGCATTCTCTTCTTGCAAAGAGTGGCTGCTGACCGGCCCTGATTGCTTGGTTAGCTCCCGATGCTGGACGTCCTTTTCGTCGCTGAGTGACTTGACAGTGCACCAGAACCTCATCGCATTGGGCCAAAAGTGCGATGCCAGGGAGCCGCCTCCACAAACAAGTCAACTCGAGGACATCGAGAACAGGGTCACGCCGACTATCTCCAAACGGCTGATTGAGAGGAAACGCCATCTCAAAGTTTGCACCTGGGAAGACCTGTGGGAAGCTTTGTTCCCAAACGATGTCGAAGTCCCTTCATCAGGTGCGTACATGCCACGACGAATGTCACCCGAGTTCATGGGTCAGCCTCTGACCTTTCTTGATGAACAGTGTATGAACCCTACATCGCCTCCGAGAAAGCCGAGATCATCAAGGCCGCAGAGAAGACGTGGCTGCACACCAGTAATGTTTTCCTGGAGCAGGTAGCCAACCAATACCCACCGACACGGAACGCACGCCACACCGACCCGACCACGCTCGCATCACAACTTGTGGATGCAATGGGGTACGCCTTTCTGGGGCGTCTTGCTGCTTCCCTCCGGCCCTTTGAGCACTCAATCCCTCCGGATTCCCAAGCTCACTCGATGGCATCCGGCAGCCGCCGGGGCCGCTCCAAGAGATCAAGCCTCGGCCGGGGCTCGGGGAGCCATCGCCCAGCGAGGCAGAATGCGTCGTCCTCAACTTCACTGGAGCAAGGTGAGCAGCAGGCCCAACGCCAACTGCTGCCGCGTCCGCTATCAAGCACGTCGAGAGACACTCCAATCTCGTCTTGTCCCTTCAGCCCCCAGCTGTCCCCCTCCGCTCAGTTCCAGTATCAGGGCCCTGTTCAAGAGCACATGGCCATACCTTTTTTCCCAGACACCGAAGGCAATCAGCAATTCTGGGTTGCCCAGATACGCGATAGACGGGCCTCCCTTGCAGCCCCATCTCCAATCCAATATTCTACGAATTTCCAGGCCATTGAGCCCCTTGTTTCTCCCTGGTCGGACCACCATGTTGCGAGACCGACCTTCCCTGGAAACATGCAGCACAGTCACCCATCCGTCCCGAGCAGCTATCCAGCACAGCACTCGGGGCCGGCAGGTGTTTACGCTCCGCAACCGCGCCCTGTCTCCTCCGGTGCACCGAGCACCCCTGGGCCTCGTCAACAAAATCAAGGGGCATATGGGCCAACATTCGACGGGTTTTATGGCCCTTGGCCGGACATGACGAGCACCAACTCCAACCGAGATGGGCCCTGACTTTTCTACACTGAGACACATCTCGTACGGCTATTTTCAGTCTCTGTCACAATTCTCATTTGTTTTGCAATGTTTGCGGAGATAGATAAAACCCGGATCTGATAAAGTAAGTCTACCCAGCTCACCCACCTTCTCCGCCATCTTCTTTCACAACTCCTCCTCCACCATCTCCTCACATGTCCCCCTCCACCATCTGCTCCACGATCTCCTACATCATCTCCTATACCATCTCCTACACCATCTCCTACACAAACCTCGACACCCAAACCCCAGTCTAACATCAGTCGCAGTTTCGTTTCTGTCATGGCTTTGCATCTTTCACTCGGCATTCAACATTGTCGAGTGGGCTTCTGGAGGAAAAAGGGGTGGTTTGATACACAGTTTCATGTCCTCCACGACAGGTGTGTGACGATGAGTAAAATGGTCGACAAAAAAGGAGGCAGTAGAGACGCAATCGATTAATGTTCATTTTATGCCATGGCCTAATTCAACAACCAACCTGTGCCCCTGAACCCTCCGCGAAGGGCCCGTTCCAACCAACTCCTGTTCCAACCCCTTCACTTCTTCTCCGACAGCTTCCCATCCCCCGCATCCTCCACCTCCCCCGCCCCAGGCTTCGCCACATCCCTGCTCTCCCTCCTCTCCAAATCCTCCTCGTCCACCTTGGTCCCCTCGACCACATTCATCCCCGCCGGCAGCGCCTTCTCAAACTCCCTCCCCCTCTTCTCCGGCCCAAACACCGTCGTGACCACGATCCCGACCGCAATAATCGCCGTGGCAATCCCCATCGTCGGCCCGTACGCCTCGACGCGATCCCCCGTGGGGCTCGTGACAAAGTGGCTCTCGGCAATGGCATTCACGATCTGCGCCGACGGCGACGAGATCATGTTCCCCAGCTGGTAGGTCAACCCGGGGAACGAAGAGCGGTACGCGGGCGGCGCGAGCTCGTTGAGGTGGATGGGGATGACCCCCCACGCGCCCTGGACGAAGAACTGCATGAAGAAGCCCGTGCAGGAGAGGGCGCGCTCGCCCTGCGGGAGGATCCAGGCCGGGATGAGCACGCCGCTGGCGAGGGCGGCGACGACGATGGTGCGGCGCCGGCCGAACCACTGCGAGAGGTAGCCGATGATGGTGCCGCCCACGCAGGCGCCGGCCTTCATGAGGATGCTGGCGCGGCTGGCGCCGTCGTTGTTGAGTTCTTTTTGGGTGAGCATGAAGGTGGTGTAGCTGTCTTGGGAGGTGTGGCTGTAGACTGGTGGGAGGGAGTTAGCGATGATGCACTTTGAGGACAGGAGACGGGAGGGAAAGTGTGGCCGCACAGTTGAACCAGGTCATGAGGATGATGCAGTAGATGCACATCTTCCACTCCTGGGCGAGCATCATCTTGGTTTCTCTCCAGAAGGCCCCCGGGCTGGTCTGGGTCTTGCCCGCCTTGCGAGCCTCGATGAACTGCTTGGAATCGGGGAAGAAGCAGCGGATGATGCCGACGCCAATGGAGATGCCGGCGGCGATCCAGAAGACCGTCTTCCAGCTGTCCTGGGAACCGCCAACGCCGAGATTGGCGCACGCCGCGCAGACGTACCCGAACGAGTACCCCTGCTGGAGTATGCCGGACATGAGGCCTCTTGCGTCCGTGGGACTGTTCTCGAGCGCCATGGCGATGGCGTTGCCGTACACGCCGCCCATGAACAGGCCGAACAAGGAGCGCACGGCCAAGAACTGCGAGAAGGTGGAGCTGTAGATGGTGGCGATCTGAAGGACGCCCAGGACGATCATGTTTACCACCATGGGCCACTTGCGTCCCCACCTATCACCGGCCAAACCAAACATGGCGGCGCCAACCGACCTCAGCAGCAGGGTGAGGGTGATGGCAGTGGAAACGTCCGTCTTGGAGGTGTTGTAGTACTTGGCGAGCTTGACCTGCTGGATGGAGAGGGCGTGGAAATCAAAGGCATCAGCGGTCCAGGCAGCGAACCCGACAATGAAGAAGAGCCAGTCGCGTCCAGACAGCTGGGCGAGCAGGCTGATGGGGTTGCGCAGCGGGACGGGGCGCGCCCACTCGGTGGTCGTCTCGCCGAGCTCGTTTGTCACGACCACGCGCTGCTTGAAGTTGAACAGGTCGTGCCATGATTGCTTTGCTGTGGCCAGCACCCCTTTCGCAACGGGGTCTGCGGGTTCGTGTGTCGATTCCATCACCTAGTGTTCAAGGGGAACTGCTAAGCGCATAAATGGAATAGAGAGTGAAGGAAAAATGGGAATCTCGACAGCGCGTTTACTGTTTTCGGATGCAACGTTCATGTGCTGTGTTCAGCCGGAGAACAGAGTGCTGGAACCGGGTTGGGCATTGAGGTGAGACAGCTCCCGGCCCTTATAGGTGCCATCGTGGGCGCGGCTGCAACGATGCGGGCAATGATTGTCACTCTCTTGCCATGCTGTGCGACGGTGACCTCCGTCGCTTGCCGGGGGCAGGATAACGCTGAGATGTTCCTTGGTGGTACATCTTGCGTGTGACCATGCGAGCCATGGCAAGGGTCCAAGTGAGGGGTCCAACCCCATGATTTCCAGGATATGTGGGCGAGAACCTGATGGAGGAAACACATGGCACGTTGATGGGATGACGAGGGGACGTCTGGGGGAATCCTTGGCTTCGGTCATCAGCCGTGCGACAAGAGATTTGGTCCTGCCAAGTGCTGCCATCGTGGCTTGCCAGGCGACTTGGCAGATGCTTGACTTGTGCGCCAAGCCGTGGGGACAGTGGGTGTTGTTGGTGCCGCCAAGCAGGTCGATCACCGATGATCACAGACCCAAGTCCACTGCTCGGTGAATTTGAACTGGAACGAGGGCGTCTTTCGTGCATGTCTGGGCCCGTCGGCTCTCGATGCTCCCTCTCACCGAGTCAGATGGGTACATTAGGGGGTTGAATGGTGGCACGGCAGATGAAATGCCTCGAGGGGCTGCTGTCAGATGCAACCCAAGGCCATAATGGGGCATCGTCGAGAGTGTCTCCACCTCCACGCAGCGTTACAATCAGCCGTTGGTATGAGGGGATCCGAACGCGGATCACGCGGGGGAGGAGGAGATCTGGGGTTGTCAGAGTGGAGAAAAGGCCGTTTGGGTTCCAGCATTCCTGGCTGTGGTTTGGTCGGTTGCGTCTCCGTTGAATTGCCGGGCTCTTTGCCCGAGGTTGGAGACGGGCAAGCGGATGCGAGGATTCTTCCCTTTTTGCTGTGTAGAATGGAAGTTGAGCGAGAGTTTGAGGGAAGTGCGTCCAGGTCCGAGTGGGGAATGATGCAACTTCAGATTCCAGACGCTTCGGGGTTGCTTCGGCTGCTGTATCTTGCCAAACCTACCTTCCTAGTTTGCAAACGTCACAGGCCATCGTAGCGCCGATCTGCCACCCAGCTCTCGTGCGATTGGCGGAACCCACACCGTTGCAAGTTAGCTGTCCGGCTGCCGAATCCTTCCGCTCAACCTGCAGCTGCTCTCTTATCAAGTCGCACGAGCATCAAGGGCAACACGAAGGTGGAACTTACGACTGCAGAATGTTTATCCAACACCTCCCGCTATTCACTCGCTTTGTCTCGGCTTTTTGTCGGACATGCTGGGGGTAGCAAGGGTTAGCGGCCTGGAGATCTGACCCCAGAAGCCCTGTCTTGCAGGTGCAGCATGCAAGAAGAAAGGAAAAGGTCAGCCCACCACAACCCCAGCTACCATCGTCGGTGAGAGGTTCGAGACAAGTGTGCCGCAAACCCTACGAACGCGCTGATTCGAGCGCGGGGCAGTCTCGGATTTTAGATGCTCGTACGACGCACTCCTCAATTTCGAGTACTATCTAAATCTGGGACGTTGAGCCATGGGCTGGCAGTCAAAGCCATCCGGCGCACAATCTTCGAAATAGAGACCACAATTGCGCCATGAGATGAAAATAGAAGAATACCTGCGGTCCTGGGACAGGATTTTCCTACGGCACGGGGAGGGCGTTTTTATCCGAACTCCCTGAGACCTCCGACTCATCTAAGCTCATCTTGTTAACTACCTAGGTACCTAGTTGAGCAGACCGAGTTGGATGTCAGCGAGGTGTGGAGGAAACCTCACGCAATTGAACCTTGGTTGCTACAAGGTCAGTAAATCAACAGTTCATTTTACCTACCTCCCTACCTAAAGTAGGTAGGTAGTCGTCTGACTCTGCTCCTACTTGATCAGTGAAACCCTTAAGCCATCCAAGGTATTCATTTTTCAATTCCTGATGTATTACAATGGGGACTAAGCTGAATCACACTTCGAGAGCACCTCAGATGTTCACATCATTTCTGATTATCTACAGAAACAGTCCGTCTTCCATCTCATCACCACCATCGAGACATTCCCACACCTCTCCCCTCACCTAATGATGCCCATGCCCAATCTGCGGCAACCTAAACCCCGGCGTCGCCAGCTCCAACAGCCTCTCAAAGTCCGGCGTGCCCAGCCCCGTCACGGGATCCCATCCCTCGGTCGCGTTCCAGCTCGCGTACGGCACCACCGGCGTCGGCAGGCCCGAGTACATGTCCTTGCCCGTGCACCCCCTCGACCCGCCATGCACCACATCATTAAAACCACCCCCAAACCGCCCCACCGAGTACAGCCACGGATTCAAAAACCCGAGCGGCGCCCGCCCCTGCGCGAGGCGCGCATTGTTGAGCAGGCTGACCAGCGCGGCGAACATGGGCGCCGACGCGCTCGTGCCCGACACCAAAATGTCCTTGTCGCCCGAGAAGACGTGGTATTTCACGCCCTGCGCGGCCACGTCGGGGAAGCCGCGCCCCGCAGGGTTGTACAGCCCCGCCCAGCGGTCCTTGAGGTGCGTGTGGAGGTAGGTCGACACGGCGAGCGCCTGGTAGGCGGGGCGCGGGAAGATGTCGGAGAAGCCGCCTGACGAGAAGTCGACGGCTTGTTCCGGCGCGACGTAGCGCGTGCCGCCGACGGAGGTGACGTAGGGGCAGGCGCTGGAAGAGAGGGGGGTTGGTTAGTGGGATGTGGGGTTGAAAAGGGGTGATTGAAGGAGGGAGGAGCTTACCCTGGGAAGGTAGGCAGGAAACGGGTGGTGTTCTTGCCGTCGTTGGTTTGGCAGGCGGAGCCGACGCCAGTGCTGATAGAGAGGGTTAGTTTGAGTTGTTTTGATTTGTGTTGGTCAGGAAGCCAGGCAGGACGCACTCTCCAGACGAAAAGATGACGGACACGCCGCGGGCGCCCAGCTGGCCGATCATCTGGCAGACCTTCTCGGCGTAGGCACGGGGGACGGACTGCTCGTTCTCGCCGTACGACGTGGTCAGGGTCTGCGGCAGCTTGTGGTCGGGCAGCTTCAGCAGGTACGAGAAGAAGTCCAGGTACGGCTCGTTCGAAACCTGGGGTTGGTCAGTAAGGGGTTAGGAGAGTGAAGTGTAAGGTCTTGCCATACATCATTCGGATCCGGCTGGCTAGATACCGTTGTTAGCGTACATTCCCAACATCATGGTTCAGACTCGCGAGGTCACTCACTCAAGATCGGGGATCAGCTGTCCGCGGCCGCCAGTGCTGTAGTAGGTGATGGGCGTTTTGTACGATAGAGCAACCGCGTACTGGATATCCAAGTTGGCCTCGATGTCGTCGTTTGCTGAGGGACCTTGCTGGTTCACCCCGCCGTTGACACCGACGCCGGTGAAGTTGGCGTCGGCGGCATACGGAGCGTACTTGTCGTTGAAGAGCTCCAGCTGGTCGTACTTGGCCCACTCCTCGAGATAGCCGGCCACCCCAAACAGGCTGTGCTTGCTCGGGTCCGCCTGGTACGAGCCGATCTTGTACAGGGCGCGGATGCACTCGGGCGTGATGCTCACGTTGCAGGCGGCCACGTCCAGCTGTTGCGGCGGGATGGCGGCGCCCGCGTTGATCTCGGGCTGCTTGGCCTCGACAACCTCAAAGACCTGGCTCCGCTCGGGCCTGACCTGTCCGAAGCGGACGACAGGCGCGACCATCTTGATGTGCGACGTCACCTCGTCGGGCACTGAGTACTCGAGCGCGCGCACCCGCTTGACGCTGGTGCCGTCGTGGCCCCAGACGCCAAAGTCGGCGTCCAGCAGGGCCGAGGCCTCGCGGACCGTGACGTCGAGGTTGACCCACTCGCCGTCCTCGTGGACGCTGGCGTCCGAGATGCCCGCGCTGCGCAGCCAGGTTCGCACCGCCGAGGTAGACTCGGCCCGGGGCGCCATCATGGCCGAGAGGGCGTCCCGCGAGAGGTGCCGGCCGTATTGGGCATGGGCCGGGTCCGAGACCTCGTAGAGGGTGCGCTCGAACAGGGCCTCGTTGGGCTGCTGCAGGGCGATGCGCAGCTTCAGGTGCTGGTCCGGGTTGGCATCGCCGAGGCGGGTCCAGCCCTCGGGCTGGGCGGGGGCCGACTCGAAGACGGTGGATGCGCACTGCCCGAGGGCCGCGAGGGCCGCCGTGAGGAGAGCGTGCTGAAGCATGTTGCCTCGAGCCGCAGAGGTGGCAGGGAGGAAACGAAGGGGAACCGGGTGGTGGGAGGAGGATGGTGAGGCGTTGCGGCCCCAATGCCGGATGCAGCGGGAGCTGCCATGTTTATATTATTTTTCGGGTGCATGATTGCGATGTTCAGGAGGCGGTTGGCGCTGAGAATACTACACTGCCACAGGGATAGATTGCCATGGGTATGTGTTTGCCAACTTCCCTTTCTGGCCCGGATCGCCGGCATTGGCGGTCGACTTGGCAGGTTGTAAGAGCAATTGGCCAATGTGAGCATGAGAGCGGCTCCTGCGGGGGCTGAGTGGCTCGCGGCCAGATGCGCAGGGGGGTTGAGATGCCGAGAAAGCTTAGCCCATGCCCAGAGAGCTTGTTCAGTCTCGGCGTCGCTCCCGCCTGCTTCCGCCCAGGGGAAGGTCCATTGCAGCCGGCACCCCATCCTGCGTTTGAACTGCCCTCTTAGGAAGCTCACTTCTGTTGCGGCAGCTCCTGTGCTCCACTGGAGAGTGGCCCTCAGCCGACGCATGGCCAAACAAGGCATTTGGCGAGATGTGGAGTTTTGTTCAGGAAAGGGAAGGGGGGTGTCGGGCGGGAATGCGGGTATAACAGACATGGGCACTGGATAAACAGCAGTGTTGCTGATAAACTCAGCGGCAGGTGCAGCGATGGTTCGATATTGGGCGGCTCAGGTAAATTGAGCCGCCTGCGGTGGTAATGCCGAGCACGCATTCGTTCTGAATATGGGAAAGCGTTCAAAACCCGTCTTTTGCTCTGCCTGTTGATAGAGGAACCTGGTACTAGCCATCGGCCGGCCATGGCACCTTTTGCCCTTTCACCCATCTTTGCCATGCATTCACCTTGATATCAGTATAATGTGGGACACAAGCGGGAAGTGTAACAGATAGGTAAGAAATCACTAAATGACATACTTCTTTGCATCAACAGCTTCTTTCGAATATGATCCAACGAGCTTCATCCTTTTACGCCGTATTGGTTCACGTGTAACAATGTCTCTGTCGTCTCATTGGAGCAGGGAGACGTTGTGAGTATGGCCGGAACAGTCAAATGATGCCCATTGCTGGGGGCCGGAATAGAAAATGGATAGAGAAGACAGGGTCGGTAAAAGGTTGAACAAGAAGTACATACACAACGGAAGGCTTGGGATGAGTAAGAGATGTATCTTCTACTTAATCTGCCTGTCGGTGGCGAAGAGCCACTGACCAACATACTTGCTGCCTCAACATACCTGAGATGCATAAACCGAGGAGACATTAATGTTTTATACTTAGGTAGAGAACAATCCAGGCACATGAGTGAGGACTGTTAGGCTCCTTAGGTTGCCACCGGAGCGGAAATTGGGCTCCCCACCTTCGGGTGCATCGCCACGCAGCCAGAGGGCAGCGGCGAACTCGCCGGCGCCAGGTAGAGCAGACCGTTGCACTGCAAGAGCTTCGTCAGGCCTGCTGCCTCGAGCGCGAGCTCGCCGGTGACGGGGTTCACACAGGCCTTGATCCTGGCCGCGACTCCGTATGAGACGCCAAAGTCGACGTTGGACGACAGGGTCATCAGCACTTGGGCGCGGCCCACGGTCGCGACGGGGAGATTGATGTGCGGAGAGACGGGAAGCCCGCTTGCGATGATGCTGTAGGGCATCTCGAGATATCCGTTGCTGTCAATCTTCCAGTTGAACCGGTTCGTGACCATGTATTCGGTCGAGGGGTCGTAGGCTTTGAAGGACACGCGAATGCCGCCGCCCGAGATGGGCGCGGCCATCAAGTGCTGGCCGGCGGGGCTGACCTCGGTTGCCGAGGCGCTGAAGACGCCCACGCTGCTGGGGCTCTTGCATGTGGGCTGGGGGACCACAGTCTGTGTGACAGTCTGTGTTTCGGTGGTGGTTATCGTGCTGGTCACCACGTCCGTCTGGATGACAGTGGTGATTTCCGTGACGGGGACCATGTCGACTTGCGTGGCGGACACTGTGGGGGTCACCGTAATGACCTCGGTCTCGATGGAGGAGAGCGTGGAGGACACCGGGACGGTGACGGTGCTGGTGGCTGGCATTGTGACTGTGACAGCGGGCTCCTCTCCTCCCACGGTGACGGTCGTGGGCGTGACACCGACGCACCGGCAGGCGGCAACGTACTTCTGCCACGAAGGGCACACCGCCGACGCGCAGTCAGGCATGGTCCCCGTCGAGCCCGAATTGTCTTCTACGCGAGCCTTCAGGGGAGCTTGGATAGAGAACGCCGACGTGACGGTGGCGGTAACGGTTTGGTGTGCCGTCTCGGTGACGACCACCGTCTGGGTTGTCGTTGTCCGATCCGTCTGCGTGAAGTCGGTGGTTGTCGAGCTGACAGTGAACAGCTGAGTCTCGGGGTTGGCGGTCGCAGTCTCGGTGACGGGGAAGACGGCCGTCTCAACAACGGTGTTGTATTCGGTTACCACGGTCGTCACTGTCTGGAAGACCACGCTCTCCTCGGCAGTGACTGTGACAACCAAACGGGATGAACAGTCCTGAATCCCATCGCCCGAAGAGCCAATGGCTGTTGATGGTTAGTTTGTCTTTTTCTTTTGTTCATGTTCAGTTTCTGTG
>Ga0247823_10002428_pt1 | contig 15359 bp, 12 predicted proteins | sample 13C_PalmiticAcid_2_FD_192426 | JGI IMG/M metagenome (GOLD analysis project Ga0247823, IMG submission 192426) | Soil microbial communities from agricultural site in Penn Yan, New York, United States - 13C_PalmiticAcid_Day30 | ecosystem: Environmental > Terrestrial > Soil > Agricultural land...
GCTATCGCGAGTCGGACGTCACGGTCAGCGTGCCACGCCTGTTCTTCGGCTACGCGACCGGCACCAACCTGTGGTTCCCGTTCGCGGTCGGCGCGACGGTCGGCCTGTTCAGCGAGCGGCCGACCGCCGAGAGCATCTCCGCCGCGATCGCGCGCTATCGCCCGACGGTCGTCACCAACGTGCCGACCATGCTCGGCAAGCTGCTCGACCTCGACGACGAGCTGCGCGCCAAGGGCGAGCGAGGCCTCGACCTCTCGTGCGTGCGCTTCCACCTGTCGGCCGGCGAGGCGCTGCCCGAGCCGCTGCTGCGCCGGTTCACCGAGCGGTTCGGCGCCGAGGTCTACGACGGCATCGGCAGCGCGGAGATGTTCCACATCTACTGCTCGAATCGCCCCGGTGACATCAAGCCCGGTTCGCTCGGGCGCGTCGTCGAGGGCTACCAGCTCGCGATCCTCCCCGAGGACGCTGACGGCGCCGCCGCCGCCTCGCTGCCACCCGGCGAGATCGGCGTCTTGTGGGTCAAGGGCGACTCGGTCGCGCAGGGCTACTTTCAGGATCGTGACAAGAGCTGGAAGACGTTCCACGGCCACTGGTGCCGCACCGGTGACCTCTTCTCGATCGACGGGGACGGCTACCTGTGGTTCCAGGGCCGCGCCGACGATCTGTTCAAGGTCGGCGGCATCTTCGTCGCGCCACGCGAGGTCGAGGACTGCTTGCTCGCGCACGCATGCGTGTCCGTCGCCGCCGTGATCCCCGCCGAGGACGCCGGGCTCACCAAGCCCAAGGCGCTGATCGAGCTGCGCCCCGACGCCCGTGATCGGATCGCCACCGCCGACGGCAAGCGCGCGCTGATCGCGGAGCTCAAGGCGCACGTGCAGTCGCGGCTGTCGAAGCACAAGTACCCGCGGTGGATCGCCTTTGTCGACGATCTACCGAAGAACGATCGCGGCAAGGTCGACAAGAAGGCGCTGCTCGAGCGCGAGAAGCGCGGCGAGCTGGGCGGAGAGTAACCATGGGCGAGAAGTTCCTGGCACGTCACACCACGGCTTCGCTGTACACGCTGCTCGAGGGCAAGAAGCCCGTCGTCGCGCTCGTCCCGGTCGGCTCGACGGAGCCGCACGGTCCGCACCTCGGGCTCGGCACCGACGTCGTGATCTCGGCGGCTGCCTGCGTGCGCGCGTGCGAGCTGTTCGACAAGAAGGGCCCGCTCACCGCCGTGATCGCGCCCGCGATCGGCTACGGCGTCACCGACTGCGCGGTCGGCTTTCCGGGCGCGGTCTCGATCCCACCGGCGGTGCTCACCGCGTACGTCGCCGCCGTCTGCGATGGCCTCCTCGCGCAGGGCCTGCGCCACGTCTGCCTCGTCAACAACCACCTCGAGCCCGCCCACGACGCAGCGATCCGCGCCGTGCTCGACGGGCGCGCCGGCAAGGTCAGCGTCGCGTGCCCGCTCACGCGCAAGTGGGCGCGCACGCTGTCGCCCGAGTTCAAGAGCGGCGCGTGTCACGCCGGACAATACGAGACGTCGATCGTGATGGCCGCGGCGCCCGAGCTCGTCGACGAGGCGATGCGCACGACGCTGCAGCCCGTGCCGATCAGCCTGTCGGAGAAGCTCGCCGCCGGCGTCGGCACGTTCACCGCGATGGGCATGGAGCTCGCCTACGCGGGTAACCCCGCCGCCGCCACCGTCGAGGAAGGCGAGCTCATGATCCAGCGGCTCGCCGAGATGGTGGTGGGCGAGGTACGCGAGGCGCTCGGCCTCCCCGGCTAGTGGTTGCGGCCGCTCGGTAGCAAGCGCGCGGTCGGCAGCGACCCCGCGCGCTCGCGCAAGAACATCGCGCGCGCACTTCGATCGACGATCTTGCACGCGCCTGCACCCGCACCGACGCCGGTGCCCGCGGCGAGCATCGCCATCACGGTGGCGCCGATCGCGCCGCCGATCGACACCGGCAGCAGCAAGCCGAACAACAGGCCGCCCGCGAGCAGCGCGGCCGGCGGTGCGAAGATCAACTTCGCCGCGCGGCGCGTCGGTGCCTCGTCGGCCCAGTCACGCTCGCATAGCTGGCAGCGCTCTCCCGGCCGGATCGCATGCATCGCGCAGCGCGTGAGCGTGCACCGTCCGCAGCGCATCACCGGCTTCTCGATGCACGCCTTGCACGGGCCCATCCTCTAATGGTGCCCGATGCCGCCGCTTCGCCAAGCACCAAGATCGTGGCGCAGCGCACGCGGCCTAAGCCGCCGACATCACTCCTTGATGCCGTGCTTCGTCTTGATCTGATCGAGCACCTTTGCGTACTCGACCTCCCACGCCTGCGTACCTTCTTCGAGGTTCTTGATGCGATCGCGGACTTCCTGATCGATCGCTTCGTCGACCTGCATGTGCTTCTTGCAGATGTCCTTGATCTTGCGCCGCAGGACCGTGTCTTCGGCGAACACCTCGTCGACGTGCCGCGACGACATGAAGGCCTCGAGCATCTGGTTCGCGATCCAGGACAGGCCCTCTTCACCGAGCCCGAACTCCTTCTGATCCGCGAGCTGACGCTTGGTGCGACCGAGGTGAGAATAAGGCAGACCGCGGATCTCCAAGATGTCCTTGGCGCGCTCGGTCAGCTCCTTGTCGACCCGGATGTACTCTTTGAGCACGGCTGCGGCATCCAGCTGGGCCTCATTGTGGTCGCTGACCTCGATGTCACCTGCCTGCACGAGCGTCGTGATGATCTCGGCGGCGATGGTGTCGACCTTGCCTGGATACAGTCTCATCTCGGCGGCACTGTAGGGGCCTGCCGACATTCATGCAAGTCGCGTGGCAGACTCTCGCGGAGCTTTTCTCGTCGAACCTCATGTGCACGATCGCCTTCCTTGTCGATGTGATCGCCGGAGCACCACTGGTGCTCGCAGCGAATCGTGACGAGCTGTATGCGCGGCCCACGCGCCCACCCGAGCGTCTAGCTCCGGGCATCGCGGGCGGCGTCGACGAGCTGTCCGGCGGAACCTGGCTCGCGGTGCGCGCCGACGGGCGGTTCGCCGCAGTGACCAACCAGCGCGCACTCGCGACACCTCCGCCCGGCTTGCGCTCCCGCGGGCTCGCCGTGAAAGAGCTCGCCGCTGCGCACGATCCCGATGCATACGTCGACGCGCTCGATCCCACGCAGTACGCGAGCATGAACCTCGCGTGGGGCGATGCCGCCGGTGTCTCGATCCTCTATGCGCGACAAGACACGGGCACGAAGGAGATCGAACGACTCGGCCGAGGCATCCACGTGATGTGCAACGACCGCCTCGGTGCGCCCGGCTTCCCGCGCTGCGATCGCCTCGTGAGCACGCTCGCCCAGCTGGTCGCCGCCGGCGCGTCCTGGCCCGCCATCGAGCCGCAGCTCGTCGCCGCGCTCGCGGATCACACGCGCGTGCCGCTCGCCGACGTGCCGCCCTCGCACCTGCCCGCGGAGCTTGCGCGCGAGCTGACGTGTGCGTGCATCCATAGCCCCGAGTACGGCACCCGCTCGTCCACGATCTTCGCGGCCGAGCGCGGACGCGTGCTCGCTTACCTGCACGCGGACGGCACGCCGTGCACGACGCCATTCCTCGATCGTCGTGCGCTCCTGGTGGCGGCGTGAGCGAGCCGCGCGCCCGCAAGCTCGTCGTCGCGGGGCTGATCGTCGGCGACGATCGCCGCATCTTGATCACGCAGCGCCGCGCCGATCAGTCGCTGCCGTTGCAGTGGGAGTTCCCCGGCGGCAAGGTCGAGCCCGGCGAGGCACCGGAGGCTGCGCTCGCGCGCGAGCTCGCCGAGGAGATCGGCGTGGTCGCCAAGGTGGGTCGGATCTGGGACGTGTTGTTCCACGCGTACCCGACGTTCGATCTCGTCATGCTGGTCTACGCGTGTCGTCTCGCACCGGGCGCCGCGCCGCGCGCCGTCGAGGTCGCCGACCTGGCGTGGGTCGCCCCCGATGCGCTCGCTGCATGGGACATCCTGCCGGCCGATCGCCCCCTGGTCGCGCGCCTGCTCGCCGAAGGGCCACCGGGATAGCGCCAGATTGACCCCTGGTGATGGCCGGCCTACGATTCGGCCCAAATGGAAGGCCGCGCCAAGGTCACGAAGGAAGTCCTCTGCGAAGAGGCTCGCTTCATCCTCGCGAACGTGATGGCGGAGGCTCGCTACGGCCGACAGAACCGCTACGACGACATCCGCCGGGTGTGTGAGGGCGCGGTCTCGATCCCGTTCGGCGAGTACATCGGGTTCCTCGAGAAGTCGGGCTACCTGCGCCACGATCGCGGCTCGGAGAGCCTCGAGGTCACGCCCGACGGCGAGTCCGTCGTCAACGGCGGCAACCTCGTCGAGTTCACGGACCGCGCGGTCTCTCACTTCAAGAAGCTGCGGCAGAGCCGCGCGATGGCGGTGCCTGCGAACGCCATCCCGATGGGCACGCAGTCGGGCGTGGTGTCGTCGAGCGTGCGGCCCGACCCGATCCGCGATCGCGACGCCTCGGCTGCGGGCCCGCTGCCGCGCAAAGAACCATCGACCTCAGCTCGGGTCACGACTTCCGGTGGCCGCTCGTCGGCCGCGGTCGGTGGAGAGATCCAGGCAGCCGATATGGACCAACGTTACGAGAAGCTCGCGTCGATCGGGTCGGGCGGCATGGGTACGGTGTACCGCGCGCGTCAGGTCGCGTTGAACCGCGAGGTCGCGCTCAAGGAGATCCGTGACCTGTTCGGATTCTTCAGCGAGGACCAGCGCAACGAGATCGTGCGCCGGTTCACCGACGTCGTCCGCGCCTGGGGCAACCTCGCGCACCCGAACATCCTGCCGATCCACGACGTCAACCTGTGGACCGAGTACCCCAACGTCGTCACGGAGCTGGCACCCAACGGGTCGGCGCGGCGCCTCATCAACGACGCCGAGGAGCTGCCCGTCGAGATCGTGTTCAAGTACCTCCTGCAGACGCTGCACGCGCTGCGCGCCGCGCACGCCCAGCGCGTCTATCACCGCGGCCTGAAGCCCGAGCAGCTGCTCATCGATGGCTACGGCAACGTGAAGGTCTCGGACTTCGGGTTCACGCGCATCGTCGAGCGCGATCACGCGGTGATCCGTCAGATCTACGTCGGCATGGGCAACGTCGCGTACATGGCGCCCGAGCTGTACACGGACCCGATGGCCGCCGGACCGCAGGGCGACATCTACGCGCTCGGCATCATCTTCTACGAGCTGCTGACGCGGAAGCTGCCGGGGCGCCGCTCGCCGATGCCGTCGCAGATCAACCCGAGCATGCCGCGCGGGGTGGACGACATCTTCGATCGCATGACCCGCGACAGTAAGGCGGAGCGTTACGCGACGGTCGACGACATCCTCGACGACATCGACAAGCTCGAGGGCATGGAGGCGCTGCTCGGCGGCGGCGACCGCGTGCTCGTCGGCGAGAGCCCGCTGTCGAGCATCAAGTTCCGGCCCGGCGCCGAGGAGCCGCTCGTCGGCACCCCCGTCGATGACGGCGAGGATGGCGACAAGAAGACGGTGCGCCCCTATTCGTTCCAGCAGCGCCGCAACAAGAAGCCGTAGCGCTACTTCGTCATCCCAGGATACTGCTGCGTCGGGATGGTGAAGACGTCCACGCCCTCGAGCGTGCGCACGTTGATCGCCACCGTCGGTCCTTGCGGGCCCACGCCGCGCGCGAACGGCCGGACGCCGCATGTCTTGCAGAACAGGTGGTGGATGATCTTCTTGTTGAACTGGTAGTCGGAGAGGTTGTCCTCGCCGCGCTCGAGCGTGAACTTGTCGGGCGAGACGAACTGTAGATATGCGCCGGTCTTGCCGCAGATCGAGCAATTACAGGTGATCGCGGGCGCCTCGAGGTCGAGCTCGACCTGGTAGCGGACGGCGCCGCAATGACAGCTGCCACGGTGAGTCTGAGTTGCCATGCGCAGAGCCTAGACGATCCGCACGCCGAGCGCGTGAAGCGCACGTGACAGCAGCTCGGCCTGTCCGAGGTGATTGTAGAGGTGCGCCGAGACGCGGAGCAGCGGGCGGCCGGGGACGTCGACGATCGGGACCTCGACGCCGCGCTCGAGCAGGGTCTTCTCGACGGCGAGAGGCGTGGTTCCCGGCGGCAGCTCGACGGGGAGGGCGACCATGGAGCCGACGGCATCGTCGGGCGCGAGCGGTGTGCCGCCGAGCCGATCGCGCAGTGCGAGCGCGAGTGCGTGGTTGTGGGCGAGCACGGCGGACCAGTCGCCACCTTCCGCCTCGACGGTCGCGATCGCGATGGGCACGGCGAGGTGCACGGCCGGATCGTGGGTGCCGGCCCAGTCGAGCTCAGCGTGCAAACGGTTCGCAGGGCCGTACGCGGGCGAGGCGCCGTGCGATGTGACGAGTGGACGCAGCGCCGGTGCGACCGCGGGCGCAGCGGCGAGGAACCCCGAGCCTTTCGGTGCGCACATCCACTTGTGATGGTTGCCGACGTACCAGGTGACGCCGAGCGCCTCGAGCGCGCCGACGTCGAGTGCGAGCTGCCCAGGCGCGTGCGCACCGTCGACGACGATCTGAACGCCGTGGGCGGCGAGCGGTGGCACGAGGCGCTCGATCGGCAGCCGCAGCGCGGTCGGGCTGGTGACGTGGTCGAGCAGCGCGAGCCGCGTGCGCGGCGTGATGGCGCGTGCGACCACGTCGACGAGTGCATCGGGATCGAACGGCAATGCGATCGGCACCACGACGATGCGCGCGCCGCAGCGGTCCGCCAGCCGGACGAGCTGGTTCATGCACGCTCGGTACGCGTGCGACGTCGTGATGATCTCGTCGCCGGCGGCGAGCTCGGCCGCGGCGAGCGCGATCGCGACGCCGTGGGTCGCGTTGGGGACGAACACCAAGCGCGCGGGATCCGCGTGCAGGAACCAGGCGAGCGATGCCCGCGCGCGGTCGAGCTCGGTCTGCCAGTCGAGGACGAAGTACCGCATCGGGGCCGCCTCGATGCGCGCACGCACCGCCTCGGCCGCGGCGAGCACGGCGCGCGGGCAGCCGCCGTACGAGCCATGGTTCAGGTGCAGCACGCCCGGATCGAGCGCCCACCGTTCGATCGGGGAAGCCGGCGCGTCGAGGCTCGGATCCATCGCCGCATCTTAGCTGGTGACAGCCTCGTGACTTCGTGTATACTGGACACTATGAATGAATACGCGCGGGGATGTCTGCTGGGGCTCGCCGTCGGGGATGCGCTGGGAACGACGTTCGAGTTCGACCGGATCGACCAGCCCGCGTATCCAACGCTGGCGACCGGGCCCGCGACCGACGTGGTCGGCGGCGGGCCGTTCGACCTCGATGCCGGCCAGGTCACCGACGACACCCAGCTGGCGGTGTGCCTGGCACGGAGCCTGGCCGAGCGCGGCCGCTTCGAGCTCGCCGATGTCGCGAGTCGCTACGTCGCGTGGACGAGCGAGGCGTTCGATATCGGCAACCAGACCGGAGCATCGCTGCGGCGGATCGAGGAGGGCACGCCCATCCTGGAGGCGAGCTTCGGGGTGTGGCGCGCGAGTGGGCGTCGCGCGGCCGGCAACGGCTCGCTCATGCGGGCCGCGCCGCTCGCGATCGCCTTGCGCGATGACCCCGACGCGCTCGTCGATGCCGCGTTGCGCGAGTCGATGATCACGCACGCCGATCCGCGCTGCGCGATCGCGTGCGCGGCGTTCGATCGCGCGATCGCGGTCGTGCTCGACCTGACGCGGACGGACCCGCGCATCCGCGGCCGCTGGATGCAGGATGCCGCCCGAGCGGCGCTGGCGCCGGCCGCGGAGCGCCTGCATGCGATGTGGCGCGAGCACGCGGATGCAGACGCCGACGATCATGCCGCGATCGATCGCGCGGTCGACGAGATCGCCGCCGACCTGAACGCGGCGGTTGCCGACGAGCCCGGCGTGTACACCGAGGAGCTGCACCTGTATCGCACCGCCGGCTTCGTGCGCGTCGCGCTGCGGCTCGCGTTCTGGCACGCGGTGCATACGCCGAGCTGGCGCGATGCGGTCGTCGATGTCGCGAGCCGCGGCGGGGATGCGGATACGAACGCCGCGATCGTCGGGGCGTTACTCGGCGCGCGCGATGGCGAGCACGCGATTCCCCACGCGTGGCGCGAACGCGTGCTCGCGGCGCGGCAGCGCGGATCCGATGCGTGGGCCGAGGCGCATCATCCGCGTCACCTGCTCGCGATCGAGTGAGCGGAGCGATCTCCGGGGATCTGCCCTGGCGTGCGTCTCCGTCGAGGAACGGTGCAGTTGGCGTAGATTGACCGCGTGATCGATCAAGCTCGCGTGCGCGTCGGACAGTGGAAGTCGTCGTTGGTCGATAACCCGGTGCTCCTCGACGTCGACGAGGCGAGCTCGCTGGCGCTGCCCGGCGTGGAGCCCGAGGAGCTCGTCGCCGCGCTCGTCGGTGGCGCGGCGCTCGCCTTCGAGGCGGGCGTCGACGGCTCCGTCGCGACGGGCTGGCTGCGCATCGCCCTGCCGACGCCGGAGCTCGAGCGCAGGCTCGCGCGGATGCGGCGTGCGGCGCGCTCGCAGCTCGTCGAGACCGGCACGCACACGCTGTGGATCGCGCTCGGGCTGCTCGCGTGGACCGATGGTGACGTGGTTCGCCGGGCGCCGCTCGCGCTGTTGCCGGTCGAGCTCGAGCGCGCAGCCGGTGGGGGCGTGCGCCTCGTCGCGATCGAGGGCGCCGGGCTGCGCCTCAACGACGCGCTCGTCGAGAAGCTGCGCGAGATGTTCGAGCTCGTCGTGCCCGCGAGCGATGGTCCGCTGGAGCTCGCCGCGCTGCTCGAGTTGGCGCGCGGTCTCGCTCTGACACGCCCGGGCTGGAGCGTGGAGCCCGTAGCGCGACTGGGGCTCTACTCGCTCGCGGGCGTCACGCTTGCGCGCGACCTCACGGCGATCGATGCCGCAGCGCCCGTGGTGGCGCACCTCGCCGGGGCGACCGGGACGTTCGCGCAGCCGTCGATCGCGGCCGCCGAGGCGGTGACACGGCCGCGCGCGACCGCCGACGTGCTCGCTCCGCTCGACGCGGACGCCGGTCAGCTCGCCGCGGTCGCGGCCGCCGCGTCGGGCGCGAGCTTCGTGCTCGCGGGGCCGCCGGGCACCGGCAAGTCGCAGACGATCGCCAACCTGATCGCGCACTGCGCGAGCACGGGCAAGTGCGTGCTGTTCGTCGCGCCGCGCCGCGCGTCCCTCGAGGTCGTGCAGCAGCGGCTCGCTGCCGTCGGTCTCGGCGAGTTCTGCCTGCCTCTGCACGCGCCGGACGCAGCGCGTGGTGCCGCACTCGCGCAGCTCGGCCGCGTCCTCGAGCGTGCCTTCCGGCCCGCGGCGGGCGCTGCCACCGATGACGCACGACTCGCCGAGCTGCGCAGCGCGCTCGACGCCCACGTGGCGGCGCTCCACAAGGTCGGTCCCTTCGGCCGTTCGCAGCACGACGTGATCGGCCGGTTGATCGAGCTCCGCACCACGCCGCGCGCGGCGCTCGCCGAGCGCGATGCCGTCGCGCTCGACCGCGTGACCTACGAGCGGCGGCGTGCCGCGGTGGCACGGCTGGCCGAAGCGGCGGTCCCTGTCGAGCCGGTCACCACGCATCCGTGGCGCGTGTCGACGCTCGACCCCGCCGCGTTCGGCGCGGTGGACGAGGGCAGGCAGCGCGTGCTCGGCGCACTCGACGAGCTCGCCGAGGCGACGGCGACCCTCGCGGCGGCGGTCGCCGAGGTCGTCGCGCTCGTGCCCGGGCTGGTCGCGCGCACGCGCCCGCAGCTCGCGGCGCTCGGTGCGCTCGCGGCGCTCGCCGCGGCCACGCCGCGCCCCGGTGCGGAGCTGTTGACCAACATCCGCGGCGGCAAGGGCGAGGACATCGCCGAGCGCATCGCGCTGATCCGCGCGCGCGGCAACGGTTCGATCGAGGTGCCGCGCGATCCGCTCGCGTTCCTCGCGCTCGCCGCGAAGCACCGCACGCTCGCAGATGAGGTCGCCGAGCGATTCACCGACGCCGTCGACATGCTCGACGTGTCCGCGCTGTGGGCGCAGCTCCGCAAGTGGACGTCGATCTCGACCTTTGGTATGGCCCCGCTGCGCTACGTCGCGCTCCGCACCGCTCGTGCCGACGTCAAAGCGGCCGCGATCCCGGGCGAGCTCGCGACCGACGGAGCGATGCTGGAGGCGCTCGAAGCGGCGATCGCCGAGCGCGCGTGTCGCGCGGCCCTGACCGCCGCGGCCGAGCCCGCGCGCCGCTGGTTCGGCGAGCTCGGTGGCGATCCGCTGCACCTCGATCTCGCGAAGGTCGAGGCCGCGGTCGCATGGGCCGGCGAGCTGCGCAAGGCGTTCGACGCCGTCGATGTGACGGGCGGCGAGGCGGGACGCACGGCGGCGTGGCGTGCGCTGGTCGCGCAGGTCGCGGCGACGCCCGCGGTCACCACCGGTGACGCCACGGGCAGCGGCGACGCCTCGGCGTTCGCGCTGCTCGCTTCGACGGTCGCGCGCTGGATCCCGGCGCTATCGCAGCTCGCGTCCGCGGTCGGCATCGATGCGTCGATCCTCGGCGCGGGCGACGATCTCGTCAGCGCGTTGCGCGAGCGCATCGACGCGATGCGCGCCGCGGTCGACTCGCTCCAGGCGTGGGTCGCATTCCACGCGGCGCGCCACGCCGCGCGCGCGGCAGGTGTCGAGCCCGCCGTCCTCGCGATCGAGCACGGGGACCTCGGCGCCGAGGAGCTCGCACTCGCGTGGGAGCGCGCGACGCTGCTCGCGTGGATGGAGGCGGAGCTGGCCGAGGCACCCGCGCTGGCACAGTTCCATGGCGCGGCGCATCACGCGCACGTGTCCGCGTTCGCGGATCTCGATCGCGGTGCGCTCGCGCTCGCCCGCGCCCGTGCCCTCGTGCGGCTCGCGGAGCGCGTGCCACGGCCCGTCGTCGATCCTCACGCCAAGGACGGCGGCGGAGAGGTCGGCCTGCTTCTCAGCGAGGTCCGCCGTGCGCGCACGGCCGGCGGCGCCGCGACGACGCCGTTGCGTTCGTTGCTCGCGCAGCTGCCCACGCTCCTGCCCAAGCTCGCGCCGTGCGTCGTGGCCACGCCGGGCGCGCTAGCCGAGCACCTCGATCCGGCGCTTCCCGCGTGCGACCTCGTCGTGATCGATGACGCACACGAGCTGCCGCTGGCCTCGGCGATCGGTGCGCTCGCACGCGGGCGCGCTGCCGTCGTCGTCGGTGATCCATGGTGCCTCGATACCGCAGCCGGTGCGGCGAGCCTCCTCGCGGCGGCGAGCGACGCGCGGCTCCCCGTCCTGCGCCTCGGATGGCACTACCGCAGCAAGCACGAGGACCTGATCGCGTTCGCGAACGCGCGCCTCGGCGGCGAGCTACAGGTGCTGCCCGCGGCCGCGCCGTCGGCGGAGCTCGGGATCAGTCTGCGCCGGCTCGCTCCTGACGAGCTCGTCGCCGATGTGCTCGCGCGGCTGCGCGATCCGATGCAGCGGACGCGCTCGCTCGGCGTCGTCACGCTGACGGCCGGGCTGCGCGACCAGCTCGACACCGCGATCGAAGCAGCGCGCGCGACGGACCCCGAGCTCGACACCGCGCTCGATGCCCTGGTCGAGCCGCTGCTCGTGCGTGACCTCGCGAGCCTCGGCGCCGAGGAGCGCGACGTCGTGCTCCTCGTGACGGCGCACGAGTCACCTGACGGTCCCGTCGACGCGATCGACGACCGCAAGCTGTTGCTCGCGACGGCCACCGCGCGCGAGCAGCTGATCGTCGTCGCGGACGCGTCGGTGCACGAGCCCGCGGGCACGCTCGGCGAGCTGCTCGCGTTCGCGGCCGCGGGTGGTGGCGCGGGGCGACCGACCGACGACGCCGTCCCGGCGAGCCCGATCATCGCGGCCATCGCGCGCGCGCTCGGCGAGCGCGGCTGGACGGTGCGCCACCAGGTCGGCGTCGGGCACTACAAGCTCGACCTCGCCGTCGTCGATCCGAACGCCCCCGATCGCTACGTCCTCGCGATCGAGCACGACGGCGCCGCCTACGCGAGCGCCCCCGCCGCGCGCGACCGCGATCGCCTGCGCCCGCAGGTCCTGGCGCAGCTCGGGTGGCGCCTGCATCGGATCTGGGGGCTCGACTGGTGGGCGGACCCGGAGCGCGAGATCCAGCGCGCGCACGGGGCGATCGTCGCGGCGGTCGCGGCGAGCCGCCAGCGCCGCACGACGCTGACCACACCGGTCGCCGCGGCGTCGAGCGTGCGGACGCGGAGCCCACGCCAGAGCGCACAGGTCGGGCATCTCGCGACGGGCTCGGCGCCGGTCACGCGGTCGCGCGCGGACACGCCCGCCGGGGTCGCGCTCGCCGCTGGCTCCGGTCCCACCGCCGCGGTGCCCCTGGCCGCGTACGACAAGCCGACGACGCCCACGCGCGTGCCGCGCGGCGCGATCGCGATCGGTCCGTACACCGCGGCCGCGATTCCGGCGGGCCGCCGCACGCCCGATGATCTGTTCGCGCCGCGGCACCTCGCCGAGCTCGGCAAGGTCGTCGAGCAAGTGCTCGCCGCCGAGGCGCCGATGCACGTCGATCTGCTCGCGCGCCGCGTCGGGGGCTACTTCGGCATCGGCCGTGTCACGCAGCGCGTCGGCGATCAGATCCGGCGGGTGCTCGAGGGCCGCGGCAAGTGGGGCGACGAGGACCAGATCGTGTGGCGCCTCGATCAGGATCCGAACATGGTGCCGGCGGTCCGCGTCGCCGGGCACGGCGGGGCAGGGCGCCGCGAGATCGACCAGGTCCCGCTCTCCGAGCTGGCATCAGCCGCGCGCATCGTCGTCGAGCGTGCGTCCGGAATCGCGACGACGGATCTGATTCGCGACGCGGCGAGACTGCTCGGGTTCGCGCGGTTGACCGACCCCGTGATCTCGCGCGTCACCGTCGGCGTGCAGCTCGCCATCGCGCGCGAGCTGATCCGCCTCTCGGACGGCAAGGCGCTGGTGCCCGCCGGCTGACGTCCAGTCGGGCGCACGCACGTACTTCACCAGGCCCGCCCAGAACCCTGCCGCGTGGGATGCGTGCAGGACGGGGAAGATCCGCCACACGGTCGACACGCCGCCGGCACCGAGCCCGCGGCCCACGCGCACGGCCTCGGCGCCGGTCGCGAGCGCGTAGCTCGCGAACACGATCGGTGCGAGCGGCCACAGCGGCGGCAGCAGCACCGTCGCTACGGCGCCGGTCATCACGAGGAACGGGATCAGCGGGCGCAGCCGCGGGAACCGCCCGAGCTTGAGCAACGTCCGCGCGCGTCCCTTGCCGTACCGGAAGTACTGCGTCGCGAGCGCGGCGAACGAGTCGCGCGGGAAGTAATGCACGACCACGTCGCGCGCCAAGAAGATCTTCCCCCCCGCCTCGAGGATGCGCTGGTTGAGCTCGGAGTCCTCGTTCGTGATCGCGTTCGGATCCCACATGCCGACGTTCGCGAACACCCGGCGCCGGAAGGCGCCGAGGAACACCGTGTCGACGAAGCCCTCGCGGTCGGGTGCGCGATATGCCACGCCACCCGTGCCGAGCGGGCTCGCGAGCGCCGCGCACACCGCGCGCTGGAATGGCGTTCGGGCGCGCGCGCGCTGCGCTCCGCCCACGTTGTCGGCCCCGGTCCGCGCGAGCGCCTCGACGCAACGCCGCACGTAATCGGGCGCGTACTCGCAATGCACGTCCATCCGCACGATCACCTCACCGCGCGCTCGCGCGACCAGCTCGCACAGTCCGGCGGCCTGCAATCGGCGCGGATTGTCGATCACGCGGATGCGCGGATCCGTCGCGGCGAGGCGCGCGAGGATGTCGCGCGTTTGATCGGTCGAGCGTCCATCGGCGACCAAGATCTCGACGAGCTCCCGTGGGTAGTCCTGCGCTTGCACGCTCGCGATGCAGGCCTCGACGTAGCGCTCTTCATTGAAGGCGGGCATCGCGATCGTCACGCGGGGCTTCCACGACATCGTGCCGTGCCCTTCGTGCAACGTAGATGCCGGCGCCCAGCACGAGCGCGCCGCCGGCCGCGGCGAGTGGGCGTAGGGGCTCGCCCCAGACGAGCGCGCCGATCGCGACCGCGACGATCGGCTCGGCGAACGTGAGGACCGCCGCACGCGCCGCGCCGATGCGCACGAGGCCGATCGCGAACACGATGCCCGAACCCGCGCCGATCGTGATCGCACCGAGCGCGAGCAACCCGAGGTCACGCGCTTCGACCACGCTGGCGTGCTCGATGAGGAACGGCGCGGTCACCAGCGCCGCGAGCAGCGAGTGATACGCCATCGCGCGCGACGCCCCGATGCGCACGGCGAGCCGCCGCACCGTGAACGTGTTGCCCGCATAGCACACCGCCGATGCGAGCCCGAGCAGCGCGCCGGTCACCGCGCCGTCGGCCGGCGCGCGCCACGGCTCGAGCACGATCACGAGGCCCGCGAGCGCGACCCCCGCCGCCGGCCGGGCGCCCGGGCTCGCCGTCCCATCGATCCGGGGCGCCGCGAGCGCGATCAGGATCGGCGCCACGTAGTGCGTGAGCACGGCGATCGCGACGCTGGTCTTGGCGAGCGCGCCGAAGAACGTCACCAGATTCAGCACATCGAACACGGTGTTCGCGAGCAGCAAGCCGATCGTCGCGCGGTCCCACCGCGCACGCGGCGCCATCATCGCGAGCGGCAGCGGCGCCAGCGCCATCACGATGAACACGATCGGCGTGGTCACCGTCGACGGCAGCCCGGTCGGCCGCAGGAACAGGCTCCACGTGCCCCACGAGGCCGCGGCGAGCGTGACCATGACCAGGCCGGCGAGCACGGCCCGCGACTGTAGCTGCAGATCGAGATCGATCGGCGGTGCTACGGTGACGTCGGTGGAGCAGGAAGCCTTCCTCCGACGCTTTCACGCCGCGCACCCGGGCGCCACCTCGCATGCCCTCGCGCGCACCGGCTGTTACGCGCGCTTCGCCGCCCGCATCCCGCTCACCGCCCGCGTCCTCGATCTCGCCAGCGGCGACGGACCACTGCTCGCGCACCTTCCACCCAGCGCGATCGGCCTCGATATCTCGCTCCCCGATCTGCGTGGCGCGCCCGCCGGTGCCCGCGTGGTGCAGGGCAGGGCGCAGGCGCTGCCGTTCACCGACGGCGCGTTCGACGTCGTGGCCTGTCACCTCGCGTTCATGCTGTTCGGCGAGCTCGATCACGTCGTCGCCGAGCTCCGCCGCGTGCTCGTACCCGGTGGCCGCTTCCTCGCGCTCCTCGGTGGCGGCCCCACCGCCGACGGCGACGACGCCTTCCATCGGTTTCTCGCGCTGCTCGCGCCTCATGGCCGCGCCGCGCCTCGGTTCGGCGATCCGCGCGCACGCTCGGAG
>Ga0247823_10002430_pt1 | contig 15359 bp, 10 predicted proteins | sample 13C_PalmiticAcid_2_FD_192426 | JGI IMG/M metagenome (GOLD analysis project Ga0247823, IMG submission 192426) | Soil microbial communities from agricultural site in Penn Yan, New York, United States - 13C_PalmiticAcid_Day30 | ecosystem: Environmental > Terrestrial > Soil > Agricultural land...
CGAGAGCGGCAATGCGCTCATCGAGGTTGCGGACGTCGGACCGAAGCTGTTCTGGCGCAATGGACGCAGCGGCCCGGGCCACATCGTCGTTTTCGGCGAGGTCCCGTTCCAGCCGGATCTTGTCGTTCCTGGCAGCGGCGACTGCGGCTTCGACCCGAGCGACATCAGCTGGATCTACTGTCGAAGACGATGACGAAGCGGACTCGTTCGACAACTCGAGCGACAACATCAGAACGATGAACATCAGAATGCCGCTGACGGAAGTAATGATGTCCTGGAATGCCAGCAGCGACATCGTCGGACGCGAACTCGCCCGTCCGCCCATCACGCCCCCTCCCCCGGCTCGATCGCCGTCAGCTTCAGCCGTCCAACGATGTTTCGGACGCAGTATTCAGAGCAGTCGTCAAGGAACTCTTCTTCCGCCTTCTTGAGCGCCGTGACCAGGAGCTGGATGACCAGTGCGGCCAGCAGCCCCTGCAGCGTGGTTTCGAATGCAATCGACAACCCGCCGGTGACGACCTTTAGAGAATCCTTGATCTGGGCGAGTTCTTTGGTGGTTGCCAAGACGTCGCCAAAGCCGCCGACCGACTTGGCCAGGCCTTCGACAGTACCGATGAAACCGAGCACTGGAATCGCCCAGATGAACGTCTGCAGCAGCGCGTAGCTCGTTTCCATTCCCGACTCGTCGCTGGACGCCTGCGACCGCAGGATCTCGTCGACGTCCGTGACGCGGCCCAGGTTCCGCAGGTTGGACAGGGCGACTTCAATCCGATTGAACAGGAGAAAACGGGCCGGATCGTCGCAGGCGGCGTCGATCCGTTGCGTCACTTCGCGGCTGGTCGAGGGCGTCAGGACGAACTGCGGATCGCCGGGCAGAATCTGCACGTCGAGCGACTGCCGCTGCAGGCGCAGCTTGAAATGCTTCAGGACGATGATTGCCAGCGACCAGAATGAGAAAAAGACAATCGCATAGGGGACGTAACCGCGCTGCGTGAACGAGACCGCGAAATAGGTGTTCCGCAGCGGAACCATCACACCATAGAACCCGCAGGTTCCGACGATCCCCAGCACCAGCGCGCACCAGGTGTTGACGCGCGTGAATCGTCCGCCGCGGAACGCGAGCTTTTGCTCCGGATCGTCGCGGAACCAGCTGACTCTCCGCTCAAGGTCCAGGTCGTCACGAGGCATTCATCGAATCCGTATCAGGTCGCTGATTTCGCGACGCTTCCGAGATCACCCGGGCGTTGGGCAGGACGAAGTCCAGAAACATCGACGACAACGAAGCAAAGAAATACCACGCGGTGGGAATGATCGCGGCTGCGAACAGCGATCCCTGGGCTGCCACGGCAACTTCCACGGCGTCCGCCCGCAGGCTGGTCCCTGCCAGATACATCGCGACCGCGGCAATCGAGCCGAGCGCGCCGAGGATCGCGCTCGTCCCATAGGAGATGGGAACAAACCGCAGCCCGACCTTGAGCAGGAAGGCGCATGAACCAATTCCTTCTTCACCAGCCCCGACTGGTTCCCCGCATTCGATCGACATCCATCGCGGATGAAGAGAAGCAAAGAATCCATACAGGAACGGAATGAAGACTTCGATCGCGACGACAACGCTGATCACAATCTGGGTGGTCCGAGTCGCCCGGGGAATCGTGAACCGCGGCTCGAACGCGGCCCGCTCCATCTGCACCGCGATCAGCGTTGCAGCCAGGAACGTTCCCATAGCCAGTAGCGCCACCGCGACGGACGACGGGAACGCCTGGGACGACAACCGGTATCGCGAGGCCGTTGCCAGTCCCAGAGCCGCCTCGGCCATCCGCGAACCGATGTATTGCAGCCCGAGAAGGACAACGCCGACAGTTGCCGCCATCAGCGCGCCCGACAGGCTGTTGGCTTCGACAGCCCTGATCATCAGGAACGTCAGGACAACGAGCGCGCCCAGCGACATGGAAGCCCGGCCAATGGAGATCATCGTCCGGCAGACGCGTTCCAGGTCATCCTCGGTGACCACATTACGGGTCGCCTGCAGGATTCGATTCCACAGCCCCTGGCGGTCCTGTGACCTGGGGCGTGACCGGGAACTCGAACTGCGTTCGTCCGTCTCCTCGAACAGCTCGCCGAACTCCTCCGCCGGCTTCCAGTCCGCGAGGCCCGACTTCCAGACGAGATCATCTTCCGCGACTTTTCCCGCCGCGATTAACGAGCGGAGTTTCGCCTGTGACAGCGGTCCGCGGCGCTCGCCGTCGATTTCAACGTACCACTCCGTCTCGATCGAAGTGGACGCCGTTGGTTCGTCTCTCGCAAAGTTGTATCCCTGCGGCGATTCCACATTTGGAAAGAGCTCGGGGATGCCGCCGGCTGCGAACCATTTCTCCCGGTCGAACGACAGCTGGTGTTCCGCCCGCAGCCGCCCTTTCTGGCGGAAGCTCTGCAGCTGCCCCAGACCGAACGGGCCCAGCGTTTTGCCGTTCATCCGGACGAAATATCCCGCGCCGCCCGCGTTGGACATCGTTGATCCTGTGTACCCGGTTGCGTTTGTCATCAAGGAATTACGAAAACTGCCGGCCATCATCGGCCGTCAACGCTGCAGTGGCGGGAACCGAAGGACCTTCGAAGTCCGCCTGCTTGCGGATTGCTGAGACTTGCAGCGACTTCAGTTCGAACGCCTTGCTGAACGGGTCGCCACCCGCGCCACGCAGGAGGGCTTCCAGAGGACTGCCGGAATTGTTCGCCCGCTCGGCAGGATCTGGTTCGTCAGGTTCGCTGAAACCTTCCTCCTGCTCCAGTCTCTGGTAGAGGAGAACACCTCCAACGATCGCCGCTGGAACGATGATGAGCAAGACGATCAGCAGGATCGTGCCGAGATTGCTCTCGGGTTTTCGCCGTCGACGGGGTCTCTGGTCGTCCCAGGGATCACCGGGAGGCTCGAAGACCAGAACATTGCCCGCCGAACGATCGGGCTGCGGATCCGAAAACTCGATCAGCTCGGGGGCCGGGAGCGGGACAGGATCGAGAAGCTCGGCCAGCGATTCCGAAGAGACCCAGTTATGGCCATCCTCGGAGACTTCAAACACCCGGCTGAACTGCCCCCGTGCCCGCAGAACCTTCAGCCGCGACAGCTCGAAAGGGCCCTGCACGCGGCCTCGCACGCGAACGAAATAATGGCGAGCCTGATGAGCGCTCATCGGCCTGTCACCTCGGTGGCGGACATCGGCCGTGCAATCGCAAACACCGGCCGCCCTTCGCGCAGGAACGACGTCTCCGACGCCGCCACTCGCAGGCCTTGCTGGCCGGCATCGCCGATTCTTCGCCACTGCGATTTCTGATCGGGCTTGTCGCTGAACGCGACGTACAGCTCGTGTCGCTCGCCGGGCTTCCAGTTGCTGCGGCAAATCCAGGCGCCATTCACCCGTTCCAGCCACCCGACCATCTGCAGCCGCTCGCGCAGGCGTCGATCCATGTCGGTACGGGCCTGCGTGGCGCGGGCGACGACGTTCTCGAGCGGCGGCATCCGCTTCAGGATTTCCGACGCTTCGATCCGGGCTTTGGAGGCGTCTTCGTCGTCCGGGTCCATCCAGCGGGCCAGCGGATCGATGGAAGCCCGCTGCAGATGCGCCAGTTGAGGCGACACTGCCGCCTTGAAGAACGGACTGCCGGCGGCGCCGGTCTCGAGCACCCGTTTCAGCAGATCGAACCGCAGGAACCCGTCCATCGAATGGGCGTCGACAATCTGTCCGGCCAGTTCGGCGTGAAAGCTTTCCCAGTCTTCAAGCCGCAAGAGATCGATGCGATCTTTGACGAACTTCGCGATTCGATTCTGCGGCGCGGGAATGGCGCGGACGTTCACCAAGTCCCTGACATGCGTCTCACGGATTCGGCGGACGTCGGCCACGTCGTATCCCACGCGGCAGATCGATGCGATGTACTCGTCCTGTTTCCTCTGCGAGAAGTCTTCGCCCTCGTCGACGTAGTACTGCAACTCGCGGCCGCCCGTCCCCTTGCGGGTGAGCACAAACGCATTGGCGATCAGATCGTGATTGAACGTTCGTTTCAGTCGGGCTCGCAGATGGTCGGCCGGGCGTTCTTTCGTGCCTTCCTCGCGGAGGCGAATCATTGCGAGCGCCGCCTCATAGTCGCGGGCGTCCTCACCTTCCGGCGAGTTCGCATGTGAGGCGGCGAACGGCGCAACGAGACCCTGGCGGGTAACGACTTCGCCATGCGTCACGGGCCAGAGGAACGACCATTGGCCGATCAATCGCGGCCAGAGCAGGGCTCCGCGCCACGCGGCTGCTTCCGCTGCCGACCGCCGGAACTGATCGGCCCGCTCGCTGTTTCCGAGCGCATCCGCATACAGCCCGAGCGTGCCGGCGAAAGCTGCGAGATCGGCCTCCGTGTCCAGTGACTCCGGGCTGATATGCGACTGAGCCGTGAGTTGTGCGGCCAGTTCCTGGCGCCGAAGCGCCGCCGTCCGTACGTTGGCCAGGGCATCGCGACGGGACCGCAGCAGAGTTGCCTGGCCGACGATTTCTTTCCGGACCAGCCGGCTGGCGGTCTGCAGCGCACCCACCTGGTTACTGGCCGTGGCCAGAAGTTGCTCAGACGTCAGCCCGGTCGGATCGTCTTCCAACGCCTTCTCGAGCAGAACCAGCTGGGCCGTCGCTTCGTCAACGGCCTTCTGATAGCTCGATTCGGCCTCGGAGATTTCGTGGCGATGGAACTGCTCCCAGCGGACTTCTTCCTTCTCCAGCGCGAGCCGCTCGGCGTCGCCACGGACCTGGGCCTTCGCCTCCCGCAGCTTGTCGGCCGCGGCTTCGTAGGTGGTGGCCGACTGCGATTTGGCCAGGGCGTCATCGAACAGCAGTCTGCGATTGCGGTCGGCCGTCTCCTCCTGTTCCAGACGGGCAGTGCGTTGCAGTATTTCCTCGCGAGAGGCGAAGTCGGGACGCGAGGCCAGCAGCTCGCGGGCCTTGTCGAATGACGTCGAGTCAATCAACTGATCGACGGCGACGGCCAGCGCCGCGGCTTCCGTGTTGTTGACGTGCCGCCGGACCAGCAGGCCGGCCGTCGTCGCCAGCCCCAGCGCAACGGCCATGGCACTGCCAATCAAAACGCGACGTCGGCGAGCATCGACAATCTGCAAGGCCTGCGACCGATTGCGATAGCGACCGAGCAACGGATCGGGGATCGTCCGTTCAAATCGCCGGACCTCGTAATACGCCCGCTCCAGCGATTCCAGTGAGGCATCGTTGGCCAGCTCGTTCTCAAGGTTCGCGAGTGCGGCCTGAAACCCGCGGTCAGTCGCTTCGCGGGCGTCTTCATCCGTCAGCCAGCCCAGAATCGGCTCGACACGTTCGTGGCGCGGGTCGTCAGGCGTCAGCCGGGCCCGAGCCGCGGCCGCCTGCCAGCGTGTCCGGGCCTCACGTGCGCCAAACAGGTCCAGCAGGTTGAACGCGCGCTCGAGGTCGCCGGTGATGTCCAGCAGCTCATCCTCGGCCGTGGCCTTCGTCACGGAACCCGCCAGCCGGCGGACGTTGCCGAGCAAATGACCGGGAGGCTTCTCTCGCCACTCGGTCCGTTCGACTTCACCGACCAGCGAGCCGAGTGCGGCCGGATCGCGACGACGGGCGGCCTCCTTCGCCTCGATTTCGATCTCGGCGAACCGCGCCCGCTCGAAGACGCGGATGTCGTCGTCCCAGACGAACGCGGCCTTGTCCTGAGCATCGAGTTTTCGCATCACCGCCAGCCGCTGATTGAGCGGCGCGCGGGTCAGCGCGAGCAGGCGGTGCTTCGCCAGCAGCTTCTGCAGCGGCTGGACGATTGCGTAAGCCTCATTGAGATCGCGGGCGACGTCCAGCAGCAGCGGCTCGGCCTGGGGCAGCTCGTACATCCCGAGAATGTCGTCCCACTGCGGCTTCTCGGGAAAATCGAGCGTGGCAACGGTGTCGAGCAGGACGGGATCCGCGTCCGCAAGGTGGATGGCCTCCGACCGCAGTTGCTGACGAAGAAGCCGCTCACACTTCCGAAGCCGTTCGTTGGTTTCCGAGCAGACCTCGGCGTAACCCTCGGCTAGAGTGCGCAGCCGGTCACTGAGCTCACAGGAGGAGGCCTGGAGCTGGGAGCGGATGTCGTCGATGAGGCGCTGGAGGTCGGGCATGTGCCTCTACTCAATTGCTGTTCTGCGTGCCGAAGATCGGAATCAGGACTTTGGATTCGAGTTTCTCTGAGTCGACAGCGGTAAAGCTGACCTGCCCACCAATTACTTTGGCCGTCAGCGTGTTGTCCCTCAACTCGATGGCGGCATCACATTTTTCTACATAAGTTTCGATTCGTTTTTTCAGGTCTATAAGCTCGCTCTCATGTTCAACAACGGCCTCCGCCGTCGGCTTTGGCTGCACATTTTGAATCTCGTTCAATCGATCCGTGACGTGCTTCAGGCTTGCCGTCAGACTTTCCTGCATAGTTGGCAGATCATTTGCTGCGATTGTTTCCGGAAGCTTAATCGGTGTCAGAACAATCGGTGGCAAAGCGGTGCCTTTGGCGTCAGTGATGGCGATTGAATGCCGCCGCAACGGTTTGAGATCGACGTTTAATCTCTGATTGAGAATCTTCAGAAAGTCACCCAGATCCTGGGGCACTTCCCAAATGAGTTCGATTGAACCGTTGTTTGGCTTCAATTGGTCGGTCGGCTGCGTCAGTACTAGGGTCAACACTGGAAGTGCACCAATTGCCTGAGCTTCGTCGAAGCGCAGATCGGAAAGAGCTTTGGCAAATCCCTCGGGCCGAAAACTCAGCGAATCATTTTCCGGCGTCAGGTTTGGTAATTGCATGCCGCCGTCGGCATGAGCTTGGCGAAGCACTGGTTCGAAGTGGACTTCTAGTCTGCCAATTCCGAGTCGGAATGAAGAAGCAATCAGTGGTGACGCCTGTAGAAATGAGGATGACAACGGCAACTGCTGGCGGATGACTGAGTCGTTCGCGGTGAAGCCCCTCCGCAGTATCTCCTTGCGACTCGCGTCAACTACGGGGGCGTCTCGTTTGCCCCACAAAACGGCTTGCCACGAATCTTGATTTTGAGCGGTCAGCGATATGACGCACCCGTCCAGCATTGGGCGATAGGACTCATTTTTCAGAGTCAACTGCACCGAGCGCTCGTCTACAAATACGATGCTGCAAAACGGCACGCCAGCGTCCGGATCCAGTTTGTCTGCAAATGATACGTCGAGTTGCGTGTGAGACTTTCGCGACTGCTGCTTGGCCAGTTTCTTAGCGAGCGCCTCAGGTACGAAGAACTGCAACTCTTTGACGTCGGCAGCTGCCATCGGTACGGGAAATCGCTGTGACTGGTCGCTGCCGGCCAGTTCAATTGCGAACCAAGTCGTTGTCGCCGTCGGCTTGTGCTTTTCGGATTCCGGTGGGCGTTCTTCAGCAACCGTTTCGACAGGGGGCTCTGGAGATGCTTTCTGGGTTGCCGGGTTGTTGCCCGCACCGGGAGTGATTTTGCCGACAGCAAGACCGGCCTTCGCATCCTCCACATCCGTGGGAATTGGGGGCGGGCCCACACTCTCTCCTTTCTCTTCTGCGATTTTTTCAGATGCTGCAACGGCCTCGGAGGGGAGCTTCTTATCCTTTGCGGAACTCGACAAAAGCGAGACCGCAGCGATGCCAGTCGCTGCAATAATCCCACCACAGAGCAATAGAATTGACCGCTTGCCTCCCCTCCGTCGGCTCCGTCGTCTTCTCTTGAGCGGTGCTGTTGGTTCGTCCCGAAGCGACAGATCAAGTTGATAGGCGTCTCTATCAACTTGGGGGTGTGTCGGCCGCGAGACGATATCGGAGATCGCCGGTCGCTTGCTCTCCTCCGATCGTGGTAGTTTCCCCGTCCGCGCAAACTCCACCCACTCCCCATCCGGCGCCTTCCCCAGCGGCCCCGTCAGATCCAGTCGCAGCGCGTGCACATGCCGCTTTGATTGATGCACCAGCGGCGAATCGGCCAGCAGGCAACGCCAGTTGCAGGTCGCCCCGGCCGGCAGAGTGGTGTAGTACGTGCTGAACGTCGCCTGCCACCGGCGGTCGGCCGGCAGCAGGGCGATCGCTTCCGCAAATAACGGCAGCGGGTCGAAGCCCGGATCGATGATGAGATACGCCTGCCGAGTCGGATCTTTCATCAGCGATTCGGCCAGCACCCCGGCCCAGCCGGCGTCTCCCGTCGCCCGAGCCCAGGCCCGGCATGGAGACGGCGGAACGTCGCCAGTCGGCAGCCTGCGGTTCGCCGCGGCGACTTTCGGGTCGCCGCTCCAGTCCTTCTTCATCACCCCCGGCTGCGTCAGCATCCAGGCGGGGCCGGCGGGGGAGAGGTCCCTGGCTTCGAGGACAACGTGGTGGGCCAGTTTGTTCGGCCGTCCGGAGTAATCGAGGCCGTAGCTCGCGACGCGCGACAGCACATGCTGCTTCCGACCGATCGCCGGGAGGATGACGTGCATCGCCGTGACGGGGTTCCGGTCCTGGGCCGGGTCACCGACGGGATAGACCGGCTTGTAGGCGCTCAGTCCTTCGAGCGCCGTTGCCAGCGGTGCGGGCATGCCTTCCGAGCAGAGCACCATGCAGAAGCCGTGCGTGCCCGACTTCAATCCCCGGGGAGCCGAGGTGTAGAGCAGTTCCTGGCTCATGGCGTTTCGTCCCTGCGGCGAATGGCCGGTATGAGGCCGGGCGTCCAGCGGCAGAGGGCGTAGAGAAACGGAATCGTCACCCAGAACGGCCGCGTCTGCGATGGGCGGATCGACATCAACCCGGACCGCTGATCGAACTTCGTTGCCCAGCCCACGGCACTGGAAGGCATGTAGATCACCTCCTGCGCAAAGCTTTCCGCCGCGGCGACGATATCGGGGCAGAACTTCTGCATCAGCAGCCGCAGCCGCTGGGAGTAATGCTCGATCCGCGGCAGGTCGAGCGAATTGATGTCGAAGCCGTTGTGGGCCGAAGGGACAGTCCGCCAGGGCTCGGATCGTGACGAGTCGCCGACGAGTTCTTCGAGCAGGCGCGACCACGCGTCATATTTGGTGACGACGACAATCAGCGGGCGGTCATGCTTCTCCGTCTGTCGCAGGCGTGCGTAGCGGCGAATTCGGGCGGCGGCTTCCTGCAGCACCTGCTCCTGCCGGGTCGATCGGCCCGTCTGCTTGGCGAGCGCCGCCTGCGCGGCCGGTGAAATGTGGGCCCGAAAGCGGCTGTCCTGCGTCGGGTCGAAGACGTAATAGAGCGCCCGCGAGTGGGCCATGTGCCGGGTGACCGGGCTGCCGACGTCGTCCTTGCCAGGTTGAAACGATTCACCGGCATTGTCGTACAGGCACACAAGCCGCCCCAGCTTCTCGGCCCTGGCTTCGTTCGGATGCCCGTTCTGCGGCTGGACAGCGAACAGGAACGGCCGGGGATAACTGATCGTCTGGTTGCCGAACGCGACCGTGTCGTACAGCTCTCCCTGCTCTTCCGTCTTGCGGATCAGGCCGGCCAGCGGCTGCAGTTCTTCCGCCCGCGCGTTGAGGAACAACGACTCCTCATAGTCGTTGAGGCTGCGGTTGAATGAGGGATCGGCGTCGCTGAAGGAGACCCGAAACTCGGGCGTGAGCACCTGCCGCAACTGCCAGGTCATGGAGGCCAGCAGAAACGATTTGCCGCTGCCAGGCGACCCGATCATCGACAGAAACAGCGGATCGAGCTCGAGGACGGGACGCGGGATGACCAGATGACACCGCGGACAGGCCAGCGAACTGCAGGGGAAACCTTTACTGTCCAGGGCCTCGCCGGCCACGTTGAAGCGCGTCGGCAGAAAGCGTTGCTGGAAGTCGGAACCGAGCCGCGGATCGCCGAGCAGATCCGTATGTTCGGACACCCACAGGATGTCCTCGATGCGGAACGACTCCCAGCAGTGGGGACACGTGACCCGCTGCTGGAACTCGGACGATCTCAAAGTCCGTCGCGACGGATCCGGTGGCGCCTGGCGTAAGGGAGTGTGGGGCGGCACGGCTATTTCAGAATCAGTGTTGTGGAATCGGATGGATCGGAACGCTCTGACCGCGAGGCCGCTCGCTCGAACTTCGGCAGCTCAGCGAAGACGTCCGTTCCGAAAGCGTCCCAGGCTGGATCGCCCTTGTGGGATCGAGCTTCATTCCAGCATTCCGCCGCCGCCTGGAACCCCTGCGGGCCATTTCCTTCCCGGAGCGAACGCTTCGCACGATCGAACCGGTTCCTGGCCTCCGCCAGCGTCATTCCCGGCGGCTGATCGCCGCCAGAATTCGCAGCCCGCCTGGCCTTCGATGAAGATTTGGCCGGAGCAGGGCGGTCCGGCCGCGGCGCCTCGGACGGTGCCGGCTCTGTGCCGGCCACCGGCGCCGCAGACGGTGACTCTGCAGTTACGGGTTCAGCCTGTTTTGCAGGACCTGGTGAAGCCGGAGTCGGTACCGGTCGATCCGCCTTTTTCGAAGTCTTCGGCGGCTCCGGCTTGCTGCAGCCCGCTGCAAATCCCAACGCAATAACAGCGCAGATACATCGATGATACTTGTGATAACCCATGAACCCGCGCCCGTTCCGTCGGCAGGAAGCTTCGCTGCCAATCCAGATTGTCTACCGCCGCAAGAAGCCTCGGTCAAGCAGACCTTCGGTCGCTGGCGAGTTCGAAGTCTCGGACCGGTGGGCGTGGCGACTGTCGATCTCGGAGTGCTGACGACAGAAGAGTTACCGGTCACGCTTCCGGAACCGCACAACTCCTGGCATTCCAGATGTCGCTCGCGTATTCGGAAATGGTGCGGTCGCTGGAGAACTTGCCGGAGCCGGCGATGTTCAAAATGACCTTGCGCCTCCAGTCCTCTGGTGACGCATAAGTTTCCCGCAGCCGCAGATCCGCGTCCAGGTACGACGTCAGGTCGGCCAAGTGCAGGTAGTAGTCCCCGTTCGTCAGCAAAGTGTCCCGGATCGGACCGAACACACCGGGCTCATAGCGGCTGAAATGCTCGGAGAAGATCAGGTCAAGGGCGTCTCTCGTTTCTACCTCATTGTCATAGTGCCACCAGGGACTGTACCACCCGCGGCTCTCCGCGACTTGTCGTGCTGAGAGACCAAACACAAAGAAGTTGTCCTCACCGGCCTCTTCGATCATTTCCACGGTCGCGCCGTCTCGAGTGCCAAGCGTCAGGGCGCCATTCATCATGAACTTCATGTTGCTGGTGCCGCTGGCTTCGTAACCCGCCGTCGAGATCTGATTGGAGACGTCGCTCGCCGGGATCAACCGTTCGGCAAGCGTGCAGCAATAGTCGGGCAGAAAGACGACTTTGAGGCGACCTCGAACCACCGGGTCGCCATCCAACGTTCCGGCCACATTATTGATGAGCTTGATGATCAGCTTGGCGAGACGGTACGCGGGAGCCGCCTTTCCTGCGAAGAAGAACGTCGTCGGCGCGATTTCCAGCATCGGGTTCGCTCGCAGCCGATTGTAGAGGACGATCACCCGCAAGACATTGAGCAGCTGCCGCTTGTACTCGTGAATCCGCTTGATCTGGCAGTCAAATATCGTTTCCGGTGAGACGTCGATTCCGGTGGACTTTTTGAGCCAATCAGCGAACTGTGACTTGGCCTCGACCTTCGCGCTCTGCACCGAAGCCTGGAGGTTCTGGTCGCGTGCAAGGGCCCCCAGCTTGCGCAGCTGACTGAGGTCCGTGAGCCAGGCGTCACCAATTGCGTCGGTGATGACATGCGACAGGGACGGATTGCAGAGCCGAAGCCACCGTCGCGGCGTGACGCCGTTCGTCTTGTTGTTGAATCGTTCCGGAAAAACTTCCGCCAGATCTTTGACCGTCGTCTTCCGGAGCAATTCGGAGTGGATCGCCGCAACGCCGTTCGTGCTGTGTGAGCCGACGATCGCCAGATTGGCCATCCGGGCCTTACCACCGTCCGGTTCAAACAGACTGACGTTGCTCGCGCGCGCCTCATCGCCCGGGAACTCCTCCCTGATCCTGTTCATCAGCCGGAGGTTGATTTCGACGATAATCTCATGGATCCGCGGCAGAATTGTCCGCAGCCATGTCACTGACCATTTCTCGAGGGCTTCCGGCAGCAGAGTATGATTCGTGTATGCCAGTGTGCGTCGCGTGAGATCCCAGGCTTGATCCCACGGGAGTCCGGCATCATCGAGCAGGATCCTCATCAACTCGGGAACAGCGAGCGCCGGATGTGTGTCGTTGAGCTGGATCGCTACCTTTTCGGGCAGGAGGTTCCAGTCATCGTTTCCGCGACGGAACCGGCGGACGAGATCTGCCACTGAGCACGCGACCAGAAAGTACTCCTGCACCAGTCGCAGCACCTGCCCGAAACTCGTCGAATCGTCGGGATACAGCACTCGGGTCAGGGATTCAGCGGTGAGCGTTCCCGTCAGGGCCCCGACGAAGTCGCCGCTACTGAATCGCTGAAAGTCGAAGTCGGTGGACGCGCCGGCCGCCCACAGCCGGAGTGTATTGATCGTGTTGCCGCCATACCCCACGACAGGGCGATCGAACGGGATTCCGATGAGGCTGGAACTCTGCCCCGGTACGATCCGGACGACGCCCTCTCGAAGCTCGAACGCGCAACCAAGTTTCACTTCAACCGTTTCATGAGGACGAGGAACTTCCCAGGGATCCGGGAGACGCAACCAGTTATCGGGCTGTTCCCGTTGCCAGCCGTCGTCAATCAATTGGCGGAAGATGCCGTACTCATAACGCAGCCCGTAACCGATGGCCGGCAGTTGCAACGTCGCCATCGAGTCGAGGAAGCAGGCGGCCAGTCGCCCGAGCCCGCCGTTGCCCAGCCCCGCGTCCGGCTCCTGTTCCAGCAGTTGAAGCCAGTCGAGCCCCTTCTGTTCGACGGCTTGCATGGCCGCCGGTTCGAGCAAGAGATTTGTGACGTTGTTCGCCAGCGATCGTCCGATCAAAAACTCCATCGACAGGTAGTAGACGCGCTTTGGGTTCTCACGATCGTAAGTCTCGTCAGTCTGAATCCATCGCTGCGAGAGAATGTCCCGCACCGAGAGTGCAAACGCCTCGAACTGTTCCCGGGCAGTGGCCTTGTTCAGCTTGATGGCGTGGTCGAATGTGAGATGCCGCTCGTAAAGTGCGTTGTCGGAACCTGCGAAGTCAATGGGTCCGCACCCGTATTGGCTAAGCAGGTTTGATGGGAGTTTTGTATCGGACGCTGGTCGCGAAGGGGTGCGTTTCATCGCCGTGATTCCTTGGTCCGCAGTTGAATTGGTGATGTGACGCCCACGGTGGGCTTTCGTGCGGCAAAGGTCGTTCGTGAATCGGATTCACGTCATTCGAGAGAACGACTCCGCTCAACAGCCCACGGTCAGGGAGCTGCGGATCTCCTTTTCATCCGGAGTAGGTTGATCATCGGCCGCGGGCAGCGCGGCGAACAGCAACAGCGGAATCGCCAGTAAAAGCATCCGTCGCCATTTGGACATGTTCAGCTCCTTGAGCGAGTGAACGGGCATCGACGCCGTCGCAGGCTTGAGACAGGAATCTGACGGAACGGCTGGCCCTCCGAACGACTCTCAAATTGCGAGCGACATTTTCGCCATTGGACCGAACGCTGTCGATGAACCAGCGGTTCAGTCCTCCGTCGGCGTCGACTAATGTGCATTCGCTTGCAAATGTCGCGTCAGCATGGCGATGAAGGTCGCATCGACGTTCAGTGATGTCATCGGGCTTCGACAAAGGACAATCATTGGCAACTTCAGCGAAGCAAATTTCGCAGCCGCCACGATCGTCGCCGCGGGACTCCATCAGCAGTCACGCGCGACGTCCTGTCCTGTTCGGAATCTGTCTAGTCATTGCTCTGATTGTCGCGGCCTGGCTTCGGCCAGATCAGAGCCTTTCTCCGGCCGCGGTCCGAGCACTGTTCATCCTTGTTCTGGCAGTCTTGCTGTGGGCGACCGAGGTGATTCCGGCATTTGCGGTCGGGCTGCTCGTCATTGCCCTGAATGTCGCCTTACTGGGAAGGCCGCAGGGCGTTTTCGCACAACATGACAAGGATTGGGAGCAGTTTGTCGAAGTCTTCGGCCACCCTTTGATCTGGCTGTTTTTTGGCGGGTTCGTTCTCGCCGCGGGAATGGAGAAATGCGGACTGGACCGCAGGCTGGCAACGAGATTACTGCGAGGTTTCGGAGGCCGGTACGAAAACGTTCTCATGGCCCTGATGATGGCGACCTTCCTGCTGTCGCTGTGCATGTCTGGAACGGCCACGACAGCCATGATGCTGGCGGTCGCGTCGCCGCTGCTCCGTCAATGCGATGCGGATTCGAATGCAGCCAAAGCCCTTCTCCTGGGGATTGCCGCCGCGTCAATTGTCGCGGGTCTAGGAAGCTTGTTTTCGACTCCCCCAAATGCAATCGCAGCGGCGGCACTCAGTTCGCTGGATCCGCCACAAGTCATCACCGTTCTGCAATGGTCGATGATTGGCTTTCCGCCAGCGGTCGTGATTTCAATCGTTCTCTGGAAGTTTCTGTGCTGGATGTACCCCGAGCCGGATCGGGTGTTTCAGCTGGAAACGGCGTCCGCAGACGCAAAGTCCCCCCGGTTGGCCGACAAGCTGCGTTTTGTGGTCGTGCTCGCCACACTGATCACGACCGTTGGCCTGTGGCTTTCGTCATCCTGGCACGGAATTCCGGCCGCCGCCGTCGCATTGCTGCCGCCCGTTGTGTTCACGAGCACAGGCGTTCTGTCTGCGAAGGACATTCGTGGCCTGAACTACGACGTTCTCTTTCTGATGGCCGGAGGGCTGGCCCTCGGGCATGCTGTGACCGCGACTGGCCTGTCGCACTGGATCGTCAGCCAACTTCCGCTTGGAAGTCTGTCACCGTTGCTGCTCGCCTTCGTGATGGCCTATGCGACGACTGCTTTGGCCAACTTCATGAGCGCGACGGCCACCGCGAACATCCTCGTTCCATTGGCCATCCCCATCGCGGTCGGCGCAGAAACGCTGGTTGCCATTGCGGTCGCTTTCGGCGCATCGTGCGGGATGTGCCTTCCAGTCTCGTCACCGTCCAATGCGATGGTCTACTCGACCGGGCGATTGCAGATCCGAGACATCGTTCGAGTCGGCATGCTCGTGGGGGTGCTGTGTCCATTGATCTCCGTTGCCTGGCTGTGGATCTGCCTGGACTTGATCCGCTGAGCTCAGAGGGAGAGTTCAAAGAATCCTCGCGGGGCGACGAGATCTGACGGTCGCTTCAAAAAGCTTGAATCGGTCGTCCGCCTGCGCCTGAGAATCAGGCGCCTTGCCTTCGATTGGCGACCGGCAGCGGTTATGTTGCAGACGTGACCGGATCGAGGTGGTTC
>Ga0247823_10002431_pt1 | contig 15355 bp, 11 predicted proteins | sample 13C_PalmiticAcid_2_FD_192426 | JGI IMG/M metagenome (GOLD analysis project Ga0247823, IMG submission 192426) | Soil microbial communities from agricultural site in Penn Yan, New York, United States - 13C_PalmiticAcid_Day30 | ecosystem: Environmental > Terrestrial > Soil > Agricultural land...
CATTCCCCTTTCCAACGGAGTCTCCCATGAGCGAATCCCAGACGGTCAGCATCACCCTCGAGCAGGAAGACGACTACGCCTTCCGCATCCGCTTCGACGACACCACCATCGCCGAGCTGATGACCGACGAACCCGAGCCGCTGGGCAAGGGCGAGGGGCCGAACCCGACGCGGCTGCTGGTGTCGGCCGTGGCCAACTGCCTGTCGGCCAGCCTCCTGTTCGCGCTGCGCAAGTTCAAGAACACGCCGGGCAAGCTGGTGACCCGCGCCACCGCGGAGCTGGTGCGCAACGAGCAGGGCAGGCTGCGCGTGGGACACATCCATGCCGACATCCGGCTTGCAGAAGCGGGCGCGGCGCATGCGTCGCTGGAGCGCATCCTGGCCCAGTTCGAGAACTTCTGCGTGGTGACCGAAAGCGTGCGTCACGGCATCGATGTGTCCGTCAGCATCACCGACGCCGACGGCGTCCAACTGCATGGCACCGCGCGGGCGGGTCAGGCCAATTCCTGAGCTGTGGGGGAGGCTGCTCTTGTGGGAGCCACATAAGTCGCGATGAGGCGTTACCGCAGGCCTTTCGCGACTCACCTCGCTCCCACAGGGGTGCGGAAAGGCCGGGTAAGCCTCGCGCTCCCGGATCGCCGCCGGCCGTCGGGCGTGGCATGATCCGGTCCTCCGCAGTCCGTATCCGAAGCCGTCCGTGATCGCGCCCATCAAGGGGAAAGCCACATCGCTGGACATCGCCCACCTGGCCGGCGTGTCCCAGCCCACCGTGTCGCGCGCGCTGCGCGGCAGCCCGATGGTCAACGAGGAGACACGCAAGCGCATCCTGGCCATCGCCGAGCAACTGAACTACAAGGTCGACAAGAACGCCTCCAACCTGCGCCGCCAGCATTCCGGCACCCTGGCGCTGCTGTTCTTCGAAGATCCCACCCCGGATGAGTCGTCCATCAACCCGTTCTTCCTGTCCATGCTGGGCAGCATCACCCGTGCCTGCGCGCTGCGCGGTTACGACCTGCTGATCTCGTTCCAGCAGCTGTCCAACGACTGGCAGGCCGATTACGAAGACAGCAAGAAGGCCGACGGCATCATCCTGCTCGGTTACGGAGACTACCTGGAGTCACGCGGCCGGCTGGAGCGGCTGGTGGAGCAGGGCACCCATTTCGTGCGCTGGGGCGCCGTGCAGCCGGATACGCCGGGTGTGTCGATCGGCTGCGACAACACCCAGGGCGGGCACGACATCACCGCCCACCTGATTGCGCAGGGGCGGCAGCGCATCGCGTTCCTCGGACATGCATCGAACCACTATCCGGAGTTCTTCGAGCGCTACCTCGGGCACCGGCAGGCCCTGGAATCCGCAGGCGTGGAAGCGGACACCGCCTTGCAGGTGGATGCCATCACCACCGAGCAGTCCGGCCATGAAGCCGCCTGCGAACTGCTCGCGCGTGGCGTGCCTTTCGATGCGATCTTCGCAGCCAGCGACCTGATCGCGGCGGGCGCGATGAAGGCCTTGCTCGAACGCGGCCTGCGCGTGCCGGAGGACGTCGCCGTGGCGGGTTTCGATGACATTCCGCTGGCCAGCTTCGTCAACCCCGGCCTGTCCACGGTGCAGCAGGACACCAAACGCGCCGGCGCCCTGCTGGTGGAAACCCTGCTGGCCCTGATCAACGGAGAACCGGCGGAGAGCCAGACCATCCCGGTCAGGCTGGCGCTGCGCGGGTCGACGGCGGCAAAGTGAGGGCGCCGTTGTAGGAGCGACGTAAGTCGCGACCGGATGCCATCAGCCCGCTTTGGCGCTCGATGTCCTGGACGGAATTCCGTTGCGAATACGCCAACACGCGTTCATGGCATGCGTGGTCTGCGGTCGCGACTTACGTCGCTCCTACAGAAGGCACTGACTTCAGTCCGCCTTGGGCGCCTTGCGTGCCATCAGCTCGACCAGGCGTGCGCGCGTATCGGCGCGCGTGATCGGCGCGTCCAGCAGGAACACGCGCACGCCGTGCGCAGGCACCTCCGCTTGCAGGCGGTTGCGCACGCGTTGGGTCTTGCCGGTGAACGCATCGCGCCAGGTGCCGGCCTGCAGGTGGTCGGATACCGACAGCTTCGCCGGTGCATCCGCCTTGTTCAGCAGCACCAGCGCGGTCTGGTTGACGCCTTCGTGCTGCAGTACGCGGTAGAAGATCGCCTGGTCGCCCTTCATGCGCACGTTGAGCTGGAGGCCGCGTTGCAGTGCGGGTGTGTCGCGGCGCAGTTGGGCGATGCGCTTCAGGGGGGCGAAGATCGGGCTCTGCGGCGCAGCGTCGATGCGGTCCTGACCGAAGTAGTTGCGGTTGCCGGCATGTTCCGCTCGGCCACGCTCGAAGCCGACCTCCGACCCGTAGTAGATCACCGGGATGCCGCGCGCGGTGAACAACCAGTTGTGGGCATCGATGAACCCCGCGTCCGTGGCGTTCATGCGCGCCATGTCGTGGTTGTCGTAGAAGGTCATCAGGTCGTACGGGTTCGCGTACGGGCCGTCTTCCAGGTACAGCGCCTTGCCGATCTCCTCGTAGCTGGTGCCCGGCTTCTCGAAGGTTTCGGCCAGTTTTCCCTTCAGCGGGAAATCCAGCACGCTGTAGCTGCCGTTGCGGGCCCAGGTGTGGCCGGCGATGCTGGCGGCGTCGTAGTTGAAGTTCTCTCCGAACATGAAGAAGCCCGGCTTCTTCGCACGCATGCGGTCGGCGAATTCCTTCCAGAACGCATGCGGCATCCAGGCGATGGTGTCCACGCGGAACGCGGCCGCGCCCTGGTCGATCCACTGCTCGTAGGCGCCGACCAGGTACTCCATCACCGCCGGGTTGTTCTCGTTGAAGTCCGAGAGCTGCGCCAGTCCGCCGCCGGTGTTGTAGAACGCGTGCATCGGTTTGCGGCGCGGGTCCAGTCTGTCCGGGTCGAGGTTCTGATGGTCGGCGATCAGCTTGCCGTCCTTGTCCCAGATCTTGCCGTACTGCAGCTGCATCTTCGGCATCGAGTACGCGGGCGAGCCGTGGTTGCCGACGATGTCGAGCACCACGTCGAGCTTCTGCTCCTTCATCGCCTTCGTGAAGCCGGCGAAATCCAGTCCTTCGCTGGGCAGGTGCTCGTCCAGCCTGTAGAAGTTGATGCCCCAGTAGCCGTGGTAGCCGGTCTTGCCGCGGTCGGTGAACATGCCGGCCCACTTCACTTCTTCGCCGCCGGTGAAGGCTTCGTCTGGATTGTCGATGATCGGGGTGATCCACACCGAGGTGAAGCCGAGATCGCGGATGTAGCCGGCGTTGTCGAGTACGCCCTTGAAGTCGCCGCCCAGGTAACCGACGTTGTCGGTCTGGCCTTCGGGCGCACCGGGGGTGGCGCGATCGAAGGTCGGGTTCTTGCCGCCCTGGTCGCGATGGTCGTTCGACGGATCACCGTTGACGAAGCGGTCGGTCAGCACGAAGTACACGGCTTCCTTCGCGAAGGGCTCGGTGGTGCCGTAGAACTCGTCGGCGGCCAGCACGGTGCATGGCGCGTACAGCAGGACCGCCAGTGCGGCGGCGAGCGAACGGTGGGTGTACTTCATCAGTGGGCCTGCGAGGAAATGGGGGCGGCGGCGTCCGGGGTTTCGTGCACGCGGGCCAGGGCCAGGGCGGCCAGCAGCAGGCTGACGCCGCTGATGACCAGCGCGAAGATCGCTTCATTGGCGAAGAATGCGCGCAGTGCCGGGCCCAGCAGCGTGGCCGCGACGATCTGCGGGACCACGATGAACATGTTGAAGATGCCCATGTAGATGCCCATCTTCTCCGCCGGCACATGGCTGGACAGCAGCGCGTACGGCATCGACAGGATACTGGCCCACGCCACGCCCACCAGCGCGAACGAGGCGATCAGCCAGGCCGGGTGCGGCACCCACCACATCGACAGGAAGCCCACGCCGCCGAGGACCAGCGAGCCCGCATGCACGGCCTTGCGATTGAGCGGGAAGCGGGCGGCATAGAAGCTGAGCAGCAGCGCCACCAGCATCGACGACAGGCCGTAGTAGCCCATGTACGAGCCCACGAGGTCGGCAGCATCCTGGAACGCCGCATTGGCCGACTGGAAGGCCGCTGCCTGTGCAGGCACCGCCATGTCGAATGCCGCCGGATCCGGTGCCGGCGCGTTGAAGACATGTTCCGTCAGGCCCGGCGTGGCCATGCTCCACATCGCGAAGAACGCCAGCCAGCTGAAGAACTGCACCATGCCCAGGCGCCGCATCTGCGCCGGCATGTGCGCGACATGCCGGGCGATCTCGCTGGCCACGTTGCCCTGCGCACGCTTGTCGGCGTGGAAGCGCTCCAGATCGTCCGGCGGATACTCGCGCGTGGTCAGGATGGTGACCAGGATGCTGGCCATGAAGACGAAGGCGCCGATCGCGAAGGCGATCTTCACCGACGGGGGCACCACGCCCGGGCCCGCCTCGTTGGACACCCCGAGTTGCGTGATGAACCACGGCAGGTTGCTGGCGACCCACGTGCCGATGCCGATGATCAGGGTCTGCAGCACGAAACCGTAGGAGCGCTGGCTCTCCGGCAGCTTGTCGGCCACGAGCGCACGGAAGGGTTCCATGCTGATGTTGATGCTCGCGTCCAAGACCCACAACAGGCCGGCCGCGATCCACAACGTGGGCGAGTGCGGCATGAAGACCAGCGCGATCGAACTGAGGATCGCGCCCGCGAGGAAGTAGGGGCGCCGCCGTCCCAGTCGGGGATGCCAGGTGCGGTCGCTGAAATAGCCGATGACCGGCTGCACCAGCAGGCCCGTGAGCGGCGCTGCGATCCACAGCAGCGGCAACGCGTCCTTCTCCGCGCCCAGGGTCTGGAAGATCCGCGACATGAAGCCGCCCTGCAGTGCGAAACCGAACTGGATGCCCAGGAAGCCGAACGACATGTTCCATATCTGCCAGAAGGACAGGCGGGGCTTGGCGGTCATCGGGGTCCCTGGCAGTGCGATGCGGTCGGAAGTGGGCACGCGTGGTGGCGGGCGTGGCGGCATCTTGCAGGCAAGCGCGGACGATTCCATGCTGCACCGCAAACAATGCGCGCATGCGCGACACCGGACGTCCGCTCCGCTCTTTCGCGCGTGCCCAACGCAAAAGTCCTTGTGCCACATGGCTTTCAGGGCAGCATGCGACCTTCGCCGGTGATCGGACGCGCGCACTGCATGGCGCACGCGTCATGTCATCTGCATACGTATTCATGCACACCCATGACGACCTCCGCTCACACATGCCGGTGGCTCGTGGAATAGTGGCGCCCGCCGAGCGCACCGGAGGGGTGCGCCGCGCATTGCGGACGGGTGCATCGATGACGAAGAACAACTGGTGGCGTGGCGCGGTGATCTACCAGATCTACCCCCGCAGCTTCCTGGACACCAACGGGGATGGCGTGGGCGACCTGCCGGGCATCGTCGAGAAGCTCGACTACATCGCCGGCCTGGGCGTGGACGCGATCTGGATCTCGCCGTTCTTCAAGTCGCCGATGGCGGACTTCGGCTACGACATCGCCGATTACCGCGACGTGGATCCGCTGTTCGGCACGCTGGCCGATTTCGATCGCCTGCTCGCCAAGGCGCACTCACTGGGCGTCAAGGTGATGATCGACCAGGTGCTGAGCCACTGTTCGGTGGACCATGCGTGGTTCAAGGAGAGCCGCGAGAACCGCACCAACCCCAAGGCCGACTGGTACGTGTGGGCCGATCCGAAGGAAGACGGCACACCGCCCAACAACTGGATGTCGCTGTTCGGTGGCGTGGCCTGGCGCTGGGAGCCGCGCCGCGAGCAGTACTACCTGCACAACTTCCTCGCCAGCCAGCCCGATCTGAACTTCCACAATCCGGCGGTGCAGCAGGCCACGCTGGACAATGTGCAGTTCTGGCTCGACAAGGGCGTGGACGGCCTGCGGCTGGACGCGATCAACTTCTGCTTCCACGATGCGCAACTGCGCGACAACCCACCCAAGCCGAAGGAAAAGCGGGTGGGGCGTGGCTTCAGCCCCGACAATCCGTACGCGTACCAGTACCACTATTTCAACAACACGCAGCCGGAGAACATCCCGTTCCTGGAGCGCTTGCGCGGCCTGCTGGACGGCTATCCGGACGCGGCCGCGCTGGGTGAAATCTCGTCGGAGGACTCGCTGGCCACCACCGCCGAGTACGTCAGCGACCAGCGCCTGCACATGGGCTACAGCTTCGAACTGCTGACCGATGACGGCAGCGCCGCCTACATCCGCGACACGGTCGAGCGGCTGGAAGCCGCGATGGTCGAAGGCTGGCCCTGCTGGGCGGTCTCCAACCACGACGTCCAGCGTGCGGTCACGCGCTGGGGCAACGGTGATGCGTCGCCGGCCCTGGCGGCGCAGCTGGTCGCCCTGGTGTGTTCGTTGCGGGGCTCGGTCTGCCTGTACCAGGGCGAAGAACTCGGGCTCCCCGAAGCCGATGTGCCCTACGAAGCGTTGCAGGATCCCTACGGCAAGACGTTCTGGCCGAACTTCAAGGGCCGCGATGGTTGCCGTACGCCCATGCCGTGGAACGATGGCGAGCAGGCCGGCTTCAGCCACGGCAATCCGTGGTTGCCGATCCCGGCGGAACACCGTGCGATCAATGTCGCCGCGCAGGAAGCCGATGCCGGCTCCATCCTCAACCAGGTGCGGCGCTTCCTCGCGTGGCGACGCAGCCAGCCTGCATTGCGGGTGGGCAGCATCCGCTTCCTGGATGCCCCCGAGCCGGTGCTCGCCTTCGTGCGCGAGACCGGGGGCGCGGCGATGCTGGTGGTGTTCAACCTGTCGTCGCAGGAGGTCTCGTGGGCGTTGCCGGGAGGCATCGTGCCGCGTGCGGTGGACAGCCACGGCCTGCCGTCCGGCACCCTGCAGGATGGCGGGCTCATGCTCCCCCCCCGCGGCGTGTACTACGCCCTCATCGACTGAATCAACGGGACGCGGCGATGGGCATATGCCTGGGCAGGATCGGGATCGCGCTGTTGCTGCTGGCCGCGTCGTTCATCGCGCAGGCGCAGGAGCGCGCAGCCTCCATCGCCGCCGCGCAGGCGGTGACGGGCGAGGGCGTCACCGGCACGCTGCTGCGCCACGCGCAGTTCCCTTCCCGCCATGTCGCGGCGAGGAACGTGGACGTCTGGCTGCCACCGGGCTACACGGAAGCGGACGGCGCACGCTATCCCGTGCTCTACATGCACGATGGGCAGAACGTGTTCGACCCGTCGACGTCCTACACCCGCGTGGACTGGGGCGTGGACGAGGCGATGACGCGCCTGATCGCCAACGGACATGCGCGCGCGGCCATCGTTGTCGCCGTATGGAACACGCCCAAGCGCCTGCAGGAATACATGCCGCGCAAGGCCATCCACGGCGAGACGTTCATTCCCACGCCAGGCGATCCGCCGTTTCCGACGGCCGAGATCATCGCCGACGACTATCTCGCCTTCCTCGTCACCGAGCTGAAGCCGTTCATCGATGCGCAGTACCGCACGCTCACCGGCCCGGCGGACACGTTCGTGATGGGGTCCAGCATGGGCGGTCTGATTTCCGCGTATGCGGTGCTGGAGTACCCGCAGGTGTTCGGCGGGGCAGGGTGCGTATCCACGCACTGGCCGATCGCCGGTGGCATCGTCGAAGGCTATCTGGCGCAGCACCTGCCTGCGCCCGGCGGCAACCGCTTCTACTTCGACTATGGCACCGAAGCCATCGACGCGATGTACGAGCCCTACCAGCAGCGTGTCGACAGTGTGATGCGGGCGCGTGGATATCGTCCCGGCGTGGATCTGCTGAGCCACCGTTACCTGGGCGCCACCCACAACGAGGCCGCCTGGCGCGACCGCATCGAAGTGCCGCTGGGTTTCCTGCTGCGGCCCTGACAGCAGCGGACATCCACGCCCCTTAAGCCTTTCACGCGCACCCGCATGACTGCCTTGCGCGTGCGGAGACCTGTTGCCTGAACGACTGCGGCGATGCCTTGCATCGTGCATGCGCGCGGTCGACCGTGCGCGCGGAACGCGTGTTACATCACGGCGTGGAATATGCATGAATACGTATGCAGCGCGGATTGTGCAGCTGCGTGCGCCACTACCATTGCCGCACGTTTCGGGGCACTTGCCCCTGGCGTGGCAGACCCGGGCGATCGCATCGTGCGACGCACCCGGTTCATCGCATACAACGTCCTTGGAGAGGGGAACATGCAACTCAAGCGCAACCTGCTGAGCGCGGCGTTGGCGTCCGCCATCGCGCTCACCGCGACGGGCGTACAGGCCCAGACCGCCGAAACCGCCGCAGAACAGAACCAGCAAGCCGAGGCCACCGAACTGGACACCGTGGTGGTGACGGGCATCCGCCGCGGCATCGAGAGCGCCATTTCGGTCAAGCGCGATTCCACCTCCATCGTCGAGGCGGTATCCGCCGAAGACATCGGCAAGCTGCCGGATGTCAGCATCGGCGAATCCATCGGCCGTCTGCCCGGCTTGGCCGCGCAACGTGTCGCGGGTCGCGCGCAGGTGATCAGCGTGCGCGGCCTGTCGCCCGACTTCTCCACCACGCTGCTCAACGGCCGCGAGATGGTCAGCACCGGCGACAACCGCAGCGTCGAGTTCGACCAGTATCCGTCCGAGCTGGTCGGCGGCGTGACGGTGTACAAGACGCCCGATGCCGGCCTCATCGGCCAGGGCCTGTCGGGCACCATCGACATGCAGACCGTGCGTCCGTTGAGCTTCGATGCGCCGGTGGGCACCGTCGGCGTGCGCGGCCAGCGCAATTCGCTCGGCGCGGCGGCCGATGCGTCCGCCTACGGCGAGCGCATCAATGCCAGCTACATCACCCAGAATGAAGCGCGCACCTTCGGCTTCTCTATCGGGTACTCGCACACTACCACGCCGATCCAGGAAAACCAGGTGGGCCTGTATGAGCCCTGGCAGGCCATCGGCGACAACTGGCGCCCGGGCGTGCCGGCCGGCACGTTCTATTCCGACGGCATCAAGGCGCTGCGCCGCACCGGCGAAACCAAGCGCGACGGCGTGATGGCCACGGTGCAGTTCCGTCCGTCGAATGCGTGGACGAGCACGCTGGACCTGTTCCATTCGGAAGCCGAGCAGGTCGATACCGCCAACCAGTTCGAAGTCCATATCGGCGACTACAACGGCGGCTATGGTCGTCTGGACGTCACCAATCCTGTCATCAACGGCGACAATACCTTCACCGGCGGCACCGTGGGCAACGTGTACCCGCTGGTGCGCGGCATGTACAACCGTCGCGAAGACGAGATCAATGCCTTCGGATGGAACAACGAGTTCACGGCCGGCCAGGTGCGCATCATCGCCGACGTGGGCTGGTCCCGCGCCAAGCGTGACGAGCTCAACCTCGAGAACAACACGCAGATGCTGCCGGCGCCGCAGTTGGACACGCTGCAGTTGCAGCTCAGGAACAACGGGTTCTCGCAGATCAATCCCGGGCGCGACTACTCGAATCCGGAGTCGCTGTACCTGACCGGCACGATCTACGGCTCGGGCTACGGCAAGGTGCCGAGCGTGGTCGATGAACTCCGCACGGGCAAGCTGGCCGCGTCCCTGCCGGCCCCCGGGTTCCTGTCCTGGATGACCGACATCGATGTCGGCCTGAACTACGCCGACCGCGAGAAGAACAAGCGTCAGCCCGAGGCCAACATCAACCTTGGCGCGCAGGGCATCACGGCGATCGGGTCAGATCTGCAGTACCGTCCGGTCGATCTCAGCTTTGCCGGCATCGGCTACATCCCGTCCTGGAACGTGCCCGCAGCCGTCGCGCGCTACATGACCTTCGAGCCGAGCGACAGCGCGTTCCCGTATCTCGTCGCCAAGGCATGGGACGTGCGTGAGAAGACCACCACGGCCTACGTGCGCGGCAACATCGATACCGAATGGGGCGGCGTCAGCGTGCGCGGCAATGCCGGCGTGCAGGTCCAGCACGTCGATCAGGCTTCCGACGCGATCAGGCTCAGTGGCGGCAGCAATCCGCTGCCCATCCACATGGGCAAGACCTTCACCGACGTGCTGCCGAGCATGAACCTGGCGTTCGGTTTCGATAACGACCAGACCCTGCGTGTCGCGCTGGCCAAGCAGGTGGCGCGCCCGCGCGTGGACCAGCTGCGCGCCTCGCTGGAAGTGACGGCGTCCGACGGTCCGGACCAGAACAACGGCACCGGCCTGCGCAACAGCTTCGCCAGCGGCGGCAATCCGATGCTGGATCCGTGGCGGGCGTATGCGTTCGACGTGTCGTACGAGAAGTACTTCGGCACCAAGGCGTACGTGGCCGCGGCGTATTTCTACAAGGATCTGCAGACCTACATCTACACGCAGACCGATCCGTTCTACGACCTGTCCGCTTACACGTCCGACATCCCGCCGCACCCGAACTTCCCGGGCGTCGGTGTCAACCCGACGGGCAGTTACTCGCGGCCGGTGAACGGCGAGGGTGGCACGCTGCAGGGCCTGGAGCTGTCGGCGTCGCTGCCGTTCGACATGTTCAGCGATGCGCTGGAGGGCTTCGGTGCGGTGGCCAGTGCCACGTTCAACGACAGCAACATCCAGATCCGCGATCCGGAGAGTGCGTCCAGCGTGGGTGCAGGCGATATCGATCTGCCGGGCCTGTCCAAGCGGGTCTACAACCTGACGGTGTACTTCGAGAAGAATGGCTTCGAGGCGCGCATCAACCAGCGTCGGCGTTCGGACTTCATCGGTGAGATCGGCAACTTCAACGGCAACCGCACGCTGCGCTACGTGGTCGGCGAGAACATCACCGACGCGCAGGTCAGCTACTCGTTCCCGGACGGGCATGCGCTCAGCGGCCTGAGCGTGCTGTTCCAGGCCAGCAACCTGACCGACGAGGCCTACCAGACCTACGCCGGCACCAAGGACCGTCCGCTGGAATACGTCGAGTGGGGCCGCAGCTACCTGCTGGGCGTCAGCTACAAGTTCTGATTCACGCGATACTTTGCTCTCCCAGCCCGTCGGCTTTGTGCCGGCGGGCTTTTTCTTTGGGCGGGGAGCAAGACCGGCGCTGCAGGACCGGCAACTAAGAGGCCTGGCGTTCGCCTAGCCTTTCGGGTTTTGGTGGGGCAGAGAGCATCGAACTCGCGACCTCGTCATTGCGAACGACGCCTAGCCCATTGAGTCGTGCCGGGTTAAATCCTTTCGGATCATTAGGTTAGCCGATCCGGAACGAAACTTCGATCAAGCGTAAGTGACCAGGAAGCCATAGTAACGTCACAACCGTTGTTTGATCTGTTGGTCCGTGTATCGGATCGTCGCTTCAAGAAAGGTGCGAACCTTTTCCATGTCGGTCGCGCCATTCATCAGCACATCCTTTAGAAAGACCTCGTTGGGTGTTCTATCGGTCGACCGTACGGCACCTGATGTCGCTGGAACGATAAGAAATGCTTCGCTCTTGAGGAAGCGGATGCGATTACGAACCTTTGCGGAGTCGATAGGGACCATTTCGTTCTGGTAGAGGAAGTAGCCGTTGTCGGCATCCTCCGTGTCCATATAGCGTCCTTCGTAGAAGGTCGCGACATCTTGACTCCAGCCGGCCATATTTTGGCGTGGAATGATTTCGCCATCAGGGTCGGTCAGAACAAATGGTTCATCTGCCCCAATCAGCAATACAAAGAAGCTCTGCCACTCACTGCGATGCTTGTAGCAGATCAACGTGCTAACTTTGCATTCGTATATGCCGTGCAAAAGCCAACGCTCGTTCTCCAGTCTTCGAATGTTGCCCAGTACGTTATCTCCGCCATCGGAAAGCACGTACCAGAACTCCTTGGGGTGGCATTGTTTCGCGAAGTTCAACAAGAACCGATCAATGGTTGCTTTATCGTCCGTTTGATAGAACTCTGGAATCTTGGGAATGGATGACCGAAAGGCGCCGTCCAAGTCAGTAAGGGGCTGCCAAATGTCTCGTGCCGGATGTCGAAGCTTGTGCTCGAGCGCCCTCAGTTCGCTGACGGTCTGGAAGCGTTGCTCCGGGGCGTCCTGAATGCACTTATCAATAATCTTGTCCAGAAGTGCCAATTCCTCATTCTTACCGGCGTAGGATTTCCGTCCACCACCACGGACAAACGAGTCGCGGATGTACCAATTAAGTACTTGCCCAAGTGCGAAGATGTCCATGGTCAATGCGGCCGGTGTGCCTGGAACGACCTGTTCCGGCGCGCAGCACGCGAAGTTAGCGAGACGGTCTGACTTGATGGTCTTTGCTTCTCGAACAAATAGCTCGTCTGAAAAATGGGCTATCCCAAGGTCGCCAACTACGAATGTTTTTTCCTGATGATCGAAGAAGATGTTCTGTGGCTTAATATCTCGATGAACAATTCCATTGTTATGAAGATGTTCAATTCCGTCGCACAGCGCCCGTAGCAAGTTCCAGCCTCGTTCTGCTTTGGTAGTGTCATCCTCGTTGCTGATACTTCCAAGTGCGTACAGACTCGACTGGTACCTTTTCATGACGATCAGGTAGTAGTCCGAACCTTCAATAGACACTCGATCAAGGTGATAGGCTCGCGTCACGTTGATGTGGCTCGGTATTTGTGCGGCGCAGAAGTACTCGTCTCGAAAGCGGGCCAACGGGCCAGCACGATCACCCGGGAGAAATTTTACGGCGTAGGGCTGCTTATCTTTGTAGAAGGCAAGCACAAAGGCGTTCCCACCTTCACCTATTTGTTCTTGATAGGTGAATTCGCCAAGCGTTGTCTGCAACTGGTTCTGCTTGAAGTGTTTGACGATGCTAATGCGCCTTGCTCCTTTTCCATCTGTTCCTAAAGTGAAAGAGGCGCAACTGGCCGCGATTAGGTCGTAGCATGCGCCCGAGTTCTGGCCAGATGGTGGAAAAGGCGGAGGGCGATGTCAATCCGACCAGACCACCTGTTCGGTCGTCGCGGAGCCTGCTATAGCTCGGATTGCTAGCAGCGTCACTGCATCAGTTTGTGCCAGCATGGCGTCCGCTTAGCGCAGCCGGGTTAGCGTGTTTAGTTTGTTTCTAGAGCGGGGCAGAAGTCCGCATCTTCGATCCTGCCGGACTTCCGCTCCCGGAAGCCGAGGCCGACACCCACCCCAAGGTGCGGAGCTGAGGCAACTGGTGCAGTGGGCCGAGGGCATGGTCTGGACTTCACCGGAACGCCATGGCGCCATGAGCGGCATCATGAAGGCGCAGATCGACTGAATCCCACTTTCGCAAGGCTCCGTTCGGCTAACCCAAGGTAAAACGTTGGCAGTCATGCAGGTTTCGGGAGGGCCGCAGTCGTTCAATGCAGTGAACCAGCTGTGCGTGCTGGGTCGTTGGGTGCATATGATTGCCATCCCGAATCAATCCTCTGTGGCCAAGGCATTCAACGAGTTCGACGAAGACGGGCGCATGAAGCCCTCGGCCTTCTACCGCGTGGTGGACGTCACGGAGGAACTGGTGAAGTCCACGATACTCACCCGTGACGTAGCTGCCTATCTGACCGACCGGTATAGCGAACGCACGGAATCTGCGGAGGAGCTTGCCAAACGAGTGAACCTACGCGCCATCTAGTGTCCTTTCATGAATTAGCAACCCCAGTTCCTCGACGAAGGGAGCGGCAAGGCTGGGATCATGGATCGCATTCACTGGCATAACCATGCCTGTAACCCCCCAGACCTTGTTGTCAGCTTCATCAATAACCCACGCGCATCCGTTCCCCCAAAGTAAGGTGTCGAACTGAAATACGGACGCGATCTCGTCAAGCTGGGCACGGGACAGGCTACGTTCCAGCTTACGAAACATGGCTGAGCCAATCGGCCTAACATCACGGCGTTCAAGGTCAAACCGAAAGGTTATCGCCCCGGCACGTTCCTTTCCGGCAAAAGTTACGTCTATGGACGTGGCGCCAACCTCCCAGCCTTCCACTTCCATTCCTCGAATGGCCAGCGTTTCTCCCGTACGTTTTACGACAAGCGTTACGGGTGATGGTAGGCATAGCTGTGCACTAGGAAGAGGACGGTCCTGATATCTGATCCATGCTAGGACTTGATCGTCCTGTGCATCGCAGAATCCTTGGATTGGGTTCTGCCGAATCTTTTTGTTTGCGCCAGAATGCGGAGGATCAACAAACTCCTCGATTGCCAGCCGTGCCAGTTCTTTGTACACGACGCGATCTAGCGAAAACCGATATCGCTCCTGGTCTGCATCCGGATCAACCGCGTCGTCCTCTTTTGCGTGAGCAATAGCATGGCGACCCTGCTTGCGGAAGTAGTCGCACACTAGTTCGCCAGACGAAGTCTCGATGGCGTCAATACGAGCCATCACTTCGGGTGTCACTAGTTTGGATACGGCAGATTTGAACCACGCGCGCCGCAGGTCGCCATGAACGAAATTCTCGATCACCTTGTAGAAGCTCAGGGCGGCGTAGAAGTCGTTCGTAGACGACAGGCCTTCACGGAAAAGCGCAAGACCCCGTAAAGCTCGTGGATCGGAGACTCGCTCGATAGCCTGAAGGCCTGTGTCCATGTAGCTGGACACAGCCGTGAATCGTCTGATTCGGCTATGAACAGGCTTAGCAGAGCTTGGGGTGAAATCGGTAATCGCCAGTGAAGACTGCTCGGTCCACGCCACTGCAGACGCGAATCGGGAAATCGCCGTTCTAGCCTCTTCGGGCGAGGAAAGTGAATTCGTTCGCATGTTAACGGCGATGCCGGCTGCAAGATCATCTGTTGCGGGCAGAAGTAGAAATTCGGAGCCCTGATACCACATCACTTGAAACTGATTCGGCCACGACACCCGAGTGTTGATATGGGCCGACATCCAAGGACCGGTTTCGCTGCAATAGTCCAACGCACGTTGTGTGGTCTGGCTGAAATATGGCCACAAGGGATCCGATTGGTCCATGGCTGCCCTGTCATCTCAGAAGTGTTCCCGGTCCAGAAGCTACCAGACCCGGAGACATCAAGGTCCCTGTATGGAGTTGGTCCAGTTGGGCGTCCACTTCGGCCCGGTCGGATAGGGGTTCCAACGTCGGTTCTAGGACTTCCACCCTGTGGGCGAGGATCATCCGCGTTTGACTGAGCATCCGACCCTGTCACTACGAATGCGGAGGCGACCGATTCGTTTCGCGAAGAAGCCCCGAGGATGATTCGTTTATAAGTTCCGCATAAGTCGGACTGCCAGGAGCAGACCACGCATCCATGCCTCGACGAGGGCTATCCGCGTATAGACGCTAGATTTCGCAAGTGCCTGAAACAAAAAGCCCCGCCGAAGCGGGGCTTTGAATGTTGGTGGAGCCAGGGAGGATCGAACTCCCGACCTCGTCATTGCGAACGACGCGCTCTCCCAGCTGAGCTA
>Ga0247823_10002432_pt1 | contig 15353 bp, 13 predicted proteins | sample 13C_PalmiticAcid_2_FD_192426 | JGI IMG/M metagenome (GOLD analysis project Ga0247823, IMG submission 192426) | Soil microbial communities from agricultural site in Penn Yan, New York, United States - 13C_PalmiticAcid_Day30 | ecosystem: Environmental > Terrestrial > Soil > Agricultural land...
GTAAATTGTTGACGGTAACGGGCGCGCATCCGCCGGGCCGTTTTGGTCACCTGCATACAGATGGTGACCGGGTTGTCGGCTTCAATGAGAAACCTGATACGGCTGATGGATGGATTTCTGCGGGGTTCTTTGTATGCAGCCGCAAAATTTTTGATTATCTGCCTGACCAGGAATCTCTGATTTTTGAACGTGATCCGGTTGAGAATATTGTGAAAGATCAGCAAATGATGATCTATAAGCACAAGGGTTTCTGGCATCCGATGGATACGTCGCGTGACTATAATTTCCTCAATGAACTATGGGCTGGAAATAAAGCTCCGTGGAAGGTTTGGTAAATGACCGACGTTCTTAATCTCTTCAAGGGAAAATCCGTTTTTGTAACCGGCCATACCGGTTTCAAGGGCTCATGGCTTTCATACTGGCTTACCCTTTTGGGTGCTAATGTTACGGGTTACGCGTTGGCTCCGGAATATGAAGGCTGCCTTTTTGATCGTCTCGATATGCCAAGCCGCATGAACCATATTCTGGGTGATGTGCGTGATGGTGAAAAATTAAAGGCCGCTGTCAACAAGGCGCAGCCAGAATTCGTATTCCATCTGGCGGCACAGGCACTCGTGCGCCGTTCTTACAATGACCCAATCACGACGTTTGATACCAATGTGATGGGCTCTGCCCATCTTCTGGAAGCCATTCGTGCTTGCGAGACCGTGCGTTCCCTTGTCTATATTACGTCTGATAAATGCTACCTGAACAAGGAATGGGTCTGGGGTTATCGCGAAACCGATGAACTAGGCGGTCCTGATCCTTACAGTGCATCCAAGGCGGCGGCTGAGCTGGTGTTCAGAAGTTATTTCCAGTCTTATTTCAAGAATCGCAAGGGTCTTGGTTGTGGTTCGGCGCGTGCTGGTAATGTTATCGGTGGTGGTGATCGTTCCCTTGATCGTATCGTGCCAGATATTATCCGTGCTGCCGAACAGGGTCAGCCCGTCATTCTGCGTAGTCCGCAAGCAACGCGCCCGTGGCAACATGTGATGGATCCGGTTTACGGTTATATGACTCTGGGTGCGCATCTCTATCATAATCCCGGTCAGTATAACGGCGAGGGCTGGAATTTTGGCCCACCGTCTTCATCCATTCGTACGGTCAAGGATCTGACAGATCGTCTGGTGAAGCATTGGCCTGGTGTGGGTGTTGTGATTGATCCGCCGAAAGATGCGCCGCATGAAGCCACACTTTTGCATTTGTCGATTGAGAAGGCACAAAGCTATCTGGGCTGGTATCCGCGTTATCATTTTGATCAGGCTGTTGATGCCACCGGCTCTTGGTACAAACGTATACAAAGCGGTGAAGATGCGGTGCAGGTGACAAGCCAGCAGATACAGGAATTTACAGGGTTCCTGAAGTAAGAATGAGACTGCTTGTTACAGGGGCCTCAGGTTTTATTGGTTCTGCCATTGCAAAGAGGGCCTTAGCTCTTGGTCATGAAGTTATCGGTATTACTTCTCAAAATGGAAGTAATCTTGGTATCGAATGTATAGATGCCGACCTGACAAACGCAGCCGACTATTCAAAACTTCCTGCCAAAGTGGATGCCATTTTACATCTGGCGGGACAGTCTTCGGCAGGAGATAGCTTTAAAAATCCCGTTGGCGATCTGCGGCAGAATACCGTTTCCACAGTTAATCTGATCTCGTACGGTATTAAGGCGCAAGCTTTTAAGATCATTTATGCCAGTTCTACTGCCGTTTACGGCAATGCAGACGGTAAGGCCATTTCTGAATCTGATCCTTGCGACCCGCTTTCTTGCTACGGCGTGGGCAAGCTGGCTTCTGAGGCCTATCTTGAGATCTATAAATCAGAACTGCCTTACACGGCCTTTCGCATGTTTAATGTTTATGGTCCCGGCGGCAGCCTTGCGAAGATGCAGCGTACCGCGATTGGCATATATCTCATTCATGCGATCAAACATGGTGTGATATCTGTGGCGGGTTCATATGATCGTTACCGTGATTTCATTTATATTGATGATGTCGTTGATATCTGGCTGCAGGCCGTAAAGATGGATACTATGCCGAATCGGCCCATCAATCTGGGGACAGGCACTAAAACCAAGATTGGTGATGTCTTGAGCATGATACAAGATATCAAACCGCAAGTAATGATTGAGCAGATTGATGGCACGCCCGGGGATCAGTTCGGCAATTACGCCGATATCTCTCTGCTCAGGACTTGCTTTAATATCCCGAAATTTACGCCCCTAGAAAAAGGTCTGTATCATTCCTATGAATGGACCAAGCAAGTGATCAATGAACACGGAACCGCAATTTAATCCCCTAAGAACGATAGAGAATAAATTGGGCGACATCCTTCACATGATGCGTGCGGATAGCCCGCATTTTGCGGGATTTGGTGAGGTCTATTTTTCATGGATTAATCCCGGCGCCATCAAGGGGTGGACCCGTCATCAACAGATGACTGTCAATCTTGCTGTTCCCGTGGGGCGCGTCAGAATTGTTGTTTGCGAAGAAAATGGAGCGATCAAAGAATACGTAACGGGCGCGCAAGAATATGGGCTCCTCACTATTCCGCCTGGCTACTGGTACGCCTTTCAATGTTTGAGTGATGACGCTGCCATGATTGCCAATTGTGCCTCTCATGTGCATGACCCTGATGAAATGCAAAAACGTGATCTATCCAATCCTCCCGCCTCATACGTATGGCCTGAAGCATGAGTGAATCATCTCAACCGCTCGTGACTGTTGTTGTCCCTACATATAACAGGCCGGATTTCCTCAAGAAAACAGCCCGGACTATTTTGGATCAGACCTACCGCAATCTTGAGCTGATCATCGTTTCCAACGGTGTTAACCCTGCAAATGAACAGGCGGCGCGTGAACTCAATGACCCTCGTGTTATCTATGTTGATCAGGAAAACACGGGCGGTCCCGCGGCTCCGCGTAATCACGGATTGCGACTGGCCAAAGGTAAGTATGTTGCGTTCTGTGATGATGATGATTTATGGCTGCCGCAAAAGATTGAGAAGCAAGTGGCTGCCATGGAGAATAATCCAGGCTATCAGTTCTCTTATACAAAAATGACAAGGTTAGATGAGACAGACAGGGAGTGGAGTGTTCCTTCTGAAGAAGGCGCTGCAAGTCTGAAGACTCTTTTGTACAAAAGCACAATTCCAAACTCTTCTATCATGGTTCTGACTGATCTGGCTCGTGAGGTCGGCGGGTATTGCGAAGATAATCGTGTTAGAGCCTCAGAAGATTATGAATTTGCGGTGCGCTGCGCCTGCCGTACAGATCTTATGTATGTTGATGAATACCTGATTAAATACTGGTGTGGTAGTAACCGTATCAGCACGACAGATCAGAACCGCAAAGTATCAGATACCTACACGTATTTTCGCCGCGTGATGTATTGCCATTATCTGCAGATAAAGAGTGGTCGCGTTCCGGTGTGGCAGTTTATTGGACCTTTTTTCTATCATTTGTCCAATTTCCTACGTGCGTCTGGTTATATCGTTCTCAAATCATTCTTTGCGAAAACGAATTCGTTACAGCCATAACCTTGGCGCGTTACGATCTTAGTTAGTGTAAAGCCACGCGCTTTATAGAACTCAAAGAGGGCATCAGGTGTCGCGACCTCAAACGGATAGCCCCCAATCCAATCCACAACATCATACCATGGTGACATGCCACGATCTTGCTTGTAAGAAAGCCAGGTCTTGAACGGCTTTCCATTCATGAAGTCCTTGATGCAGGCCAGTGTCCACGCGCTGAACAGGCCGTAAGTCAGCAGCAGCGGGCGCATAAATGCATATTTATTGTATGCCTTTTTGATATGGTGCCAGCGACGGCTTTTGCCGCCTTGGTCATTATATATAGCGATGAATAGTTTCCCGTCTGGTTTCACCAGCGGTGTAACATTCTCAAGCGCTTCCCACATCGCACCGGTGTGATGCAAAACTCCCCAAGAATAAACGATATCTGCCTTCTCGAGGCTGCCCATGAAGTCTTTGTCCAGAACAGACCCTTGCTTGACGGTCCAATGCGGGTCGTTGGCAAAGTAGCGGTCGCGTAAGTAATTCGTGCAAGCCACTGACTGGGTATCGTAATCAAACGATTCTACGTGCGCGCCCAGTCTACGTGCCGCGAGAGAGAAAAGGCCGCTACCGCTGCCGATGTCCAGAAATTGCTTCCCCTTGAGGTCTTGCACTTCCAGCATCTGCTGTAATGACAGCATGGCTTCGGCAATACGCTGATCATCAAGTGTGGTCAGAAAACGCTTCCAGTTTCCACCAAAAGAGAAACGTTCACCTTCATTAATTTCGAGGGCGGCTTCTGTCATGGCTTATGCTCGGGTAACTAGTGCCAAACTTGTCACATTCAGACCTTGCTTGGTTTCCCACGGCAGATTACCGAGTGGTAGAACCTTAATGCCCTTGTTCTCACGCATAACACGGTCAAGCGCCATGAATGGTCCGGCGATGATGTTGCCATCTTTGAATAACGGGCGTGCTGCCGGGTAATAATCATGCAGCAGGATAACGCCACCTTTGTTCAGCGCTTTCAGTGCCAATGACACTTCTTCATAAACGGTGCGGGAGCCATGATCACCATCCAGAAAAATGAAATCATATTTCTCCGTGGTATTTGCCAAAAATTCTGAGGAGGGGGATGCTTTGAACGTCACGCGGTCAGCTGATCCCAATTTGGCTAGGTAATCACGCGGTGCCATCATCAGACCTTGCTGATACCATGGACCTGTAGGTTCGTTTACATCCAGAATATCGACTGTCGTCATGCGGGCTTGCGGTGATACCCCTTTCAGGGCTTCGGCAAGAAAAACAGTTGATGCACCGATATGTGTGCCAACTTCCAACAGACTATTAGGTTTCAGCGCATCAACTAAATAATAAAGCGCGCGGCGGTCGCCCGGGTTAACGCCGCCCATAGCGGTGGTCTTGCCGTAGACAGATGTAATCTTTGTCAATGCCGTTTGCCATGCGTTGGCACGTTCAGCATTATTAAAGAATGTATTGAGGTTTACTTGTGTGAGGGCCGGCTTCAAGGCGCTCTCATCAAAAGTTTGTTGTGGGGTTAGCCCCAGTTTGATCTGGTCGCGCAGGATAATCGCTTGCTGCAGCATTGGCTTCGGCAGTACTTTTTTCAGTAACTGTTTCATATTGTGTAATCCCGGCATTATTACTTCTGGGGCCTTTTATAAAGATGTTTCCGTAAAAATACAATCCGGCGGTGGCTAATCTTTCAGTCTTATCCAGCGGCGCTTAGCGAAATAACCTAGTAATAACAAGGCTACAAACGCCATCAGACCCAAGGCAAACGGGTAGCCATAGACCCATTCCAGCTCCGGCATGTTCCACGGTGATATGGATGTATCAAAATTCATGCCGTAAACGCTGGCGATGAAACTTAAGGGGATGAAAATGGTGGCAATGACCGTCAGTACCTTCATTGTTTCATTCATCTGGTTGTTGACGCTCGAGAGGTAAATATCTATCAGGCCGGATGCGCGTTCTCGGTCAATCTCCAGAAGATCAATGATATTGATCACGTGGTCGCGGCAATCACGCAGATAGATGCGTGTTTCATCACTGATGATGTTATTGTCACCGCTGATATTGATGATCACTTCGCGCATAGGCCAGATCGCCTGACGCATAAGACGCAGTTCACGTTTGACGCGGTGGGTTTCGGCGATCATGTCCCCATCGGGGTTGCCGATCACTTTATCTTCCAACCCACTGATCCAGTCACCGAAATGCTCCATCACTGGGAAGTAACCATCAACAGTGGCATCCAGCAAGGCATAACCCAGATAGTTTGATCCACCTTTACGGATCAGGCGACCTTTACTGCGGCGCAGGCGTTCGCGCACAGGTTCCAGTACATCACCATCATCGCGCTCCTGAACCGTCAGCACATAGTTTCTGCCGATGAACAGGCTTAATTGTTCACGGCTCAATTCCTCATTCAGAATACGCATCATGTGCGTGATGACAAAAAGGTAATCATCATACTCTTCGGCTTTGGCGCGGTGATGAATGTTGGATACATCTTCAAGGGCCAGGGGATGGAGCTTGAAAAGATCGCCCAGTTCTTTGAGAACCTCGGCGCTGCCTAATCCATCAACGTTGATCCATGTGGAGGGCCATTTTTCAAGCAGAGCCGGAATTTCACTGACCGATGAGATCTTTTGTTCAATCAGGTCATTGTCGTTATAGGCAATGACGGTGATCACGGGAGCCGATGCGCCCTCAGGCACAACCAGCGTGCCGGGTACCATGCCGGGCTGGTCATGGTGGCGGCGACGGATATGGGGAATCTTGTACTGGGCCTTTTTCTTCTTCTTGCGCGGCATGGCAGGGGATTACCTTTCCCCTTCATAAGACTCCAGCTCTCTGATTTCTTCAAGCGCTTTCCTGAATTTCTTAAGGCGCGCATGGCGGTACATGCGACCCCGGCGCAACAGGTCCATCCGGCGCATGGCCAGTGTCCATACGGGGGTCAGTATCAAGCTTAGGGCGATGATGGCGACGACATATTTATAGCCCTCGGGCAGGATGGCGGCGGAGCTTAATCCCAATGCCGCGAGTACGAAGGAGAACTCACCCGCCTGACCCAAGGATGCGCCCAACATGATGGCATGGCGGCGTGAGAGGCCTTGCATGCGCAGGATGGTAATATTGAAAATGGTCTTCAGGAATAGCAGGGCAAAGAGAACCAGCGCGATCGAGGTGATATGTTCGATGATGAATTTGAAATCGATCATGATGCCGACTGACAGGAAGAAGATCATCATCAACAAATCGAATATCGGGCGGATTTCTTCTTCATAGGTTTCTTTTTTATGGGTACTGCCGATGGCCAGACCTGCCAGGAATGCACCGTAGGAAGCAGAGAGGCCAATCGCGCCTGAAAGGGCTGCAGCGGTAAAGCAGATGGTTAGAGCCACGACAACGTTCTGGCCGCTATCGGGAATAGTCGGAACCTTGATCTTCGAGAATTTCAGCGGCCCCATATCCTTGCCGCCCAGCGCGCCGATAATCACCACCATAAATGCCATGGCAAAGACGATACGGGCAATATCCTCCATTTCGATAATGAAGTTGCCGCCCGCTTCGTTCATCGTAGTGATGACAAGAAGCATCGGGATAACGGCCAGATCTTGCGCCACCAGAATACCCATGGCCATGTTGCCCATCGGTGTATTCGACTCGCCCATATCTTCCAGTAATTTCAGTGCGACGGCAGTCGAGCTTAGCGATACGGCAAAGCCCAGGATAATAATGCTGTTGATACTCCAACCAAATGCCCAGCCGATCAAGCCGATGACTAACAATCCTGCGGCAATCTGCATGACAGTGGTGCCGACTGCGATTTTGAAAACATCCATGAAGCGGTGAACGTCGAGTTCAAGCCCGATGATGAACAGCAGCAGGAGGATGCCTAATTCAGACAGGAAAGAGATTTCCCCGCCGCTTTTGACCAACCCCAGGAAGGAGGGGCCGAGCAGCATGCCGACCAGAATGTAACCCACGATCACGGGCTGACCGAAACGCTTCAGAATGCTGCCACCGGCAAATGCGGCGGCCAGCACCAAGGCTATTTCAGACAGGTTGGAGGCATGGTCTTCCAAATATTATTCCTTATCTTCGTTCCGGGATGCGGCGTTTAATGCTTCGGCAGCTTTTTGTTCTTTCAGGCGTTGTACGGCGGATAAGAACTCAAAGGATATCTGTTGTGTGAATTGTCCGGCATTACGGGTGGGAATAAACAGGTGCGCCGTAAAGACGTGGTGCCCAAGATCCGTGGTGCTGAGCGAGCAATCCGGTTTGATGCCCGGCAGGTCGATGCCAGACTTTCGTTTCAGGCGGGCATGCTGGATTTCTGATTGTTCCTGCAGGTCGGCATAACGGCGTGTGATGATTTCCTGCAATATGGCCATGTGCTCAATCGGGCGGGCATCCAGTGCGGGTACGACCATGCGTACATCGTGATAAATCCATGACTTGCCGAGGGTCAGGTTTTCAACGGCACTGGTCAGCAGGCGGCTATTGGGGATTTCAACAGTCGGGCCTGTCAGTTGATACGATTTGCCAACGACATCCAGTTTCTGGAGTTTGATCGTGAAGGCGTTCACGTCGATCACTTCACCGGACATATTGTCGATGGTAATCCAGTCACCGACGACAAACGGGCGGGTGCTGACGCGCATGAAAGCACCACTCAGGCACAGGATCATTTCTTTGGTGGCCACAACCAGGGCGACGGCGACGGCGGCTAAAGACAGGGCCAATGTACGCAGCTGTGGTGCCCAGATCAGGATCAAGCCGATCACCACCAGCAGCAAAATCCCGTTTTTGATCTGGCTGATCCAGCGGCGCTGATCACGGCTCAGGATTTCAGATTTGTTACGAACGGCCCGTACTAAGAACATGCGGGCTGTCAGTAGTGTCACCAGCAAGAAGACGCTGGTGATCAGAGGCTCCGTGAAGAACGGGAGGGCGAAGTTAGTCACGGGCAGCGATTGCATAGCTTGTTGTATCTTATCAGGGCTGGACGTCATCAGGTTTCACATAATTAGCGCTTGAATATGCTGTAATTATGACTGAACAGGGGAGTTTTCAGGGTAGGTTGGTTAAACGCAAGCGAATCAGGGGCTTGCTCCTTCGATTTTATCGCTTCATAATTGACCTGACTACTCTTTTGACCGCATAACAGGCCCCTTTTTCCGATGACCCGTATCCAGAAACAGCGTCTATCCTTGCTCGTGCTTGCGGGCTTGCTCATCCTTGTTATTGGCGGCGGCCTCCTGTCCTACAACAGTGTGACGTCCTTAAGCCGTCATGCGGTCGAGCGTCTGGCCACTAAGCAACTTGGGGTTAAGGTTTCGGTTGATTCTCTTGATATTGATCCCGAGAGCGAGTCTGTCCTGATCGAGGGGCTGACCATTAATAACCCCAAGGGTTATAAAAAGGGCCCGGCGATTACGATTGCCACCATTGATATCGACGCCCGCAGTCTGAAACGTGAATTGCTGGCTTTCGAAGATATCAGTGTTACAGGCATGAATATGCGGGTTGAGGTTGATAAAGCTGGCACCAATCTTTCAACCCTACGCGATCAGGTGGCGGAGCATGTGGCCAAGCAAAAGCCTGCCAAGTTTAAGCTTGTCCGGGTTGTCATCGACCACATCGTTTTTACCGGAACACGCGTTGAACCCGCCATGGTGCGTGACGCAATTGCCCGTGATCTTTCTCCCACTGTCCTCCCTGAAATCCATCTGCGCGGTATTGGTGAGGTTGAGCAAGGTATTCCCGCACAGCAAGCCGTGACGCAAGTGCTAACCTATGTGATCAATGTGGCTTTACGGGCGGCAGCGGACGAAGGTTATCTCGAAAGCCTGACCCCGGAACAACAGCGTGCTATTGGTGCTAAACTGAGCCTGACAGACCGTATGCTAGAAGATGCGAAGGCGGCGATCAACAAGGCCCCTTCAGACGTTGAAAAACTGAAAAAGAGTGTCAATAAGACCTTCAAGGTGAATGAGTAATCAGGCTGCTACTGGAATGGCCTGTTCCTGACGGGCGCACAGGCGTCGGTTCATAACGTGGAAGCCGATCCCTGTCACGATATTCACAAACGCAATCGAGAGCCATATCCCCGTGACGCCATAGAAATGGCTGCCGAGCATCGCTGCCGGGATGGTCAGGATAATCAGTTTCACAAAAATCATGTTGAATGACTGGCGCGGCATGCCCATCGCATTGAACGCGGAACTCCAGCCCTGCACAAGGTTACCAAGGCCGTATGTAACCGGTACAATCCAGAAATACATCATGGTTTCACGAATGATTTGCGGGTCATCCGTAAACGCGCGGGCAATCGGTTCTGCAAAGATCACCAGTAACGCGGCGGAAGCCATCGACCAGATCACGGCAAATTTTATGGCCTTGCTCAGGGTTTCATGCACGCGGTCATAAAGACGTGCGCCCCAGTTTTGGCCGATAATCGGTGACATGCCGGTGGCCAATGCCATGATGACCACGAACATGAAGGCTTCGATACGGTTGGCGATACCAAATGCAGCCACGGCTGTCGTGCCATGTTTTGCAAGCAATGCTGTCAGCACCGCGCCTGCAATTGGCTGCATAATGGTTGCGAGGCTGACCGGAATGGCAATCACAATCAGTTTTTTGACTGAATCGCTAAACAGGGCCATGTGCCAGCGGCTGCGGCTGATCAGGCGCTTCTTATAATAAAGCACGTACAGGGCGGCGAAGGTGGTGCCGACATTCGCGATCAAGGTGGCAATCGCGGCCCCTTGGACCTCAAGACGCGGCATACCAAACAGGCCGAATACCAGAACCGGAGCCAGCAAAGCATTTATCACGGCGGCGGTGATCATGATCTTGGCGGGTGTTTTGGTATCACCTGTGGCGCGAATAGCAGAGTTACCGACCATCGGTACGGTCAGGAACACGCTGCCTGCGAACCAGATATGCATGTAATCCTTGATGATCGGCATCATTTCAGGGCCAGCGCCCATGGCTTCAAACAGGTGATCTGTGGTCAACAATCCGATGACGGCAAAAACGATGCCGCTCAGGAAGGCAAACAGAATGCTGTGGGTCGCCACACGCTTAACACGGCTCAGGTTACCTTGACCGATCAGGCGCGAAAGAACGGATGAGGCCGCAATACCCTGCGCCAGCACTAGTGAGAACAATATATATGTAACCGGGAATGTGAACGCGATGGCGGCCAGCTCTGTACTGCCCAGCATGGAAATGTACCACGTATCGACCAGCTGAAAACTGACGATGGCCAGAATGCCCCAGATCATCGGTACAGTCAGGCGGATCAGGTGGTTTGTAATGGGGCCGGTGGTCAGATCGCCCCTGATTTGGTGTGCGTTACTCATTCATAATTCCCATGGGTTGGTCCCATGTGCGCGAAACTACTCGCTTTCGAGTTCTTTTTCCAGTTCTCTGGCGGCATGTTCGGGCGAATTCGTCCCCCGGGCTAGCAAGGCGTAGAAGGTCGGGACGATAAATAATGTCAGGAATGTCGCTACCAGAACCCCGGCAAAGATCACAATCCCAATGGGGAAACGGCTTTCAGCGCCTGCGCCATGGGCAAAAATCAGCGGAATGGCACCCGCGGCGGTGGCAATCGACGTCATCAGGATCGGACGAATACGTTGTTCGCAGGCCTGCAACAAGGCTTCATAGAACTCAACGCCTTGATCCCGTAGCTGGTTGGCGAATTCCACGATCAAAATGCCGTTTTTGGCCGATAGACCTACCAACATGATAATACCGATCTGAGTATAGACGTTTAAGGTCGCATCCGTCATATAAAGGCCCCACAGTGCTCCAATCAGGGCGAAGGGCACGGCGGTCATGATCACCAAGGGGTGGATGAAGCTTTCAAACTGTGCGGCCAAGATCAGAAAAACGGCAATCAGCGCCAGCAGGAATGTCGCGTATACGGCTGAACCTGTATCTTTCAGTTTCTTGGATTCACCTTTGTAATCGATCTGTGCTTCGGCAGGCAGAATGCGGCGTGCCGTATCTTCCAGATAATTCAGTGCCTCACCCAGTGTGTAACCCGGGGCCACGTTCGCCGAAATCGTAATCGCGCGCAGACGATTATAACGGTTCAATGATCCGGTGTCGGCTGTTTCACGCAAGGTAATCAAGTTTGATAAAGGGATAAGTTCGTTGGTGCGTTCGGAACGAACATAGACATTTGTCAGGTCTGTTGGTTTCAGACGGTCGGCATCGCGGGCCTGCAGCACCAGATCATATTCCTGACCACGGTCAATATATGTGGTGACCTCCTTGGAACCGAAGAGTGTTTCGAGTGTAGAGCCGATTTGTTGTGTAGAAACACCAAGGTCAGCGGCGCGCGTTGTATCAATGTCGATACGCATCTGGGGCTGGGTTTCTTTATAGTCGTAATCCACGTTGGTGAGGTTTGGATTGCTGCGAATTTCTTCCATCATCAGATCACGCCAATGCACCAGATCAGCATAGTTGCTGCCGCCCAGAACGAACTGCACAGGGGTGGCTGAACCACCACCGGCACCCAAGCTGGCGGGCATTGTCGCAATTGCATTAATGCCGGGAATGGATGAAAGGTCTTTTGTGACTTCGGCGACGATTTCTTTGGCGTGACGACGTTCGCCCCAATTTGACAGACGCGTAATCGCTGTACCGCCGTTCACAGCATTGCTGCCGCCAAAGCCTGGCACCAGTGCGATCACAGATGTTGCCTCGCCGCTATCGACCAGCTTCATCAGGCGCTCTTCGATTTCACGCATATTGCGTTTGGAATATTCCATGCTGGAACCTTCCGGGGCGACCATGCGGGTATAAAACACGCCGCGGTCTTCACGTGGTGCGAATTCAGACGGGATGTTGGTAATGAAGTAATAACCGGCACCGATCAGGATTGCCATCATCGCGGCCACCAGTAACGGTGTGCGAATACAGAACATTACGGCGTCTTTATATGGTGGAATGGCGCGATCAATCAGGCCGTTCACCGAGCGGGATACTATACCCGGGCGTTTGCCATGTTCGCGTGCTTTCAGCATCTTGGCGCACATCACAGGTGTCAGGGTCAGCGCGGCAAAACAGGAGAAGAGAACGGATGCGGCCATTGCCCATGCGAATTCAGTGAACAGACGGCCAATATCACCCGGCATAAATGTAATCGGCAGGAACACCATCACTAGCACCATGGTGGTGGCAAGAACGGCAAAGCCCACTTGACGGGTGCCGAGATAAGAAGATGCCAGTGGTGGTTTGCCTTCCTCGATACGTTTATAGACGTTCTCCAGCACGACGATGGCATCATCGACCACCAGGCCAATCGCCAGAATAAGCGCCAGAATGGTCACAAGGTTGATAGAGAAACCGAGCATATAAAGAACGATAAATGAACCGATCAGGGATACCGGGATCGTTACCGCCGGAATGATAGTGGCGCGCCAGTCACCCAAAAATGCCCAGATCACAATAATCACCAACAGGATGGTCAGGCCGATTGTCAGGTAAACTTCGTGAATGGCGGCTTCAATAAATAGCGACTGATCGAAAATAACGGAAAGACGCAGTGATGGAGGCAGGTTCTCTTTAACTTTTTCGACCTCGGCCAGAACGGCGCGTGAAACCGCCAATGTGTTGGCATTTGATTGCTTGGTGATGCCTAGGCCCACGTTATTTTGCGCGTTGGCACGCATTTCCGAACGCTCGTTCAGGGCGCCGACTTCCACTTGAGCGATGTCGGACAGGCGGGTCAGGTATCCATCTTCGCCGCGCTGGACGACAAGGTTCTCAAAGTCTGCGGGCTTGTTGTAGGTACGCTCCACGCGGACAGAAAATTCACGGTCGAGCGATTCAATACGGCCTGCGGGCAGTTCAACATTCTCACGTTCCAGCGCGCTTTCGATGTCCTGTACGGTGATATTGCGGGCGGCCATGGCGGTACGGTTCAGCCAGACACGCATTGCATAACGGCGTTCACCGCCGATACGGATATCGGCGACGCCATCAATCACGGAGAAGCGGTCTGTCAGGTAGCGGTCAACATAGTCTGTGAGTTCCAGCGGACCCATGACGTCACTTTGCAGTGACAGCCACATGATCGGGCTGGCGTCGGCGTCTTGCTTGGTGATCTGCGGGGCATCTACCTGATCGGGCAGGCGGCTGATCACACGGTTCACGCGGTCACGCACGTCATTGGCGGCGGAATCGATATCGCGGGTAATCTCAAACTCAATCGAGATATTGGATGAGCCATCCGATGACTGGGATGAAATCGATTTAATGCCTTCAATACCGCTGACGCTGTCTTCGATGACCTGTGTGACGCGGGTTTCGACAATGTTGGCAGACGCGCCGACATAGCTTGTGCGGACCGACACGATAGGGGCGTCGATATCTGGATATTCACGAAGGGGCAGGCGGTCAAAGCTGATAATGCCGAAAATGATAATCAGCAGGCTCATGACGATGGCCAGAACCGGGCGTTTGACGGATATGTCAGAAAGTATCATTTGGCAGTGGTTTCCTGTTTCAGGGCTTCCTGTTTACGCGGTGTCGCCATTTCTGTGGCGGCGTTTATCATGTCTTCGATGGTTTTTGTCTCGGAAATTTCAACGGCTGCACCCGGGCGTACTTTCAGCAAACCCTCGGCCACGACGATATCGCCTTCTTTGAGGCCGTTGGTGACTTCCAGATATCCGGCTTCGCGGCTGCCGATTGTCACAGGTGTCAGTGTGGCTTTCTTGTCTGCACCGATCACATAGACGTTTTGCTTTTCGCCCTGCTGGATTATGGCGCCTTCAGGAATTGCCAATGCTGTGCGCTCATCCTTGACTACGTTTACGGTCATCAACAGGCCGGGTTTTAGTTGATTATCCGGATTCGGGATTTCAGCTTTCAGGGAGACGGCGCGGGTTGCCGCATTAATGCGCGGATCAACAACGCTGATTTTCCCTTTGAATGTCTTATCGGGCCAAGCGCTGGTGCGGGCTTCGATCTCGAGGCCTGATTCCAGAATGGAAAGGTAGCTTTCGGGCAATGTGAATTCGAGCTTGATGGGGTCGATATCGTAAACAGATGTGACTTCCATCCCCGGTGTAACCAGATCGCCAAGGCTGACGTTTCTGAAACCGGCAATGCCGTCAAATGGTGCAATGATCTGCAGATCGCGCAGGCGTGCTTCGGCCATCGCGAGGGTTGCCGCGCTGGTATCACGCTGGGCTTCGCTGGTGGCACTGGATTTAGCAAGCTTGGTGTAGCGATCAAAGGCCTTTTGCGCGTCGACCATTTCGGCGCGCTCTTCGGCATCATTTAGCTGCACCAGAATTGTATCTTTGGTGACCAGTGTGCCTTCTTCAAAATTGATGGCGGTGACGGTGTCTGATGCTGTCGCGGTTAAGGTGGCGGCTTCGTTCGCCATGGCGGTTCCGACAGCCTGAATGCGATCGGTAAATGTGCGGCTGCCCACATTATAAGCAATGATCGAGGGCGTGCCGCCGCGTTTGCCGTCTTCTGCCTTGTGCGTGCTTTGCCAGACTTTATAACTAGTGGCACCGGCAATGATCAGGGCTATCAAAACCAGTCCAAACAGGGCAAGGCGGCGTTTCATGGTATCTCCGGAAAAAGCAAATCGCGACAATGAGATAGTATCGCATCACCTCATGGCAAACCGAACGATTCAATCCGGCAACGCCCCCAGGAATTTGCGCTCGGATTAATACGGCGCGGGTGCCATTTTCCTTCGTTCTTAGAATGTATATTAGCT
>Ga0247823_10002433_pt1 | contig 15349 bp, 10 predicted proteins | sample 13C_PalmiticAcid_2_FD_192426 | JGI IMG/M metagenome (GOLD analysis project Ga0247823, IMG submission 192426) | Soil microbial communities from agricultural site in Penn Yan, New York, United States - 13C_PalmiticAcid_Day30 | ecosystem: Environmental > Terrestrial > Soil > Agricultural land...
TCGTCGTTGCGCGCTTCCTGCGCGGCGAAGCCCTTCTTGATCGCGTCCTGATGGCTGCCCGAAAAGGCGGTGAACACCAGATCGCCGGCATAGGGCGTGCGCGGATGGACCGGGATGTTGGTGCAATATTGCACCGTGTTCACGATCTCGTCGATGTCGGAGAAGTCGAGGCCCGGATCGACGCCCTGCGTGTACATGTTGAGCGCGACGGTCACGAGGTCGCAATTGCCCGTCCGCTCGCCATTGCCCAGCAAGCAGCCCTCGACGCGATCCGCGCCGGCCATCAGCCCCAGCTCGGCCGCCGCTACGCCGGTGCCGCGGTCGTTATGGGTGTGCAGCGACACCACCACCGCATCGCGATTGGGGATGTTGCGGCAGAACCACTCGATCTGATCGGCATAGATGTTGGGCGTCGCGCACTCGACCGTCGCGGGCAGGTTGAAGATGATCGGCTTGTCCGCGGTCGGCTTCAGCACGTCCATCACCGCCGCGCACACCTCGACCGAAAAATCGAGTTCGGCGGTCGAGAAGGTCTCCGGGCTGTATTCGAACTGCCAGTCGGTGTTGGGCTGAGCGGCCGCGCAGTCGCGCAGCACCTTGGCGCCTTCGATCGCGATGCCTTTGATCTCCTCACGGCTCATCCCGAACACGATCTTGCGCCATGCGGGCGAGACGGCGTTGTAGAGGTGGACGATCGCCCGGGGCGCGCCGCGCAGGCTTTCGAAGCTGGTCTCGATGAGGTCACGGCGCGATTGGGTCAGCACCTGTACGATCACATCGTCGGGAATGCGGTTCTCGCGGACGAGACCGGAGATGAAGTCGAATTCGGTCGCTCCGGCGGCGGGGAAACCGACTTCGATCTCCTTGATGCCGACGCGGCAGATCAGATCGAAGAAGCGGGTCTTCTTCTCCGCGTCCATCGGGTCGATCAGCGCCTGATTGCCGTCGCGCATGTCGGTGGACAGCCAGCGCGGCGCGCGGGTGATGGTGCGGCCCGGCCATTGCCGGTCGGGCAGGTCGATCTGAGGGAAGGGGCGGTACTTGACGCTGGGATCGCGCAACATTTGCGTTCTCGCTTCGATTAGGATGTGGCGTTCGGGGGTTTGCTTTGCCCTTAGGCCGTGTGCGCGGCGCAGCGGCCACGCGAATGCACGCGCCTAAGGGCGCGTAAGTCGAAGCAGGCGAAGGCGAAGCGTGCGCAACATCTGAAACTGCAGATAGACGGTAGAGGCAAGAAATGTCCAGAGCGCGCATGGCCGCGGCGCGACAGTTTCCTCTTGCCTGGTTGCAAGCGCTGCTTGATCGGTGCAAGTTACTGCGAAGATGAAACAAATCCTTTATGCCAGCGTCAGCGCAAGCGCCGATGGGCAATCCGCGGATGTGACCGGTATCCTTGAGCGGTCGCGGCACAACAATGCGCTGGACGGGATCACGGGTCTGTTGTGGACCGACGGGCACCGTTTCCTGCAGGTGCTCGAGGGCGGGGACGATGCGGTCGACGCCTGTTATGCGCGCATTCGCGCCGATAATCGGCATTGCGGGGTCGTCACCATCGCGGAGCGCACGATCGAACTGCGCGAGTTCGGCTATTGGGTGATGGCGCACAAAACCGCCGACGCGCTGTCCGATGTTCACGATCAGCGCGTCCGGCGGATGATGGCCAATGCCGCGGAGGAGATTCGCGCGCCGTTCCTCGAACTGGTGTCGACGCGCGAAGCTGCCTGATCCGCCTTACTTTACGAACGCCGCCGCGATCTTGAGGTCGACCTCGTCGCTTACCAGGGGGATCGCGAAGTTGATGCCGAAATCGCTGCGGCGGATCGTCGTCTCCGCCTCGAACCCGACATTCTCCTTGCCGCCCATCGTCTGCGGGGTCTTTCCGGCGCCATAGAAGTCGACGTCGAGCGTCACTGGCCTTGTCACGCCATTGAGCGTGAGGTTGCCCGTCACCTTGGCCTCGTCGCCATCCTCGTCAACAACCACGCTGGTGGATACGAACTTCGCATCGGCAGGGGCCGCGCCGAAGAAATCGGGCTTGCGGCCATCCTTGCCGGGACTCAGCAGGTGCGACGTCAAATCCTCGTTGGCGGTGATCACCTTCGACACGGGGATGGTGATGTCCACCTTCGAGGCCGCGGGATTCGACTTGTCGAACGTCGCGGTGCCGGTGATGCCGCCGAATAGGCCCCAATAAGGAGTGAAGCCGAAATGATCGACTTCCCAGCGAACGAGCGTGTGGCCCGGATCGACCGTGTAGCTCCCGCCGGTGATTGCGGCTTTGTTCTTCGAGCCCGGCAGCTGCATCTGCTGGGCGACGATCGGCGTGGCGATGGCGACGGTAGCCGCGAAGGCGGCGATGACGAGACGCATGATGATACTCCCCTGTATCGGAAAACCGTGCGGACTGTCGGCGCGCCGGGCGCGGCGGTCAAACAACGATTCGGGAACGCAGGGTTTCTGTTCGCGCGGGTTCAGCCCGCGAGCGCGTCCTCAAGCGCCTTGGCGCGGTCCGCCTGCGTCAGCGCCTGACGGGCGATCGCGTCGATTGCGGCGTTGAGCGCGGGGTAGACGGGGGTGCCCGCCAGCGCGCGCGCGCTGGCAACCTCTTCGAGATCGGTGACCAGTTCGACCGTCTCGCCGCGGATCGCGTCGAGGTCGGCGAGCGCGGTCTGCGCGGCGACCCATGATTCGCTGCCCATGGGAACGCCCCGTGCGACCGCGACGCGCGATTCGGCGGTGACTGCCGCGGCCTGAAAGCGCTTCGCGGCATCCTCTGCGGCGGCGCGCTTCTGTGCGATGCGCGTGTCGAGTGCGGAATCGGGTGCGGCGACCGGGTCGGGCCGCACCGGCTCGGCATCGTCGCGGCTCTCGATCGGTCGCGGAAGCAGCGACGGATACTCGCCGTTCGGTGTGGTGCAGGCGCCCAGCATGCCGATCGGCAGGGCCAGCGCGGTGAGGAAAAACGAGCGTCGCATCGCGGGCTGGTCTATGCCGCGAAGAAACTGTGCGCAACGGGGTTGCCTTTCCCGAAAAGCGCTTCTATCTGCGCCCCTCCACTGCGCGCCCGTAGCTCAGCTGGATAGAGCATCAGACTACGAATCTGAGGGTCGGACGTTCGAATCGTTCCGGGCGCGCCATTCAAAGCCCCGCCAGGTCTCAGGACCAGGCGGGGCTTTGTTGTTTCTGGCGATGGGCATCGAAATGCGGGCGCAGCGCTCCCGCATCCGGTCCGTGCATTCTCATCTATCCCCTGAATTTGGCCATGCGACGTGCAGGGAAGGGCGTGGGCGCCTTTCTGGCGTGGGACCTTGCGGGCGCCAGGGCCACTGCGGCGCGTCGCCGGCCGGGGGCGATCTCACGCGCGCAAAGAAAAGGGCGTGCGGACGGGGGATACCCGGCCGCACGCCCTGAAAAGGAGTGGGTGATTAGAAGTTGAAGCCGGTGGACAGCTTCACGGTCCGCGGCGGACCGTCGATGTTGAAGTTGTTCGGATCGCGCAGACCCGTCGTGGCGTTGAAGCCGTTATAGTTATAGTCGTTGAACAGGTTGATGATGTCGACGCGCACCCAGACCCGCGCATCGTCGTTCAGGAAGCCCAGCTTCAGCTCCTTGGTCGCCGACAGGTCCATCTGGCGATAGCCCCAGCGGTCGCCATTGCCGTCCGCCTCGATCGCGACGACGTCCTTCGTACCCGGCTGGCCGACGCCCGGCGTCGTCGCGAAGCGCTTGAGCCAGACCGGCGAGGCGATCTGGAACTTGGTCGCGAGCGTGATGCCGCCCGGCACGTCGACCGTGCCCGCCATCACGAAGCGATGGCTGCGCACGCCCGCCGACGGACGGAAGGGGTAGTCGTCCATGCTGGCGTAATCGAGTGCGAAGCCTTCGCCGAACTGCCGGTTCTCATTCGCCTTGGTGTAGGTGTAGGTGGCGTCGATGCTCCACGGCGAGGCCTTGGTGTAGCGCTTGATGAGCTTCAGGAAGGCGGTGTCGGCGTTGGTTTCCAGCCCGTTGTCGCCGATGATGATCGACCCGAACGGCGCGGGCGTGAAGGTGAACGGCGAGTCCGGTGCGCCCGTCGCCGGGAAGAACAGGCCGCCCGGACGGCGGTTGCCCAGCATATAGACGAAGCCGTCGCGGCTTTCGACATGCGAATAGCCGACTTCAACTTCGAGCAGGTCGAAATTGCCCCGTAGACCCAGGCTGTACTGGTCGGAGTAGGGCATCTTGATGTCGTTCTTGATGAAGCGCAGCTCACGTCCCGCACCGGCCGGCAGGCCTGCGATGAGCGCGGCGCGCCCGGCTGCCGTCTGATAGTTGGTGTTGTACGCGATGCAGGTCACGCTGGGCGTGCAGACGTTCACCGTATCGCCGGGGACGTTGAAGTTGAACGTGCGGTTCGCCGCCTGGCCCTGCGCCAGCTCCTGCTGGATGAAGTCGAACTGGGTGCGGTCGTACGAGCGGCCGAAACCGCCATAGACCGAGAACCGGCCCGCTTCGTCGAGCTTGTAGTTGAAGCCGATCCGCGGCTGGAAGGCACCGGTGAACGCCTTACGTTCCTTGCCCGTCGAGATATAGTCGCTGATCTTGTAGTTGGCGCCGTTGAGGTTCGGATAGTTGGCCGGGCTCACCGCCGCGACCTGCGCCGCCGGGTGGACATAGTCGAGGAACGCCGGCGTGCGCTCGTAGTCCCAACGCAGGCCGAGGTTCACGGTCAGGCGATCGGTGACGTCCCAATCGTCCTGCGCATAGATGCCGAACTGGAAGTTCTTCGAGCTGATCTGCGCATCGCTGAAGCCACCCGCCAGCGCCTGGAAGGTCATCTGGTACGGCGATGTGGTGTTCAGCGCCGTCGCGCCCAGCGGCGTGAAGTAGCGGAACACCGGGTTGAAGCCGTTGAGTGTCAGCGAGTTGAGCGTGATCCACTTCGCCTTCACGCCGACCTTGAACGTATGGCCTTCAAGCCCCGTGTAGGTGAAGTCGTTCGAGACCTGCCAGCCCTTCTGGCCCTTGTTCTGGAAGTTGGTGCCGCCGCCGGTTTCCAGGATGTTGCCGTCGAGGAACTGCGCGGGATTGGCCGGGTTCGGAATGCGCACGCGATAGACGTTGCGGTTCGCCTCCGTAAACGGACGCGGGTTCCACTCGACGTCCTCATAGGCGACCTTGAAGTCGTTCACCCAGCTGTCGGCGGTATGCTCCCAGCGGGCGAGGCCGCGAATTTCCTTCACGCGGGCGACCGTGCGAGTCTCATAGGCCGCGATGCCGCTGTTGAACGTCTCACCCGACTCGTCCCGATACTTGCCCGAGAATTCGAACATGTCGCGGTCGCTCGGCGTGAAGTTGATCTTGCCGAAATACAGGTTCTCGTTGAACTCTTCGTTGTACGCGCCGTAGTTCGCAGCAAGGCTGGCAGGGATCAGCGGACGGGCCGAGCTCAGCGTCGCGGGAATCGTGACGTCGCGCGGCGTGATGCGGCGCTTGCCTTCATAGGCGACGAAGAAGTGCAGCAGATCCTTGACGATCGGGCCGCCCAGCGTGCCGCCGAACTGCAGGTCCCTGGTCCGCACCTTGCCGGCTGCGTTCGCGGGCATGAACTCGATCGGGCGGGCGTCGCGCAGATCCTGGTTCGTGAAATCGACGAAACCCGAACCCTTGAACTCGTTGGTGCCCGACTTGGTCACCGCGGTGATCGCGACCGAGCTGACCTGGTCGAACTCTGCCTTGTAGTTCGAGCTGATGACCCGGTACTCGCCGATCGCCGACTGCGGGAAGGGGTTGCCCTGGGTCGAATCCTGGCCGGTGATGCCGTTCTTCAGGACATAGTCCTTCTGGCCGATGCCATCGATGAAGATGTTGACCGAGTTGGAGTTCTGCGCACCGCCCTGCAGGCGCGACTGGTCGCTGCCGTTGGTGATGAACTGAACGCCCGGGGCGAGGTCGGCAAAGGCCAGGAAGTTGCGGTTGTTCTGCGGCAGCTGCTCGATCAGGCGCGGGGTGATCGTCGTGCCGACTTCGCCGCCCTGCATCGAACGGATGCGGTTGCCGGTGACGATGATCTCGTCGCTGCCCGGGGTGCTGACGTCGGGCGTCGAGAGATCGAAATCGAACTCGGCATTCTGCGCGACCGCAAGGCGGAATTCGTCGGTGCGGCGCACGCCGCTGGGGGTTGTCACCTCAAGCCGGTAGTTGCCGGGGGGAAGCGACGCGAACTGGTAGCCGCCATCGGCGGTCGGCGTGCTGGTGCGGGTGAAGCCGGTATCGACGTTGACGATCGTGACCTGGCTGACGCCGCCCTCTGCTGTGACCTTGCCGCGCAGCGACGAGGAGACCTGAGCCTGCGCGGGAGCGGCGACGCCGATCGCCAATGCTGCAGTGCCGCTGGTCCAGGCAAGTGCGGCTGCGACTGCGCGAACCCGCGAGCGACGGATGAGACTGGCCTTTGCGATATGTGCGGATTTCACTGCATCCCCCCTTGTTACACTAGCGTGACAACGTTTACCTTTGCCGGCGTCTCGCGACTCGAAACGACTCGGCGTCGGGCTCTTATGTTCTTTGCTCGAAAAATGTAACCGGTTTCATCTGGGCTGAATAGCGCCCCGGCGAATGAGAACGTTCCCAATTGCGGTTCGGCTTGCAACTGTTGCACGAAGGTGACGCCCGCAGGACGGCGCCTGCGCGGCGCGTTGGTCCGGCGTTAACCCTTTTACCGCCCCTTAACCCTGTATGCTTACGCCATCGCAAGGGCTGAAGAAGGGGAGTTCGCCTTGCGCATTCTGATCGTGGATGACGAGCCGGGGATGCATCAATCCTATCGCCAGTGCTTCAGGCGCGCCGGCGGGGATCAGGGTGCTGCGCTCGACGCGATGGCAGCGGAGCTGTTCGGCGACGACGCGGCGCCTGCGGTTGCGGAGGAGCACGGCAGCTTCGAGACCGTCCACTGCATGCAGGGCGGCGAGGGCGTCGAGGCGGTCGCCGCGGGCCTGGCGCGCGGGGAGCGGTTCGCGGTCGCGTTCATCGACGTGCGCATGCCGCCGGGGATCGACGGCAAGGAGACGGCGAAGCGCATCCGCGCGCTCGATCCCGACATCAATCTCGTCATCGTCACCGGCTTTTCCGACTTCTCGCCGCTTGAAATCAGCCGCGTCGCCGGGCCGGCAGACAAGATCTTCTACATCGCCAAGCCGTTCCAGGCCGAGGAGGTGGTGCAGACCGCCACGGCGCTCGCGCATCGCTGGGAAGCCGATCGCGCGCTCGCCCTCGCGATGGCGCAGCTCGAGGAGCAGAAGGCGGAGCTCGCCGCGAATGAGAGCAAGGCCACCCACCTGGCCAATCACGACAGCCTGACCGACGCGCCCAACCGGCTCGCCTTCATGCGCGCGCTCACCGATCACGTCCGCGGGCCGGATATCTTCGCGATGGCGATGATGGACCTCGACCGGTTCAAGCTGGTCAACGACACGTTCGGCCATCTCGCGGGCGACGAACTGATCCGCATGGTTTGCAACGTGGTGCGGGAATCGGTGCCTGAGGGCGGCTTTGTCGCCCGGCTCGGCGGCGACGAGTTCGCAGTGCTGATGAAGGTGACCGGCGAGGATGAGGCGGTGATGGCGGTCGAACGGCTGCTGCTCGCCTGCTCGACGACCTTCACCGTGTTCGGCCATTCGGTGCAAGGCTCGGCCTCGGCCGGCCTCGTCATCGTCCAGCCGGGGATGCAGCACGACCCGATCGACGTGATGCGCCGCGCCGACCTGGCACTCAATGAATCCAAGAAGGCCGGTCGCGGTGTCGTCAAGCTGTTCGACGAGAGCATGGACGAATCGATCCGCTTCCGCCGCCAGATCGAAGGCGGGCTTTCGCAGGCGATCGCCAATGGCGAGCTGCGCCTGATGTATCAGCCGATCATCGCGCGCGACCAGCTCGAGGTCGTCGCGTTCGAGGCGCTGCTGCGCTGGAACAGCCCCGAATATGGCCATATCTCGCCCGGCCTGTTCATCCCGATCGCCGAGGAATCGAACCTGATCCACGAGCTGGGCGACTGGGTGCTCGATGAGGCGCTCAAGATGCTTCAGCAATGGCCGGGACAATATGTCTCGGTGAACTTCAGTCCGCGCCAGTTCCGCCGCCAGAATTTCGTCGGCCATGTCGTCGAGCGCGTCCAGCGCGCCGGGATCGAGCCGAAGCGGCTTCAGATCGAGATCACCGAAACCGCGATCTTCGACAATGCCGAGCGGGCCGCGGAGACGCTCTATCGCCTGCGCCAGATGGGGTTCCGGATTGCGCTCGACGATTTCGGCACGGGCTATTCCTCGCTCTACAATATCCGCAAGTTCGCGCTGGACTGCCTCAAGATCGACCGCAGTTTCATCGACGGCATGGGCAAGGAGCGGGAGAGTGCGGCGATCGTCCATTCGATCATCCATCTCGGCCGCGCTTTGGGGCTGGAGGTCGTCGCCGAAGGGGTCGAGACCGACGCGCATCTGGGAGCGCTCCAGCTTGCCGGATGCAGCCATTATCAGGGCTATTATCTCGCCCGGCCGCTTGAGGCTGAGGATTCGGTCGAGCTTGCCCATGTGCGGTTCATGGCGGCCGACCCGGCCGAAATTGCGGAAGCCGATACGGTGATGCCGGGTAACGGCACCCGGGGCTGATGCCGCGCTGGCGCACCACATTCGCGCGGCTGCGGCGGCGCATCCCCGTTTCGCTGGGCGCCAAGCTGGTCGCGATCCTGACCGGCGTCGCGCTGCTGGGGGCCGGCGCGGTGACCCTGCTGCTCGCGCTCGTCATCACCCCCGGCTTCGATCAGCTCGAACAGGCGGCGGTGGAAGGGCATATCGAGCGTACCCGCGCTGCGCTCACCGAATATGCCTCCAAGGTCGAGGCATCGGTCCGCGACTATGGCGACTGGAGCGAGAGCTACGAATATATGCGCGCGCCGAACAAGGCGTTCGAGGAAGACAGCTTCGCGACCTCTGCGATGATCAACCTCGGCGTCAACGGCATGGCCTATGTGACGCCGCAGGGCAAAGTGGTGATCGCCCGCTGGCTCGACATCGACAGCGGCCGCGACGTGCCGGCGATGCGCGGCCGCCTGCTCGAAGCGATCGGCCGGATCGATTTCACCCGGGCGCTGGCGGACGATAATTCGGCGAGCTTCTACGTCCGGCTCGGCGACCAGATCGCCGCGATCGGCATCGCACAGGTCCGCCGCACCGACGGCACCGGTGAACCGCGCGGGCATGTCGTGATGGCGCGCCTCCTCACCTCCAAACAGCTGTCGACCCTGTTGCAGGTAAAGGCCTTGCTCGACCTGCCGCATCCGGTGCCCGATGCGACGGTGACGCGGCACGAGTACAGCCAGGTGGTTGCGGTGCCCATCCGCGGGCCTGGCGGCGTTCCGGTCGCGAGCGCGACCTATTCGGTGTCGCGCGACCTTTCGGCGCTGGGGCGCAACATGCTGCTGTTCGCGGTCGGGGGCACGGTGCTGCTGCTGCTCGTGGTGATGGTGGTGCTCAGCCTGATGATCGCCCGGCTTGTCCTCCAGCCGTTGCACCGGGTGGAGCGGCATATGGGCATCGTGCGTCGCTCGGGCGACCTGCTGCCGCTGACCGAAAAGGCGCGCGGGGACGAGATTGGCAGCCTGATCAACAGCTTCAACGGGATGCTGAGCCAGCTCAAGGATCTGCGCGAGCAGGTCGAGGCGCAGTCGTTCAAGCTCGGCCAGTCCGAAAGTGCGGTCGCGGTGATGCACAATGTCCGCAACGCGCTGAACCCGGTCAGCACGGTGCTCAGCCAGGGGCTGGCGCTGGTGCCGGTTGCCGACCGTGCACTGGTCGATCGCGCGCTCGCCGAACTCGCGGATGCGGAAATCCCGGCGGTGCGGCGGCAGAAGCTGGCCGCCTTCCTGGCCGCAGCCTTCGCCAACGAGGCACAGGCGCGCGAGGAACGCGACGGTCAGATGGCGATCGGCCGCGACGCGCTGCAGAATGTGCTCGAGATTATCGGCCGGCAGCAGGAACAGGCGCATGAACGCCCGCCGCTCGACCCGTGCGACGTCACCGATATCGTCGCCCGCAATGCGACGATCGCGCGCTATTCGGGCGGCAGTTCGATCGCCTTCCACTTCCCGTCTCGGGCGCAATGGGCGATGGCGAACAAGGTGCTGCTCAGCCAGGTGATCGGCAACCTCTTCGCCAATGCCGCCGAAGCGATCTCTGCGACCGGCCATGGCAGCGGCAGCATCTCGGTCACGATTCGCGAGCAGGATGGCAAGGTCGAGATCATGATCCGCGACGATGGCGAAGGGTTCGACCCGGAGACCGGGGCGAAGCTGTTCCAGCGCGGCTTCTCGACCCGCGACAGCAAGATGGGCGGGCTCGGCCTGCATTGGTGCGCCAATTCGATGGTCGCGATGGGTGGCAGCCTGGCGCTGCGCAGCGACGGCAGGGGGACCGGCGCGCGCGCCGTGCTGACGCTTCAGGCGGCGGACATGGCGAAGGCGGGAATCGCGGCCTGACGGCGCGGCATCGCTTGCCTCTCCCCGGTTCGACATTCGCTCGCTAGACTGTCCTGATGTCGCTTCGCCTGGTGTTCGCTGCCGCCTTTGTCTCGCTTGCGGCGCCTGCCGCCGCCTGTTCGATGGCGCCGGGCTATCGTGTTCCGACGACGCTGGAGCTGGTCGAGGAAGCCGATGCGATCGTGCTTGCGCGGGTCGATACGGGCGTGCCGGCCGGGCCGCCATACGTCGAGGGTCGCGGGCTCGTTCTGGCGCCGCTTGTCCTGCTCAAGGGGGACGCCCTGCCGGGGCAGATCGAAATGTCCGGCTGGCTCGAAGCGGGCGAGGCGAGGGCGACGCGCAGTGATCCGGCGGAACTGGTCGAGGCCAATCCGGATGCCTTTGACGGCGGCTGCAACCGCTACATCTTTGCCCGGGGGATGACGCTGCTGCTTTTTCTTTCGCAGAAGGACGGCAAGACGCGGCAGATCAGCTACCCGTTTGCGCGGACGGCAGAGGATGTTGTCTCGCCCGATGCGCGCTGGGTTGCGCTGGTGCGCGAATATGTCGCGGTTGCGGCCCTGCCGAAGGCCGCGCGTGATACGCAGCTTGCCGCGCGCCGCGACGCGCTGCGGTCGAAGCCCGACGCGGATTCGCAAGCGATTGCGGCGGAGATCGATCGCGCCCTGACCGTGGCCCGGCGGCGTTGATCAACTAACCCCAGCCGACACGCCTTGGCGGCGCCAGCTCATCCTTGCGGCGCAGATAGGGCGCGACGAGGTTGCGGGCGCGGAAGAACTCCCGCCGGTCCGGCTCCAGCGTGTCGAAATTGCCGATCACCCGGCGACAGCCTTCCGACCGGCACTGGCAGATCATGTGCCAGTTGGATTGTGCCAGCGTGGTCGAATAGTCCCAGCTGATCTCGTCACCAAATGCGATCTCCCGGATCGCGACCAGGATCACCCCGTCCTCGGTGAAGCGCAGTCCGGCATTGGGATCGCAGCTGTGGTTGACCAGATCGTCGAGCTGTCCCGATGGCCCCATATAGTGGTCGGGCGTCACCTGGACGAAGCGGTCCTCGCTGCCGCGCATCAGGCTCGGCACCTGCGTCACATGGAAGCGGCGGCCGGTGAAGCGCATCAGTTCGGCGCCTTCGGCGAAACGGCAGCGGGCGTACACGGCCTTGCCCAGATGGTTGTCGCCGACCGCGAACAGGTTGCGGTTGGGGCGGTAGCGATCGAGGATCAGGAAGTTGCCGCGCGTCGAGCCCAGTGAGCGCAGCGGGTTGATCGTCGCGAGGCCGATCATGAACCAGATGCTGGCGTGGCAGGCCAGTTCGACGAAGATATAGGCGAATTCGTCCACCCCGGTGCCGCCGGCGCGCGCGGCGACGAACAGGGTCGCGAGGTCGCCCAGCGTCCACAGCCCCCAGGCGGGGGAACGCTCGCGGCTACGGTCCTTCCATACGCTTGCCCAGGTCGGCCAGAAGCTGATCGGCACCGCGGCGACCACCAGCATGTGCGCCCAGAAGGTCTCGCGGAACGCGACCCACAGGATCAGCGCGACGAGGCATGCGGCCATGCACAGGGATTCGATGGTGTTGGGCTGCGCCCAGTTCGAACGCTGCCACAGCGCGAGCGTGACGATGATGCAGCAGGCGGCGGAGAGCAGGAACACCCAGCTTTGCGGCGAGCCGGGATTCACGGCGTTGTAGGTGAGGGCCTCGACCGCCGCCGATGCGCTCCAGATCAGCCACGAGGCGCGGTTGGGCTGGACGATCTCGCGCCGCAGCCCGAGCAGATAGACCGCATAGGCAGCAAAGCTGAATCCCATCGCGGTCACGAACCAGAAATCGGCCGTCATCATGCCCCCTTGCCAAGGGGCTGTTTACCTTATCCGGTAACCTTCGTCAAAGCGCGACTCGTGCTGAATCCACGAGTCGCGGGGAATCAGAAGTCGCATTTGGCAACTTGTTCGAGGACCGAGGCGGCAAGCTCACGGCGGCAGATCAGCAGGTCGGGAACGCTCGATCCCGGCTGGTTGTAGACGAGAGGCGATCCGTCGATCCGCGAGGCGTGGAGCCCCGCGGCAAGCGCCACGGCGACCGGCGCGCAATTGTCCCATTGATGCTGGCCGCCCGAATGGAGGTAAATCTCGGCTTCGCCCAGCACCACCGCCATCGCCTTGGCGCCGGCGGAACCCATGCCGAGCGTCGGGGCGTCCAGCGCTTGCGATACCGCGGCGCAGAGCTGGCTCGGACGCGTGCGGCTGACGAGCATTCGCGGCGGTTCGGCGGCCGGGGGCAGGGCAGGGGGCGCGTCGCTCGAAAGCGTGATGCCGCGGCGGGGAAGCGCCACCGCGCCCACGGCCGCCGCGCCATCGATCGCGAGCGCGATGTGCACGGCCCAATCCTCTCGCCTTTCGGCGAATTCGCGGGTGCCGTCGAGCGGGTCGACGATCCATACGCGCCGTGCGGTCAGCCGCGCCGAGTCGTCCGCCGATTCCTCCGACAACACCGGATCGTCGGGCCGCATGCTGCGCAGCATATCGAGGATCAGCCGGTTCGCCTCGCGGTCGCCGCGAGCACCATCGGCGCCCTCCGCCTGGATCCTGAGCAGCAACGCTCCGGCTGCATCCGCGACGGTTCGGGCAACTTCGGCGTCAGTCATCCGCGCACGGCCTGGACCGAGGCGGGAGCTAGCTTAACGGCGCTTCTGCAGTTCGCGGCGCTTTGCCTCGGAACTGCCCGCCATGCGTAGCTTACGCCAATGCGCGCGTTGGCGGTAAACCAGCCCCGCCACGGTGGCACCCGTAAAGAGCGCAGCGAGGATCCCAAAGGCGATCCACTCCCGAACTTCGAACTCCCCCAAGACTCTACTCCGCAAACAAGCGCGACAAACCGGCGCGTCATAACACTGGAGACCAGATACCGAGGATGCGTTCGATGATCAATTCGGCAGCTTCCTCCGGCGACATCAAACTGGTGATAATTCGAATTTCCGGATTCTCGGGAGCCTCGTAAGGGCTTGAGATACCTGTGAAATTCGCAATCTCTCCGGCACGCGCCTTTTTGTAGAGACCCTTCACATCGCGGCGCTCCGCTTCTTCGATCGGGGTGTCGATGAAGATTTCGAAGAACTCGCCTTCGGGAATCATGCTGCGTACCATTTCGCGCTCGGCGCGGAAGGGCGAGATGAACGCCGTGAGCACGATCAGCCCGGCATCGGCCATCAGTTTCGCGACCTGACCCACACGGCGGATATTCTCCACCCGGTCGGCATCGCTGAAGCCAAGGTCCCGGTTGAGGCCGTGGCGGATGTTGTCGCCGTCGAGCAGGAAGCTGTGCTTGCCCATCGCGTGCAGCTTCTTCTCGACCAGATTGGCGATGGTCGACTTGCCCGATCCCGACAGGCCGGTGAACCACAACAGGCGCGGATTCTGACCCTTTTGCGCGGCATGCGCTTCGCGGGTGATCTCCACCGCCTGCCAATGGACATTCTGCGCGCGGCGCAGCGCGTGGTCGATCATCCCCGCCGCGACGGTAGCGTTGGTGATCTTGTCGATCAGGATGAATCCGCCCAGGTCCTTGTTCGGGCTATCTCGGCCGGCGGCATAGGCTTCGAACACAACGCCGCGGTCGGTGGCGATTTCGGCGACGCCGATGTCGTTGAGGCCCAGCGTTTTCGCGGACAGCTTCGCCAGCGTGTTGACGTCGATCGCATGCTCCGGCTCGCGGATCGTCGCGCTCACCGTCTGCGTGCCCAGCTTCAGCCAGTAGCTGCGGCCGGGCAGCATCGGCTGCTGGTCCATCCACACGATCGTCGCGCTGAACTGGTCCGCGACCTCGGGCGGGTCGCCCGCAGCGACGATCACGTCGCCGCGCGAACAGTCGATCTCATCGGCCAGCGTCAGCGTGACCGACTGGTCGCGCCCGGCCTCGTCCAGATCGCCGTCATAGCTGACGATGCGTGCGACGCTGCTGGTGCGCCCTGATGGGAGGACGCGGATCTTGTCGCCCGGTTTCACCGTCCCGCTGGCGATCGTCCCCGCAAAGCCGCGAAAGTCGAGATTGGGGCGGTTCACCCACTGCACCGGCATGCGGAACGGGAGGGCCTCTTCCACGCCGCCGACGGGCACATCCTCAAGATGCGCGATCAGCGCGGGGCCGGTATACCAGGGCGTGTTCGCACTCGCCCCGGTGATGTTATCGCCCTTGAACCCGGAGATCGGGATCGCGGTGAAGTCGTCGATGCCGATGCTGGTCGCGAACGCGCGATAATCGGCAACGATGTCGTCGAACACCGTCTGGTCGTAGCCGACGAGGTCCATCTTGTTCACCGCGAGCACGATGTGGCGGATGCCGATCAGGTGCGCGAGGAAGCTGTGCCGCCGCGTCTGGGTCAGCACGCCCTTGCGCGCATCGACCAGGATCACGGCAAGGTCGGCGGTCGAAGCGCCGGTCACCATGTTGCGGGTATATTGTTCGTGGCCCGGCGTATCAGCGACGATGAACTTGCGCTTCTCCGTTGCGAAGAAGCGATAGGCGACGTCGATCGTGATGCCCTGCTCGCGCTCGGCCGCGAGGCCATCGACGAGCAGCGCGAAGTCGATCTCCTGCCCCTGCGTGCCGACGCGCTTGCTGTCGGCCTCGAGCGCGGCGAGCTGATCCTCGAAGATCATCTTGCTGTCGTAGAGCAGGCGGCCGATCAGCGTGGACTTGCCGTCGTCCACCGATCCGCAGGTGATGAAGCGCAGCAGTGACTTGGACTGATGCTGCGCGAGATAGGCGCCGATGTCGGACGCGATCAGCGCGTCGGGGCGGTAGCTGGAGGTCATCAGAAATACCCCTCCTGCTTCTTC
>Ga0247823_10002435_pt1 | contig 15346 bp, 16 predicted proteins | sample 13C_PalmiticAcid_2_FD_192426 | JGI IMG/M metagenome (GOLD analysis project Ga0247823, IMG submission 192426) | Soil microbial communities from agricultural site in Penn Yan, New York, United States - 13C_PalmiticAcid_Day30 | ecosystem: Environmental > Terrestrial > Soil > Agricultural land...
CCACAGCACCGGCAGCGCCTTGCTCATCGCATCGAAGCCCGCCCGCCCGTGGTAGGCGCCCATGCCGCTGGGGCCGATGCCGCCGAACGGCAACGCGTTGATGCCGAAGTGCAGCACGGTGTCGTTCACGGTCACGCCGCCGGCCAGGGTGGCGCGCAGGATCTTCTCGACGCGCGCGCGGTCGTGGCTGAACGGGTACAGCGCCAGCGGGCGATCGTGCGCGTTGACGTAGGCCAGGGCCTCGTCCAGCGAGCCGACCGTGCGGATGGGCAGGATCGGGCCGAAGATCTCGTCCTGCATCACCTTCGCGTCATCGCCGGGTTCCAGTACCAGCGCCGGGGCGAACAGCCGTTGCGCGCGGTCGTGGTGGGCGGCCAGCGGGATCACCTCATGGCCGCGCTGGCGGGCGTCATCCAGGTAACCTTCGAGCCGGCCGAACTGGCCGTCGTTGATGATGCGGGTGTAGTCGCCGGCATCGGACAGGTCGCCGTAGCGCGCCGCCACTTGCTCGCGCAACGCCTGCACCAGCGCATCGCGCCGGCTGCGGCCCACCAGCAGTACGTAGTCCGGGGCGATGCAGGTCTGGCCGCCGTTGAACCACTTGCCGGTGGCCAACCGCGCGGCGGCCTGTTCCACCGGGAAATCGTCGCAGACGATGGCGGGCGATTTGCCACCCAGTTCCAGCGTCAGCGGCGTGAGGTTGGGCGCCGCGGCCGCCATCACCTTGCGGCCCACGGCGGTGGAGCCGGTGAATACCAGGTGGTCGAACGGCAGTGCGGCGAACGCCGCGGCTACCTCGGCACCGCCGGCGGCCACGGCGACGCGTTCCCGCGGGAACACCTCCGCCAGCAGCGAGCGCAGGAACTCGGTCGTGCGCGGCGTGTGCTCCGACGGCTTCAGATAGACGTGGTTGCCGGCCGCGATCGCGGTCGCCAGCGGAATCAGCGCCAGGTTGACCGGGTAGTTCCACGGCGAGATCACGCCAACGACGCCGACCGGCGCCCGCCGCACTTCGGCGCGTGCCGGCCAGAAGCGCCAGCCCACGCCCACGCGGCGCGGCTTCATCCAGCGGCGCAGGTGCGAAGCCAGGTGGTCGATCTCGTTGAGCACCGTCATGCCGTCGGCGATCAGCGACTCGTGGCGCGAACGGTGGCCGAAATCGGCGGCGACGGTGTCGGCCATCTCCGGCAGCCGGCGCTTCAGTGCATCGCGCAGCCGCTGCAGGTCGTCGCGACGCTGCGCGTAGTCGGGCTTGCGGGCCTGCCAGGCCTGGCGCAACCGGTCCAGCGTCGGCGCGAGGTCGGCCGCGGGCGTGTCGCGCGCGGGCTCGCCGCCTTGCGATGGCGACGCGTGGGCGGGCTGCTCGCCCGCCGCAGCGGCCGTGATCGCGGCATTGGCGGCGGTGATGGCGGCGTTCGCGGCGGTGGTGGCGGCATGCGGGAAGGTCGTCATGGCCCGAGTGTATGCCTTCCCTTGCGAGCGGGCGCACTACAATCCGGGCATGACCGACACTCTGACCGCCCTGCGCCCCTATCTTGGCCGCTTTCCCGTCCTCGGCCCGCGGGTCTACGTCGATCCGGCCGCCACCGTGATCGGCGATGTCGAACTGGCCGAGGATGCCTCGGTCTGGCCCGGCACGATCCTGCGCGGCGACGTCAACTTCATCCGTGTCGGCGCGCGCACCAACGTGCAGGACGGCACCATCGTCCATGTCAGCCACCACAGCCCGTACAACAAGGCCGGCTATCCCACGCTGATCGGCGCGGACGTCACCATCGGCCACGGCACCATCATCCATGCCTGCACCATCGAAGACCTGTGCCTGATCGGCATGGGCGCCTGCATCCTCGACGGCGCCACGGTGAAGAAGTACGGCTTCCTCGGCGCCGGTGCGGTGCTCGGCCCCGGCAAGGTGGTGGGCGAGGGCGAGCTGTGGCTGGGCAATCCCGCCCGCTTCGCCCGCATGCTGACCGAGAAGGAAATCGAGAGCCTGCATTATTCGGCAGGCCACTACGTCCGGCTGAAGGACCAGTACCTGCAGCCGCCGCCCATCGCCTGAGCATCACCGGCGCCTGTCGCGCCGCGGGAGAATCCGCATGGCCTGGAAACCGCAGGGCTACACCTCGGCCGCACCGTACCTGGTCGTCGATGGCGCGCAGCGCACGATCGACTTCCTCGTGGCTGTCTTCAGCGCGGAACCGCTGCGCATGCATCCGATCGGCGATCGCCTAGGCCACGCCGAAGTGCGCATCGACGACACCGTGCTGATGCTGGCCGACGGCATGGAAGGCTGGCCCGCCATCGCCAGCCATGTGCACATCTACGTCCCCGATGTGGACGCCACCTGGGGGCGCGCGCTGGCCGCCGGTGCCGAACCGGTGCAGGCGCCCGAGGAGAAGGGCGATGGCGATCGACGCGGCGGCTTTCGCGATGCCGGCGGCACCACCTGGTGGATTTCCACGCAGGTGGCGTGAGCGGCAGCGGTCAGCGCGTCGGCGGCAGCCAGCGCTCGATGGTTCGCAGCAAGAAGGCGGTGGCGAGCGCGGCGCCCAAGATCACCACCAGGGTGATGCCCACCTGGCCGTACCCAAGCTTGTCCGCATTGAGGAAGGGGTAGGGATACCAGCCCGTCAGCGCGCCATGCGCCATCGTGTACGCCAGCCACGCCACCGGCCACGCGAAGGCCCAGCCGAGGGTGCGCAGGTCGATGCGTGGCCGTGGGCCCAGCAGCAGCCAGCCCACCAGCGTCCACACCGGCGAAAACTGGTGGAAGCCGGCGTTGATCCACACGCCGATGCCGACATGCTGCACCAGCCCTGCCAGCAACGTGGCCGATACCACGCCCGTGACCGCGATGCCGAGCAGCGCATCCAGCCGGAGCACCCGCCACACCGCGCCGTCGCGCCGGGGGTCGATGGCCAGGCTGATCGCGGCGGCCAGCACCAGCAGATTGCTCTGCACGGTGAAGTAGCTGAAGAACCGCAGCAGCCGGGTCGGCAGCGCGACCGGGGCCGCCGCCGATGTGGTGTTCACGTCCTGGCCGCCGGACAGCAGCACCACGAGCTGGGCAATGATCGTCGCGCCGACGACCAGCGCCAGGATCAGGTTCCAGGTCCGCTGCATGCGGTGTCTCCGTGGGGAGGGGTGTGCGCGGTGGGTGCGGTCGCGCGTTCGAGCGTCGCCAACAATGCCATCGCGTCCTGCCGGCTGGCGCCGCACATGTCGGGTCCGGGCTTCAGCGTGCCGCAGAACGCCGGGCGCTCCGGATGCCCGAACAACCGGCAGCGCAGCGCTTCATCCAACTGCACGCACGGCACGCCCGCCGGCTTGCCCTGCGGCATGCCGGGGATCGGCGAAGTGATCGACGGCGCGGTGCAGCACGCTGCGCAGCCCGATCGGCAGGAGAAGGCCGTGTCCACGAGGGCGGAGTGTAGTGCGGCTGGGCAAGCGTGGCGCGTCCGGCTAAAGTCGGCGGGTACAGGGGATCACGCATGGAAAGCGCCGACGAGCAAGGCAATCCGTATGCCGCGCCCGCGACCGTCGCCGAGACGATCGTGGACACGTTGCCGCGCGTGCTCGCTGGCCGAGCGGAGCGCTTGGGAGCGGTCATCGTGGACAATCTCATGGTCGGCAGCCTGTTGTTGCCGGGGTACATGCTGTTGCTGGAGCCCACGCCCCCCTGGGTGCGCTGGCTGGTGCCCGTGGCCTGGGTGACCACGCCGCTCGCCGTCGCACTGATTGGCTTCAACATCTTCCTGCTGGTCAGGGACGGACAGACGCTGGCCAAACGATGGTTCGGCGTGCGGGTGGTCCGCGCCGACGGCTCGCACTGCGCCGCCGCGCGCCTGCTGGGACTGCGCTACGTGCTGCCGACGCTGATCGGCGCGCTGCCCTGCATCGGCCCATTGTTCTCGTTAGTGGATGCGCTGACGATCTTCCGCGACGGGCGGCGCTGTCTGCACGACGATATGGCAGACACGATCGTGGTGCGCGCCTGATGCTGGACACCTACCGTGAAGTCGTCACGCCCGAGGGCGTTCCCCTCCACCTGCCCGCCGCCGGTCCGGTGCCCCGCGCGCTGGCGTGGAGCATCGACCTGATGGTGCGCTTCGGCCTGCTGAGCGTGCTGGGCATGGTGCTGGCGCTGCTGGGCAAGACCGGCGAAGGCCTCTACCTGATCGGGCTGTTCCTGCTGTTCTGGGCCTATCCCATCGTCCTCGAGGCGGTGTGGCAGGGGCAGACCGTCGGCAAGAAGGCGCTGGGGCTTCGGGTGGTGGCGGCCGACGGTGCGCCGGTGGGCTGGCTGGCGGCGATCACCCGCAACCTGCTGCGCACCGTGGACATGCTGCCCTTCGGCTATGCCGCCGGGCTGGTGTCGTGCCTGGCCGACACGCATGCGCGCCGCCTCGGGGACATGGTCGCCGGCACGCTGGTGGTGCATGCGACCGGCGAGCGCGAGCACGCGCCGGCGCCGGCGAACGACGTCTTCGCGCCACCGGCCGGCCTGCGACCGGAAGAGCAGGGTGCGGTCGTCGCCTTCGGCGAGCGTGCGCCGCACCTGACGCCGTCGCGGCAGGAGGAACTCGCCAACCTCGTGGCGCCGGTCACCGGCGCGCGCGGCCAGGTCGGTGTGCAGCGCCTGTACGGCATGGCCAACTGGTTGCTGGGGCGGCGATGAGGCAGGAACAGTTCGTCGCCCGCCACCAGGCCGAATGGGTGGCGTTCGAATCCTGGCTGCTGGCCCGCGGCGAAAGCGCGCGGCGCGCGCGCAAGGAGCGCAACACCGGCACGCTGACCGACGACGACGTGCCCGCGCGCTACCGCCGCATCTGCCAGCAGCTGGCGCTGGCCCGTGCGCGCGGCTACAGCCCGGTGGTGGTGGATCGCCTGCAGGCGTTGATGCAGCAGGGCCACGGCGTGCTGTACCGCACGCCCGCGCCGCGCTGGCAGCGGGCCGCACGCTTCCTGCTGGCGGACTTCCCGCGGTTGGTGCGCAGCGAAGCCGGGTGCATGGCCGTGGCCGCGGTGGCGTTCGTGTTCCCGCTGGTGCTGATGTTCGTGCTGCTGCAGCTGCGCCCGGAACTGGTGTACAGCCTCGCATCGCCCGAACAGGTCGCGATGTACGAGCGCATGTACGACCCGAGCGATCCGCGCCACGCGCTGGGCCGCGAGAGCGGCTCGGACTGGCAGATGTTCGGCGTCTACATCTGGAACAACATCAGCATCGGCCTGAAGACGTTCGCCGGCGGGCTGGTGGCGGGCGTCGGTGCGTTGTTCGTGCTGATCGCCAACGGCATCGGCATCGGTACCGTGTTCGGCCACCTGCAGCAGATCGGGTACGGCGATCCGCTGTGGCGCTTCGTCTGCGGGCACGCGCCGTTCGAACTCACCGCGCTGGTGCTGGCCGGTGGCGCCGGCCTGCGGCTGGGACTGGCGCTGATCGCGCCCGGCCGCCACCGGCGTATCGACGCGCTGGCCATCGCCGGCACGAAGGGCGCGCGGCTGTGCCTGGGCGTGGCCTTCATGCTGCTGGTCGCGGCCTTCATCGAGGCGTTCTGGTCCTCGACGCAATCCATCCCGGCGGTGGTGAAGTACAGCGTGTCCGGCGTGCTGTGGACGCTGGTGGCGCTGTGGCTGTCGCTCGGCGGGCGCGGGGTGGCGGATGAGGATTGAGGAACTCACCGTCCGTCTGCGTGCGCGCTCGGGCTGGGAGGCCATCGAGCTGGGCATGGCGCTCGTGCGGCGCCACGCCGGTGCGATCTGGGCTCCCTGGTTGTGGCTGACGGTGCCGGTCTTCGTCGTGCTCAACCTGGGCGCGTGGCTGATCGACGCGTTCTGGCTGGCCGCCCTGCTGATGTGGTGGCTGAAGCCCGCGTTCGACCGCGTGCCGCTGTACGTCATCTCGCGCGCGGTGTTCGGCAGCGTGCCCGGCACGCGCGAGACGTTGCGCGCGCAGCGCCAGTGGGGCGTGCGCACGCTGCTGCATCTGCTGACCTGGCGCCGGCTGAGCCCGGTGCGTTCCCTGTACATGCCCATCGACCTGCTGGAAGGCGTGCAGGGCGAGCGCCTGGGGCAGCGCCGCCGCGTGCTCGGCGGGCAGGCGTACGGCACGGCGTTCCTGCTGACGCTGATCTGCCAGTTGTTCACCGCCGCACTGGTCCTCGGCGGCGTGGTGGCGGTGCTGGTCTACCTGCCGCAGGACCTGCTGCCGGACAGCATGCAGGCGGCGTTCCGCATCATGGCCATCGAGTGGCCCGTGTGGCTGCACGTGGCGTGGAACGCCTTGTTGTGGGCGGCGATCAGCGTGACCGAGCCCTTCTTCATCGGCGCAGGCTTCGGGCTGTACCTCAACCGCCGTACCGAGATCGAAGCCTGGGACGTGGAGATCGTGTTCCGCAAACTGCGCGCGCGGCTCGCCGCCGCCGTGCCGGTGCTGCTCGCCGCGGTGCTGCTGGCGGGCCTGCCGGGCCACGCCGGCGCGCAGGAACGGCATGGCGGGCCGCCGCCGACGGTGCCGGCGAAGGAGGCGCCCACCCCCGAGAAACCGACACCGCCCACGCTGCCGATCGTATTCGGCGAGCAGCGTGTGGATGATCGCGCGTTCCGCGATGCCGCCGACCGCGCCTACAAGGATCCGCTGCTGGATCGCAAGCGGACCGAGGGCAGCTGGGAACCGCGGAAGAAGCAGGAGCGGAAGAAGAGCGACTTCTCACTGAACGGCAACCCGTTCCTGATGGCCCTGGCCAACGTGTTCGCCTTTATCGGCGAGTGGGGCCTGTGGCTGGTGGCCGGCGTGCTCGTCGTCGCGCTGCTGGCCACCGCACGCTATTGGTGGCCGTGGATGCGCGGCATGTCGCGCGCACCCGCGCCGCACCGGGACAGCCCCCAGGTCGACGCGCTGGTGTTGCCGGAGACCTTGCCCGACGACATCGCCGCCGCCGCCCGCGCGCTGTGGCGCGAAGGCCGTCCGCGCCACGCGCTGGCGCTGCTCTACCGTGCGAGCGTGGAGAGCATGAGCGCGCGCGCCGAGATCGCCTTGCCGCCGGGCGCGACGGAAGCCGAATGCCTGCGGGCGTCGCGGCGCATGCCCCGGGCCGAGGACCGGCAGGCGTTCGCACTGATGGTCCGCGTGTGGCAGTACGCGGCCTACGGACAGCGCCTTCCGGCGGATACAGAATTCGATGCGCTGGTGGGCGAACTGCAGCAGCGTTACGGGTGGGCGGCATGACCGCCGCGCGTCGCAACGGACGCATCGTCGGCGGCGGCCTGGTCGTGGCGTTCGTCGTGCTGGCGTTGGTCGTGGCGTGGTTCCACCACACCTATGTCCGCGTGGAGAAGACGTTGTACCTCCCGCCGAACGGCGAAGCCGCGTACAACCCGCTGTATGCGCTGGCACGGACGCTCGAGGCCGACGGAATCAAGGTGAATGCGCGCCAGCGCCTCATGCTGGACGACAACGCCCTGGGCGCGCGCGACACGTTGCTGCTCTTCAACGACCCGCGTGCGCTCTCGCCGCAGGAGGCGGAGGAAGTGCTCGCTTGGGTGGAGCGGGGCGGGCACCTGATCGTGCGCACGCCGCTGGGTAGCTTCGACGAGGATCTGGCCGCGGAGGATATGCCGCACGCCGAGCTGCTGGACCGTCTCTCCGTCTGGTTGGTAGAGGAAACCCCCGACTGCGAGGCGTTCCAGGTCGAAGGCGAGGACCATCACGTCGAGTTCTGCCGCGGGCGTCGCTTCGCCTTTGACGGCGTCGTGCCCGATCTGTCGTGGGGCGACCTGCAGGCCGGCTTCGTCTACGCGCGGCTGTCGCAGGGGCGCGGGCACGTCGACGTGCTGGCCGACGTCGATTTCCTGATGAATGCCGAGCAACGCCCGCCGCTCGGCGACGCGCTGGGCGCCGCGCCGAAAGGCGGCCTGCGCGACGGTCCGCATCGCGCACTGGCGCGGCAGGTGCTGGCGCCCAACTACGGCCACGGCACGGTGCACCTCGTGTACGCGGCGGAGATGCCCACGCTGTGGCGCACCCTGCTGGTCCGCGGCTGGATGGTATGGATTCCGCTGGTGCTCGCGCTGGCCGCCTGGTTGTGGATGCGCATGCAGCGCTTCGGCCCGCCGGTACCCGCGCCGGCCGGCGAACGGCGTTCGCTGCTCGAACACGTGCGCGCCAGCGGCGAACACCTCTACCGCTACGGGCGCGGCGTCATGCTGTATTCCGCCGTGCGCCAGGCGTTCCTGGCCCGGTTGCGCCGCCGAGACCCGGTCGCCGCCGCCTTGTCGGGCGAACCCCAGGTCGCCGCCATCGCCGCGCGCACCGGCGTGCCTGCCGAACGCATCCGTACCGCGCTCAACGCACCCGCCTCGCACGACCGGCCGGCATTCCGCGACCGCATCTCCCTGCTGATCCAACTGAGAAACCGCCTATGAACGACGAGACCGCCGCCGCGCCCCCCGCGCTCCCACCGACGCCCGGCAATGCGTTGTCGGCCCGCGCCGATGCCGTGCGCGACGAGGTATCCAAGGCCTTCATCGGCCAGGCCGACGTGCTGGACCAGATCCTGATCGCGCTGCTCGCCGGCGGCCATGTGTTGATCGAGGGCGTGCCCGGCCTCGGCAAGACGCTACTGGTGCGCGCGCTGGCGCAGGCGCTGGAACTGACCTACGCGCGCGTCCAGTTCACCCCCGACCTGATGCCGAGCGATGTCAGCGGGCACGCGGTCTACGATCCGAAGACGGAGAGCTTCAAGATCCGCCGCGGCCCGGTGTTCACCAACATCCTGCTCGCCGACGAGATCAACCGCGCGCCGGCGAAGACCCAAGCCGCCTTGCTCGAAGTGATGCAGGAGGGTCAGGTGACCATCGAGGGCAAGTCCTTCGAACTCTCGCCGCCCTTCATCACCCTGGCCACGCAGAACCCGGTGGAGCAGGAAGGTACGTATCCGCTGCCCGAAGCGCAGCTGGACCGCTTCCTGCTGAAGGTGCTGATCGACTATCCCGCGCTGGAGGACGAGAAGCGCATGGTCGATGCGATCACCACCGGCCGCACCGCCGCCGACTTCGACCTGTCGAAAGTGAAGCGCGTGCTGGGGCCGGACGACATCATGGCGATGCAACGCGACACCGCCGCCGTGCAGGTGGACGAGCAGGTCATCGATTACGCCGTGCGCATCGTCGCGGCGACGCGCAAATGGCCTGGCATCGCCCTCGGCGCGGGTCCGCGCGGCAGCCTCGCGCTGGTCCGTGCGGCGCGCGCGCAGGCAGTGTTGCAGGGGCGCGATTTCGTCACCCCTGACGATGTGCGCGACATCGCCCGGCCGGCGCTGCGCCATCGCATCACCCTGGCACCGGAACTGCAGATCGAAGGCCAGTCGCCCGATGACGCACTACGCGCGTTGTTGGCCAAAGTGGACGCGCCCCGCAAATGATCCTGCCGTGCGCCCATGACGCCACATCGCGCGCACCGGAGGGGTCGCGCGCGTGAGGCCTGCACCGCTCCTGATCCTGCTGCTCGCCGCCTGGGGCCTGGCCGGGCTCGCCGTGCCGTTCCTGGCCTGGCCGCTGTGGCAGTGGCAGTTGGTGGGCGCGGCGATCGCGGCGATGGCCGTCCTGGACGGCGCGGGGTTGCACCGGCGGCCGACGCCCGACGTGGTGCGCGAAGTACCGGACGCCTTGCCGCTGGGGATCGAGCGCGAGGTCGGGCTGCAACTCGAGTCGCGGGTGAAGCAGCGGGTGGAGGTGTTCGACCTGCACCCCGGCGGATGGCCCTCGTCGGGCCTGCCGCGCCGCCTGCACCTGGCAACGCTGTCGGCCACGCGCTTCACTTACCGCTTGCAGCCCATCGCACGCGGCGATGCCACGTTCGAGGGCGTGCACCTGCGGCTGCGTTCGCGGCTGTGGCTGTGGCGGCAGGCGCGCGTGGCCGGCGTGCCACAGCGCGTGCGCGTCTATCCGAATTTCGCCCCGCTGACGCGCTTCGCGCTGTTCAGTGCGGAACAGGCCTCGCGCCTGGTCGGCGCGCACCTGAAGCGGCGCCGCGGCGAAGGCACCGACTTCCACCAGATGCGCGAATATCGCGTCGGCGACAGCCTGCGCCAGATCGACTGGAAGGCGACCGCGCGCTCGCGGAAGCTGATCTCGCGCGAGTACCAGGACGAGAAGAATCAGCAGTTGGTGATGCTGATCGACACCGGGCGCCGGATGATGGCGCGCGAGGACGCGCTCGGCCACTTCGACCACGTGCTCAACGCCTCGCTGGTGGTGTCCTACCTGGCGCTGCGGCAGGGCGACGGCGTCGGCCTGCTGGCTGCCGGCGGCGACCGTCGCTGGGTGGCGCCGCAGCGCGGCATGGGCGCCATCGACACGCTGCTGCGCGCCAGCTACGACCTGCAGCCGCGCGCCGTCGCCACGGATTATCTGGCCGCCGCGACCGAGCTGAGCTTGCGCCAGCGTCGCCGCGCGCTGGTGATGCTGGTGACCAACGTGCGCGACGAAGACATCGAAGACCTGCTGGCGGCCGTGCGATTGCTGCAGCGTCGTCATCTGGTCTGCGTGGCCAGCCTGCGCGAGACCTCGCTGGACGATGCCCTCGGCCACGACGTGCGCGATCTGCAGGGCGCGATCCACGCCGGTGCCGTCGCCCGCTACCTGGAGCAGCGCACGGCGGCGCACGAAGCCCTGCGCAGCCATCGCGTCATGGTGCTGGACGTGACCACCGACGAGCTGCCGGGCGCGCTGGTGGAGCGCTATCTGGCCGTGAAGCGGGACGGCGCGCTGTAGCGCCGCGCATGCGCACGCACGCGACCCTCGCCGTGATGCTGGCGCTGTGCCTGGACGCGTCCGGCGCCCGCGCCGCCGAGGTCGAACGCATCCGCCTGCAGTCGCGCGAGGCGGCGGTGGAGATCACCCCCGCGCTCGGCGGCCGCGTGCTGGCGTTCGGCCGGATCGGCCATACGAACCTCATCAAGATCGGCGAGCCGGTCGCGTCCCAGCCGACCCCGGTCGTGTCGGCGACGGCCGACGACATCGGCTACCTCGGCCACGACGTGTGGCTGGGTCCGCAGGGTGGCTGGTGGTCGGATCAACACGTCAATCCTGCGCGTCGCGACACGAAGGCCGTGTGGCCGCCGGACCCCTACCTGGCGTTCGCGCAGACGCGCGTGGTGGCGAGTACGCCGGACCGGCTGGTGCTGGAAGGCGTGGACAGTCCGGTCACCGGCGTGCGGCTGCTGAAGTCGTTCGCCTTCGATCCTGCGGATCCCGCCACCCTCGAGGTGACCGCGCTGGCCCGCAACATCCGCGAACGCCCGGTCGCGCGCGACCTGTGGTTCAACACGCGCACCTCGGCCGCCACGCGCGTGTACGTGCCGGTCGCCCACGCACGCGATGTGCGCATCGACGGGGTACAAGGCCAGACGCCCGCGTGGCACATCGTGGACGGTGTGTTCGCGTTCCTGCCGGCGGACGGCTCCACGACCCGACGCGGCAAGGCGTTCCTGCAGCCGTCGGCAGGGTGGATGGCCGGCTTCGCGCAGGGCCAGGCGTTCGTGATCCGTTTCGATCACCAGCCGCGCGCGGCGATCCATGCCGACCAGGGCCAGGTGGAGCTCTATCTCGACCACGGCGCCGATGTCGACGCCGGCCTGCTGGAGATGGAGGTGCACGCGCCGTTCCGCACGTTGGCGCCGGGCGAAGCGATGCAGGCACGCGAGCGCTGGACGGTACTGCCTTACGGCGGCGCGGATACCCCACAGGCGCATATGGCCTTCCTCTGCGCGGAGCTGAGGTTGTGCGCCACGTCGGCGACGGACTGACGCGTCAGCGCGGGGTGTCGATGCCCTTGCCGGTCGCGGTCCACCACAGGCCGCCATACAGGTGTTCGAGGTAGAGCGGTTCGTCGTACAGCGCGGGCGTGTGGCCCAGCGCGGTCACGAATACGCGACCGCCGTCGTACGCGTGGTACCACGCCACGGGATGGTGCTCGCCCATGCCGTTCGCGGTCTGGCCCGGCCAGATGCGCGTCGGGTCGTACGTGCGTTCGTCCACGCTGAGCACGGTGCGCAGGCCGCGCGTGACCGGGGCGTTGAACTCGTACCACTCATCCGTCCATACCCAGTTCGCCGGCAGGCCGAACGCCGCGGGAAACGCGGCGTCCTCCACGCGCACCGTGGCCGTCTGCACCATCGGGTGGATGCGGAACGTGCGTCCGATCAGGCGCTCGAACCAGGGCCACTCGCCGGGCGGGTTGAAGATCAGGGCGCGATGCACCGCGACCACGCCGCCGCCCTTGCGCACGTACGCTTCGAAATTCGTGCGCTGCGCGCCTTTCAGTTCGTCGCCCGGTGTATTGAGCAAGACGATCGCGGCATACGGCGACAGGTCGCCATCGAATGGCGTGCTGTTCCAGGACCAGGTCAGATCGAACCCATGCACCTGCGCCATCCGTTCGAACTGCGGCTTGGCGACCACGGCGTAATCATGGTGGTAGCGGTTGGGAATCGCCACCACCAGCACCTTGAACTGGCCCTGCGCGAGGGCGGGCCATCCAGCCAATAAAAGCACTAGCGCAACCACGTATTTCATGTCGCGGATATTAGATCGCTGAAGGCTTTACCGCAGATCTCCGCAATTGCGATTTGCGAAGAAGCTATTCCGTTTTCGGTTAGGAGTTGCGACCCGCTTCGGGAGGGTGAGGTTCAGCCAAAACTACGCTGCGATGCGCATGTTCCCAGCTGTCACGGCACTCCTGCGGGACCGGATTACGCCGCATGCCGACAAAGAACTCCAGATCGTCCCGTTGGGTAGGAATTATCCACTCGCATTCCAGTGACGTCAGCGTCAGCTCGCACAACTTAACCATCAGAAGGGCGAAGGAGTCCGGCGTGAACGACCAGCAATGTACATCGTGATAAGCGCCGTTCTCTTCGGCGTCGCGCGCGATCGCGAATGCGCCTTCGTCGGTGTACGTTCGCTTCAATGAGGCGGTATCAATCCGGCCGCGCCATGCTTCCGCGCAATCTACATCGGCGGCATTGAGGGTGAAGTCGAGAATGCGGGAGGCGCTCGGCGTTCGACGCTTCCTCAGGTACTCGACCAAGGCGTCGGCCAGTGTGGTCGTCGGCCTCAAGTAATCAAAGGTGTAGCGTTTGTCGGGAATGGCAAGACGGACCAAGCCACCAGAGATCAGGGTCGCTTCAACTTCTTGCAGCCACGCGATCAGATCCGGGACATGTTCGATGACATGGGACGCGACCAGATAGTCAGCGCCCGGCCATTCTTCGCCTCGCGCACGCGCGGCGGCGGCGACAGACACTGCGAGCGTCTGGTCTCCCCACACGGCATCCACATGCAGTCGCGCCACGTCGATTCGAGTATCGGCTGACCACCGGCGGCGCAGCTCCTCAGTATCGCAATGGTCGACATACCAGACCGTTCCGATGCTCTTCTCGACCAGGGGCTTGTCCAGTGGTCCCACCTCGATACCCTTCATCGCGCCGAGTTCAATTCCCTGCAGCATTTTTTCACGTCGGTTCATAAAGTCATCCTTGTGGTTTTCGCCGGGCCTTGGGCCAAGTCCGCGTTGATTCTCGCACGCCGCTACACTTAGCTTACCGCGTGTTGCATCGCCTTGCTGGCGCCCCAGGCCAGCATCACCAGGCCGGCGGCGGACACTACGCCGAGCAGCATGCCGACCGCGCCGAACAGCGACATCATCCCGCTGATCGACGCGTAGCCGTCGGCGGCGCTGTTGATCAGCCAGGCCTGCCAGACGCTCATCGCGGCGCGCAGCACCGTGGCGGCCAGCATCAGCCCCGTGCCGGTCAACGCAAGCGAGCGGCCGGGGGCCGCGGGCGCCCACATCGCCAGCATGGCGACGCCGGCCACGCAGGCCAGCAGTTCGGGCAGCTGGTAGCCCAGCATCGTCAGCAGTTGGGTGAGGAAGCCGTCCATGGATCGCTCCGTTCGGTGATGAGGGAAGGGTATCGCGCGCGATGCATGGGTGGCCTCAATCCGCCGTCACCAGCACCTTGTCCTTGTCGCGCAGCGCGGCGTAGACCGCGTCGGTTTCCGGGCGCACGCCGTGCCAGTGTTCGAAGGCTTCGGCGGCCTGCTCGACCAGCATGCCCAGGCCGTCGACCGCGTCGTGGCAGCCGGCGGCGCGCGCCCAGGCGAGGAAGGGGATCGCGGCTTCGCCGTAGTTGAGGTCCACCGCCAGCGTGCGTGGCGTGGCCAGGGTGAAGGGCAGGGTGAACTCGCCCTGGTCCTGGCGGGCGGCGGACGTCGCATTGATGATCAGTGAGAAATCGCCGAGGTTGCGCAGATCGTCCCAGTAGCGCGAGTGCGCGCGGTCCGGTTCGCCGATGCGCTCGGCGAGTGCGTCGGCGCGCTCCGGCGTGCGATTGACGATGATCAGTTCGCTGACGCCGGCATCGAGCAGGGCGGGTGCGACGCCGCGCGCCGCACCGCCCGCGCCGATCATCACCGCGCGCCGCGCGCGCAGGTCCAGGCCGTGGCGGCCGGTGAGGTCGCGCACCAGGCCGGCGCCATCGGTGTTGTCGCCGTGCCACTGGCCGTCGTTGCGGGTGAGCGTGTTGACCGCCCCGGCGCGACGCGCGCGGTCGGTCGCCTGCGCGCAGATCGCGAACGCAGCTTCCTTCAGCGGCAGGGTGACGTTGGCGCCGGCGCCACCCTCGCCGGCGAACCGGTCCAGCGTGGCGACGAAGTCGTGCGGCGCGGTGTCGATCGCCGTGTATTCCAGCGCGATGCCGACCTGCCGCGCGAAGGCCGCATGGATGCGCGGCGATAGCGAATGGGCGACGGGATGGCCGAATACGGCATAGCGATGGCTGGACATGGCGCAGGACCCCGTCGACAGGAAGAAAGGAATGCCGGTTCGTCCCGAGTCTACCGCGCACGGCCGCCGGCTTGACAGGCGGTGCCTCCGACCTTCACTGTGCCGCCGCCGAAAGGGGGCGCCAGGGATCAGGCGACAGGCAGGCCGGACTGGGGAGTCGGGCCGCCATCCATCGAAACCTGCTGCTGCACGGGTGCTCGCCGACCGCGAACCGGTCGGATCGGGCACCGCGCGCGCGTCTCCGTCCGGTTGCTTCCGCACCACACCATCGCCCCGCCGGTACCGCAAGGACGCGGGGACATCACCATCACCGAAAGGGGAAACTCGATGAAACCGTTGTTTCGTTGCCTGCCGTTGGCGCTGGTCGCTTTCGCGCTGCACGCCCAAGCCCAGTCCGTCTCGCCCGCCTACGACGCCTTCCGCAAGAAGGAAACGCCGGCGCCCGCACCCGCCCAGGCGGTGCCATCGCCGACGCAGGCCACGGCCACACCGCCGGCC
>Ga0247823_10002436_pt1 | contig 15344 bp, 16 predicted proteins | sample 13C_PalmiticAcid_2_FD_192426 | JGI IMG/M metagenome (GOLD analysis project Ga0247823, IMG submission 192426) | Soil microbial communities from agricultural site in Penn Yan, New York, United States - 13C_PalmiticAcid_Day30 | ecosystem: Environmental > Terrestrial > Soil > Agricultural land...
AAAACGGCCACCCTTGCGGGTGGCCGTGCTTCGCACAGGCGGAGAGAGGCCCGTCAGAAGTAGGCGCGGATGCCGAAGGCCACGCCGCGGCCCGGCAGCGGCGAGAAATCGCGCAGCAGCGAGGTATGCGGGCGTGCTTCCTGGTCGGTCAGGTTGCTGCCATCCAGGAACACCTCCCAGCTCGTCTCCGGACGATCCCAGCGATAGGCCAGGTGCGCGTCGACCAGGGTGTAGCCCGGGCTGGGCTCCTCGTTCTGGGCCACCTCATCCTGCTTGGCGTAGCGGACGGCGCCGACCGAGGCGCGCCAGCCGCCCAGCGACCAGTCGAGATTCGCGCCGAAACGGGTGGGCGCGATGCGCGGCAGGTTGCCGCCCTGGGCCAGATCGACCGCGTAGTGATGCGAGTGGTCGCCATGCGGAACGTCGAACTGGACGTTGCGCGTGCCGCTGCCATCCAGTTCCGCGCGCACGGTGTCGCCGAACAGCCGCAGGTCCCAGGCGCCGGCGGCATCGGAATCGATCAGCTTGATGCGCGCTTCCGCCTCAGCACCCTTGAACTTCGCGTCCTGCTGCGTCCACAGCCGTACCGGCAGGCCTTCCTCGATGCCGGTGTCGGCGAGATAGATGAAGTCCTTGAAGTTGGTCTGGTAGACGGCCAGCTTGAATTCGACGCGATCGGTATGCGCGTGCAGGCCGATTTCCGCACGGCGGCTGCGCTCCTTGTCGAGATTGGCGTCGCCGATCTCCACCGACTGGGTGGCGACGTGGGTGCCGGCGGCGAACAGTTCCTCGTTGGTCGGCGCGCGTTCGGCGCTGTCCAGGCCGAAACGCAGATCGAACATCGGGCTGATGCGCCAGATCGCCGCGCCGGACAGGCTGGTCACGTTGAAGTCGCGATCCGCATGGCCTGCCGGATCCAGCTTCACCTGATCATGGCGGCCGCCGAGCTCCAGCTTCCAGGGACCGAAGTCCTTTTCCTGCACCACGAACACGCCGAGCGTGTCGGTGACCGTCGCGGGGACGAAAGCTTCCTCGCCGATCGCGCCGAAATCGCTGCGCCCGTACTGCAGGCCAAAGGCGCCGCGCCAGCCGGCGAATTCCTTCTGCACCGCTTCAAGGCGGAGTTCGCGTCCACGGTTGGTGAAGCGGGTGGCCGGCTGGCCGCCTTCCAGTTCGACGTGCTCGTAGTCGTTGTAGGCGCCACGCAGGTTGATCGCCTGCAGGAACGAAAACGGATCGTAGACGCCGGCCTTCAGATCGATGCGGTTCTGCACCATGTCGATGCGGACCGGACCTTCTTCCTCATGCGCTTCCTCTTCCTCGCCTTCGTGCCCATGGCCGTGGCCGTCGTCATGGACGTGCGCACCGGCGGGAATGCCGTAGTTGTTGCGATAGGTGCTGGCGGCCAGGCCGAAGTAGGCCTTCTCGCCGAGCCAGGTGGCGCCGACCGCGCCGGCGCGGGTGCGCACCGAGCTGTTGGGCAGCGTGCCCTTGGGTTGCGCTTCCTCGTGCGCATGATCCTCTTCGCCTTCCTCGTGATGTTCGAGGATGGCGTAGCCGGGGATGTCGTAGTCGTCGGTATTGCGGACCAGGCCATCCACATGCAGCACCCAGTCGCCATTCACCCCGTCCAGCCGGAACATGCCGCTGCGTTCGTCGTTGACGGTGTTGCCGCGCACTTCCACCCGGCCGCTGAAGGGATCCTCGGGCAGGGTGTCGGGCAGCCGGCCATCGACCACGTTGACCGCGCCGCCGATCGCGCCGCTGCCGAACAGCAGGGTGGCGGGTCCCTTCAGCACTTCAATCTGATCGGCCAGGAACGGCTCGATGGTGACCGCGTGGTCGGCGCTGACGGTGGAGGCGTCCATCGAACCGATGCCGCCGGACAGCACCTGCACGCGCGGGCCTTCCTGGCCGCGGATGATCGGGCGGCCGACGCCGGTGCCGAAGAAGGTGGTCTGCACGCCCGGCAGCTTGGCGACGGTGTCACCGAGGGTGGCCGCCTTGCTGCGATCCAGTTCCTCGCCGACCAGGACCTCCACCGGTTTGGCCAGTGATTCCGTGCTGCCCTTCAGTGGCGAGGCGGTCACCACGACGGCATCCAGATCGCGGGTATTCCGCTGCGGCGTGTCGGAATCGGCATCGGCGGCCATGACCCCGCCAGCGGGGGCGAGGACGGCGAGCGCCAGGGCGCTGGCCAGCAGGTGGCGACGGGGCAGGGGGGATGGCTTCATGGAGGAGGCGGTCCGGTAGGGATGGAAAGGGCTTGATGAATGTTATAATATACCAATATCGCGAAGTCACCCCTCCCGGAAGTCATACTTGCCGCCATGAACGAACGTTTCCGCCGCCTGCTGGATCGCTTCGGCGCCACCGGTTCGATGATCTGCGCCATCCATTGCGCGCTCACCCCCTTCCTGCTGGCGGCGATTCCGTCGCTGGGCCTGTCGGCGTGGCTGGGCGACGGGTTCGAGCGGGCATTCGTGGTGTTCGTGACCGTGCTGGGCTTGTTCAGCCTGCTCTGGGGCTATCGCCGACATCGCGCGTTCCGGGCGCTGGGCCTGCTGGTCGTCGGACTGGTCACGCTCTGGTCGGGTGTGCTGTACCCGCCGCTGCACGAGCCGGTGCTCATCCACGCCGTCGTCATGACCCTGGGCGGCACCCTGGTCGGGCTGGCCCATCTGGTGAACCTGCGGCTGAACCACTGGCATATCCACGACGCCAGCTGCGCGCACTGAGACAGGCGGGTCAAGGCTTTGAGGCGCCGCTGTGATAGGCTTTGCGGCCTCGCGCACGGCCCCGCCCGGGCTGTACCGCCAGCGCGGCAATTCAATGAATCAGGAGAACGACGATGGGCAAGGGTGACCGCAAGACCGCCAAGGGCAAGCGCTACGTGTCCAGCTATGGCAACGCGCGCAAGAGCGCCGTGGCCAAGGCCGGTGTCGCCGCGACGGCGACCACCAGGAAGACCGTGGTGAAGGCGCCGGCCAAGAAGGCCGTGGCCAAGAAGGCCGTCGCCAAGGCGTAAGCCTTCCGCACCGGATCCACGGATCCGGCCGCAGGAAAAGAAAACCCCGGTTCGCCCGGGGTTTTTCTTTGCGCCTCATTGCGGTGCGAGCCGGCCTCGGGAGGCCGATCAACGCCGGCCCTCAACCAGCATGCGCGCGGCCAGGCCCGCCAGCACGGTGCCCATCAGCCAACGCTGCACGGTCTGCCACAACGGACGCTGGCCGATGAGCATGGCGATCGAGCCGGCCATGGCGACAATCAGGGCATTGATGCTGACACTCACCGAGATCTGGGTGAATCCGAGCAGCAGCGATTGGGACAGCACGCTGCCATGCGCCGGATCGATGAACTGCGGCAGCAGTGACAGGTACATCACCGCAACCTTGGGATTGAGCAGGGTGGTGGCGAAACCCATCGCGAACAGTTTGCGGGGACCGTCCCGGGGCAGATCGCGTACCTGGAACGGTGAACGCCCACCCGGTCGGATGGCCTGCCACGCGAGGTAGAGCAGGTACAGCGCGCCACCGAGGCGCAAGGCGTCGTAGGCGTAGGGAACCGCCATCATCAACGCGGTGATGCCGAAGGCCGCGCACAGCACGTAGAACACGAAGCCCAGGGCGACGCCGGCCAGCGAAACAAGGCCGGCCATCCGCCCCTGCGAGATCGACCGGGACACGAGGTAGATCATGTTCGGGCCCGGCGTCAGCACCATGCCCAGACAGATGAGGGCGAAAGTGGCCAGGGTGGAGGGTTCCGGCATGGTGGTGTTCTCGGAGAAAAGACGTGTGGGACCCGCATCGCGGGCGATGTTTCTTCGTTCGCGCAGGTGAAGGGCGGAAGCGGATCCTCAGCGCACGCGCCGGCCGCCTGCATAGACGCCTGCCGTCAGTTCGCCGCCCAGCCAGTAGCTCAACTGCGCGGGCTGGGCGATGTTCCAGATCACGAAGTCGGCGCGCCGGCCCACCGCCAGGACACCACGATCCGCCAGCCCCAGTGCGCGTGCGCCCTGCGTGGTGGCGCCGCGCAGGGCTTCTTCCGGGGTGAGCCGGAAATGCGTGCACGCCAGCGACATCGCCAGCCGCAGCGACTGCAATGGCGCGGTGCCGGGATTGCAATCGGTCGCCACGGCCATCGGCACGCCATGGGTGCGGAATGCTTCCAGGGGAGGCGATTTCGTTTCGCGCAGTACGTGGAAGGCGCCCGGCAGCAGCACCGCGACCGTGCCGTGCCGCGCCATCGCGCGCACGCTCTCCTCGGAGGTGTATTCGACGTGATCCGCCGACAGGCCATCGAACTCCGCGACCAGCGCGGCGCCGTGGCCATCGCTCAACTGATCCGCATGCAGTTTCACCGGCAGGCCGAGCGCGCGCGCGGCCTCGAACACCCGGCGGGTCTGCGCGGTGTCGAAGGCGATGCGTTCGCAGAACGCGTCCACCGCGTCGACCAGGCCCTCGGCGTGCAATTGCGGCAACCATTCGCAGACCGCGTCGATGTAGGCATCCGCGCGTCCGCTGTATTCCGGCGGCAGCGCGTGCGCACCGAGAAAGGTGGTGCGCACGGTGATGCCGAGCTGCTCGCCGATCCGGCGCGCGACCCGCAGCATCTTGCGCTCGTTGATCAGATCCAGCCCGTAGCCGGACTTGATTTCGAGCGTGGTCACGCCATCGGCGAGCAACGCGCGCGCGCGGGGCAGCGACTGTGCCAACAGTTCGTCCTCGCTGGCGGCGCGGGTGGCGCGCACGGTGGAGACGATACCGCCGCCTGCGCGCGCGATGTCCTCGTAACTCACGCCTTGCAGGCGCTGTTCGAATTCACCGGCGCGATCCCCGGCGAACACGGTATGGGTGTGACTGTCGACCAGGCCGGGCGTCACCCACTGGCCATCCGCCTGGACCCGCGTTGCGCGTTCATCGTGCGCGCCCACGCGATCCCATTCCGCACGGCTGCCGACGAAATCCAGCAGGCCATCGCGCCAGGCCAGTACGCCGCGCTCGATGACGCCGTAACCGGCGTCGCCGTTCAGTGTGATCAGATTCGCGTCCAGCAGGACGCCGTCGGAAGCATGCGGGGAAGAGGCGCTCATGCGGCCATTCTAGAACGCCGCGCCGTTCATCCGAACAGATCACCGGCCGGCAATGCGCCTTCCAGCGTCAGCAGGTACTGCTTGGTCGGCAGGCCGCCACCGAATCCGGTCAGACTGCCATCCGCGCCGATCACGCGGTGGCAGGGCAGCACGATGGGGAGCGGGTTGCGCCCGTTCGCCGCGCCGACCGCGCGGGTGGCGGTCGGTTTGTCCACGCGCCGCGCCAGTTCCGCGTAGCTGATGGTCTGTCCGTAGGGAATGTCGGCGAGGGTGTGCCAGACGATGCGCTGGAAATCGGTCCCCTGCGGCGCGAGCGGCAGATCGAACTGCCGACGCTCACCGCGGAAGTACTCGCCCAGCTGGCGCGCCGTTTCGCGCATCACCGGGGTGTCGCCCGGCTGCCAGTCCGGCGATCGCTTGTACGGATGGCGCGGATTGTCGAACTCGATCACGCGCAGGGCGGCATCATCGGCGACCAGCAGCAGCGGACCGACCGGGCTGTCGATATGGCGGTAGTGCAGGGGAGTGTTCATGGCGTGGACGCGGGCAAGGGTCTGGGAGCGGGCATGCTGTCGCGCCACAGGTGGATCACCGCGTAGGCGCGCCAGGGGCGCCAGGCTTCGGCGCGGGCGGTGAGCGCCTTGGCGGTCATCCGGCTGCCGTCGGTGGGCACGGCTTTCTGCAATACGAGATCGTCGGCGGGGAACGCGTCGGGATGGCCAAGCGCGCGCATGGCCATGTAGTTGGCCGTCCACGGGCCGATGCCGGGCAGGGCTACCCAGCGCGCGGTGAAATCCTCCAGCGTGCGTTCGCCACGGAAATCCACACGACCGTCCAGCAATGCGCGCGCCATGGCATTGATGGTGGCGGCACGCGCGCGGGTCAGGCCGATCGCGGTGAGATCGGCATCCACCAGCGCCTCGGCGGACGGGAACAGGTGCGCGAGGCCGGGGCCGAACGGGATCGGCAAGGGTGTGCCGTGCCGCTGGGCCAGGCGCGCGGTCAGGGTGCGCGCGGCGGCCACGCTGACCTGCTGGCCGATGATGGCGCGCACCGCGATCTCGAAGCCGTCCCAGCCGCTGGGCAGACGCAGGCCGGGTCGCTTGCGCAGCAGCGGACGCAGGCGCGGATCCGATCCCAGCGCCCGCGCGATCGTCTGCGGATCCGCATCCAGATCGAACATGCGGCGGATCCGGCCGACGATGGCCAGCAGTTGCGCGGGAGCCGCGCCGTGAAGCTCCAGCCGGAGGGCGTGATCGTCGGGCTTCGCGCTCCAGCGGCTGACCCGCAGCCAGCCCGGCGCGTCGGCGCCGCCGATGACCCGCGCGTAGCCCTCCGCGTCCACGTGTTCCACGCCGGGCAGGGCGCGGCCGCGCAGGAAGTCCAGCATCGCCTCGAAATCGTAGGGCGGGCGATAGCCGAGCCGCAGGACCACGCCTTCGTCATCCACTCCCGATTCGCGCTTGCGCAGATCGCGCGGCGCCATCCGGTAGGCTTCGCGGAACGTGGTGTTGAAACGGGTCAGGCTGCCGAATCCGGCGGCCAGCGCGACCTGGGTGATCGGCAGGCGCGTCTCGGTGAGCAGTTGCTTGGCGAACAGCAGTCGACGGGTGCCATGCACGCCGATCGGGCTGGCCCCCAGCCGGTCGTTGAACAGGCGCCGCAACTGGCGTTCGCCCAGGCCGAGCGAACCGGCCAGATCCGCCAGCGGGCGATCGGCCAGCGCGCCCTGGTCGATCAGCTTCAGCGCGCGCGCCACGGTTTCGTCGCCGCGCCGCCATGCCCCGTCGCCGGGCGAGAGCTCGGGCCGGCAGCGCAGGCAGGGACGGAAGCCATCGGCTTCCGCCGCCGCGGCGTTCGGGTAATAGGTGACGTTGACCGGCTTGGGCGCCGGCGCCGGACAGACCGGCCGGCAATAGATGCGGGTGCTGGTGACGGCGGTGAAGAACAGGCCGTCGAAGCGCGGGTCCCGGCTCAGCCGCGCCTGTTCGCAGACGCGGTGATCGGGCAGGCCGGCATGGGCGTGGGCGGTGGACATGGGTGCAGGCTAGCACCGCCCCCGGGCACCGACTCACCGTTTTCGGACATCAATGGGAATGCGGCGAAGCGGCCCCGGCGGCATTCAGGACCGGCAGCAGGGTCCGGGCATCGCCGTCGTTCGGCGCCGGCGTGATGCCCAGCAGTCGTGTCAGCAATGGATAGACGTCGACGTTGTCGAAACCGGGCACGGTGACGCCCTGGCGGAATGCCGGTCCGCGTGCCACGAAGATCGCCCGCATCGACGGCCGCGCCGGGTCGTAGCCGTGCGAACCGCCGCCCTTCCAGCCATTGCGGCGCCACCGCTCGATCGCCTCGCGCTTGACCAGCAGCCAGCCTTCGTCGGCCTGGCAGACGATCGCCGGCACGCGCGGATGCGTGCCGTAGTGCCAGCGCGCGGGCATGTCCTGCTTGCGCCAGCACTCGGCGTGATCGCGTCGGCCGAGCAGTTGCCGCGCGGCGGCGTCCTCATGACCGGGGCGGGGATTGAAGCCGACCACCTGGCCGACGGTGACGGGCTCGGCGTCATCCGGGGATATCCGATCCTCGATGGCCATGACGCGCTCGGGCGAGGTCGCGGCCATGCCGTGATCGGAGACCACGATGATGTTCACCCGATCACGCTCGCCACGCGCGTCGATGTCATCGACCAACCGGCCGACGGCCGCATCGACCGCTTTCAGGGTGTCCTCGACATTGCGCGAATCCGGGCCGTTGTCATGCCCGGCCGTGTCGACGTGTTCGAAATACAGGGTGATCAGGCGCGGGCGTTCGGTGGCGGGAAGATCCAGCCACGCCTGCACCTGGCGCACGCGATCATCGATGGCGAAAGCCTTGTCGAACGGGAACCAGTGGGTGGGGCGGACGCTCTGCACGGCGGCTTCCGAGCCCGGCCAGAACATGGTCGCGGTACGCAGCCCGGCTTTCTCCGCGCCCACCCAGATCGGTTCGCCGCTCCACCAGCGCGCGTCGCCGACCGCGTCGCGGTCGCTCAGCGAAAAGTTTCCCAGATGCTCGTCGAACATCGTGTTGCTGATGATGCCGTGATGATCCGGACGCAGGCCGGTGACCAGGGTGTAGTGGTTGGGGAAGGTCAGCGAGGGATAGGACGGATTCATCCATTCGGCGCGCACGCCTTCCCGGGCCAGGCGCGCGAGGTGCGGGGTGATGCCGCGCTGCAGGTACTCGGCGCGGACGCCGTCGAGCGAGATCAGCAGCAGGGTGGCCGGTTCGTGGGGAGGGGCGGAGACGGAATGTTGCGGAGCGCGGGTCGCGCAGCCGGCCGACAGCAGCAGTGCGGCGGCCAGCCACGCGGCCCTGACGAATGGCAGGCGCATGGAAGGACGGAAAGGGAATGGAATGCCGCGAAGCTTGGCAGGTTTCGGAGAACTTCGCATGACAATCGGTCTACGACTTTCGTGCCTGTGCCTGCTCGCCGCGCTGTCGGCGGGCGCCCGTGCGGCCGAGGAATCCGCCGCGGCGGGCGACGCGCGATGCGCGGTCTGGGCCCGGGAACTGGGTTTCGCCGACGCCCTGGCCCGGCACGACGCCAGCGCCTTCGCCGGCTTCCTGCATGCGGATGCGGTGTTCGGCGTCGGCCACGAGCCGACCCGTGGCCGCGAGGCGATCCTGGCCGACTGGATGCCGCTGATCGAAGGCAAGGCGCTGGAACTGCGCTGGTATCCGGAGCGGGTTTCGGTGGGAGGCGATGGTCGCACCGCCTATTCCAGCGGGCCCGCGCTCTACCGGAACCCGAAGGATGGCAGTCATCGGCTGGGCCGATTCGGGTCGGTCTGGCAGCGGGACGCCGACGGCCAATGGCGGGTGATCTTCGACGACGGCATCCGCCCGACACCCATTGACGAGGCCGGGGTCAAGGCATTCGAAATGGGACGCCGGGACGCCTGCCCGGCGACCTGATGCAGTCATCGACGGCTTGGCGACGACGCGATGACACCCGACGATCGGGGAGCGTTCGCCAGGGTGCGGTCGGGATGTCCGTCATGGAGGCGTTCGTTGCAGACGCAACGATGCTGCACCGCGGTTTTGCCGGAGCAGGGGGATCACCTAGGCTGGGGCCAGGCGTTTCTCCCGCACCGGACGCGTGTTTCTTCCACGAGGTCATCCATGCGCCATCGGCTGTTCCCGGCGAGGTGTTTCCTGGTCGGGTGTTTCCTGTCATTGCCCGCCCTGTCCGCATTCTCCGCGCAACCGCAACCGCAATCCGGCGCAGATGCGCCGCCCGTCTGGTCGATCGAACAGCCAAGGGAGAACCGCTACCTCTCCGCGCATGGCCTGCGCGCATTCGCGGGCGGCTACTCGGAAGACGGGCTGGAGATCTGGACGTTTCCGTTGCAGCTTGTCTCCGACTACCGGCTCGCCTTCGTGGTCGATGGACGGACGCAAGAGGGCCTGGCGCATCTGACATCGGCGGACGTGGATCCGCTGGGCGTGACCCGCCACTACGCCGGTCCGGGATTCACGGTGCGCGAGCGCATCGAAACGCGCGGCCGACAACCCGGCGTGATCGTCCGCTATCGGGTGGAAGGAAAGCCGATCGATCTGCGCGTGCGTTTTCGTCCTTCGCTCAACCTGATGTGGCCGGCCGCGGTGGGCGGGCAGGAACTGTCCTGGGACACGCAGGCGAAGGGCTTCCTGATCAGCGAACCCCGCAAGCGGTTCCGCGCGCTGGTGTCCTCGCCGCAGGCGGCCGCGCATTCCGAACCGAACAATGATCGGCGTGGCAGCGAATTCGGTCTGCCGCTGTTCCTGCAACTGGTGCCGCAGGCCTGCGGGGCGCAACGCTGCGCCGAACTGGTGTTCGCGGGCCAGAGCGAGCAGGACGAGGAGGTGCACGCCACCGTGGCCGCGTTGCGGCAGGCGACGAACGCGGATGACGCCGCGCGTTTCCAGCCCGCCGGGCAACTGCGCATCACCACGCCGGACGCCGATGCCAACCGCGCGCTGCAATGGGCGCAGATCGCGCTGGAACAGGCCTGGACCTGCAACGCGCGGCTGGGATGCGGGCTGGTGGCCGGCTACGGGCCCTCGCATGGCGCGCGAAGGCCGCAATATGCGTGGTATTTCGCCGGTGACGGCCTGGTCGGTACGCGCGCGCTGATTCACGAAGGACGTTTCGAGCGCGCCGCGGAGGAACTCGCCTTCATCCTGCGCTACCAGCATCCGGACAACGGGATGATCTGGCACGAGATGTCGCAGAGCGCCGGCTTCCTCGATTGGGCCGGCGACTATCCGTACATGTACGTGCACGTCGACATCGCCTTCGATTTCATCGCCGTGCTGGCCGAATACCTGCGGGCCAGCGGCGACGAGACATTCGTGCGCCGGCATTGGCCCGCCATCCACAAGGCGTATCGCTATTGCGTGTCGACGCTGGATCCCGGCGACGGCCTGCCGCGCGTGCCGGCCGACAAGATGAGTGCGAACGAGCAGGATCGCCTGACCGACGAACTGACCCTGTCGGCGGCCTGGGTCGAAGCGGCCTCGGCGATGGCGCGGCTGGCGGAAACGCAGGGGGACGCGGCGCTGGCGCGCGATGCGGCCGACGCGGCCGGACGCGCGCGTGAAAGCCTGCGCGCGCGTTATCGCGACGAAGCCGGGAAACGCTGGATCAGTGGCTTCACCCATGCCGGCAAGGCCGGGGAAAGCACCTCGCCGGCGGATCTGGCGGCCATCCGTTCCGGAGCGGCGACCGACGCGGAAGCCGAGGTCACGCTGCGTCAACTCTCCGGGCCCGCCTACGTCACCGCATGGGGACTGCGCAGCCGCCCGGACACGGCCGCCGACTACGATCCGGAAGCCTATTCGCGGGGCAGCGTATGGGGACTGGGCACCGCGATGGCGGCGGAAACCCTGTGGCGGGCGGGTCGCGCGGAACAGGCCGCGGCCCTGTGGCGCAGCCTGGTGTCCTGGGCGGGCACGGACTCACCCGGCCACATGCACGAAGTCATGCGCGGTGATCGGCCGGAACCGCAGCGCGAATCCGTGCCCGAACAGACCTGGTCCTCGGCGGCGTTCCTGTCCGCGGCCATCCACGGCATGCTCGGGCTGGATGTGGAGGCGCGGGCGAAGCGGCTGCGGTTCGCACCGCAACCGCCGGCCGGCTGGGATCACCTGAGGGTGGAGAACATCCGGGTGGGCGATGGCCGCGTCGACCTGCGCTGGCGCAACCTCGCGAATCGCGCCGAACTGGAGATCGAAAACCGCGGATCGCCGTTTGTCCTGATCTGGACGCAAGCACGGGGCGAGAGCGCTCCCGTCGTGATCGAGCGGCGCATAGCGGCGGGACGCACCCGCCTGGACGTGCCCTGAGCGGGCACGCCGATGGAAGCGCCGGCCGGTTGTCGCCGGGGGCCTCGGGTGCGGGAGCGGCGGAGCAAGCGCCGCTCCACGTTTCTCTGGAAGGAGCGGCCTACTTTTTCAGATCCACCACGGGCGCGAAGCCGCCGAAGATCATCCGCTTGCCGTCGAAGGGCATGGGATTGGCGGCATCCATGCGCGGATCCTCCATCATCTTCTTCATGCCGATGTCGCGCGTCGCCTTGTCCGGCCACTCGATCCAGGAGAACACCACGGTCTCCTCGTCGGTGGCTTTCACCGCGCGGCGGAAATCGGTGACCTGGCCATCGGGTACGTCGTCGCCCCAGCATTCGACGACACGGATGGCGCCGAGCTCCATGAAAATCGGATCGAACTCGCTGGCGTGGGCAATGAACTTCTCCTTGTTGGCGTTGGGCACGGCGATGAGGAAACCGTCGATGTAGGACATGGTGGAGCTCCTGTGGTCGGAATGGATTGAAAGGTCCGGAACACCGGCCTTCCCCTGATTGACGAACGGGGGGCACGGAAATCGACACGGGCCGAAGCCCTGTTCAGGCAGACCCCTCCGGCCGGCCGGCGCGGGTTCCGGCAAGCGGCCGCCGCTGCCGCCGAAGCCGGTGTCGCCCTCGACGGGTACGGAGGTCCAGCGCGACATCGTCGGTTTCCGTGCGGCTAACATGGCGAAGTCGGCGTTGCGTCAGCGTGTATCGCCGCGAACCCACAACCGCATGACGATGAACGCCGAAATATCCGAAGCACGCGTCCACGACGCCCTCGACAATCCGTTCTGGTCCTCGCTGCAGAGCCTGCATGGCGACATCGCGCTGCGGGCGGGCGGCGTGAGCCGCTATCCGGCGGCGTATGCGCCCTTCCTGGGCGTGGCTTCCGCGCACGACGACGTGGCCGCCGGACTGGACGCGCTGGTCGCGCCCGGCGAGTCGGTCTACCTGATCGGCGTCGCGCCGGAACCGCCCGCGGGGTGGCGGCTGGAAGCATTCCGCCCGTTGGCGCAGATGACCCGTACGGCGCCGCTCCCCGTGGCCGATGGTCCGGAGATCCTGCCGCTGGGCGAAGCGCACCGCGCCGACGTACTGGCGTTGACCGCGCTGGTGTATCCGCATTATTTCCGCGAACGCACGATGGACATGGGCCGTTACTTCGGCATCTACCAGGAAGGTCGCCTGGCCGCGATGATCGGCGAGCGTCTGGGCACCGGCGAATGCCGCGAGATGAGCGCCATCTGCACCCACCCGGATTTCAACGGGCGCGGCCATGCCGGTCGGCTCACCGCCATGCTCACCAACGACACGCTGGCGCGTGGCGCGTTGCCGTTCCTGCATGTGAGCCATGAGAATCCGCGTGCGCTGCACTTGTATGAGCGACTGGGATTCCGGCACCGGCGCGACATCGGGTTCTGGTCGCTGCGCAGGGTCTGACGCGCACCCTTGACCCCACCCATTGAAAACCCCTCCGGCATCCCAACTCCATGGATTCGTCGTTTCCTCCGGCAGGCGGGGTGTCCATGCAACTGCTCTACCAGACCCATTCACCCTTCGCGCGCAAGGCGCTCGTGTTCGCCCACGAGGCCGGCGTGGCGGAGCGGCTGGAGGTGATCCACCACGAGACCAGCCCGGTGCTGCGCAACGAGCATGTGTTCCGGCAGAACCCGCTCGGCAAGGTGCCGGTGCTGCTGCGGCCCGAACAGCCGGCGATTTTCGATTCGGACGTCATCTGCGCCTATCTGGACACGTTGCATGACGGCCCGCGCCTGATCCCGGCCGACGGCGAAGCCCGCTGGCAGGCGCTCAAAGTGCAGGCGGTGGCGCAGGGCCTGTGCGAGGCCGGCATCGCGGTGCGCTGGGAGACGGTGCGCCGTCCCGAGCCGCTGCGGTATCCGCCGCTGCGCGATGGCTACATCGACAAGCTGACCGCCAGCTACGACTGGCTGGAGCGGGAACTGGACGTCGACGCGCCGTTGCACGTGGGCCACATCGCGGTCGCCACCGCGCTGGACTGGCTGGCGTTCCGCGAGCTGCCGCCGTTCCGGCCGGGGCGTCCGCGCCTGGCCGCCTGGTTCGACGCCTTCGTCCAGAGGCCGTCGATGCGGGCCACGCCGCTGTCCGGCGACACCCACGACGCCTGAGCCGGGCGCTGTCATGTTCCTGTCACCTCATCGCAGCAGGATCTTCACGAAACCGTAAAGCGCGCCCATGCCGGACGCGCCGGGCATGGGCGGACGCATGAAGATCAAGGCATGGGTGTTGGCGGGACTGGCGATGGCGTGGATGCCGGCGGCGTTCGCGCAACAGGCGCCGCAGACCCCGCACGTCAACATCGAGCAGCGGCTCACCCCCGAACAGATGCGCGCCACCGGCCTGGACCAGCTCACGCCGGCGCAACTGGAACTGCTCAACCGGCTGCTGGGCGAACAGGTCGAGGCCCGCGCGCAGGAGCGCGCCGAGGTCATCGCCCGCAGCCAGCCCCCGGCGCGTCCACGCGACGAGGGCTCCCTCATCGGCCTGAATGACGAGCCCATCCACGCGCGCCTGAAAGGCACGGTGGCGGGTTGGGAGCCGGGCACCGTGTTCGAACTGGACAATGGCCAGCAGTGGAAGGTGCTGAAGGGCAAGATGAAGCTGTCGCGGCCTCTGGAATCGCCCGAAATCGTGGTGGTGCCGGGCGTGGCCGGACGCTGGTTCCTGCAGGTCGAGGAGGACACGCCGAAGGCGCGTGTCTATCGCATCGACTGAACCCGCGCGTCGCGGGCATTGACGCGCCGCCGACATCCATGCGCGGACGATGGCTCCCGGGCAACCGCCGGAGTCCGCGCATGATCGAAGGCATCCCCGCGCCGCCGCACGTGGCGGCATTCCGCTTCAGTGGCCAACTCAGCGGCGACGACTACGACCGCTGCATCGCCGAGATCGAAGCGCGGCTGCACGAGTACCGGCGCATCGGTCTCTTCACCGATCTCGCCGGCATGACCGGCCTCAGCGCCGAGGCGATGGCCAAGGACCTGCGCTACGCGGTGCAGAAGCTGGGCGAGTATTCGCGCTTCGCGCGCGCGGCCGTGGTGACCGACAAGCAATGGCTGGGCCGGATCTCCGAGTTCGCGGGCCACCTGCTGCCGGCCACGGAAGTGCGCGCCTTCGAACCGGCGGAGGCCGATCAGGCGCTGGCGTGGGCGGCGGAAGTCACGCCCGAAAGCAACGACCCGGCCTGAGCGGACGCCGCCGCGCTCATCCGAGCAGGGCGCCCAGGCTGGCGCTCACGGCGGCGCCGAGCAGCAGGAAACCCAGCATCGCGAGCCAATGCAGCGAGCGGGTGTAGAAGGTTTTCATCGAATCTCCCTGCGCCGGACCCGGTGGATCTGTCCCGGCCTTTCCATGGCCCCTGTACGCGCACCAACGCCGCGCGGGAGCGGCGCCGGCCAAGCGCGGCGAGGATGGCCGACCAGTGGCATGATGGGCCGATGCAAGGCGTGCCGGAACAATTCGAATCCACCCGCGACACGGCGCAGTTCCGGCATCCGCCGCATCGGCCGGGCGTGGAGCTGTATCGCGCGCATATCGTCCGGCACGCGTTCGATCCGCATACCCACGAGGCGTTCGGGTTGGGCGCCATCGAATCCGGGGCGGAGCGCTTCCGCTATGCCGGCGCGGACCATCTGGCGTCGGCCGGCTCGCTGGTGCTGATGAACCCCGAGGCGCTGCACACCGGACGCGCGGAAACCGAGGACGGCTGGCGCTATCGGATGATCTATCTGGATCGCGCGGCGCTGGAGGAAGCGACCGGCGAAACCGGCTGGTGGTTCGCCGACGCCGTGCGCCAGGATGCCGCCCGCGCCGCGCGGGTCACCGTCCTGCTGGACGCG
>Ga0247823_10002437_pt1 | contig 15344 bp, 17 predicted proteins | sample 13C_PalmiticAcid_2_FD_192426 | JGI IMG/M metagenome (GOLD analysis project Ga0247823, IMG submission 192426) | Soil microbial communities from agricultural site in Penn Yan, New York, United States - 13C_PalmiticAcid_Day30 | ecosystem: Environmental > Terrestrial > Soil > Agricultural land...
GGTTCAGCGCGGGCGGCCTGCTGTCCTTCGTGATCGCCGTCGGCGGCAACTGGGCGGAACTGCGCACCACCACCGCGCTCACCGCGGGCAGGCACCACATCGCCGCGACCTACGACGGGTCCATCATGCGGATCTACGTCGACGGCGTCTCAGTGGCCTCCCGCGCGCAAACCGGAGCGCTGACCCCGTCGACCGGGGTCGACGTGCTTGTCGGCAACTGCCCTCGGGACATGACCCGTCAGTTCCTCGGCACCATCGACAATGCCCGCGTCTACACCCGCGCACTGACCTCGACCGAGGTGAGCGCACTACGCTCGGCGCCCGACCCGTTCGCCACCGCCGACCCGGCCCTGGCCGTGTGGTGCCCAGCGGTTCGAGGTCCCTTCACCCCGACCGCGAACCGCGGCGTGCCCGCAGGCGACGGGTCGGTGTTCAACGGAACCGAGGGCGGCGCGTTCGGCGGCGTGATCATCACCGACCTGTTCGGCTACGCCCCCGACGGCAAGAACGTGGGCCTCACGGACGCGGGGGTGTCCCGCGGGATCACCGGCACTCTGTCGGGGATCACCTTCAACGGGGTCAAACACACGATCACCAGCGGCACGAGCGGTCTCACGATCAACTGACCGATCGCGCTGCTTCGATATCGAGGATGGTCCGGGCGGCGGCCCGCCCGGACCGACTCACCGGCCGACGCGATGTCGAGGTGATTCAGCCGCGGCGGGTCTCGGCGGTTACCCACGCCAAGTACTCCGGGCTGCCGTGTCACTGGAATCGCCAGCACCTCGGGCACGTCGTAGCTGTGGTTCGTCTTGATCCACTCGGTCAACTCGGCCACGCGGTCACCGGTCGTCTTGATCCAGAGCTGCCATTCCTGGTCGTTCTGGATCTCGCCGTCCCAGCGGTACCCGCTGCGGATCGGCCCCACGATCTGCACACGCGGCCAGCCGGGCGCCTACGATGCCTTTCGCCAGCGCACCGGCCGCGGCCTCGCTGTCGGTGGTGGTTAGCACGACCTGGTGCTCCGCCTGGTCTTGGTGCGCCACGTCGGCTCCCATTCGTCCCAGCTAATTGGGCACGAGGGCGAGCAAGTGCGTCCTGACCTCATCCAGGTGATCGAATGCCGCCGCGGCCCCCGCCTGCCGCAGTTCGTCCCGACTCGCTTTGCCGGTGGACACGCCGACCACGGCCACGCCGGCCTCCCGCCCCGCCCGGACATCGTTGACGGTGTCGCCGACGAGGACGGTCCTGTCGTTAGAGAACCGCGCGCCGGCTCGTTCCCGGGCTCGTCGCTGAGCGATGTGGACGAGTTCGGCCCGGTCGCGCCCATCTTCGCCGTACGCGCCAGCTTCTAGATCGACGAACTGGTGGAGGTTGAAGGCCTCCAGCTTGACCCGCGCGACGTCCCGCAGGTTCCCGGTCAAGACGCTCTGGTAGATCGCGGACAGACCGGCGAGCAGCGCGAGAGTGTCCTGCGCGCCCGGCAGTGCACGTCCTGTGGCAGCCAGCTCGTGCCGGTGTTCGTCGTATGCGCGAACCAGCTCGGCCGTGACGTTCATGATCGCGGCCTCGGTCGGCTCGATGCCGTTCAGCCGAAGAGACTCCGCGATGATGCCGGGCGTTTACCGGCTTCCGCTCGGCGACCTGATCGCCCTGGTCCCGCTTCCGACGCGCGTTCGTGAATCATCGCATCGGACGTGCGACCAATCGCACGTCCGTCCCGGACCGCGCCACGTCGACCAGCTCTAGACGCAGGATGTCGGCAATCGTGCGGACGCCGGCGTCTTCGAGGCCGCCTTTTCCCGAGCCGAGCAATGCGGGTGCCACGTAGTTCACCACACGATCCACCAGCCTTTGGGCAATGAAGCTACCCGCGAGGGTGGGGCCACCTTCGAGAAAAATGGCGCGTACGTTGCGTTCGAGTAGGCCACGCAGCACCTCGGGTAGGTCGAGTCCCTTATCCGCGCGCTTGACCCGCACGACGTCGACCACACCCTCAAGGTGCGAAGCGTCAGCATCCTCGGCCACAACAATGAGCGTGGGCGCCGCGTCGTTGCAGACCTTGGCATCAGCGGGCGTCTTGGCGTTGCTGTCGATGACCACACGAAGCGGCTGCTTCTCGGGGTTCTCGACGATGGCCAGGTCAAGGCGCGGATCATCATTGCCGCGCACCGCCAGGTTCGGATTGTCGGCTTGCTGCGTTCCTGAGCCGACCACCGTGGCGTGGCAGCCCGCCCGCAGCAGATGCACTTCGGCTCGACTATCGGCGCTGGTGATCCACTGGCTGGTGCCGTCCTCGGCCGCAATCCGGCCATCGAGCGTGGCCGCGAACTTGTAGACGACGAACGGGCGCCCATACTTGGTGATGACGTCGTCCCACTCGTTCCGCCCCACGAGGTCGTCAACGCTCAGCACGATCGCTCGCTTCCTATGGTTGTGACCGCTTCGATGAAGTCTCGAACACCGCTATGCGCCTGCCAGGGTTCCATGATCGACACGCTCGTCGCCAGCTCACGCCGTGTCCGTTCCGACTGCGTGCTCCGAGCGATCGCCACCGCCTCTGTGCCACTGGCCACGGCTGCGTCGAGCTGACCGGCTCTGACCGCGACCACCGTCCGACGAGCGAGGTGCAGCCCCCGCTCGCAGCGACCGGGTGCGACGCGGCCGACGACTTGACCTGGTACACCTCACCGGGGGACTACAAGTTCGAGGCGTCCCCTGGTGTCAGCAACGGCCCGGTCATCCACGCTGACGGCGTGACGTACTACCCGTGATCTTGAACGCGGCTGAATTCGGCCGATGACGACGGTGGGTTGACCGCGTGGGCCCCGCGGTCAACCCACCGCATCACGAGCCAACCGACCACGACCCCGAAGGCGTTGGCGATCACATCGTCCGCAGTCACCGCCCCCTTCTGGACGACGAACCCCTGCACCACTTCGACTGCAACGGAAACACCAACGCCGGCTGCGAGCGACAGAACCAGCCGCCGGCCCCGACCAGCCGCCGGTGCCGCCACACCCAAGATCACACCCAGCGGAACGAAGAGCACGATATTGGCGGCCGTGGCGACGACAACGTTGCCAGCACTCGCCGACATCAACCCTCGCACTGTGTCAACCAACGGGACCAGGCTGAACCGGACTGGCAGCATCGACGTCGTCTGCGCAACAACCGTCACATAGGCCAAGAACATCAACCAAACAACGGTCGCGACGCCTACCCCGACGACTACCGCGCCATGCGGACGCGATCGATCGCCTCGCCGCCGGTACCACAAGACCGCCAACAGCACGATCGCCAAAAGGGCGGCCAGCAACAGGCTGGCCGGGTTCAAGTAGACTCGCACCAACGAAGTCACAACGCCCCTTCACGTCCTGTCACACGTTACGCGAGCGGTTGGCTGCAGGCCGTAGTCGGGTCCTGGAGAGGGCGATGTTTCGGGCCGACCACGGCGCAGTCCTCGAAACCGGCATTCCTCGTGTCGCCGCCAACCAACCCAGATGGTGGACGACGAGGGCGCCCACCCGCAGGTCGGCGAGTCGAGCCGAGCCAGGTCTGTCAACCAGCTGCACCAATCTGTGTCAAGCCGTGGGCAACAGCGAGGTTCCCACTTCTCAATTCCACTTCACCGTCAGACGAGGACCTCGCCTGGGGACGGGTGCCCGAGGAACGCGGTCGGGCTGGCCGTGAGCCCATAAGCCCCAGCCTGAAAGATCGCGATCAGGTCACCAACCCCCGCCGCAGGCAAGTCGACATCGTTGCCGAGCAGGTCCAGTGGCGTGCACAGACACCCGACGACCGACACCTTCTCGGTCGGGGGCGAGGCGATGCGGCTCGCGACCGCGAGGGGGTAGTTCCGCCGGATGACCTGGCCGAAGTTGCCGGACGCGGCGAGTTGGTGGTGCAGGCCGCCGTCGACTACCAGGAAGGTCTTGCCGCGGGACACCTTCCGGTCGACGACTCGCGTCAGGTAGACGCCTGCCTCTCCGACGAGGTAGCGGCCCAGTTCGATGATCACCTGGGCGCCGGGGAGGGCGCGTCGGAGTCGGGAGTCCACCAGTTCGGACAGGTTGTCGCCGATTGGGGTCAGGTCGAGGGGCTGGTCGCGGGCGGAGTACTGGATGCCGAAACCACCACCGAGGTTGACGTAGCGGATCGGGAGGGGCGACGCCGCAGCCAACTCCAGGACCATGTCCACGGTGCGGCGCTGGGCCTCGCAGATGCTGTCGGCCCGCAAGTTCTGTGAACCCGCGAAGATGTGGAAACCGTGGAAGTCCACATCGGACGCGGCGATGTCGGCGAGCACGCCGGGCACCAACTCACGGTCGACGCCGAACTGTTGGGGGCCGCCGCCGAGGCGCATGCCTGAGCCGGTGACCGTGAAGTCCGGGTTGACGCGCAGGGCGACCCGGGGCTGGATGCCCAGGGCCGCACCGACTTCGCGCACCCTCGCCAGTTCGGTCGCGGACTCCAGCTCCACGGTCACGCCCGCGGCCACCGCCTGAGTCAGCTCGGGGGTCGTCTTGCCTGGACCGGCGAAGCTCACCGCCGTGGGGGGTGTCGTGGTGTTCAGGGCGAGTTTGAGTTCACCGGCCGACGCGACGTCGAAGCCGTCGACCAAGCCGCTGAGGTGGTGCAGGACGGCGGGCATCGGGTTGGCCTTCACCGCGTAGCGCAACCGCACCGACGCGGGCAGCACGGCACGCACCTCGGCCACCCGCTGGGTGATCAGGTGGCGGTCGTAGGCGAAGAACGGGGTGCCGCCGACTCGGGCCGCCAGCCGTTCGATCCCGATCCCGCCGACCGTCAGCTCGCCGGACACGTGTCGATCTTGCAGGCTCGAAGTGTCCACAGTGGCCGTCATGACGTTGCCTTTCGCCGCAACAAGACCCGGTCGAACTTTCCGTTCACCGATCTCGGCAGTTCGTCGAGGATCTCGACGCGTTTGGGCAGCATGTAGCGCGGCAGCTCTTGGGCCATCGCCTTGACCAGTTCCTCGGCCGACAGGTCCGCACCGGTCGGGCGCACCATCAGGACGATGAGCTGGCCGAGTTTGTCGTCGGGCACACCGAAAGCGACCGCCTCGGACACCAGCGCGGTGCTGTACGCGGCCTCCTCGACCTCGGTCGGGCTGACCCGGTAACCGGACGTCTTGATCATCTCGTCGTCGCGGCCGACGAAGTACAGAAAGCCCTCGTCGTCGCGGTAGGCGACGTCACCGGACCACACGGCCAGTTCCGGCCTGGTGACCCCGGCGGGTCCGGGCAGCGGCCGGAATCGTTCGGCCGTGCGCTGGGGGTCGTTCCAATAGCCCAGCGACACCAGCGCGCCGCGGTGCACCAGTTCGCCGTGTTCGCCCGGCGCGCATGGCGTGCCGTCCGGCCGCACCACGAGCACCTCCGCGTTGGGGATCGCCTTGCCGATCGAGTCGGGTCTGCGGTCGACCTCGGCCGGGTCCAGATAGGTGGAGCGGAACGCCTCGGTCAGGCCGTACATCAGGAATGGCCGCGCGGTCGGGAACAGTTCCCGCAGCCGGTCGAGCGTGGCGCGCGGCATGCGTCCGCCGGTGTTGGCGAAGTAGCGCAGGTGCGCGGTGGACTCGGGCGTCCACTTCACGGCGGCCAGTTGCAGCCACAGCGGCGGCACACAGGTCAGCGCGGTCACCTTGTGCGTCTCGCACAGGCGCATGACCTCACGCGGGGTCAGATAGTTCACCAGGACCACGTGCGCGCCCGAGATCAGCGCGGTGGTGATCTGGCTGAGCCCGGCGTCGAAGCTCAGGGGCAGCACCGAGAGCACCACGTCGGTCGACCGGTGGCCGAGGTAGCCCGCGACGCTTTCCGCGCCCGCCAACAGGTTCCGGTGGGTCAGCACGACACCCTTGGGGCCGCCGGTGCTGCCGGAGGTGTAGAGGATCGCCGCGACGTCGGCGTCGATCACGGCCGCGCCGTCGGGCACCGGGGTGGGCTCGGTGTCGGCGAGCCGCTGCCAGGCGGTGACGGTGGGGCCGAGGTCGAGGGACTCGGCGACCACGACGTCACCCATGATCACCAGATGCTCCACCGAGGTGGTCATGGCCTCGGCGAGCGCGTCGAGCCGCTCGACGGTGCTGATCACCGCGCGGGCCGCGCAGTCTTCCAACACGTAGGCGATCTGTCGGGGCATGAACTGGGGGTTGACCGGCACGAACACCGCGCCCGCCGCGGCGACGGCGAACATCGCCACCACCGTCTCGATCCGCTTCTCGGCGTAGATCAGCACCCGGTCGCCGCGCCGGATGCCCAGGTCGTGCAGGCCCGCGGCGACCCTGGCCACCGCGTCGGCCAGTTCGGCGTAGGTCAGGGTGTCCGACTTGTACGTCACCGCCTGCCGGTCGGCGTCGCCGCTGCTGATCACCTCGTCGACGCGCACCGGCCGCGTCGGGGTCTCAGGCATCGGCGAACTGCTCCGGTCCGACGACCTCGGACACGACTAGCCACAGTGAGCCGACGGTCGCGAAGGTGTCCTCGGTGACCAACTCGTCGGGCAGGTCGAGACCGAAGATCTCCTCCAGGCTCGTCAGCAACTGCACGACACCCATCGAGTCGAGGCCGAGGGCGGCGAGTTCGTCGGTCTCGACGAGGTCCTTCCCCGCCGCGTAGGGCAGGTGCTCCAGCAGGGTGTCCAGGAAGACACGGGGTATCGGCATCGTCGTCACATCCCAATCGGCGAACAACAGTTGGTCGGACTCCACCACCGCCACCTTTCGCCGAGCTATCGGGCCGCTATCGCCGACCGACCTACGACTTTTAGGGGTTGCGCCGCCGCGATAAGCCGCCAATAGCGGGTCAGCCGACGCTGTGCTCGCCACTCGCGCGACTGGTGTGAGTGCATCGGAGGGCTTGGGAGGAACTCATGACGACAAGTGCGCTCTCGCGAGTCGACTGGACCCCTACTGTGGGCGACACCGCCGAGGAAAGATCCAAAGTGGACCAGGTCGCCGCCGACGCCGCCGCGGTCTACCGCCACGCCACCAGACACGGCGTGATCACCTCGCTCGACGCGGTCGGCGCCGAGTTGGGTCTGTCCATCCACGACGTGATCGCCGCGGTCTCCCGGCTCGGCCAACTGCAGCTCTTACGGGTCGACGACACCATGAGCAACCGCTTGTTACCGGTCAACCCCGAGGTCGCGGCGACGCTGCTGGTCTCCCCCATCGAGCGGGCCATCTACCAGCGCACGGAACTGGCCGACCAGCTGCGCGGTCATATCGACGCGGTCGCCGCCCCGCAGGCGGGCTCGATCGACTGCCTCGACGGGGTCGCCGAGATGCGCGGGCTGTTCAAGCTCGCCGCCGAGGTGTGCCGCGACGAGCTGCTGGTCCTGCGGCCGAGCTGTGACGACGAGGATCTGCTCGACGAGCTGCTGGCCCCGTGCTTCGGGGTACTGGACCGCGATGTCCCTGTCCGGGTCGTCGGTTCGCACCGCAGCCGGGCCGACTTCGGGTCGCGCGCGCGGACCAAGCGGATGGTCGAGGACGGCGCGATGGTCCGCACGCTCAGCCAGGTCCCCAAGGCCGCGGTGGTGTTCGACCGGTCCATCGCGGTGATCTTCAGCCTGCCCGCGCCCGGTGGCTCGCCCACCGCGCGCCGAGTCCGCGACGACAACGTCGTGCGCTTCCTGGTCGATCTGTTCGACCAGCTGTGGGACGGCGCCAAGCCGTATGAGTCCGACGAGCTCGGCTACGCGGGCGCGGTCGACGACCTGCACCAGGCGGTCGCCCGGCTGATGGCCCAGGGGTACACCGACGAGGTCGTCGCCCGCAGGCTCGGGATGTCGGTCCGCACCTGCCGCAGGCACATCGCCGCGCTGCTGGACAGTCTCGACTCGGTGAGCCGGTTCCAGGCCGGGGTGCAGGCCGCGCAACGCTTCGCCATCGATAACGCCGCCGACCGGACGTGATCGGGGGGCACTGGGAGTGCGCATCGCGGAGCTGAGCAGGCGCAGCGGCGTCGCCATGCCGACGATCAAGTTCTACCTGCGCGAGGGAATGCTGCCCCCGGGCGTGCGGACCAGCCCCAACCAGGCACGGTACGACGAGAGCCACATCCGCAGGCTGCGCCTGGTTCGCGCGATGATCGACCTCGGTGGCCTGTCCGTAGCGGCGGTCCGCGAGGTGCTCGCGACGGTGGACTCGCCGACCGACGACATCGACGGCCTGCTGGGGACGGTGTCCAGGACCCTGGTCGACGCGCCCGCCGCCGTCGACCCGGACGCCATGGACGAGGTCCGCGCGCTGCTGGACGGCCTGGGCTGGGACTGCCCGCAGGGCCACCCGGCGATGGCCGCGCTGGCGGCGGTGTTGACCGCGGCCCGGGATCTCGGGCACGAGCGGATCATCGCCAGGCTGCACCGCTTCGCCGCGGCCGCCGAGCTGATCGCGGCGGCGGACCTGGACTACGTTGCGGCGGCCGAGGACGTCGACCGGATGCTGGAGAGCGTCGTGGTCGGCACGGTCCTCGGCGACTCCGCGATCATCGCCCTGCGCAGGCTGGCCCAGGCCCGCGAGTCGGGCCGCCGCTACCCCCTGCGCTGAGCTGACGAGCACTGCGATCAACGCCAGGCAGCGCGGGCACGGCTGTCACTGCTCCATCGTGTCGTCGGTGACGGTGATGTTGTTGGCCGCCGCCCATGCGGTGATCACGGTCTGAAACCCGTGGTTCCAGTGCTTGCGCCGGATCGTCCCGTCGGTGGTGAGCTGGCCCATCTCGGGTACGCCGAACGCTTGGCCGAGCTCGTCAGCGAGGCGGCAAGCGACCGCGACCAGGTCGGGGCCGGGGCTGGTGAGGTCATCGACGGCGGCCGATGTCTCCGCAGGGGGTGGCGACTCCGTGATCGAGTGGCGACCACGTGAGCCGCCGAAGCTGTGGCCACGACTGTGCCCAATCTGGGTGGGGCGCTGTGATGAGACTGGATAGAGCTGGGCTCGCACCAGAACTCCGCCTCCGACTGCGGCTCGATCGCGTGCGTGCTGGGCGAGCCGAAGGAGCCCAGACAGGACGCCGTGCACGATCGACTCGTCGTCAACCAACTGGACCTCTGGCGGCGCGTCATCGCCTGTAGGGGCTTGTCGCCACGGTTCGCGCCTGGTGAGGTCGGCGACGGGCAGCGCGTAACGCCTGATCCGTCGGTGTGAAGGTCGAGGGCGGACCACCGGGCCAGTGGTGACTGGTCGGCGGTTCCGTCGGCAACGAGCTTTCGACGGCCTGTCCAGGCGCGGGTGTAGACACCTCCGCTGAACAAATCGACCTTGGTCTGGACAATCTCCCGCTGAAACTGGCGGTATGCCTTCTGGGAGATGATGAACTCGCCGGGCAGATCCGGGACAAGCGAGAGCACGATCCAGGCAGACGTGGGGTCCAGCCGGGCGAGCGCGTCTCGTTCGATCTCCTCGATCCGGCGTGTCTGTGCTTCGGCCCCGGCAAGCCGGTCGCGGTAGGCGGCGGCGAGCTCAGCCTCGGATAGAGAGCGCGTGGTCGATCTGCTCGGTGTTCTTGGGGATCACGAGGATGTCGAAGGTCGGCACGGGTGCGACGAGTGAGGCGACCACTTGCCGAATCCGGCCCGCTTCCGCGTCGGAGATCGCGACTCCGGGTGCGTCGACTGCGCACGCTTGTTCGTCTTCGGCGATGCCGATCACGATGACGCCGCCTGCGGTGTTGGCGAGTGCGGCGACGTCGCCTGCGAGTTTGCGGCGGTCGGACCCGCCGTTGCCGTAGTGGTCGCGCTTGTAGTCGAGATCGAACGATTCTTTGGTGCTTGAGGCGACGAGCGCCTCCAGATGTTCGGCTGCCAGTTGGTCCAGGGTGACGCCGAACAAGGTTTCCAATCGTCGTGATCGAAGGTTGACCATCACCCCATTGTGAGGTGCCGCAGGACTTGCCAGCGCCTGCGACACGGACGGGAAATCTCCAGCCAGACCCATGAAACGCCCTCGACCCCCGGGCGCTGCCGGGGGTCGAGGGACCAGCGCAGGTCGTCGCGCGTCTGGCTGATCGCGAGGGACAAGAATGCGGTCAGGTCAGGTGATCGAACTCGCCGTCCTTCGCGCCGGTGAGCATGGCAGCGATCTCGTTCTCGGTGAACTGAAGGATCGCACTGTCAGCGCCGAGCTTGCTGTCGCGGACGCCAATGATGCGGCCGATCTTGGTGAACTCGACGCAGCTCTGCTGTGGTTGGCTCGCGGTGGCCTTCTGCCAGGTGGCGTCGGTGAACGTGTCGGCAGGCAGGTAGTCGTGGTGTAGGGCCATGAGCGGTTCCTTCCGGTGGTGCTAGCTGTAGTGATCCGCCACTTTCCCGATGAACTCGATGGAGTCCTGCGGGCCCAGTGCGGCGGCTTGGAGGTAGCCCCAGAGCTGTTCGTAGGCCTCGACGCGGTCGTGGTCGTCGAGGTAGCGGGCGTCGTCGTACTGCTCGACGTAGACGAAGTCGAGCGGCGTCGGGCCGGGTGCGTCACCGACGACCGGCAACTCGCCCTATTGCGGGACAACTCGTTGTGCCACGGGTGGGCCGGGCTCGTCCTCACCACCTGGCGGGCGGCCGCGGATGCCGACCCCGGCAGTGAACTCGCCGCCGCCATGCCGCGCCTGCGCACACGCATGGACCAGCGGCTGCACATCGACGCCCCACTCGGCACCGGCGGGCTGCTCGAGGGCGAAGCCGGGCTGCGCCTGGCCGAACACACCGTCGACACCGGCCGGCCCGACACGACCCGGTGGGACCTATGCCTGCTGCTGTCCGGCTGACCCGCTCACCCACCGACCTGCACAATTACTACAACAAGCGGAAGGAACCAATGAACACCACCACCGACAGCGCACCGGAGACGCTGCGGGACACCATGGTCGACACCGTCAAGGACAGCGGGTACGCCCGCACCACCGCGGTCGAGGCCGCGATGCGCGCCGTCCCGCGCCACGCGTTCGTGCCCGAGGCCACCCTCGCCGACGCCTACGCCGACATCGCCGTCATCACCAAAAGGGCCGCCGACGGCTCCGCGCTGAGCTGCGCTTCGGTGCCCACCGTGGTCGCGATGATGCTCGACCAGCTCGACGTCCGCCCCGGCCACAACATCCTGGAGATCGGCGCGGGCACCGGCTACAACGCCGCCCTCCTGGCCGTCCTGACCGGGCCGAACGGGCGGGTCACCACCGTCGACATCGACGAGGAGGTCACCGCCGGAGCCCGCCGCGGCCTCGACGCCACCGGCAACCGCGAAGTCCAGGTCATCACTCGCGACGGCGCGCTCGGCGCACCCGAGAACGGCCCCTACGACCGGATCATCGTGACGGTCGGCGCCTGGGACCTGCCCGTCGCGTGGCGCGAACAGCTCGCCCCCGGCGGGCGCCTGGTTGTGCCGCTGCGCTGGCGGGGGCAGACGCGCAGCATCGCGTTCGTGCGCGACGGCGACCGATTGATCTCCGACCGCACTGACCTGTGCGGGTTCGTCCCCATGATCGGCCAGGAGGGCGAACAGGCTGGCACCATCGACACAGGCGGGCTGGTCAGTCTGTGCTTCGACGTCGACCAGGGCATCGACCCCGCCGCTCTGCGGGGTGTGCTGGATCAGCCCAAGTCGACCGTCTGGTCGGAGGTCACCGTCGGCCCCACCGACTCGTTCGACGGGGTGTGGCTGAACCTGACCGCCACCGACCCGGGGACCTGCCGCATCTCGGCCGAGGACGAGGCGGTCAGCACCGGCCTGTGCACCCCGGTGATCCAGTGGCGCACCCCGGCGATCACCGACGGCACTAGCCTGGCCTACCTGACCTACCGTCGCATCGACGGCCCCGTGCGGCGTTCCGAACTCGGCGCAATCGGCCACGGCCCCGCCGGGCAGCAGCTCGCTGAACGTCTGTGCGCGCAGGTCACGGTGTGGGATCGCGACCGCGACCACCAGCCCCGCATTGACGCCTACCCCGCCGGTGCCCCCGTTTCCGCACCATCGGCCGGAGTGGTCATCGACAAGCAGGACGCGCGGCTCGTCCTGTCGCTCTGAACTCGCAGCCGCACCCTTCGCGACCCGGTCTGCCGAACGTCGGTGGACCGGGTCGTGGCCTTCCCTCCGGTCTCGTCGTGTCGGCTGGGTTGCCGACGAATCCATTGACCTGCGTCAATCGTGGCCCCTGCAGATGGGCGTTCCCCGCGTCAAGCCAGATCGCTTCCCGTCGTATTCAACCGGACGGACGTTGTCCAACGGTCGAACAGATCGTTAGTGCCGACAACCGGAACCTTGAGCGTGTTGATGAACTCGGGATGGCCGTAGATGTCGAGAGCGTTGATCGGGCAACAGCTCGTGCTGATGGTTGACGATCTGCGCCGAGTCACTCGGAAGCCAATAGGGCGGCCAGGGCCTTGCGGTCGGTCTTGCGGTTGGCGTTGAGGGGGAACTCGTCGAGGTGCCGGTAGCGCAGCGGGATCATGGCCCGGGGGAAGACCGCACCGAGTTCCTCGATCAGCTCCGCGTCCGGGCGGCGGTCGCCGAGGTAGAACGCGTGCAGTTCGCCATCCACGGCGACCGCGACCGCGTCGGTCACTCCTGCCAGCCCGCGCAGGCCCCACTCGACCTCGGCCAGCTCCACCCGCACGCCGTTGACCTTCACCTGGTGATCCGTACGGCCGAGGTAGGCCAACTCGCCGCCGGGCAACGTCGTGGCCAGGTCGCCGGTGCGGTACCAGCGGCACCCGTCGTGGTCGAGGAAGCGGCCCGCGTCGTCCTCGGGTTCGAGGTAGCCGGGGAACATCTGGGCGCCGGTCACGCACAGCTCGCCCTTCTCCACGCCCACCTCGCCGTCAGAGCCGACCAAGACGTACCGCAGCTCGTCGTGCATCGACCCGATCGACACGACTCCGTTGACGCACAGAGCGGGCGAGAGCTCGGGGTCCCAGCGGTGCACGCTGCACGACACGGTCAGCTCGGTCGGCCCGTACAGGTTGTCCACCACCGAGTTCGGCGCCGCGGCCTGCCAGTCGGCGGCGTCGGCGGCCAGCAGCGGCTCGCCGCAGAACAGGCTGGTCCGCATGGTCGGCAGCGAACCCGGCTTCAGTGCCCGGACCCGCCGCAGCAGCGAGATCACACTCGGGGAGGACAGCCACACCGTGATGCCGTGCCGCGCGACGAACTTGGGCACCGCGACGAACTGCTGCTGCGGCACGGTCACCAGTGTCGCGCCGACACCCCACGCCGCGTATAGATCGAAGACCGACAGGTCGAAGGTCAGGTCGGCGGACTGGGAGAACACGTCGTCGGCGGTGAAGTGGTAGCGGCCCTGGATGTGCCGCAGGTAGGCATCGGCGTTGCGGTGCAGCACCGGCACGCCTTTCGGGCGGCCCGTGGAGCCGGAGGTGAACATGATGTACGCGACGTCGTCGGGTCCGGGGACGTGCGGCTCGACCAACGGCGGGCAGGTCGGCTCCCCGATGACCGCCGCGGCGCCCAACTCGTCGGCGAAGGTCGGCAGCTGGGCCGCGCCCTCGGCGTCGACCAGCAGCGCGTCCACGCCGGCGGCACCCAGCATCCGCCGGGTCCGCTCGACCGGGAAGTCCGGGTTCAGCGGCACCGCGGCGGCACCGGCGTAACCGGCGGCGAGGATGCCCGCGTAGGCGTACTCGGCCCGGGCGGCGAGGACGCCGACCCGGCGCGGGCCGTTGGTGCGGGCCACCAGGTCGCCCGCCAGGGCCAGCGCCCGCTCGTGCAGCTGCCGGTAGGTGAGGCTGGTGGCTCCGGAGCGGAGCGCGACCCCGTTCGGGTTGGCCCGCACCCCGCGCAGGAACCAGCCGTGCAGGTGTTCAGCTGTCTGGACGAAGCCTGCCTGGATGACGCCGGTCATAGCGGTTCTCCGTTCTCACAGCGGCAGGTGCGGTCCGGCACGGCGGCGGCCACGGCGATGACGATGTCGACCTGGTGGGTGAGGGTAACGGCGATGTCGCTCAGCCCGGCCTCGTCGGCCAGTCGCCGGGCGCCGCCGTGCAGGGTGACCTTCGGCGCGCCCCAGGAGTCGTTGCCCACCTCGATGTCGCGCCAGCGCAGTCCCTGGCCGAAGCCGCGGCCGAGCACCTTGCAGGTGGCTTCCTTGACGCAGAACACGCCCGCCAGCCGTTCGGCGCTCCGCCGCGGTCCCAGTTCGTCCGCCCGCGCCAGCTCGCCGGTGCAGAACACCAGTTTGCGGTAGCGGTGGTGGGCGGCGACCTTGGCGAAGCGGGACACCGACAGCACATCGACGCCGACCTTCATCGCGGTGACTCCCCCACCATTGGCTTGGGAACAGTCGGGTTGCGCCCGGCCAGCCGCAAGCCCGCGACGTCCACCGCGGCGAGCGACAGCCAGCCCGCACGGGTCGGCCCTTTGGTGTACAGCAGCAACTGTTGGCCGTCTGTGACTCGGCCGTCGGCGACCGCGGCGTGCAGGGCGAGCCAGCTGTCGCACGGCCTGCTGCCGACGAACAGGTGGTCCGACCAGTCCGGCACCGCGCCGGGACTGCCCTCGCCGCAGCCGAGCACCCGCAGTGGACCAGGACCCCGGCGCAGCCGGATGGCGACCGCGCCGATGCGGCTGGTGTCCTGCGACTCGTCGACGTAGGCGGGGTCGTCGCAGACCAGGACGGTGGCGCCCGCGGCGGGCACGGCCCAGTCGAGCAGGTCGAAGACCAGCGTGCCGCCGAGCTCGTCGAGATGGGTGATGCCGACGTCCTCCCCCGCCCACGCGGCGCCGTGCACGATCCGCGCGAGTTCGACGACGTAGGGATCGCGCTCCGGGCCGGAGCGGACGAGGAACAGCGGCTGCGGCTCGGCAGGCGGGCCGAGGCAGGCCAGCGCCAGGGAGCTGACGTCGGACTCACCGTCCAGTTCGGACCGCAGCACCAGCAGCCGCTCCATCGGGACACCGCTGAAGTGCGCGACACCGCCTGCCTGCATGGCGAACTCGGCGCCCGGGTCCAGTGCCTGCGCCCGCTGGTAGTCCGGCGGCACGAAGGCGACGCCGATCGCGTCGACGCTGAGCTCAGGCATCGGCGTCGCCGGTCTGCAGGCCCCTGGCCACGTGCAGGCGCTGGATGTTGGTGGTGCCGTCCATGAACTCGAACGCGCACACGTCCCTGGTCCACTTCTCCAGCAACGGGTGCTCGATCAGGCCCGCCGGGCCCATAGCGCCGGTCGCCCAGCGGGCGACGCGCACGGCCATCCGGGTCGCCCCGAGCTTGGCCGCGCTGGACAGGTAGCCCCGGTCGGGGTCGCGGTCGATGCGCGCCGCCGCCTCGTACACCAGCTCGCGGGCGGCGTCCGCCCTGGCCAGCGCGGCCAAGCTC
>Ga0247823_10002438_pt1 | contig 15343 bp, 20 predicted proteins | sample 13C_PalmiticAcid_2_FD_192426 | JGI IMG/M metagenome (GOLD analysis project Ga0247823, IMG submission 192426) | Soil microbial communities from agricultural site in Penn Yan, New York, United States - 13C_PalmiticAcid_Day30 | ecosystem: Environmental > Terrestrial > Soil > Agricultural land...
CCGATCGGGCGCGAGGAAGATCCTCGGAGCTCACCGCGCGACGCGTCGAGGGGGGGCTCGGCGTCGCGTGCCGCATCGGATCGAAGAGATCCGGGTTGTAGCGGGGCTGCGCGGGCGGGGCTTCGTCCGGCACCTCGATCTCGTGCCCTGCGATCTTCGTCGTGCTCATGGGGTCTCTCCGAATAGCGGGGCCGGGAGTCGCACCCGGTCTCGAGGCCAGTGGTTCCTCGCGCGTCCTACGCGCACCCCGCGACGTGCGCGGCGCGCCGCCCTCTCGAGCGGCGCGCCATGCGATCACGACGCGACGACCGTCGTGTCCTTCACGCCGCTTCCGAAGTGGCGATTGAGCGCGAGCTTGAGCGCGTTCGCGAGCGCGTTCGCGGTCGCCTGGTCGATCGCGTTCGCCGTCGAGACTGCGGGCTGGATCGGGACGCTGCGATGCGTGCCCGAGCCGAGGAGGAGATGCGCGTTGAGATCGGTCTTGATCTCGTTGAGCAGCGTCTGCGTCGTCGCGAGGTCGGTCGCGTCCGCCGCGGCGACCGCGTTCGTCGCGTCCGCGGCCGCGTGCTCGCCCGTGTTGACGCGGTGCGCGTTGTACGCCGCTTTGAGCGCGTTCGCGAGGGTGATGCTCGTCGCGAGCGAGCTCGCGTCCGGCGTCGTGATCGCGGTGCGGACGTCGTAGTGCACGACCACGCCCGCCGCGCCGAGCGCCGCGGTGTGCGCCTGCATTTGCGAGACGAGAGCGGTCGCGATCGCGCCCGGGAGGTTCGGAGTCTTCGTTGCCGTCATGGTGCGTGTCCCTTCGTTCTGCGGTGTGAGGTCGCGGGCGGATGATCAGCGCTCGAGAGCGCCGATCACCCGATCACGATCACGAGGGCTGCACTTCCTTAACGCGCGCGAAGCCGAGCACGCTCTTGAGCGCGAAGGCCCCGTACCACTTCATGCGCTCGCGACGAACGTCGGCCGTCTCCTTGATCCCGACGTTGTCGAGTCGGAAGCCGAGGACCGTCGTGCGACGCGGGTCGGCGTCGACGTCGAACGTCGAGCCGCCACCGGCCGCGACGTAGAGACCGCCGTCGGCCTCACGGAACGACCCGAAGTAGATCGAGGTGAGGTCGGTCCGCGCGCCCTTCGCCTCGGTGCGCGGGATGTAGTCGTTCCGCAGGAGCTTGAACCCGCGGTAGATCGGCACCTGGCCGTTGTAGCCGGGGATCGCGATCGTCTGCGGGTCGGTGCCGCCCATCGAGCGCGTGAGCTCGTAGAAGCGACGCAGGAGCTGCGAGTGCATCACGAAGGCGCGCTCGCCGCCCGTCTTCACTTCGTCGATCAGACGATCGAGGAGCGCGAACGAGAACGCGTCGCCGTCGGCGCCCGTCGAATCGAACTGCATCGCCGGATCGATGAGTCGGTTCAGACCATCGGGCGCGGGGTTCGCGCCGCCCGAGAACTCGATCACGGTGATCGTGTCCGCCGCGATCGCCGCCGTGTTGATCGTCACCCGGATCCACTTCGACGGGTTGAAGCTCTTGAGGGTGTAGGTGCCGTTCACCGTCGCGGGGACCGCGGTGCCGAAGAACTCGTCCCCGGGCGCGCGGAACTGCCAGAGCTGGCCGACGTTCGTGTACTTGATCAGACCGACGCCGCTCCGCGCCGAGTCGAGGTGCGGCCCGTACGTCATCGCGGTGATCGCGGCGACCGCCGGCGAGAGCGTGTGCGAGGTGACGTGCCCGCTCGTGATGAGCGCCTGCGCCATCACGTTCCAGAGGCCCTTCGCCTTCGCTTCGACCTGGAACGCGCGCTGGTTCACGCCGTCGCGGCTCTCGAGATCCTCGGCCATGAGGTCGAAGTCCATCGAGCCCATGATGCGCCGCAGCGGGACCGTCACGCGGTCCACGCCCACGGTGCTCTCCTCGGTGGTCGCGCCGCTGTCCGGCACCCACTCGGCGCCCGGGATCGCCTTCTCGCGCTTGTAGCTGTGCGCGAGGCCCGGGACGGGCTTGAAGTCCAGCATCGCCGCCATCTCGTCGGTGGTCGCGATCGCCTTCGCGATGCCCGCCATGAGCGGCTTGTTCGTGTGGTTCGCCGCGTCGATCAGAGTCAGACCCATGTTCTCACCTCAGTTGCAGTCGTTCGGGTTGCCGCCCCGATCGCTCGGCGCGGGTTGATCATTCGTCTTCGTAGGCCGCCGCGATCGCTTCCGCGGGGCTCATGTCGGCGAGCTTCCGGCCCTTCGGTAGACCCTTCGGGCCCTTCGTGCCGCCGCCGCTCGAGGCCTTGCGGAGATGGTCGTTCTCGGCGAGGAACGCCGCGACCGCCTCCGAGAGCGCCTTCTCGCCGGTGAACCGCTTGTCTCCGACCGCGATCTCGAGGCGCTTGACGCGACCGAGATCGTCGACCTCGATCTCCGGATCGCCGTCGTCGATCATGAGTCGCGCCGCTTGATCGAGGGCCTTCGCGTTGTCGATCGCGCCGCCCGCGACGAGCGCCGTGCGGATCGCCTGCGCGGCCGCGCCGCGCTTCACGCGCGACGTGAGCGCCGTAAGCGCTCCCGCCGAGTCGTCGCGTTCCTTCGAGAGCTTCGCGACGTCGGCCTCGAGCTTCGTGATCTGCTGCTGCAGCTTCCGCGCGTCCTTCGTGTCGCCGTCCGCCGTGGCGTCGTCGCGCTTCTCACCGAGCGCGGCGATCCGCTTCTCGAGGTCGGTGATCTTCGCGTCACGCGCTGCGAGCTCGCTCGCCGACTTCGTCTCCCACTTCCGGCGCTCGCTCGCGATCCGGCCGTTGAGATCGTCGTCGGAGTACTTCGGCGCCTTCGCCTTCGCCGCGTCGTCGTCGGCGTTGCCGCGGTCGCCCGTTCCGGCGCCGCCCTTGCCCTTCCCAGCGTCGTCCTTCGAGCCGCCGCCGGTGCCACCACCGCCCGCGCTCGCGTCGTCGTCCGGCGCGAAGAGAGCCCCCATGATCAAGAGTCGAGCGAGCATCGGATCCATCGAACTACCTCACACCCGCGATAGCGCGCGGCCGCACCCGTGACGTTCCCGGTCGTTCCGATCTCCACGGCGAGATCGGCCGGCATGCGTGGGGTCCCGGGGCTCGCTCTCACCGAGCACCGAGTTGCGGCCGCCCCACGCGGCCCCGTTCTGCAAAGGGGCAATCAGCGGCGTCGCCCGTCGTCGCCCGCGGCGAGCCGCGGTGCGGGCGGGAGCGCCTGAACCATCGTCGATCGGTCGTCGCGCAGGAGCGCCGTCACGTCGACGCGCGGCCCGTACGTGCGCGGAGGGGGGCCTGCCTGCCCGAGCACCCGCCACACGGGCGCCGGGGCTCCACCGCGCTCGAGGACGCGCGCAGCGCCGCCGGGCTGGTCGAACACCCTCGCCCTCGTCGGCCCGAGGATCTCGAGGCGCTTCGCGGGATCCATCCCGCGCAGCACCGCCGCCGCATCACGGAGCCGCGGATCGCGCCACGGCGCGGGAGGCTCCGGAGCTCCGCTCTCTCGAGCGCGCGCCCTGGCCCGATAGTGCGGATCGACGATCTGCGTGATGACGCAGAGGTCGCCCGGATGCCTCGGCGGGATCGCGTCGGCGGGATAGCCGCCGGCGCCGAGCCCGTGGAGGTTTTGCGCCGCGTAGAGGTCGCACTCGTCCGCCTTCGGGTGCCGCCCCGAGAGCGACCAGCGATAGCCCGCGGTCCATGGCGCCGAGCGCGACGCGTCGACGTAGGCATCCGTGTACGCCTGCACCGTCTCCGTGCGCGCCACAAGCCGCGCCTGGTGTTGCGCGCGATCGACGATCCATCGCCGCACGGCGCGCTCGACGTCCGCCGGTTGCCCGGAGCGCACCCGCCGGATCATCTCCTGCGTCGCGCTCCGCATCGTGTACGCGCCGACGCGCTCGCCCGTCACGGGATCGAGCTGCTGCAGGCGCTGCACCCGCGCCGCCCATCGCTGCACCGTGCGATCGAGCTCACTCGGCGAGCCGTCGATCGAGCGGCCCGCGTGAGCAGCGCGCGCGATCTCGCGCACGTGGCGCGGGATCTCGACGTGAGGGCGATCGGCGTCGAGGATGCGCTCCGCGGTGCGGATCACCCCCTCGCCCGCGCGAACGCTCGCGACGATCTGCCGGCGGAGACCGTCAACGATCCGAGCATCGGATGCATGGAAGCGGCGCGAGAGCGAGAGCCCGTCTCGCGTCACCTGCCCGCGTATCCGCGCGCCAGCGATGCGCATCGCATCGGCATCCGTGGCGAAGCGGAAAGGGACGAGGCTCTCGCCTTCTGGCACCGCGCCCTCGAGCGCCTCGGGAGACTCGGGCCCGAAGATCGCGCGCACCGTCTCGCGGTGCGCCTCGGTTCCCCTTTCGGCACCGTCGCGGATGGCCGTCTCCATCGCTGCGACGCGCTCGGCGCGGGTCTCCTCGAAGGCGCGCTGCAGAACTTCCGCGACCTGTCGATCGGAGTAGCCGATCGCGCGCAGCTCGCGCCGCACGCGCGCGGCCATCCTCTCGAAGATCGCGCCGAGCTCGGCGTCACGCTCCGCGAGCGTTCGGAGCACCCGCGCCCGGAGCCGGTCGTGCACCCGCCGCGCGGTCGCTTCCTCGTCCGCCATCGTCGTCGCCCTCGTCCTCGTCGTCCTCGTCGGTGCCCTCGGCGCCGAGGCCGGCGCGCATCGCGCTCGCGGCCGCTTCGCTCTCCTGCACCACGCGGTCGACCTCGCCCTCGATCTTCGCGCGGTCCGCCTCGGAGAGGCGCGGGAGCACGCGGTCCACCCATCGCATCAGCACGAGCTTCCGGTAGGTCGCGCCCGCCTCGATCTCGAGCGTGCCCTTGGTCGTCTCGACGTCCTCGGCGAGCGAGTCGATATCGAACGACATCGGCGGGACGATCTGCATGGTGCGCAGCTCGTTGTCGCTCACGCGGAAGAACGCCCCGACGAGCTCGTACACCTCGCGCATCGCACGCGCGAGCGCGGCCGCGAGATCGGCGATCGCCATGTTCGTCGCATCGAACTCCGACCGCCTCGAGGCCGCCGACGATTCGAGCCCGGTCGGTCGCGTGTATTCGACGCGAGCCACGCGGTACATGTCCTGCGTCGTCCGCTCGATCCGCGCTTCATAGGTCGCGGCGACCGACGCGGGCGGAGCGATGTACGCGATCGATTGCGACGAGTCGGGCGGGACGGCGATCGCGTTGTCGACGCCGAGCGAGATCTCGCGGAGCGCTTCCGCGCCTCCCTTGGTCGGCACCTGCAGCACCGCGAACACCTGCCCGCGCAGGTGCTCGTCGAACTCCGAGAGGAGGTTGAAAAGCCGGCGCGCGATGATCGCGACGTCTGCCGCGATCGACTCGCACACGATCGGGTCGTCACCGACCTCCGCGGATGCGCGGAAGATCACGATCGGCACGCGCCCGAAGGAATGCGAGACCTCGCCGAGCTCGAAGACCTCGGCCTCGCCCTTCCCGTCGTCGCCGCGCCGCACCTCGAACGTCTCGATCGTGTCGGCGCGGAAGATCCGGTAGGTGGAGACGAGCGTGCGCGCGCCCCTCCAATCGCTCCGCTCCCAGCGATCGATTCGGACCTTCGCCCATTCGAGCTGCCCGTCCTCGCCGCACTCGTAATCGAGTAGGTGAGCGGGCAGGAGCGGGATCATCCGAGGCGAGGGCTCGGCGCCGTCGTTCTCCTCGCGCGCCTGCGCGACGCTCGCGCCCTCGCTCACTGCCGGCGCGTCGACGATCACCGGGAACCAGCCGAGCACCGCCGCGCGAAGCGCGAGCTCGCGGCGCATCTCCTCGAGACCGCGGCCGCGCCCGTCGACGTTCTCCGACCACTCGTCCACCTTCGGCGGGATCGACTCCTCCGAGAAGTTCCCGCGGAGCAGGTAGGAGACTTTGAGCTCCGTGAGCGGCCGCGGTCTCGAGGAGATGCGCCGCGCCCGTCGACGTTCTCCGACCACTCGTCCACCTTCGGCGGGATCGACTCCTCCGAGAAGTTCCCGCGGAGCAGGTAGGAGACTTTGAGCTCCGTGAGCGGCCGGACGTGGTTGATGTAGTGCGAGATCGCGACGCGGCTTTTGAACTTCGCGTCATCCTCTCGCGAGAAGCGATCGAGGTAGGAGACCGATGGCGACGTCGTCTCGTCGCTCTTGAGAGCGGCGCGCGCGTAGACCTCGGCCGCCCATCCCCACCACCCTGCGAGCGGGCGCCGGATGCGACCACGGAAGCCGCCGCCGCCGGTGAACGCATGGATGAGGAAGCGGTGGAACTCCGCCTCTTCGACGTACCCGGCGCGGACCGCCTCGAGGAACTTGATCAGCGCGTTCTTGTCCATGCCTCAAATGCCCTTCACGCGGCCCGAGGCCGGCACCGCCGACGGGCGTTCGCGCACCTGCCACGCGATCCCCCACGCCACGAAGAGGTCGTCCTTGCAGCCGTCGTCGCTCTCTTTGTTGAGCGCCTGCGGCTTGTTCTTCTCGCCCTTGATCAGCGTCTTCGCTTGCGCCGCGAGAGCCGCGCACGCGCTCGGCGCCGAGCCCTCGACGATCGCGCGGCGGAGCTCGTCGAAGAGCACTGGACGCGTCGCCGTGTTCGTTGGCCAGCCGTCGCGCCCGTCCTCGTGTTCGTAGATGCGGCGCGCGGGATACTTCGCTTCGTGCGTGAGCGCGCGCAGCGTCGCCGAGCCGGCGTTGTTCCGCTCCGGTGCGAGCAGCGCGGGACCGTCGCGCCCGCTGTAGAGCTTGCCGACCTTCGCCATGACGTGACCGAAGTCGCCCGGCTCGATCGAGTCGCTCGACCACGTCGCGAGCACCGCGCCCGTCTTCCTCGAGATCACCACGAGCGCGCACTCGTCGCGCCCGAGACCCTCTGCGACGTCGCCGCCGATGATCGCCTCGTCGTCGCTCCGCACGCGGCCGAAGATCCGGAGCGGCGCGCCGTGGAAGTCGGGAAGCACCTCGACGGGCTTCCTCGTCGTGCTCGTGAGCCAGTCGATCGCGGCCGGTGGGATGTACGCTCCGCCCGGAGCTCGGAACGCGCTCTCGACGTCGATCGGGTATTCGGCGAGCGCCGCCTCGAGGCCGAATGCGGGGTTGTCGACCTTCGAGCGCCACCACGCGATCTGAGCATCGTCGACGCCGAGCGCGCGCAGCTTCGTCTCCCATCGATCGCGCGGCGCCGGGTCGAAGTTGTCGGGGGGCGTCGCGCGGTACTCCGCGTGCTCGAACCACGGGTAGAAGTGGAGCCGGTAGGGCCCGCGCCCCTGCGCGGCCGCCGTGACGAGGGTGTAGAACATCCCGCCGGCGCCGTTCGGCGTCGACTCGATCACGACCTCGGCGTCGGGCGTGAGCGCGCCCTCGAGCGCGCGCCACGTCTCCGCGGGCTGGTGCCAGTAGGCGACCTCGGTCGCGTGCAGTCGGGAGATGGAGCCCGAGCGCCCCTTGCCCTGCGCGGTGCGCGTCGAAGAGCCCGCCTCCGTGACGCTGATCCGCGAGTGCAGTCGAGCGAACGAGAGCTCTCGAACGTTGTTCGCTTTCGCGCTCGGCGCGATGCCCCACCGCCGCGCGCTCTCGTGCGCGATCTTGACCGCGTCGAAGAGGGCGAGCACCGGCTTCTGCTCGTGCGCGACGATCTGCACGCCCGCGCCCTCGCGAGAGACGGCGTGCACGTAGTCGCGCAAGATCTCGATCGTCGAGAATCCGATCTGCCGCGGCTTGATCACGATGTCGCGGCCGCTGCGACCCTTCTCGAATCGGATCTGCTCGCGCCACCATCTCGAGCGCGTGAACGGAACGAGCTGCCCGTCCTTCGTTTTGATCTCGAGGAACTCAGCCGCGCGCGGTAGCGAGGTCCAGAGCTCCGCCACATCGCGCGCGAGCTGCGCGGGATCGACGCGCTCTGCTGCGCTCATGAGTCCTCGGGAAAGTCGGGCGCGCCCTTCGACGCGCGGATGGCAGCGGCGAGATCGCCGATGGTGCGGTCCTTGTCGTTGTCGTCGCCGCGCGTGAGGCCGAGGATCCGCGCCTTGGTCTCGAGCGAACGGAGCCCGGTGCGGAGGTCGGGATCGGCCTCATAGACCGGCACCATCTCGCCCTTCGCGTTCGGCGCGAGCACGGGGTCGCCCTTGTGATCGCGCACGATCTTCCGCGCGCCCATCGCGCGCCGATACACGTCGTGCACCGACTGCAGGATCGCGGAGCGCTGCCGCTCTCGGTTGCCGGCGCGCTCGCTCTCTTCGTCCCATCGCTCGCGGACGCGCTTGATCCGCTCTTCGGCCTGCGCGCGCGTGATGTCGAAGTCACGACAGAGGACACGGATCGCATTCTCGACCGTCGAGAGCTGGACGAGCAGCACCTCGGCGCGATCGATCTGCTCGCGGATCTCCTGCGCGGTGCACTTCCGCGCGGCCGCCCGCTCGCCCTTCTGTCCGTTCTTCTTTCGCGGCACTGCGCACACCTCAGAACGCGCAGCGCTCGAGGAGCGTGCACGCGATGATCAGGAAGACGACGATCGCGACGTCGCGCTCGAAGCCGGGTTCGGGGTCGTAGGCGTCGCGCATCGCTCCGAGCACCCCTCCCGTGCGATGTCGAGACCGTCGCTCTCGCAACCTGTCCCATCGCACCGGAAGCACGCGACGCGCGGGAGCCGCCGACGCTGGTTGATGCGCTTCGCATGGAGAGCGCGCACGCCGTAACCGATCGCGAACGCGTAGACGACGAAGCACGCCGCCGTCGCGACGTCGATCATCGCCGCCGCTCCGCCCGAGCTCGCCGCCGAGCGTCACGACGGGTCTGCGCCGCCTCTGCGCGACGCGCTGCGCGGCCGGTCTTGCCGCCCTCGATCGCCGCCGCCTCGCGCTCGGCGCGGAGCTTCGCAGCGGAGATCGCTTCCTCTCGTTCGCGCATCGGTCGCCCTCCCGCTTGGCACTTCGGACAGAGACACGCGCTCATCAGTCGCGCCCGTACACCGCATTCGGCTTCGCGTCGGGGTCCGCTCGTTCCATACGTCGCGTCGCGTGCGTCGCGCGGCAGATGGGGCAACTCACGTAATCGCCGTCTCGCTGGTCGCTCGTGACCTCGCTGCGCTCGAAGGTCGCGACCGTCCCGCACGAGCACCGCATCACGAAGACGAACTTCTCCGGGTCACGCCCGCGGTGAAGGATCTTCGGCATCGTCCCCTCCCTCTGTCACCTCGAGCGGAGCGAGCTGCGACGCCTCGATGCGCCGAGCCTTGCCGCCCGTGAGGCGCTCCCAGCGACGCACGATGACGTCGCACCACTTCGGCGAGAGCTCCGAGAGCACGGCGCGCCGCCCGCATTCCTGCGCGGCGATCAGCGTCGTCCCGGTCCCGCCGAACGGGTCGACCACCGTCTCGCCCGCCTTCGTACTGTTCTCGATCAGCATGCGAATGAGCGCGACCGGCTTCGCGGCGTTGTGGCCCTCTCGGTCCTTCCCGGGCACGCGCGAGATGCCGCGGACGACGTTGTGCGCGAGCACGGTGCGATGCCCGCGCACGTCGCCATTCGACATCGCGGTCTTACGAGGGCGCTTCGCGTAGAACGCGATCGACTCGTAACACTGCGCGTACATGTTCCCGAGCCCGCCGCCCTTGTCCCAAACCAGAACGTTCTTGAGCTCCAGATCGATGGTGCGGAACCCATCGCGGAGCGCCGACGCCGAACGCCAGTCATGGAAGACGTAGGCGTGCGCGAAGGGCTCGAGGAGCGCGCTCGAGAGGCGCCCGACGCCCTCGAAGAACGGCACCACCATCCGATCGTCTGCGATGCCCGGCGCGATGCCCGTCGACGATCCGTAGATCGCATACGGGGGGTCGGTGCACACGAGGCCCGCGCGCCCACCGATCCAGATCAGGAACCGCGCGAGCGTCGAGCGGGCGAGCGCGTCGCCGCAGAGGAGCCGGTGATCGCCGAGCTCCCACGCGTCGCCAGGCTGCGTGATCGGGACGTCGGGGACCGCGTAGTCGCTCGCGTCGAGGTCGCGCGTCTTCCGGCCCCGCTTCCCTCGAGCGGCCGCGCCGGACATCTCGCCCGCGCCCTCGGCGTCGAAGTCGTCCCCGAAGAGGATCGCGAAGTCGGGAGCATCGGACCCGAGCCCGACTTCGGAGCGCTGCTCTTCGGTCCACCCGCGCGCGAGCTCCAGAAGATCGAGCGGGTTCCAAGGCGTGACCTCGGTCGCCCTGTTGTCGGCAACCACGACGAGCCGCGCGAAGTCGTCGTCGGAGAGGTCGGCCGCGCACTGCACCGCCGGGATCTCGGTGAGGCCCAGCGCGCGCGCCGCGATCCACGCACCGTGACCGGCCCCGATCATCATGTCGGCCGCGCGGTAGACGATCGGCCGCGTCCACCCCGCGGCGTTGATCACGTCGACCAGCATCGACACGTCGGAGTGGTCGCGGGGGTTGTTCGGATGCGGCCGGAGCGCATCGACGCGCACCATCGGAACGCCGTCCGCTCGGTGCGCCTCGATCGTCGCGAGGAGCCGCTTCGACGGCTTGGGGTTCTTCCGCTTCGCCACTGGACCGCCCATTGTTGAACGCAGAACGGCGCCGCCCGCATCTCGCCGGACGGCGCCGTGTCACTTCGTCGAAGGTTTCAGCGCGTGCGCGCTGTTGAACGTGTGCGGGGCTGGGAGGCTTAGAGGGCGCTCCCTTTCGGCCGGTCCACCTCGGGACCCCGCGCTCCGTGGTGTTCGCTGCCCCTCACGGGACATCGGTCGGTCAAAGACCGGGCGTCGCGGCTAGGTTCCCCCGCGTCGGATGTCGGGGACTGCGTTGCCTCGCGTCCCGCCCGGATTATGCGAACGCCGACCGCCCTGGTTTACCGGGCGCGGCGCAGAATCGTATCGCGCCCGAGGCGCCGGATTATTCCTACCCGTCGAGGTGCTCGGTGGGGACCGCGTCGGTTCCCGCGGCCGCGCGCTCGGCGCTCTCGCGATCGTCGAACCGCCGCGCCATCGCAGTCGTGCCCACCCACGACCAACACGGATCGTCGGAGAGCCAGAATGGGGCGCCGTTGATCCGACGCTCCACGAGCCAGTAGGGGCGCGACATCACCGCTCCTCGTCCCGCCCGAGCTCGCGCTCGGCGATCGCGTCCATGAGCGAATCCCCTACCGCCCGCGCCTCTCGGAGCTTCTCCGCCGCGGCGAGCGCTTGCTGCGACGCGGTGCGCGCTCGGCGGGAAGCCGTCTCGAGGTTCCGGAGCACCGCCGCCGGTGTCGAGGTCGGCGGGGTGATCGAGCGGGGCCGGGCAGGCGGGAGCGGGTCGCAAGTGTCGCAGGTCTGGTGCCCGACGCACGTGCACGGCTCCGACGGCTCGCACCGAGGATCGCTCGGCGAGACCTCGACGATCTCCTCGAGCGGAGCGCCGCCGGGATCTGCAACGTCGCGGCCCAGCGTGAACCCGGTGAGGCGCTCGAGGCGCTCGACACGGCCGGCGAGCAGCGCTGTCCCGCGCACGAGCTCCGGGATCAGCGCGAGGGTGTCCCGGATCGCCTGCAGCTCGCTCGCGCGGATCGTGACGTGGGGATCGTCCTCGTGTGCCATCGGGCCCTCGTGCGCGCACGCGTAGCCGTCCGGGGCTTGGGGAGCCGCGCCGCCCCCCTCTCCCCTGCCCGGTTCCTGCTCCCGGGCTGCGCTAGGACGCCTCGCCTGAGTCGCCCTGCCACGGGGGTTGCTTCGGTCCGACTGCGTGCCGAGGAGGGGCGCCGAGGAGCGCTGCCCGCACGTGTGCCAGGATGAACAAAGGCTGCCCCCTATCCCGTGGCACGTCAAGGCTAGGGCTTGACGTATTCCGTCACATTGGGGCGCATTGCGACGCTAGCGCGTCAAGGTGCGTCGGGAACGTCAGAGCAAGCGCCGGAGCCTGGACGTCGCGACGTGACCCGTCTCGCCCGTGCGGACGTAGCGGATCGAGCACGACGAAGAGCCGGGGATCGTCACCTCGACGAGCCGGTCGTTCCAGAGGTTGACGCAGACCGCGCCGCACACGATGCGCCGCCGCTTCCGCCAATGACGCTCGCGCCGCACGTGCCGCGCCGCTTGCGCGTCGAGCGCCTCGACGTCGCGCCGCATCTCGTGTGTGAGCGACGGGAGGAAGTCGTCGAGCACGCGGAGCACGAAGAGGAGCGGGACGTCGGTCGCAGCACACCAGCGCTGGACGTAGTCGAGCCCCGGAGACACGCGGCCGCTCTCCGCGCGCGCGACGCTGGTGCGCGAGTCCCCGATGCGTTCGGCTACCTGCTCCTGCGTGAGCCCCGCGATCGTGCGCGCCTGCCGGAGGCGCCACGCGACCGCGAGGCGCATCGCGCGGCGGAGGACGGTAGAGCGAGAGGGGTCCATCAGAAGAGCAGGAGGTCGATGGGGTTCCCGTGCCCGAACGCCCCGCGCGTCACGTGGCGCCCGTCGCGGAGCGCTCGATCGCCGGCAGAGAACACCCCGCGCGCGTAGTGCGCGACCATTTCGCGCGTGTCGAAGGTCTCGCGTACCCGCTGCGCGGTGCAGAGGAAGGGGCCGAGCGTGTCGGAGATGCCCGACCCGCCGCACTCGAAGCAGGCCTCGGTCGGCCCGCCCGGGTAGACGTGCGAGAAGCCGTCGCCCTCGCATGCCGGGCAATCGCCCTCATAGAACGCGGCCCGCCGGCGCTCCGAGATCGCCAGTTGCCGGATCGCGCGGTTCCACCTGCGGCGCCCGCGGCGCTCCGCTCGCTTCGTCATCGTCACGTGCGCACCATCCTCGGGTGGTCGTGCCGAACCTCGATGTCGATCGTCCCGTTCGGCGTCGTGATCCGGTGGTTGACGCCGAGGACGAGAGTCAGCGTCCCGCGCACGTCGACCGCGCGCTCGACGACGTGCGTCTGCACGGTTATCTCCATGCTCTTCGCGAGATCGAGCCCGAGCTCGGAGCACGCCCAATCCACGAGAAGACGGGTGCTCACGACGACGCTCCCGTCCCGAAGCACTGCGGGCACTGCATCGTGTCGACCGGCCCATCGGAGACTTCGCGGAACTTGACGAGCCCGCGCCCGCCGCACGCTTCGCATTCTTCCTCGCGCGGCTCCGGATCGACCGCGACCTCGATCGCCGGCTCGGGAGGCGCTGCGTACGGGTCGGGCACGATCACCGCGTCGCCCTCGTTCGGGTCGTCGGCGTCGACCGCCTCGATCACGTCGAGAGCGTCGCGCGCGAAGAGCGCCCGGAACTTCGCGTAGAACTCCGGAACTGTCTCGCGCACGTGCTCCGTGACGCCCGCGGGATCCACGGTGCCGGGAGCCGGCCACGTCCGGCGCCGGTTCTTCTCCGCCTTCGCGGCGAGCGCGTGCACGAAGTCGGCGCCGTTCGCGTTCGTCGAGCGCCACGCGCCATCCATCGCGAGGAGCACGACGTCGATCCATTCCTCGAGGTCGGCGGGGCTCGCCTCGATCTCGCGCAGCTCGCGCCGGATGTGCTCGACCACGCCGAGGTAGCGATTCCCCGGTCCGAAGGTCCGCTCGGACCACCGAGCGCGCGCGTCGAAGAACATCGCGAGAGGCCGGAGCTCGTGCGCGTCGCTCTCCGCATCGCACGCGCCGCACGCGCCCGCACCGTCGTCGCAGTGCGTGTGCTCGAGGATCCGAGAGCCCGGCGCCACCGCCGGCTCCGCGATCCGCATCACCGCCCCGGGCGGCGCTTCCGGATCGATCTCGATCTCCGCGACCTCGGTCGTCCCCGGGATCTCCGCCGGTCGCGTCCAGATCCCGCGGATGCGCCGCACCGCGCGCCGCGCCGTCGCCACCGTCAAGCGCACCCTGTCCCTCGTCGTGATCACTGTCGTTCTCCCTTCGGTCGGATGTAGAGATTCCGCTGCGAGAGCGAGGGGGGCGGCAGATCGCCACGCGCGCGCTTCGCGCTGTTGACGCGGTGCCGCTCCTCGATCGCCGTGCACCGCCCGCACACGTCGGCCGCCTTGACGTCGCCCGCGGCGAGGAGCCGATCGAGCTCCGCGCGGGTATGGATCCGCTCCGGCGCCGCGTTCCGGTCGGAGCACGACGGGCGGCCATAGAGACCGAGCACGTGGTGCCTCGGGGGGCTGTTCCTCGTCACAGCGCACCCGCGAAGATCGGGCGAATCGCGTCGACCGTGCGGGGCCACGGCGCGATCCCTTGCTGCGTCCAAGGGTCGGAGCCGTTGGGCGCGAAGAGAGCCTCGAAGTCGTCGGCGGTGTGCCGCGTCGCGGTCCGCGTGTTCCTCTTCCGCCCGACGAACGTCGACGTCGCGGGAAGGGCTCGCCAGCCGCGCTCGCCGCGCGGCCGCTCGGCGTCGTACCAGCGCGCACCGACGCGCACGAAGGCGTGCACGGGTTGCCAGATCACGTTGCGCCCCCAATCGACGCGCTTCGAGTCGGTGTGCACCGAGTAGATCACCGCATCGGGCAGGTAGAGGCGCGCGAGCCATGCCCACACGAAACACCAGCCGTCGTTGATGACCGCGACGTCCTCGAAGTCCCCGAAGAACTCGCGCGTGAGGGGCGTGAAGTCGACCCGCCCGTCCGCTCCAACGAGCGGGAGCGAGCTCGGGATCGTCGGCATCGTCTGCGCCGCGCCCATTACCGGCACACCTTCGCGCGCTGGATCGCGCTCTTGAGGATGCGCAGGAGCACGATCTGCCGCCGGAGCTCGTCGCACCAGATCGCCCGCGAGTCGCGTGCTTCGACCGACGGCCGGCCGCGCCGGAGGAATTCGAATCGCTGAAACGCGCGCGCCTCGAGGTCGATCGCTACCTCGATCTCCCGAGAGGAGCGCTCGCGCACGCCAGCGTCACGAAGGATCCGATCGTAGAACCGGAACGAGTCTCCGACCCGCCTCCCGAGATCCCACGCCGCGCGTGCGACGCGCTCTAGATCGGAGGCCATCACCGCACCTCGAAGGGCCGGAGCGCCGCCATGAGGGCCTCCTCTGCTTCCCCGACGCTGGGATCGGAGAGGACGCGGTGCGCCGCCTCGACCAGCGCCCGCGTCGCCTCGTCGCGCACGCGCAGGAAGCGCACCGCCTCGGGGACGACGATCACCGAGTCGTAGCCGCCGAGCGCCGCAGCGTGCTCGCGCAGCGCCTCGACGATGCGCTCGGCGTCGCGAGCGTCCGACGCGCACACGATCAGCGCCCGCCCGATGCGCCCCGCGATCTGATAGCCGTCAAACTCGATCCGCCCGTCGGCGCGATCGAGCGCGTCGACGACTTGGTACTCGATCGCGGGCGTCAAGTCGGGCGCCGGAGCCGTCGGAGCGTCCGGGAGACCGGGCCCCGCGTCCGGAAGCGAGTCGCCGTGCGCCGCGACCGCCCGCGCGGCCGCCACGAGGACGTCTCGCGCCTC
>Ga0247823_10002439_pt1 | contig 15334 bp, 13 predicted proteins | sample 13C_PalmiticAcid_2_FD_192426 | JGI IMG/M metagenome (GOLD analysis project Ga0247823, IMG submission 192426) | Soil microbial communities from agricultural site in Penn Yan, New York, United States - 13C_PalmiticAcid_Day30 | ecosystem: Environmental > Terrestrial > Soil > Agricultural land...
GCCTGTGGTTGTGCCGATGGTGCCAATATCACTGCCGACGAAGAGACCGATCATTGCTGCGCCAACAAAGTAGTTTCATACAAAGTATCGCAGGCCCAGCAACATGCCAGCCAGCTTACCCTGAAACCTGCTTTGAGCTGGATACCCCAGGCTTTACCTCCCGCTTTCTTTTCGTGGAACCAGCCTGTAGAAACCACCGCGCAACCGGTGAGCGAGTTTCCCAACCCTCCGCCGGGCCGGCAAGGCGATCAGCCCCTGTACCTCCTTCATTGCTCCTTTACCTACTACGGTTAAGTCAGATGTGTTTTGCCCTTACTGCCCGCTCCCTGTAATACCGGGTGCAGGCTATCATCACATCTTTATTCACTTATAACTTAACCGTTTATGAAACGTCTGCTTATAGCTATCGCTGTATTATCCTTTACTATCCCTACCCAGGCCCAAACCAAAGGTGTAGTTACCGAAACCATTCCCGTAAAAGGCAATTGCGAAATGTGCCAGAAACGCATCGAGAATGCGGCTTACTCCAAAGGTGTAAAACTGGCCAAATGGGATAAAACCTCCCAAACCCTGACGGTAACGTACAACAGCTCCAAGACGGATGCAACCACCATTGCCCAGGGAGTGGCCAACGCCGGCCATGATGCCGGAGCGGTAAAAGCTACCGAAAAGGAATACAACAAACTGCCCGACTGCTGCGCCTATAAAACCAACACCCACCAACACTAGGCCATGCGTAACCTGTTTTTAACAACCGGTAGCGTTGCTATCGCATTGCTGTATGCCTCACCGTTGCTGGCGCAACAAACGGAAAGGACTGTTAGCGGCAAAGTGGTAGAACTTACCTCCGCCAAAAAGCAACAAACCCTGATGGGGGCGCGTGTATCCGCACCGGCTTCACAAGTCGGTACCCATACCGATACCGATGGCATGTTCAGCCTGGTACTGAAACCCGAAGATTCTGTACTGGTGGTATCTTATGTTGGATTCGACAGCGATACCATCCGCCTCAAGCCCGATGAAACCCACCTCAAAGTAGTACTGACCCAGCCCCACAAACTGGGTGAAGTAAAAGTGGTGCATCGCCGCAAGAGCACGGAAATCAATATGCTCGATCCCATCAAATCCGAAAAGATAGGCCAGCGCGAACTGCTCAAAGCAGCCTGCTGTAACCTGAGCGAAAGTTTTGAAACCACCCCTTCGGTTGACGTAGCGTTTACCGATGCGGTAACCGGTTATCGCCAGATCCAGATGCTGGGCCTGGCTGGTCCGTATACCTACATTACCCGCGAAAACATTCCGGATGTGCGCGGCCTGGCCTCTGTAACCGGTCTCACCTTTACGCCCGGCAGCTTTATTGAAAGTATGCAGCTGAGCAAGGGTAGTGGTAGCGTGGTGAATGGCTTCGAAAGTGTAGCCGGACAGATTAACGTGGAACTGAAAAAACCCTTCGAGGGCGATAAATGGGACCTGAACCTGTATCAGAATAACCAGGGCCGTACCGAGGGCAACCTCGTGTTCAACCACAAACTGAACGACAGGGTAAGCACCTCCGTGATGCTGCATGGCAAAAGCCAGTGGCTCAAATTTGACCAGAACAATGATGGATTCCTCGATCAACCGCTGGGCAATACGTTTGTAGGCGTTAACCGCTGGTTTTACTTTGGTCCCAAAGGCTGGGAAGTGCAGGGCGGTATCAAAGCCACCTATGCCGATAACGTGGGCGGTCAGTGGCATTTCGATAAAAATGCCGAAACCACCAGCGCCAGTCCCTGGGGTTTTACCCTCAATACCCAGCGCTACGAAGGCTGGGCCAAAATAGGCAAGGTATCGCTGGCTAAACCCTGGCGCAGCTTTGGCCTGCAACTATCGGGCACCTACCACAACCAGGATGCCCTGTATGGCCGAACCACTTACCTGGGCAAACAGCAAAGCTTGTACGGCAACTTCATTTACCAGTCTATCATCAACAATACCAACCACGGCATCAAGCTGGGTATGAGCACTTTTGTAGACAAGTATGAAGAGCAGATGAATCCTTACCTGCTTAAACGTACCGAAGTAGTACCCGGCGCTTTTGCTGAGTACAGCTACAACTACCTCACCAAGCTGAATGTGGTAGCAGGCCTGCGTGGCGATTACAATAATCTCTACGGTGCTTTTGTAACCCCTCGCCTGCACGTGCGTTATGCCCCCTGGACCAATACGGCTTTCAGGGCCAGCATCGGCCGCTCGCAGCGTACCGCCAATGTAATTGCCGAAAACCTGGGTTTCCTGGCCAGCAACCGGGCCTGGTATATGCCCCTGCAAAGTGGCAACAGCAATATGCTGGACCTGAAACCGGAAGTAGCCTGGAACATGGGTTTGAATGCCTCGCAGAAATTTACGCTCAACTACCGAGAGGGTTCTATTTCGGCCGACTATTACTTCACCGATTTCACCAACCAGGTGATCGTGGATATGGAAACGCCGCGCCAGCTGAGTGTGTACAACCTCGATGGAAAATCTTTTGCACACAGCTTCCAGATACAGGCCGATTATGAGCCCATCCGCAAATGGGATGTAAGGCTGGCTTATCGTTACTATGATGTGCAAAGCACCTACAAGGGTGTGCAAAAAGAAAAACCACTGATTGCCGCACACCGCGCCTTCCTGAACACCGGGTATGAAACCCGCAACAACTGGAAGTTTGACTACACCATACAATGGATCAGCTCCAAGCGTGTACCTATGGCTATGGACGATAACCACATGCACCTGCCCCAGCGCTCGCCTTCTTTTATACAAATGAGTGCTCAGGTCAGCAAAACCTGGAACGACAATTTTGAAGTGTACCTGGGTGGCGAAAACCTGACCAATTATATGCAACACCCGATGATTGTATCGGCCGATAATCCTTCCAGCCCCAACTTTGATGCTTCGCTCATCTGGGGTCCGGTAATGGGCCGTACCATTTATGCCGGCATAAGGTATAAGATCAAGTAAAACCCATAAAAAAAGAGACCGCCATTACAGCGGTCTCTTTTTTTATGTATAGTCCGTTACTTCTGCATTTTAAATGATACCGGATCAAGCTGGCAAGGTACTGCTCTGCCGTCGGCTTTACCAGGATTCCAGGTTTTCATGTTCATGATGATAACAGCCAGTTTAGACGATACATCTTTCATCCGTGTTTTCATGGCCGGGGCATTCGCCATAGCCTCATCAGCGGGCACAACGCTCACCTCATCTACAAATATGACCTTGCCTTTGGCATCGAGTACCAGCAGGCCCATATTGATCCAGTAAGTGCCGGAAGGCAGATCCGCAAAATCGGTCTGTACCCGGGTAGTCAGGTAATCCTTCAGGTTGTTTTCATCATATCCAGCCGGTGCAGGTGCTGTTTCCTGTTCTTCGGGCTGGTATACTTTTTTACCGTTCAGGTTCATCACCCGCTGATTGATGCGCGATACAATTGTTTTCTCCTGACCGGATACCGGATCTATCATGATAATGGTATCTGCCATTAACTTGTCGTACTGCATCTCCAGCTTGTTTCCGTTCACATAAATAAACTTGCCATCACGTTTGATCTCACCCGAAAAGGAGGTCTGCGAAAAGAACAGCAGGCTGCAGATCATTACCGGCAGCACCAGGGCATACTTCCAGGCCTGGCGGCCGGAACCTTGTTGTTTAGTCATCATACTTATTCTGTTTTTGATAGGTGAATAATTAAACGGATTACTGATCTGCGGTGCGCCTTTCAGCATGGCCTGCTCCACAATGAAGTGGCCGTATGCCGAAGTATGTCCGTGTCCTGCTACTGCATCGGCCTGGTACTCGTGCACCAGCGACAGTAGCTTTTGATACCGCCACACCAATGGGTTGAACCAGAACACAACTTTCATTAGTTGCATGAACAACCTGTCCCAACTGTGCCGCAGATCGCTGTGCACCTTTTCGTGCACGACAATGAAGTGCAGCTCTGCCGGAGAATAATTCTCAGCCTTGCTGATGAAGATATTCTTGAAGAAAGAAAACGGCGGATGGTTCAGCTGTGTTTCGATCACGGGCACACCTTCGGTATCCTTGCGCTGGCCATACTGCTGAAACCAGAGCAGCCGCATCACTTCATTCACCAGCAGCATCAGCATGATCATGGCACCAAAACAATACACCACAATCAGCACATCGGCAGGCTCCCAGCCTTTAACCGGTGCTTTCAATCCTATCTGCGCTACATTAGCGGCATTGCCCAACGCCTGGCCGTATTGTGTGGCTGCGTCAGGTTTAAAATGGCCAAAAGAGAGTTGCACCAATGGTATCAGCGCACCAGCAGCAAAGGTGCCCAGTAGCCAGGCGCGGTTCCAGCCGTGGCGGTGGTTCTGCTTCAGCAGCAGTTCAAACACCAGCAGGCACAACAGCCAGATGGCGGTACTGTTAATGAGGTAACTGATCATGGCTTTTCAGATTTAGTTGTTGTTGCATCTTTTTGATCATCGAGCTGCTGCATCATTTCGTTCAGGTCTTCGAGATCGAGTTTGTTCTCGTTCACCAGAAAGGAAACCAGCCGCTTGGGCGAACCCTGGAAGTAATCTTTGAGCAGGTTGAGCAAACCTGTTTTGCCGTACTCTTCTTTTTTTACGATAGGGTAGTACTCGTAGGTTTTGCCATAAGCCTTATGACTTACAAAACCCTTTTTCTCCAGAATGCGCACTACTGAAGAGATGGTGCTGTGCGGCATATCCGGATCATTGAGCTGGTCCAGTATATCGCGCACCGTGCAGCGCTCCAGCTGCCAGATCAGCTGCATGATGTCTTCTTCGCCTTTCGTTAGTTTTTGCATAAGAACAAGGTTGTGAGGATATGGGTTAATAAGCGTTCAGTCCGAATGGAGTGGCAATCTCAATATTGTATTTCGATTCGAGCTGCATCACGCCCAACGGTGTGTGCATCGGCGTCAGGTACCAGCGCTGGCGGTTGCGTGCTACCGTATCGGCGCCCCGCACTTCATAATCACCTGCTGCTTTCCAGATCATGTCATCGGTGATGATGATGGGTGCCGGCGGATTTTTGAAACGTGCCCGGATGGCATCATATCCGCGCTGACCAAACTGCGTATTGAAAAAATAGATTTCGCAAACCAGGTTGGGATGCACATCGCCCCGTTGCAACAGAGCAGGCCAATAAGCTTGCAGCAAAGCATAAGAATAAGGGTGGTGCAGCAGGCTGGCCCGTTCCAGTATTTCACCGGCATTGCAAGGCCCTTCGGGTATGCCGCGGGGTTGGGTGGCCACATAAGCGTTCATAGGTCCAATCTGCCTTTCGCCTGGGTAATGCCCGTCCTTGGCCAGCTCCAGGATGCGGTGCACATTGTCCATCACAATCAGGATATACGCTGTCATGTCCTTTCCGTTTTTGGCTTCCTGCTCGCGGTCGAAACGGGTGGTGAATTCGCGGTTGAGTGCGGTATCTACCCGCGACAGGAATACCTGCCGGTAAACAGGCATGCTATCAGTAAACTTGCGCCAGGCCGGTGTATGCATATACTTAGCCAGCGCCCGCATACTCCGGAAGCACTCCGGCCTTACTCCAGCCTGCGCCGCATACACCAGGTACCGGTACATCGCCTCTTCTTTGCCCAATGCAGCAGCCGTTTGCAAAGCAGTGACACAATCGGCCGAAAACTTAAAATCATATGTCCGGAAAGCCGAATCAAAATGGCTCAATGCCGATTCTAAACGCTCGTTGAGCAGCTCAGTGCGGGCCAGCGCAGCCTGCTCGTGATACCGGGTATAATCAATCGCTTTTGCCTGTACCCCAAGGCACAAAAACAACAACAATTGGATGAGGCGCATCGTCATAACGGAGTGGTTCGTTTTGTAACGTACAATTACGTTATTAAACTTAAATCTCCGCAAATATTAATTATGATCCAAATGTTTTTTGAAAGCGGGCATAAAAAAGTCCCTGCTTCGCAGCAGGGACCTCACTAAAATATTTTTTACAGCTTATTTGCCGCAACCCAGGAAACGGGCGCCGCCATACAGCACAAACAACCACACCAGCCCCTTCTCAAGAAAGAAGAGAAAACCAGCCCAACCCAGGCGTTTGAGCCATACCATGAAGCCTTTTTTGGGCTGTTCTGTATTATCAGGAGATTGTTGCTGCGGTATCATGTTTTGTTTTATAAAGGTGGTGTTTGGATATTTCTGTAATGCTATTCCGTTGAAAATTAAGCAATAACTCTCAACAAAACGTTTCATCACAGGAATGAAGGAGCAAAAATACGATTGTCATACCAATGTCATTTCATTAATCGGGAAAAGGATTTGTGAATTCCGGAAAACTGTTCCGAGGTCTACACGCGGGTATGGCAAAACACGCCTGCCGGATGCGTCATATTTGTTACCTTTGTTCATTGTGTGTTAGAACGACGATTTTTATGGATCTGAACGAATTATACAGCCGGGCGCTTGATTTTGGTTTCCTGAGTGCCGATGAAGGGGTTTACCTTTTTGAGCATGCGCCGCTGGCAGACCTCATGCATATTGCCAATGAGCTGCGCAAAAAGCAGGTGCCGCACGGCAAAGTAACCTGGCAGATAGACCGCAACGTGAATACCACGAATGTGTGTACGGCCAACTGTAAATTCTGCAATTTTTACCGCATACCGGGGCATGGCGAGGCCTATATCACAGATATGGATACCTACCGCCGCAAAATCCGTGAAACCATTGCCTATGGCGGAGATCAGCTGCTGTTGCAGGGTGGCCACCACCCTGAGCTGGGCCTGGAATTTTATACCAAACTGTTTCGTGAACTGAAGGCCGAGTTTCCGGATGTGCGCCTGCACACCCTGGGCCCCCCTGAGGTAGCGCATATCACCAAACTGGCTAAGTCGACCCACGCCGAGGTGCTCAAAGCCCTTCAGGAAGCAGGTATGGACAGTCTGCCCGGTGCTGGTGCCGAAATCCTGACCGACCGCGTACGCCGCCTTATTTCCAAAGGCAAATGCGGTGCGCAGGAATGGCTCGATATCATGCACGAAGCCCACAAACTGAACCTGGCCACCAGTGCCACCATGATGTTTGGCCACGTAGAAACCATCCAGGAGCGTTTTGAACACCTGGTGAAGATCCGCGAGGTACAGTCCCGCAAACCGGAAGGCAGCTATGGCTTTACCGCCTTCATCCCCTGGACCTTCCAGGACGAGGATACGCTGCTGACCCGCATCCGCGGTACCAAAAACAATACTACTGCCGAAGAGTATATCCGTATGCTGTCGCTGAGCCGCATCATGCTGCCCAACATCACCAACATACAGGCCAGCTGGCTCACCGTGGGCCGGCAGGTAGCCGAAATCTGCCTCCATGCCGGTGCCAACGATTTTGGTTCTATCATGATCGAGGAGAATGTAGTAAGTGCTGCCGGTGCCCCCCATCGCTTTACCTACAAAAGCATCCAGGATGCCATTCGGGAAGCCGGTTTTGTACCCCAGCTGCGCAACCAGCTGTACCAGTTCCGCGAAATTCCCGAAGCTATCCAGGAGCAGGTGATCGACTACTAAGACAAATTTTCTACCTATCTTTCCAACACCCCGGCCCATTGCCGGGGTGTTTTTTTATGCCGCAACTTGCGATTGACGACTTTATTGCCCCGGCAATATTGATAAACAGGCGGCGTTTTTTGTTTAAATTCCTTACTTATGAAAAAACTGATGCTCCTTTTCGCAACCACCCTGCTAGCGCTTTCGACACAAGCCCAGGAGGCCACCAGCCTCGAAAAACGGGCATATGCCCCGGAACGCAAACAGGAAACAGGCATGTTCGTAGAATCGAAGTTTTTTTCGGACAACTCTTCTTATTTCACGCAGGTGGGACTGAGTTATAAAAGATGGATCAAACCCAATATGGGTCTGCGTTTTTCACTGGGCTGGATGGAGTACACTACCGATGGCCCCTGGGATTCATACAGCAACCTTTACTCTTCGCAAAATGATACCCTTACCTTTTTCTCGAACCAGCAAAACATGCAATACGCTGTGGTATCGGGTGGGGTAGAGTTTCAGCGGGCGTTTTACCGCAGGTTTTACCTCTATGCCGGCGGCGATCTGAGGCTGGGTTATGGCGCCGGGTATAACGATAAGTTTGAAACCCATGTGTACAATTCCCCCCAACAGGGCTATTACCAGTCTACCAATGCCACCACCCGTTATGACCTGCGCAATTTCATGGCGGGCATATCGCCGTTCATCGGCGCCAAATACAACGGTAAGCGCTGGGTGATAGGTTTGGAGCTGGTGCAGCTCAGTACCTTGCAGATTGTCCACGAGGAACAATACGACGCTACCACCTCCAATCTTGATATGGACTGGGGTTACACCAGGCTCTATGTTAACTTCCGGTTTTAGAAAGGGGCAGCGGGAATATAAAGTACATTTATTGTCTATATTAGTTGCATGAATACCCTGCTCACCGATTTGCAGTTTCGTTTTTTTGAATCCGGAGATGCCGAAGCGCTGTTTGATATGATAGCGCAGAACAGGGCACACCTGCGCCAATGGCTGTACTGGGTAGATGGTATCAAAGACATCAGTTCGGTAAAAGCTTATTTGCAACTGGTGCAGCACTACCTCGATGAGCAAAAAGGCGTGGCTTATGCCGTGATGCACGAGGGCCAGATCATAGGTCAGATCGATATTCACCATTTTAACCGCGAAATAGGCAGTGCCCAAATCGGCTACTGGATAGCCAAAGGTTACGAGGGCAGAGGATTCATGAAACAGGCCTGCCGCTGGATGATTGCCAAAGGCTTTACTGATTATAACCTGAACCGCATTGAGATCAATTTTGTAAAAGAAAACCAGCGCAGCGCCAACCTGGCCCAAAGCCTGGGTTTTACCTACGAAGGCACCCTGCGCCAGGCCTACCGCCTGCATGGCCAGCTCTGGGATCTTACGGTGATGAGCCAGCTCAAACAGGAATGGATAAAAGAGCAGACCGGTGCAGTCGTTAGTCTTTAGTCGCTAGTATTGAGATGCGAAATTAATGTGGCCATGCAGGGATGTGCTAATGAAAATATACCTGGCACTGCGGATATGCTGCCTCCTGTACCCGCGGAAACAGATCTTACCCGCACCGATATATCTTAAATCGTCCAATCCTACATCTTAAATAAAATCAGCGATCAGACATCCCTACATCAGCGATAAAAAAGTACTAACAAAAAATGCCCGCAGCAAGCGGGCATTTTTTTATCTCGATCAAGATCAATTATTCTACCGTGTAGTTCATGGAGCCATCTTTCTCATCCTTGATGAGAATACCGATAGCGGCCAGTTCGTTGCGGATTTTATCGCTGGTGGCCCAGTCCTTGCGCAGCCTGGCTTCCTTGCGGATGCCGAGCAGTACCTGCATAGCACCATCGAGGTGACCGGTTACGTTTTCGGTAATGCCTTGCAGCCCCAGGATATCGGTCATGTATAACCTGAAGGTTTCTTTGAGCAGGGTCATAGTAGCCGTGCTCAGTGCCGAAGCGCTGATCTGGCCGCCTTTGATACCATTCACAACAGGAGTCAGCTCAAACAGGTTGGCCATTACCTTGGCGGTATTGAAATCGTCGTTCATGAACGTTTCGCATTCCTGGCAAAGGGTAATCACTTTAGCATTCAGTCCGGCATCGCCGGGAGTATCTGCACCACCTTCCAGTTTTTGTGACACTTCGTAAGCATCCCAAAGGCGTTTGAGGCCTTTTTCGGCAGCCTGCAGGGCTTCGTTGCTGAAATCTAGCGTGCTGCGGTAATGGGTTTGCAGAACATAAAAACGTACCACCTGCGGGTGATAAGCCTGCTCCAGCAAAGGGTGATTGCCGCTGAACAGTTCGGTCAGCTTGATCACGTTGTTGTAGCTTTTGCCCATCTTTTTACCGTTGATGGTAATCATGTTGTTGTGCATCCAGTAGCGCACCGGCTCGTGGTGGTGGGCAATGGTGCTCTGTGCTATTTCGCACTCGTGGTGTGGAAACTGCAGGTCCATACCACCGCCGTGGATATCGAAGGTAGCGCCGAGGTATTTGCTGCTCATGGCCGAGCACTCGATATGCCAGCCCGGGAAGCCTTCGCCCCAGGGACTCTGCCAGCGCATGATGTGCTCGGGCGGTGCTTTTTTCCACAGCGCGAAATCTACTTTATTGCGTTTTTCTTCCTGGCCTTCCAGCTCACGGGTGGTTTCCAGCTGATCTTCCAGGATGCGGCCACTCAGCTTGCCGTAAGGATAGGTTTCTGCATATTTCTTCACATCGAAATACACAGAGCCGTTTACCTCGTATGCATATCCTTTAGCCATGATATCCTGGATCATCGTGATCTGCTCTATGATATGACCGGTAGCGGTAGGCTCAATACTAGGCTCCAGGCAGTTAAACTGCGCCATGGCCCAATGGTACAGGCTGGTGTATTTATGCACCAGTTCCATCGGCTCCAGTTTTTCGAGCACAGCTTTGGAAGCTACTTTATCTTCTGCGGCGCGGCCTTCCTCTTCGAAGTGACCGGCATCGGTAATATTGCGCACATAACGCACCTTGTAACCGAGGTGCTGCAGGTAGCGGTATACCACATCGAAAGTGATGTAGGGGCGGGCATGACCCAGGTGGCTTTCGCCACTTACGGTAGGACCGCAAACATACATCCCCACATGACCGGGAGTGAGCGACTCAAACTTTTCTTTCTGACGGGTATAGGAATTATGTAAATACAAATCTGACATCTGCAAAGGGGGTATATCGTACAAAACTAATGATTTACGGGCAGTTAAGAAAAGATGGTTTGGTGGGTTTTATCCTTTTACAGCCCTGTTGCCCGGGTACCACACATGTGTTCAAAAACTTTCATACCCTTCTTCCTCATGCCTGTTGTGGCCGGCGGGTATTTTTAAGTCAAACCATTGTTTTACACGATATAGGAGAGAATATTCAAGTGAACTAAACCTTTATACGTATGCAATTATTTCGACTCATGGTACTATCGGGTATGACGATAGCCATAACCGGAACGATGCTGAATGCGCAGTCCGTTACCGGCAGCGCCCTGATGAGTATTAACAAATGGAACATCCCGCTGGCCAACCGGGGCGAAATCTGGTGGGCAGTCAATGGCGACAATGCGCAGTTTACCTCGGGCACCTCTGGCTACACCGGCAATATGGGACCTGTTGCCTCGCTGTGGATGGGCGGTTACGATCCGAATGCCAATTTTCACATGGCCGGCCAGATCGATCGCAGCCAGGGTTCTGATTACTGGCCCGGCCCGCTGAGCGGCGCAGGCGGTATCGATAGTGCCACCTCCCTCAAATGGGACCGCATCTGGATTGTAGACCAGGAACAGATCAGCACCTTCCGCACGCTCGCCAGCCACACCCTGGCCAATACGCCCACCGAGATGCTGGAATGGCCCGCCAAAAACAACCCGCACGCCAAGGGCAAATCCGGCCAGGCGCTCACCATCACCGGCGATCTGGCGCCTTTTGTGGATGTGAACAACGATGGCAATTACAATGCGCTGGATGGCGACTATCCAAAAATCAAGGGCGACCGGATGGCCTGGTGGATCTTCAACGATTATGGCCCTTCGCGCCTCAATGCAGCCAGCCCGCTCAGCAGTGAAGTACAAGCTTCGGCTTATGCCTACGCCCGCAATACACAGGCCGGCAATATGGTGTTTTATGAAATGGAATTACACAACAAAGGCGGTAACATCGACGATTTCATGGCCAGCATTTACAACAGTGCAGACCTGGGATATGATTACGATGATTACATTGGATTCGACTCTACACACCGCATGGGAATCGTAATGAACGGGGAGGGTTATGACGGCGATAGCGGAGGTCCCATACAGCCGGGCTGGTTTGGTTCCAGCGCCCCGCAAAGTGGCATTACGATCCTGAAAGCGCCCGGCGATGCACCATCGGGTAAACTTCCTGCTGGCGCCTTTACTTATTTCGCTGATGATAATTCCAACCAGGGAAAACCAACCAGTGCGATGGACTATCACCGTTATGCCACCGGCAGTTGGAAAGATGGCAGCCCTTTCGTTAAAAACTGTGCAGGATACGGTCCCGGAAATCCATTTCCCTTTGCCTTTCCCGATACCAGTGCTACCACCGGTTTATCCGAATGCAGTTGCGCCAGAATACCCAACCTTCGCAATTATGTACTATCTACCCAAGGTGTGAAATTCAATGTGGGTGATGTAGCGAGCCTGCACTTTGCAGTACTGGCTACCGACAGCGCATTGATCTGCAGCGGAGGACAGTTCAAAGGCATTTTTGCCCTGGCCGATACTGCCGCACATATCTACAACAACCCACTACCTCCATTGCCCACAGGTATTCAACACACGCCCGAAGCGCTGGCCGCACAGCTGGCACCCAATCCCGCCCACCACGAAGTAACGCTGTTGGTAAGCGGCAAGCCTGCCGCCGAAACCACCGAACTGCTGGTACTCGATTATACCGGCCGTACCATTCTGTACGAACAACGCTCCGGCAATCAGCATAAGATTGATATCAGCCGACTGGCACCCGGCATGTATGTGATCCGCGCCACACAAGCCGGCAAACAATTTACCGGCAGATTTGTCAAACAATAACCAACAAAAAAGGGATGCCGGCCGGCATCCCTTTTTCTATTCTTTGTACAAGGTTTATTCTTCAATCGCTTTGATCACTTCGCTGCTCATGGGTTTTACATTGGGGTTAAACACATGCACCAGCTTGCCTTCTTCATCGATGAGGTATTTCTGGAAATTCCATTTCACACTGCTCTCCATGGCACCATTCTGGTCTTTCTGCGTGAGCCATTTGTAGATAGGCGCCATGTCCTTCCCTTTCACCGAAATTTTAGCGGCCATCGGGAAGGTAACACCATAGTTTTTCTGGCAAAACTCAGAGATATCTTTGTTGCTGCCGGGTTCCTGGCTCATGAAGTTATTGGCCGGAAAACCGATGATCACCAGTTTATCGCTGTACTTTTTATACAACTCTTCCAGCTCGGCATATTGGGGCGTAAACCCGCATTTGGATGCCGTGTTCACAATCATGATTTTTTTGCCTTTGTAATCGGCCAGGTTAATGCTGCCACCATCGAGCGACTGCACTTTAAAATCGTAAATACCCATGGTGCTTACCATGAACATCAACTTGAACATGAGGGCCTGTATCATTGTCAGGAGTGGTTTTATAGTTTAAAAAATGACTGCGGTTGCAATACAACAATTATCGCACCGGAAAGGTTTACTGGGCTTCGTAACAGCCAATATCTGGTGTGCTGTCGCGGGGTTTGCCGTCAAGATCGGTATTGATGTTCAGGTTTTTACCCTTGTCCTTCGCCGGTGATTCAGGTTTGATGTGGAAATCGAACTTGTCCTTGTCCACAAACAGCGGATCCTGGTTCATCACTGCACTGTTGTTGGTTACATACACCGGCAGGGCATCAGTACGTTTCAGCAGGCAGTTATCGAATGTGATGGCCATATTGCTGCCATTCACCTGTCCAAATCCTACTTCATTATCGAGCGGACCATAGAAAATACAGTTGGCAAAAGCCGCACTGAGATCGGCCACCCGGTATTGGGTTTCGGTCACCTTCAGGTAGTTCTGCAAAAACATCACAATATTATCGTTGCTTTCGGCATGCACCATGTATTCGTAACCATAGGTAACAAACGTGCATTGCTGTGCTTTGAGTTTACCACCGAGGATGGTAGAGAGGTTGATGCCGCAGGTATGCACCAGGCTGTTTTCGAGGTACACATCGCCGGTTACGCTGAGTACGCCAAACTGAGAACAATTTTTCACCACGCTGTTTTTCATGCTCAGTTTGGGATTGCCATTGTTGCTCAGTGAATCTACCTGCACTCCAATGGCAGCATTTTTCACGATCACATAATTCAGGTTGCTGTTCACACTGTTGCGCAGGAAACGGATACCCTGCCACTCGCCGGGCAGATCGAGGTAGTCAAAATAACTTCTGTCGATCCGGTCGCCCTGGAAAATCACGCTATCGCTTTTGCTGGCATTTACGGAAAGGGTGCCGTTTACATACAGCCAACTGTCGGCATGCATATATACACGGGCACCGGGATCAATCGTGAGGGTAGCTCCTTCATCAACCAGCGCCGAGTGAATCACTACAATCGGTTTATCGCGGGTCCAGGTTTGCGTAGGTAATATACTGTCGGTGATGTAAATGGCATTCTGACCATACGCCTGCACCGGCAATGAAAATGTAGTGCTGTTCATCACCACATCCAGCACCTCGTCTATCACAAACGGGTTGTTGGCGTTGGTGGGATCAATTTTGGCGGTCATGAACACATACATACTGTCGTTGGCCGCCAGCTCAATGTTATTGCTGACAGAAGAGCCGGAAACACCATTCACGTTGATGCGGAAAAACGAAGCATCGCCTTTGCGCATATTGATGCGGTCGATTTTTACCGGCTGCGACTGCGGATTGTAAATTTTGATGGAGCGGGTAGCAGTACCCTGGGCTGTAAATACCGTATCAAAAGCGAGGGTATCGGCCGAGAAAACGAGTTTGCCACCGGAGTTGAGGTAATTCTCCTTTTTGCAGGAAGAAAAACCCAGTACCATGGCCACTGCGCAACACACCAATACCGTTATATATACCTTACAACGCATACATTATTAAAAATAGATTCCAAAAGTAAACGAAAAAGCCGGTATAAAATTGCCATATAACCTAATCATGCGCCCAGGCAGCAGTGGCAATACTGAGCACGCAGGAGGCATTGAGCAGGGCCAAACCGCAGGCTTCGAGGGTGGCGCCGGTGGTGAGCACATCATCTACCAGCAGCACCGAGCGGTGGCGTACCTGGTCGGGCCGGGCCAGGGTAAACACATCGTGTACATTCTGCCAGCGTTCTACACGGGTTTTATGCGTTTGCGACTCGGTGTGGCGGTTGCGTTGCAGCACATCTTCGCCACAAGGCACACCCAACTCTGCTGCCAGACCACGGGCGATCATCGCTGCCTGGTTATACCCTCTCCGGTGCATTTTGGACGGGTGCAGCGGTACAGGCGCCACAATATCGACCAGCCAGCCGGCTTCTTTAATGCCACGACCCAGTATGCTGCCCAGCAACTCACCCACCTCGGGCTTATTGGCATATTTAAGGGCATGCAACAGGTGTTGTACCACGCCTTCCTTCCGGAAATAACACAAGGCTGTAGCATCGGCCACCGGCAGGCGACCCGCAAAAAGTTGTACAACAGGATTCTCTTTCAGTACCTGAAAGCCGGTTAGCGGCAACTGCTGGTAACACGACCAGCAC
>Ga0247823_10002440_pt1 | contig 15325 bp, 7 predicted proteins | sample 13C_PalmiticAcid_2_FD_192426 | JGI IMG/M metagenome (GOLD analysis project Ga0247823, IMG submission 192426) | Soil microbial communities from agricultural site in Penn Yan, New York, United States - 13C_PalmiticAcid_Day30 | ecosystem: Environmental > Terrestrial > Soil > Agricultural land...
GCGTGATAATGTGTATTCGATAGTAGGTAATGCCCGTTTGATATAGAAGTCCTCATCACGTCCCATCACGGCAACCGATACCATGGTGAGTGGCGATGAATGTACCACCGTTGGCACTACTGCGGGGTTGGCTTCGATGTCATAGAATCCTTTGAGTGCCGGATCCCATCCGCCTGCTGCATCGTTCTTCATCAGCTCCACGATATTGAAAGCAGCATCGGTCAGGCTCGTATTTACCTGTTTGCGATAATCGGTCACTTTATAGATACTGTCTGAAACATAAGTCAGCACATCATTCCAGCCGGTAGTGAAGGCGCCTACAGCGAATTCCCTTTGAATGGATTTACCGGCAGTCAGTTTTGAATCCGGCAGTCCGAGTACAGGTGCAAAGGCAACGGGCTGTACCCTGTTGACTTCGTTTTTAATGCTGAACCCCATCGGGCTGTTGGCGCTGCCCCAGTCGTCAGACTTAAAGCTGCGTGCCAGCGCGCTGGTGAAAGTGCTGAACAATCCCAGTTCCGTTCTCATCTCTGCAATGCTGACTGGCTGCGGCATCATGCCGGAAGGCAGCATTACGGGTTGCGGCGACAGCCGCTGGTACTGGAACATCGGAGGCAACAAAATATTGGTAGCGCTATCAGGGGCGATGCTCTGGAAGGCGGCAACGCCCATGCTGTAATACCCATCAATGTTTGGCCTGAACTGAAGGCTCACTTCCATATGCTTTGCACCGGGAGCTAAAGTCCAGGTACCTTTCAACACCTGTTCTCCCGCTACGGTATACGTCACTTCGATGCTATTGTCGTTCAGTTGTTTTGCATCGATAGGAATCGCTTCATTCACTTTCCCTGCAAAGAATGGATTGAGAATGATATCTGTTTCCAGGATAGAATATGTCTTGCCATTGTTCTCGAAGGAGGTCAATCCTACCGAGCCATTCCAGGATGGGAAGAAATTACCGAAGCCGAGTTGCGGATCATTGGAACGGATGACGTATATCTTATGGTCTTCGCGTCTGGCATCGAGGCTGGCCCATTTGCCCTGCAATTTGATATCAGTTTTGGCGACCAGTCTTTTTTCTTCAGAGCCAGAAGCCTGCATGAAACGCATGCGCAGCTGATCATTCTGAATCATGGCAACCGGCGGGCGGGAACCATTGGCCATGGCTTTGGAGAGGTTGGGAAATTCAACGGGCGTTGGCTTCACTGTCACCGGCTTGATCCTGGTTGCCGTGAGTGCAGTAACAGCCTGTGTATTGGGATCGTAATTTTCATTATTGGAAAGCAGGATGGCATCGCAGCGGCCGAAGTTGCCACGGCTATCATTCAGTCTCAGTACGGCATTGCCGGCAGGCAGATTGGCGGTTCCGATCTTCTCCCAGTAGAAACCCGGCTTGCCGTGTTTGCCGGCTTCCTGGCTCATCGGCACATCATTCACCTGCAGGCTGAAGAGGCGGGTGCCGGGCCTGTCGTTCGGGTAATCAGCTGAGCGTACCCATACCTGGTAGGTCCCTGCCTGCTTCACGGCAATAACGGTCAAAGCATCTACCGATTTGGTTTTGCCGGACATCACGCGAAGGATACTGTTATTGAGGAAACCTTTTCCTCCTTCACGTTCTACCACCCATCCTCCTTTGAACTGGAAGTCTTCCGCTTCCACCAGATGAGTTTGCTGCTGACCTTTTGTAAGAACAGAGGTCAGCATGCAGCAGGAAAGGAACAAACCTGAGAGCTTGTACATAATAGAAATTTATAGGGTGTTTACACAGGGGTTATTCGTAACTGATCTCAATTACACGGATACCGTATGAAGGGATCGATATTGGCCAGCGATTACCGGTTGCAAGGCTTGACTTTTTACCGCCCGCGATCAGGTGTTGCGATTTGGGTTTTATGGTACGGTTGTCGATGATCTTACTGTAATCTATCTCCAGTGTAGTGTTCAGTACCTCATCATCGTTATTGAGCAACAGCAGGAATAATTTTTTCTGTTCTTTGTTGATGGCCCCGAAATAATCCAGGTATGGGCTGCCTGTTTGCAGCATGCCTTCTTTCAACAACAGATCGGCAGACTGTCCGTAGATTTTGCCAGGCTTGAAACCATAGCTCTGATGCGGCCCTACTTTCGGGGTGATCCATCCTCGGGGAAAACTGATCTGTGCATTGGAACGAAGTGAGGCTTCTGATAACAGGTAATCCGTGATCCAGCCGATCTGCCACCAGGCATGATGGGGATAAGGACCTGCTCCCCTGTTCATCACATCCCAGTAATAACTGGCAACGCTGGTAGCGGAATCAACAAATGCATCGCGGCCGAATGCGGCGGTGCGGGCCATATTCAGAAAGAGAGAATCTTTTGTAAGTGAGAACATGCGTACGAACATACCGGCATGACTGGCCAGTAAGATCGGACCACGCAGTGTGGCGGAACCGAAGCTGCCACCATGTTCAAAGCTGAGGCCTACCTGGCTGATCTCCCAATCTTCACGGCTTACTCCCTTTACAGTTTTGAGTGCCTTCGTTGGAATAGGATGTGTATAAACTGAAGTGGTATACAGCTTAGCCGTTGTGATGGCTGCCTGCAGATGTTTGGGATCTTTTGTGATATCGTACAGATCAAGTAAAGCCTGCGCACTCTGTCCGGTTGCAAAATCAGGTGCAAAGCGGGTATCACCACATACTCCGGTGAAATGGCCTTTGTTTACGGCATTCGTGATATACCATTGTGCACCTTTGATGGCGGCGTTCAGATATTTTTTATCGCCCAGCAATTTGTAAGCGATCACCATTCCGTAGAATGTTGGACGAAGATCTTCCAGGTCAGTGAACATCGGTTGTTGCGTGGCATGATCATAAGCCACCACCCATTTGCCTTCCGGGCTCATCCAGGTAAGCAACCTGTCCGCTGCAATGCGTACTTCATTGCGCATAGCTGCATCCTCCGGATTGAACAACAGGATATTTCCTGCATCCATCAGCACGTAATAAGTAGTTCCAATGGGCTCTACGTAAGGTCCCCACTCTTCCGTGAACTTCTTCTTTTTGGGTAAGTAATATTGTCCGGCCGCCGAACCATGGAAGAAGCCCGCCACAGTATCCTGTTGCGTAAGCTTGAAATTCCTGGCGAAGGGCAGCCTGGTGGTTTTCAAAACAGTATCATTGGTGATGCGGGCCAGCATCCACATGGCGCCGTAATCCGCATTCTTGATGGCATCTCCATCTCCTCCGTAAACACCTCCACGGTAATCCTGTGCTCCAATTTTCAATCCCCTGTAGTCTTCCGTTCTCCATTTTGAAGTACTGTCGTCTATCACATACTTATGCATGTTCTGGATCCGGCTGGTCAGGGATTGTTTGGTTTGCTTCAGCGCCAGGAAATCCTGCAGTCGGTAAATATCATTGGCTGCATGTTTGTATACAGAGAACCAGTCAGCGGCTTTCACTGTATAGCGGAAGGAGAAACTCACTTTCTCTCCGCGTTTCAACCAGGAGCCTTTTTCTCCCAGTATGGGGTGCCAGGCTACGGGCGTCAGCTGTGCATCCCTGTTCATTACAGAAAGGCCCAGTTGCCAGGTGTTCTGCGTACTGTGGTCGGATTCCCAGGGATCACGGCTGGTGCCGGGAGCTGGTATAACGGCCATGGTCACACCTTTTTTATTGCTGACCAGTGGGGATAAGGTAGAGGCAGTACGTTCACGGGTAACCACTGGCAATGCGGGGATGCCCTGACCGTATCCATATGCTTTCACTAAATTCTTTTCAATGGAACTTCCCTGGAAATGACCGGGCACCATGGCCCATTTCAGGTCTTTTTTTTCTACCGTGGCCAGCACGGGGGAAGACAAAGAGAAATAACCATCTTCCTTGGCAAGCAGTTCCAGCTCAACCAGGATATCTCCATCGAAGGCCGGATCCATTCGCCAGGTGGCGGCGATACTTGCTTTGTCTATTTCCTGAGTGAACTGTAATTCGTTTGAATGTTGTTTTACAACCGAAGGAAAGAAGCGGATGGCTTCACCGGCAGTATTTAATGCAGCTGGCAGTAGGGTATGCTTCCATGGCGGAAGGATATACCGGTACTGCGCTTCAGGAATATCGATCAGCTTTCCTTTTTCATCGTAAACTTTGGCGGGGACCGTATCTGGTTTTGCGGGAGAATAGAGGAACATGTATTCACCGCTTACACCGGGGAGGGCGGTCCACTTACCGGCCTGCTTCAGCATCAGCTGTTGTAACTGCCATCCTTTGCCGGTCTTGTTCCATTGCAGTTGTAGTGAGGAAGAGCTCAGTTTTGCTTTTGTGCCAGCTGCTTGCTGCGCAAAAGAATCTGCTGTAAAAAGCATCGCTGAACAAACGGCTGCAAAATATATGTTACGGATCAGCATCATCGTTATCGTTTCAAAAATTAACTAACGGGCTCCAGTTTCACTTTGCGCGAAGCCATAAAAGGGATAATGGCGCTCAACAGGATCAGCACGGCAATACCGGCCACCATGCCGGATCCGGCAGTAGTGAGCAGGCTGAGCACAAACATCAGCAGGGCAATAAAAGCCAGGGCAAATGCGATCACACGCAGACCGAAACGGTTCTGTTTTTTGATCTCGTACGCTTCTTCTTCATTCATCTGCAGGGCGCTCTCTTTACGTTTTGCCTTACTCGCCAGGAATGCATTGTATTCAGGGCTTGCCTGTTTTCCTTTGCTGATGAACCATTCATAAATGGCCAGCATCAGGAATGGCAGCCCCACACCCAGCAGCATTTCATTGCTACGGCTTAGTTTGAAGCCCATAGTGAGCGGAAGGATCATTTTGAAAACAAGGTTCACACCCAGGCTTACCAGTGTAATGAAAAGCGTTGCTTTACCGGTCAGCCGTTTGGAGAACAGTGCCCAGATAGGAGGCGCGAGCAAAGGGCCGCCGGTAATGGCACCGATGCTCAATGTGAATTCCACAATGCCTCCGATATAGGGCACAATGAGCGCAATACCGATCATGCCCAGTCCGAACAACCAGGATGAGATACGCGCCACGCGCATGAGTTTCTGATCCGATGCTTTCGGATTGATACTGCCTTTGTAAATATCATTGGTGAATACTGCCGACACCACATTCAGTGCTGTGTTGGCAGATGCAGAAGTGGAAAAGTACATACCGGTCAGGATAAGTCCCATCAAACCTGCTGGCAGCACGTGCTTGCAGATCATGAGATAGGCGTTCTCCGTATCCAGCCCAACAAGAGATGGGTTAATGGTCTTGTACACCATCGGCGGCAGCATCCAGAGGATGGGGCTGATGATATACAATCCTGCAAAGAGGAAGGCAACTTTGGAAGCGGACTTCGGTGTGTCTACGCTCGTGTAGCGCTGCACGAAAGTCCAGTTACCCCCGATATAAAAAATATGATACAAAGCGAAGGCAAGGATGAAGCCCCAGGTGAATTCTCCATTCACCACATTGAAAAATCTTTCAGGGGCCACTTCCAGGAATTTCTCCACGCCGCCTGCTGCATTGAAAGCCAGTGGCATGATGATGAGGATGGCCGCCGTGAGGATCACGAACTGCAGGATATCCGTTACCATTACTGCCCAGAGCCCTCCCACCGCTGTGTACGCGATCATGAAGAGGCCCAGCACGATGGTGGTAGGCAGCAAAGGAAAGCCCAGGGATGATCCCACGAGCTTGGCAACAGAATACAATACAGATCCTTTGATGAATAGTGACACCAGCATGAAGATGTAGATATAACTTTTCTGCACCTTCACTCCCAGCCTTTCGCGGATGAATTCCGCGGCAGTGAGGTTGCCCGTGGCTTTCCAGCGGGGCGCGAGGTACAGACCTGTTACCAGGCCGCCGATGCACATGGTCCATTGAATGGTGATAGCCACCCAGCCATGCTGGTAGGCTATCGATCCCCAGGCCACGAAAGTACCTGCAGAAAAAAAGCTCATGAAGAGTGAGAGACCGCCGATGGTCCAGGGCACTGCTTCACCGCCGGCAAAAAAAGATTTCAGGTTCCTGCCGGTACGGGCAAACAGGAACCCGATCATCATGATGAAGACTGAAAATACGATTATGACGGCGGTATCTATTGCAGGGTTCATAGTGTAATCGGAATTGTTGCTTTGTCTTACGGCGTGATAGTGATACTGAGTTCCTTCACCACCCTCTCCGGTATATTCTGATAAGATGCATTGGTAGCCTCAAATACCACTTTGTAAGTACCCGGCTTATTGTACAGATCGGTAGCCGGCGCATAGCGCGTGAGATTAGTGGTGATATTTTTGATAGGCGTGCCCTTGTCAGGTGTTGCCACATTGGGGTTGAAGGTCTTTGAAAGTACCCAGTCCTCATCCAGTGCAGTAGCAGAACCTAACATCAGCAACTGAGAGCTGGTGATAGACCATACGGCAGCCTGCGGATTCTCCATACTGATGGCCTTCCAGCCACCAGAGGCCATAGTGGCCAGCGGAGTGATGGTACCATCAGGCTCATGATTGTCCATATTGAATGTACGGATCACCCAGCGGTTCTGGCTCTTGATGGTAGTGGTCACATAGCGGAATGCAATAGTAGCAGACCTGTTATCCGTTGTAAATTCAGAAAGGTCCACTGTTCCGGATTGCACCTGGTCTGCACCCTGGGAAAGCGTTACCCTGTCAGTAAGATCCACCCAGGTGGCTGCATTTACACTGGCAGCATCGTAGACGCCTTTAAAATTATTGGATACCAGAACCTGCAGGTTGTCGACGGGTCCCCAGGACTGAAAGGTGTTGAACCTCATCATCAGTTTATTGCCTGTGGAGAATGTTCTGTTCCTGTATTCATAATTGCGACCGGTGGTACCGGCCCAGTATACGATGTTCTGGGGATTGCCCTTGAAATTGAAAATGATGGAATCACCCACTTTGAAAGTACTGCCATTGGCTGTGACCTCAAAATCAGGTGTACTTACTTCATCCCTTTTAGAGCAGGAAACAAGCAGGAAAGAAATGATACTATAAAGAATTATTTTGTTCATGACCTTGTTGTTGGAATGACTGAATGGGTTTACCAACCGGGGTTTTGTTTTACATATGGGTTAACGGCGATCTCAGTATTGGGAATGGGGAACAATACGCTCCTCGCTGTTACCCGGGCTGCCTGCTTGATAGCGGCATCGGATAAGGTGGAGGGCATGCTGCTCTGGTAAGTGGCCACCTGCTGCTGCATGGTGGTAACGTAGATGCCCCAGCGGATCAGATCATGCTTGCGCAGTCCCTCGTAGCTCAGTTCACGCAGGCGTTCCAGCATGATCGCGTCCATGAAATCCTGACCGGCGATCCCGGCAGGTAGATCCACGGTAAGATCGGCCACATCCACAGGTTTTCCAAATCCTCTCCTTCTTACCATATTCACATATTCGATAGCAGTAGGTGTAACACCGAGCGCATGATATTCCGCTTCAGCATACATCAACAGTACATCCGAGTAACGGAGCATAGGAAAATTGATATTGGTGAAATCCTGATCCTTCAGCGCCGTTACTTCATATTCCCTTCTGTATTTTCCAACACTGCGTTCATAGATCTGTGTGGGCAACCAGTCAGTTCTCTTCACTACCGCCCTAGGGCTGGTACCACTTACGGTCGCAAAACGGTAGGGGGCCACAGTCCAGTCCCTGCGCAGATCATTCGCTTCATAACTGTTGTATACTTTAGCTGTGATATGCACATGATCATAACCGAATCCTGTATCGATATTCGAACAGGCTATCCCCATCCATGAACCTACATAACCGCCTTCGCGGACTACGCCCTGGTTATTGCCATAATATTCTACTTCCCAGAGGTTCTCTTTGATATCATACTTATCCTGGCTCAGGTTGATGAAGATCTGAGAGAAGCTGGGGTTCAGTGCGTGTAATTTAGAATCGATCACTTTCTGCGCATACTCCTGCGCATCGGCATATTTCGCTTCATCTTTCAGCGGCTCTCCCGCCATGGTGAGGAAGACCCTCGCCAGCATACCCTGCACGGCAGTTTTGCTTACGCGTCCGTTAGAACCATAAGCAGTGATATCTTTCACCAGTCCTTCCGCTTCTTTCATATCCTTTACGATCTGGGCGTACACTTCGGCCAGCGGAGTGCGTGCAATCATTGGTTCCAGTGGAGATTTGGTATACTTGAGCTTGAGCGGCACTGCGCCCCAGTTATCAGCGAGTACAAAATAGTAGAAAGCGCGGAGGAACAATGCCTGTCCTTTCACTTCATTCTTGCTTTCTTGGGACACTTCCGCACCGTCAACCAACTCGATCAGCATATTGGCGCGTTCGATACCAACATACAAAGCTTCCCAGCAACGGTTCAGTTCCAGCATGCTTGCGTCGAGCGTGTTGGACATATAACCGGTTGGCTGGTTCTTCAGGTAGAACTCATCGCTGAAAGAAAGGAATCCGTAGAGTGCGCTGCCATAGGTACGGCGGTCGCCCAGCCTGTCATATACAGCAGACAGGGCCCTATCGAGATCCGTCTGTGTTTTGTAATAAGTTTCCGGTGAAATGGTATCGATGGGTTTGGTGTCCAGGAATTTCTTGCAGGAACCAAACAGCACTATGATGAACAATGTTGTGAGCAAGAGGCCACCTGCAGTGATTGTCTGCCTGAAACCGGAGACGGGTTTGCCGTTGATGGGTGATGTTGCAGGATTAGTGGTCATATTCGAAGCAATTTAAATCGTTAGAAAGTTACGTTGAGGCCCAGGGTGATGGTTCTGGCTTTGGGATAGGCTGACCAGTCGAAGCTCGGCGTCAGCGGAGAGTTCCTTACAGAAACTTCCGGATCCACACCGGAGTAATTGGTCCAGGTCACCAGGTTCTGCGCAGCGCCATACACGCGGATGGATTTGATCTTGATCCGCTTCAGCACATTTGCAGGCAAGGTGTATCCCAGTGCCACGGTTTTCAGTCTGAGGAATGAACCATCCTCTATCACGCGGCTGGAGTAAACGTTCGGGCTGGTAACGCCGGCAATGGGAAGCTCCGCATCCGTATTGTCTGGTCTCCACCTGTCTTCCATCGTTTTGAACTGGTTCAGGTAAGGCCTTCCTTCCATACCTTCAAACACCAGCCTGTTGGCATTGAGCACATCATTTCCGTAAGACCACTGGAAGAAAACACTCAGGTCGAAATTATGATAGGTGAAGTTGTTGGTGAAGCCACCGATATGTTTCGGATTCGGGTTTCCGATGATGGTCTGGTCATTGGCATCCACCACTCCATCTCCGTTGATATCCTTGTATTTCACAAAACCGGGCTTGATGGCAGTTCTGTCCTGTCCGTTATTCACCACATCATCCTTCAGTTGGTAAGAACCATTGGGCAGTACATTGAAATCTTCCACCTGGTACAATCCATCGTTGATGAAACCGAGGTACATCGCTACAGGCATACCCGGGGCTGCGATGTATGGAAGACCGTTGTTGAAGTTATCATTCCATCCCTGTACACGTGTAGTGATACTTGGCTGATTGTCGTTCAGCTCCAGGATCTTGTTGCGGTTGAAAGCAATATTGAAATTGGTGGTCCAGGTGAAATTCTTCTTATCGATATTAACTGTATTCAGTGTAAACTCCAGACCTGAGTTGGAAACCTTGCCGATATTCTTGAAACCGGTGAGGTAACCAAAGGATGCAGGCAGGTTGGCCAGCAGGAGAAGGTCCTTCGTTCTCTTGTTATAATAGTCAACAGTAAGTGCCAGGCGGTTGTTGAGAAAACCAAGGTCGAGGCCCAGGTCGAACTGTGCAGTAGATTCCCATTTCAGTTCGGGGTTACCTACTTCAACCGGTGCAGATCCGGGGATATGTACATTATTGAAATAGTAGCCAGGTGTGGTATTACCGCTACCATTGGTGAAGCCGGTTTGTCTGAGTATGGACAGATAAGCAAAATCAGTAACACGGTTGTTACCGGTAACGCCATAGCTCATGCGAAGTTTCGTTTCGGAGATCCAGTTGAATTTCTTCATGAACTTCTCCTCATTGACACGCCATGCTACAGACCCTGAAGGGAAATAAGCCCAGCGGTTGCCTGGTGCGAATTTGGAGGAGCCATCAGACCTTCCTGAAAGCGTAAACAGGTATTTCTGTTTCAAGGTGTAATTGATCCTTGCCAGGAAGCTGACCATTGCCGCTTCGGAGTCGGCAGATGTATTGGTGATGGGGATACCTTCATCGAGGCCGCTGATGCCCAGGGCTTCGTTGGGTACTTTATTGGCGAAGAAACCATCGGAAAGCGTCCTGATCCTTTGCATGGTGAAACCACCTACTGCATTCAGAACATGGTTCTTGTTGAAGCGCTTGTTATAAGTGATGGTATTTTCATTCAGCCAGCTGGTGAAAATATTATTATTGATAGAACCGTTGATGCCATTTGCAATTCCATAGGTTGTGCGTGGGCTGCCTCCGCTTGTTTTGGAGTTATTGAAAACTTCACGGCGATTGGCATTCCTGGTAACGCCGCCACTAACGCGGAGTGTAAGATCTTTCGCCAGTTTATAGCTGAGGTATCCGTTTGCCACCAGCATATTGGTGAAACCAACGTTGTACTGGTTCTTTGCAGAGATGATGGGGTTGACCCTGAAATCGGACTGGCCGGCAACATCAGGATCAAAAGCATCATCAATGAATGTGAGATCGCCGAGTGAATCACCGGTTACGGGGCGATATCCCCATGCGCTGTAGAAAAGATAGGAGGAGGCACTGATGCCGTTCTCGCCACCGCTGGTAGCTACCTGCCCCTGTGTTTTCATCCATGTATAGTTCACATTCACACCTACTTTCAATCTGTCACTTACGGTCTGGTCCAGCACTACCCTGCCCTGGTAACGTTTGAAGCCACCATTGATGATAATGCCCTGCTGATCGAGCGCAGAGCCCGAGATCACATAACGGCTCTTGTCGTTCCCCCCGGTAAGGGAGATGCTATGGTTCTGCATGGGAGCAGTACGGAAGATATGGTCCTGCCAGTTGACACCTTTCATATCCTTATAGGAGTCCAGCGTTTTGCCGTTATCCAGGTAAATATTCGCCTGTGTGGGGTTGAGCTCGATCTGGTATTTCACGAACTCGTAAGGGCTCATCACTTCCTGGCGTTTGATCTCTTTCTGGATGCCATACCAGGCATTGTAGGTCAGCGTGGGAGGTCCGGTCTTTCCTTTTTTGGTAGTGATCATTACAACGCCATTCGCACCACGAGCGCCGTAGATGGCGGTGGCGGAAGCGTCTTTGAGGACCTCTATGGATTCGATGTCTTCAGGATTGATCGTATTGCTGTTGGGATTTTCCACCGGGAAACCATCGATCACATAGAGCGGTGCATTGCTCTGTGTGATGGAGTTGCCGCCGCGGATGGTGATGAGGTTGCTGGAGCCGGGCTGTCCGTCCACAGCGCTCACCTGTACGCCCGCAACGCGGCCGCCAAGTGCGTCCTCGAAACTCGCCACCGGGGCTTTCTTCATGTCGGCCACTTTCACCTGGCCAACAGATCCGGTAAGGTCTTTTTTCTTTACGGTACCATAACCGATCACGATCACATCATCCAGGTCCTTCATGGAGCTGGTGAGTGTTACATTGTAAACGGTGGTCTTCTCATTCAGCTTTACCGATTTGGTAACATACCCTACCATGGAAAATAACAATTCGGCATTTTTCAAATCGCTTACTGCGATATTGAAAATGCCGGTCTCGTTGGTAGTGGCGGTGGTAGGCTTTCCTTTCAACTGCACGGTAACCCCTTCGAGAGGTTCGTTCTCAGCATCGGTGACCTTACCGGTAATTACTTTGGAAGCTGAAGATGGAGGGGCATTCTGGGCATGGAGGCCGGAGAATGTTGAGATCATTGCAATCAGAGCCAGGTAAATGGCAGTTAGTTTATGTTTCATACGGAGCATCGTTCTGTAACAAAAATGCCGATTACGGATATCAGGACAAAAATTCCTGAGTTATTTTATTCATGGGAACATTCCCAATTTACGGGAATGTTCCCATATCGTTCCAATTCCTTTTATTTGTGATATCAATCTTACTCAATGAAGCGCCACCAAATAACGATTGTTGACATTGCCAAAAAACTGAACCTCTCCAAATCTACGGTATCCCGGGTACTTACAGGCCATCCGAGTGTAAGTGAAAAGACCAGGCAGGCTGTACTGGAACTGGCGGGGCAGCTGGATTACCAGCGGAATATGTTATCCATCAGTTTACTCAATAAGAAGAGCAATACCATCGGCATTATTGTTCCTGAATTTGTGAGTTCCTATTTCCCACAGGTGATCATGGGCGCCCAGGAAGTGGCTGCAGCAGCGGGTTACAGCACCATCATCTGTCACTCCAACGAAACCTATGAAACGGAAGTGGCCAATACCCGGCTGATGCTGGCCAACCAGGTGGATGGCGTGCTGGTGAGCCTCACTAAAGAAACGCGCAACTTCGATCACCTGAAGATCTTCGAGCGCAAAGGCATTCCCATAGTTTTCTTCAACAGGGTTTGTGATGATATGGAAGTGCCGAAAGTGATCGTGGATGATTATGAAGGCGCATTCCGCGCGGTGGAACACCTGATCAAGCGGAAGAAGAAAAGGATCGCGCACCTGGCTGGACCGGAATCACTGCTGATCAGTGTAAAGAGGTTGAGAGGATACAAGGATGCGTTGAAGCGTTATGGGATTCCCATCGATGAAGAGCTGATCATTCCTTATGATCTTACGATTGCCAAAGTAAAAATATACGTGAATCATTTGCTTCGGCTGCCCAATCCGCCCGATGCCATATTTGCCATCAATGATCCAACCGCCATCGAGGCATTGCAGATAGTAAAAAAGAAAGGGCTGGATGTACCGAAGGATATCGCCATCGTGGGCTTCAGCAATGATTTTGCTTCCGGCCTCATAGAACCTGCGCTCACTACGGTTTCCCAGCCCGTTAAAGAAATGGGCCAAACGGCTGCCCAGTTACTTATCGATCAGATCAACCGGGATGTAACGGAATGGAAATCCATTATCCGGGTATTGAAAACAGAGCTGATCGTAAGGAAAAGCAGCTGATAATTATGGCGTATTGTTGACCTGCCATACAGGCAATGTATTCACAGCGCCCCAGCGTAAGCCATGCTGCCTGGTCTGGCAGGGATAAGGCTCCACCGTATTGTTGTTCTGCGTAAGCCCGCTCACGGAAACGAATACCATCGCAGGATACGGACATTTCTGAATAGTGTTGTGATGAATGTTCATCTGGCTGAAAGCACCTGCAGTAGCGGGCACCTGCGGAATGCCATTCACATACCATACGGAGAGTGCACCGGGAGGCATGCCCTGGTTGGTTTTCTCGAACATGCATTCAAACAGTTTATTGTATTTGATCTCCACGTTATCTGCAAAACCGCCGCCCATCCAGGTGATCTCGGGGGCAACGAGGATGCCGTTCATCGCCGTTCCGGAAATTTCATTGTCCGTTACAATACCGTGTGAACTTTTGATGAGGATACCGCGTGAACGGTTATACCCTACTTTATTGTTGCGGATCAGGAACCCTTTGCCGGTATGGCTTTCGTTATACACGAGATCACCGAGGGCCATGGATGGGAATGTATCAACAGTGAGAACTGTTCCTCTGGTGTAACTTGTTTTGAACAGCAATTCAGGGTACCTGCTCAGTACTGCGTGTGTATCTGAAGAAATGGGAGTGAACGTACTGATGGCGGTGATCTTCATCATGCCAGCTTTAGTGCCTGCATACTTTACATGCTGCAGAGTATCGCCAACATAGAAGATGGGAAGTCCTTCCCTGCTTAGTACGTGCATGGTTTTAGCCAGGCTGTCGATCCTGCATAGAGGGAATGAACGGCCAACCACTACGATGCAATCATCGCCATTGTGTTTTACTTCGCAGTTCTCGATCAGTGGTCCCTGGCTGGCGAGGCTGCTGTGAATGCCGTCAGCATTGCCTGAGCGAAGGCGTGCAGGTATGCCGGCAGGCATGGAGCCCCTGCCCACTTTACAACCATTGAAGTGAGAGCTTCTGCAGTCCCTTTCAAAGAAGGAGAAACTGTTGGAGCCGTAGATGGTCACGTTCTGTACGGTGGCATTGGTGCATTTCTCCAGCATGAAGCAGTGAGCAGCAGGGTTTGGTTTGGTGCTCACCACATCCAGTACAACCAGGTCCCCTACTTTCTCGAATGCCACCCAGGCGGCATTCTTGGTGAGCTTGAATGTGCGTGTGGTGCCGATCCTCGCAAAACTGGTATAATGTCCTTCACCGGTGGTGATGCTGTTGCGTTTGAGCTGGCGGGTGGCGGCATCATAGAACTGCACGCGGGTGTTGCGTACATTGTCTACAGGATAACCCGGATCGATCTCTACATCAAACCAGAGATTGGAAGGATCTTTTGCAACGATCTTCCCCTGCGTGAAGCAGAGCGGATCATAATCGATGATGAGATCCTTTACAGTGATATTGGTGCAGTTCAGGAAACGGAATGCCAGTTCCTGTGAGTTGCAGATGATGGTGGAACCGTTGCCTCTTACTTCCACATTACTGAGGCCATTGAACTGGTAAGCGCCGTAGGTCATATTGTTCAGCAAGTAAGTGCCTGCAGGGATATTGATCACGGAGCTGCCAGCCTGCGCATCCAGGATGGGCTTCAGTTCAGGAAGCTGCCTGGCTTGCAGTGACAATGATGAGGCGATAAAAAATAACAGGTAGAATAACCTTTGCATAACCGGTATACTTTAAAGATATGATCAATTTGATTCAATCAGTTGTTACAATTTGAGCAGCTTTTTTGTCTCAGGTTTTTTGCCGCCTTTTAGAGTCACATAGTAAACGCCTTTCGTCAATCCTGTAACATCGATATTCACCTGTCCGGCCTGGATATTTGATCCTTCAATTCTTTTCACAACCTGTCCGGATGCATTGGTGATCACGATGCTGGCGCTGGTCAGCTGCTTTGTGCTGAAGGTGACGAGCACATTGTCGCGGGCCGCATTGGGCGTGAGTTGCAGCTGGGCTGGTGTATCTGCGGCGGCTGACAACAAGCTTGGAGATGCCGGTTCAGGCGCCATGATGATGGACCTGTAAACATTGTAATCATTCGACTTAGCGATCACGCTGGGTGTGAGTGCCGCAAAGCTGGCGTTGTAGCCGGTATTGTCTGTGAGTGTGATCACTTCGCCACCTGCGTTACTCGCGTTGTCATTCCTTCTGATGGCATAGATCACAACGTGACCGCTGGCATTGAGCTGGCCGGTAACTGCCCTGTATTTATCAGACAGCGCACCGATGGCGCCATTGCTTACC
>Ga0247823_10002441_pt1 | contig 15323 bp, 17 predicted proteins | sample 13C_PalmiticAcid_2_FD_192426 | JGI IMG/M metagenome (GOLD analysis project Ga0247823, IMG submission 192426) | Soil microbial communities from agricultural site in Penn Yan, New York, United States - 13C_PalmiticAcid_Day30 | ecosystem: Environmental > Terrestrial > Soil > Agricultural land...
GCCACCGCGGTGGGTGCCGCGGCCGGCGCGGTCGCGGGCGGCGCGGCAGGTGGTATCATCGGCGCGATGACCGAATCCGGTGTGCCGGAGGAGCATGCCCATGTCTATGCGGAAGGCGTGCGCCGCGGCGGCACACTCGTGACCGCCCGGGTCGAGGAGAATCTCTACGCGGAAGCCGAGGCTATTCTGCGCCAGTCGAACTGGGTCGATCCGGTCGAGCGGCGTGCGGCCTATACCGAACAGGGTTGGACGCGCTTCGACGAAACCCTCGATCCCTACGGTTCCGCAGAAATCGAGCAGGAGCGCCTGCGTTATCGGCGCTGATTGCTGAACACGCTGCATTTCTCGGCTTGAAGGAGGCCGGTCCGCGAGTTGCGGACCGGCCTCCTTATATATCCCCTCGATCGCTGTGCCCGGTTCTTGCCCGCCCTTGCCAGGGCGGCGAGAAGGCGTAAATTCGTTCCATTATCTCTTGGAGCCGGACGCGTCGAAACAAGCCTCGGCCCGAAACTGGAGGCGTGAACATGACCGCCCCGTTGCGCTCAGCGCCCCTCAACAATCTCCTGCAGCTTCTGCCGGAAATCGATTTCCAGATGCTGGCGCCGGATCTGACACACAATGTCTTTCCAAAGGGCACGCCACTGGCGCATCGTGACAAGCCGATCGACGCGGTGCATTTCCTGACCTCCGGTATAGGGTCGGTGGTGATCATGACACCGCAGGGGCGGCGCGCGGAAGCTGGTATCTTCGGCTTCGACGGATATATCCCGACTGCCGCGGTCACCGGTGCGCGGATCAGTTCCTACGACGTCACGGTTCAGCTCGATGCCGAAGGCTACAGCATGGAGTTCGATGATTTCCGTCGCTGGATGGACCAGAGCAAACCTTTCGTGCAAATCATGAACCGATCCATGGAGGGGTTCGCCGTTCAACTGGCGCACACGGCGGTCTCGAACGCGGTGCATGACGTCAACGAGCGCCTCGCCCGCTGGCTTCTCATGTGCCACGACCGCTCCCGCAGCGATGAGATGGCCGTAACGCACGAACTCCTCTCGGTGCTCCTCGGCGTCAGGCGCCCCAGTGTGACGACCGCGCTCCACGTCCTGGAAGGCGAGGGCCTCATCCGCTCACTGCGGGGCAGCGTCGTCGTCCGCGATCGCCCGGCTCTCGAGGCTTTCGCACATGATTGTTATGGTAGGCCCGAAGCGGAATATCGGCGTTTGATGAGCGATCTTCCTCGGTTGTGAAGCCGGCCATGAACGCTCAATCACGGTTGTTGACGAAGCTGGCGTTCCCGAGACCGGTGTTGGGGGCGATCATGGAGGTGCTCGAATACACTCGATGCCCGACTCGAAGGTATTTGATAGACCCGTATATCTGAGGGAACGCAGCGAGCTGATCCGAGAGATAACGTGCCTGGAAGGCGGAATAATCGCTGTCGGAAAAGCGGATGATCCTGTCTTCCGGCGGCGGAAAGCCCTGCATCCAGCCTAGGCTTTGCGGGTCGGACTGCTCTGCCGTCAGCGGAGGCGCGCTTTCGCCATGGGTGACGCTACCGGACGATCGGTTTTCGAGAGATTTCGACGTCGAAGAACAATTCGGCATCAACGTCTTCGTAAGGGATGGCGACAGGGCATATCGTACCTATTTCATGAACGGTCGCGGTGTTGGGGCTGTTGGTCCCACCTTTACACTTCTCGACCTCACACCCCTCGGTAGGCAGGAAGTCTGGCAGGACGTGTCACCCGGGCGTCCGCAGGGGGCACCGCACACGTGGTGGCGGTTGCATGATCACTACGGCTCAGCGAGCAATCCCTGGCTGCCCATTTCCTCGTAATTACTGCATTTCTGCCGGCGCGAGACAATGCGCAGAGAGTTCTTAAGGGTGTTGGGCGCGGCCGATTGACCTACTGCGCCGAGCCAGTGCGGTGGTCAGCGCCGATATGATCTCCTCATCACGGAATGGCTTCTGTATGACGGCGAGGGCACCGTCGAATCCGTCCTGAAGTGCGCTGGCGTCGCCGGTTACAAAAACGACCTCAATTCCGAACCGGTCGACGAGGCGCCTTGCAAGCAGTCGTCCGCTATTCCCGTCAGCCAGCCCCAGATCAACGAGCGCAATATCGGCTCGCGGCGCGTAGGCAAGCGCCTGCTCGACCGTCGAAACCGGTCCTAGCCGCTCGTGTCCTTGTTCTTCAACGATGGCTTCCAGAAGAGATGCGATGAGGAACTCGTCTTCAACGATCAGAACGCGCATGGTGCAGCCTCCTTCAAGCGAAAGCTAGGATAGTGGAATGAACCGTCAACGGTCCGACCGGATTTCTTCGCGGGGGCTCCATATATTCGGGTTGCAGAGTTCTTGCCCGCTATCAAGGGATCCAAATTCTAAGATACATCCTGGCTGGATCGCTCATCCAGAATTCCGCGAACTTTTCTTGCCAGTTCCTCGATGGTGAAGGGTTTGGAGAGCAGTTGAGTATGGGGATCCAGGACGCCGTTGTGGACGATCGCGTTTCGCGTGTACCCCGTCGTGTAGAGGACGGGAACGGCGATGCCGATCTGGCGTAGGCGATCAACGAGCTCTCGGCCCGACATGCCCGGCATCACGACGTCGGTGAAGAGCAGGGAAATCAGTTGTCCCTTCTCGACCAGGTGAAGCGCATGTGCCGCATCGGTCGCTTCTATGACCGTGTAGCCCAACTCACGCAAGGCATCCACCGAGACCGCACGCACGCGGGAATCGTCCTCGACGACCATGATCACTTCGGTTGCCCGACCGGGCAAAGGGGTTTGTGTCCGTTCCGCCTCTACCGGATGCGAAGCGCTACCATGGTATCTCGGCAGATAGATTTTCACCGTCGTGCCGACGCCGGGTTCGGAATAGATTTTGACCGTTCCCCCAGACTGACGCACGAAACCATAGACTTGGCTAAGCCCGAGGCCTGTGCCTTTTCCGACCTCCTTCGTCGTGAAGAACGGATCGAAGGCTTGTGCGATCACGGCTTCGTCCATCCCGACGCCTGTGTCCGTGACGGCAATTAGAACGAACTGGCCGCTTTGAAGACCGGCGTCCTTCGCGTAGCGATCGTCGACATAGGCATTTGATGTCTCGATCGTAAGGCGCCCACCGCCCGGCATAGCATCGCGTGCGTTGACGCAGAGATTGAGGAGCGTGCTTTCCAACTGGATGGGATCGGCATTGATCTGCCAGCCGCCGGCGGTCAGAACTGTCTCAAGCGCAATCGTCTCACCAAGGGTTCTCGTCAGCAGATCGCTCATGCCGCCGACCATGCGGTTGGGATCGAGTGGTTTAGGGGAGAGCGGCTGTCGCCGTGAGAACGCGAGAAGCCTCTGGGTGAGAGCCGCTGCCCGATGCGCCGCCTCCGTTGCTCCATCCACGAACCGGCCGACATCGGTATCGCCGCGCGCCAGGCGCCGTTGCAGCATGCCTAGTCCACCGATGATGACGGCCAGCATGTTATTAAAGTCATGCGCGATGCCGCCGGTGAGTTGGCCGACAGCCTCCATTTTCTGTGCTTGGCGCAACTGCGCCTCCGCGCACGCGCGTTCGGCCACTTCCTCAGCCACCCTTTGCTCGAGGGTGGTATTTAGAAGCGTCAGTTCCTCTTCCGCCCGTCGGCGTTGCGCAAGTTCCACTTCCGCCGCCTGGAACAGCCGCGCATTGTCGATCGCCGTGGCTGCGTGACCTGCTATGCCCAACAGTGCGGTCTCGTGCTCCAGCGCAAATCGGCCGGTTTCCTTGTGACCGAAGAAAAGGCCGCCAAGCACCTCCCCTGACCTTGAGATCACTGGTACGGCAAGATAGGAACGAACGGGCAAATGCCCGGCCGGCATGCCCTTTCGGGGACTGTTTAGGCCATAGCGGGGGTCCTGCAGAATATCATCCGATCGCACGACGCCTTCGCCAAGGAAAGTGGGCTTGAACACGGCCGTTGCCCGCGGCATTGGATAATTCTCGAACGCGGTGGATGGAGCGCCCGACAGCGAGTAGAGCATGTAGCTTCCGCCCTGATTGTCGAGCACATTGTAGAAGAAGGCTCCAAACTCGGCGCCTGAAAGTTCCACGCCGGCATCCGTCACCGTCTGTACGATTGTCTCGAGATCCAGTTCCGCCGCAATCGCAGCGCCGGTGTCGTTCATGATCTTCAGGTGCCGCTCGGCCTTTTTTTGCCCGGTGATATCTCGCACGGTACCGACGAAACGAATCCTATTATCCTTGGCGGTCACAACGTCGCCGTTGGCAGCAACCCAGCGCTCGACGTGATCGTGAAGACCGACGGTCCGGTATTCGATGTTGAAAGGTTGGGATGCCGTGCCGGAGATCGCCTCCAGGACCGCAGCGTTGGCACGCTCTCGGTCGTCGGGATGAAGCCCGGCGAGGAAGCTGTGCTCGTAGGAAATCTCGGCTTCGGGCGGTAGTCCGAATAGAGCCTTGCAACGCGCATCCCATGTCAGCCGGCGGGAGGCGATCTCATAGTCCCAGATACCGATCGACGCGGCATCGGTGGCAAGCTTCAGACGTTCCGCGGCTTCCTCCGCCACTTGTCCGGAGCGCACGCGTTCTATATGGGCCCAGGAGCGCTCCGTGACCTCGGTCAGGATCGCGAGTTCCGAAAGCGTCCACGTATGCGGTGCCTTGTGGTGGATCGCCATCAAGGCTGTCAGGCGGCCGCGTTTGACGAGCGGCATGCAAATCGTAGCCGCAATGCCGATCGTCTGGAAGGTCGCGGCTTCTTCGGGCGGAAGCTCGGCGCGGTTGTCATTGATGACAAGAGGTCTGCCGGCATGCAGATCGTTGACCGCCCGCGCACCGAAGGACGCAAGGCTGTAATATCCCCTAATGCTTGGCGAACCCTCCGCACTCCAGTCGCCGCGTATGGTGAAATGGTCCTGGTCGGGCTCCATGTCCGCATAGGCGCAGACCGACACACCAAGGTATTCTCCAAGCACGCGCGTCGTAATGGCCAGGATTTCATCGGCGTCGGCACTCGCCGCCGTCGCCTTCGCCAGCCTGTCGAGAAAGCGCAGGCGTGCCTCGCTTTCAATGAGGTTTCTCATATCGGCGGAAAGCGTGGTGTTGGTGGCAGGGCTGTTGGAGCGGTCATCGTCGATATGCACGTAGATAACCTCGCTACCTGTTGAAAGTGGCATCATACGACAAGCTAACGCTTGCGTATCGGGAAAGCCCCAATCTTTCTGACCGGACAGCTATCCCGTCAGGCGCTCATGCGGGGCGGCGTCATTGGCCCAGGCCGATGCAACGCAGGAGGCTCGGCTTCAATCGCCATTCCCGCCTCGAGACAGGCAGCGACGAACGCTTCCTGTGCAACAGCAATCGGTGCTTGGCGAAGAAGCCCGGCCCGGCACTTTTCACAGGCGCGCCGGTATCGCTCACCATGGCGAAGCGGCCATTCGTTTTTCAGGAAGTCGAGAGTGTCGTTTACGCTGCCAAAGGTACGGCTAATGCCGCTGGACAGGCGCACATGCAGGGGGGCGGAAAAGGAAATGTCGGCCAGCATTGAAATCCTCCCTTCGATATCCATCTGGCGCATTTCGATATGGATTTCACTCCCGAGGTTTCAAGGGTATGAGGACCCGGAAAGGCACCCTTATGAAACTGTTTTCTTGAATAGCCCCTAGATTTGTAGACGCCTTCTTTCCTAATTTTGAGGCAGGAAGAGCATCATGAGCAAGTCGAAATTCAGCGAAGATTTTAAGCGCGACGCCGTGCGTCAAATCACGGAGCGAGGCTATCCGGTTTCGGAGGTTTCTCAGCGCCTCGGCGTCAGCCAGCATTCGCTCTACGAATGGAAGAAGAAGTTTGCCGCGTCGAACGCCAAGGGCAACGATGAGGCCGAGGAGATCAGGCGGCTGAAGAAGGAATTGGGTCGCGTCACCGAGGAGCGAGACATCCTAAAAAAAGCGGCCGCGTATTTCGCCAGGGATGCAAAGTGAAGCACGCGTTCATTGCCTTGCGCGGACGATGTGCCGCCTTTTGCGGGTTCATCCCAGTGGATTTTACGCCTGGCTGAAGAACCCGCTGAGCAGGCGAGCCAGCGAGGACAGGCGACAGACCGATCTGCTCATGAAGGCATGGGAAGAGAGGGGCAAGGTCTACGGCTATCGCAAGCTGCACGACGACCTTCTCGATCAGGGCGAGATGTGCTGCCCGAACCGGGTCGCGCGTCTGACGCGTCTCGCCGGGATCAAAGCGCAGATCGGCTACAAGCGCCGCCCCGGCATTTATGGCGGCAGGCCTGCCGTCGCTATCGACAATACGCTCGACCGGCAATTTGACGTAGCGGCCCCGGACAAGGCCTGGGTCACGGACATCACCTACATCCGAACCTGCGAGGGCTTTGCTTACCTTGCGGTCGTCATCGATCTCTATTCCCGCCGGGTCATCGGCTGGGCGCTGCAGAGCCGCCAGACCACGGACGTCGTATTGCAGGCTCTGCTCATGGCGATGTGGCGACGTAAACCGAAGGACAAGGTGTTGATCCACTCGGATCAGGGGTCGCAGTTCACCAGCATGAACTGGGCCTCGTTCCTCACGCACCACAATCTGGTTCACTCGATGAGCAGACGCGGCAACTGCCATGATAATGCGGTGGCCGAGAGCTTCTTCAATCTTCTGAAGCGAGAGAGGATACGTCGCAGGGTCTACCCTTCACGCGATGAAGCGCGCCAGGATGTGTTCGATTACATCGAGATGTTCTACAACCCGAAACGCAAGCACGTCAGAAACGGAATGCTGTCGCCCGTCGAGTACGAGAAGCAGCAGAAAATCTAACCCGAGGGTGTCTACGAAATGCGGGGCTATTCAAGGTCAACGAAGATGTGTCCCAGGCAGAAGCGAGCGTAGTCGATGATTATCGGGTGCCCGTCCCGCACAAGGGACTATCGCCTGAGAAAAATATTGAACCTTGAGATCAATGATGAATTCCGATGAAAATGCGCCTTCGTTATTTGCAATGAGAATTATCGACAAAAGATGACGACCGGCGAATACCCGCTGCATGAAGCAACTAGCCTGTCAAATTGACAGCAGAACAATGCGCGAGCAAAACTTGCCAGCGCCCGTCCTTTTGATGCCATATGCGCGAGTAGGCAAAGGTACCGCCAAATTGCTGGTCCGCATACTCGCCGGCCACTTCAGTGGTCAGGCAGACGGTCGCGGTATCACCAAACCTCTGGATGACACACTCACCTTTTTCCGAGAGCGTCTTAATCGCCAGTAAATCTGATCGATGTGCGGCGATATCATCCGCCTTGCTAAGGCGCGCTCCATCCTGATTGATGAAAATCAGCCCATCGCTCAGCAGGCGATCGAGCTGCGTCACGTCACTGTGCAAGATGGCCTCGCGCAGTTGCTGCTCGCAGTACTTTACTTCGGCAATATCGTCCATGATAATCCTCCACGCTGCGCGATTGCCGGGCCAGCTTGGAGCCCTGCGCCGCGTCAATCAATTCGTCCATGCCGCCCGACTACGATGCCCGCCTCACCTCTTTAATGGCTTTTGCGATTGCTAAATCGCGCGCCTCCTCTTGCCCGCCCGCGTTCCAGACCGCAGAAAGACAACCATAGGCATATGCCTGATCGAGCAAGCGGCGCGGATCGACATTCAAAGCCCGGGAGAAGTCATCCGCCATCAGCGCAATGCGTTCAAAGTCGAGGCAGAGATCGTCCCTTTCAGCCGGATCGTAGAACATGTTGGCAGCGCCGAAGCCCGCTTCCCCTACTAGACCGACCGGATCTATCACGAGCCAGCCCCGGCTGGAGAGCATGATGTTTTCGTGGTGCAGATCACCGTGTAACCCGCGGAGTTCTAAAGCACTGCTCATCAGTTGATCAGCAACGATTGCTCCTTCGAGATAGTCATTTCGATAGCCTGAAGATTGTTCGTCGCGTGCCTTTTGAAACAGGGCCTCGAAGCGATCCCTGATCGGGAGAAGCGCCGACGGCAGAGGTTCGGGCGATACGTCATACAATTCCGCCATGAGCTCGGCCGCAATTTGCGTCGCCCGGTTGTCGCCTTCTTCCTCAACGACGTGAGAGAGCATTCGCTCTCCCGCATATTCGAGGAGCATCAAGTTGTTCTCTCGACCGAGTAGGCGAACTGCACCACTACCATTGCGCCACGCCAGATAGTCCGCCCCCCGCAGCTCATCAGCAATATCCTCTATTGGCTTTAATGCCTTGACGATCGCGGGAGTTCCGCCCGGCAATTGGACTTTCCAAACGCAGCTTGAAAAGGTGTCTGCAATGAGAACTGGTTGTGTAACATTCCAACCAGGAGGAAATTCAGGGGGCATAACTATCAACCCCAGGTAAGCGGATCGAGGCGCAGATAGAAGGCCAGGCGTTCGCGATCAGGAGCGTCGATCCCCAAACTTGTGAACAGGATATCGAAAGCGCGCTTTGCTTCATCTGGAGAAGCCCAGTTCTCTTCAGCGTTGGCGATCATCAGCGTCAAATCTGCATAACGGTCTGCTTTTCCAAGTCGACCAAGGTCAATTAGACCTGTGCATTGCAGGGTTTCGACGCTTACCATGAAGTTCGGCATGCAGGGGTCACCATGGCAAACCCTCAATTCGGTGTTTTCCTGCTCTATCCGAACGGTTAGCTCTCGTTCGATGCGAGCTAGAAGATCGGGCTGCGGCGTAAGCTTGTCCTCGTCTGGCAAGAAGTCGGGGTTAACGGCATTGCGGGAAACGATATCAACAGCGCGTGCGAACATTCCTGACAACCTGCGCTCAAACGGGCATTCCTCTGCCGACAGGCTGTGAACAGCGTTAAGTTGCTGCACCAGCGACGGCCAAGCCTTGAACAAGTCGGATCCTGAAAGATCTGCTGCCGGCACTCCGGGGATTGCCGTCATAACCAGGCACGCGCCTTCCTGTTCTTCCCGCCAACTGATTACTTCGGGACACGTCACCCCTCGGCCTTTCAGCCAAATGAGCCGGTCGCGTTCCTCGGCAAGTTCTATCCGGTGGGCGGTAGGAGCGATTTTCGCGTATGCCTGCGCATCGGCACGCTGAAAAACGATATTGCCGGATTCTCCACCTCTGACTGGCAACCAGTTAGAGTGCAATCCATCAAGAAAGGCAGAACTTAAATCCAACCGAGACTCCTTTCACTTTTTGTAAGTTGCTGAATCGTTTCCCTTCACGGCGACCCCAGGAACGACTCTTGCGACCCCGATCTCGACCAGAACAGCTTTTTGATGCCACATACTGGGATGGCTCATCGCGGGCGAATGACTTTAAAGATAGCGCAGTGTTCCTCTGCGCCGTGCCCTGCCTCTTCAGCCTTGCGAAAGAGATCAGCAGCAAATTTGGGAAATGCGGGACTGATATGCAAATCATCCGCCATCTCAACAAGCCGCGAAATGTCCACACCAACTGACTTGATGGTGCTTTGCGGATCGGAAAACTTGTTCCCTGCAATAGCTAGACCCATGTGGCGCGCATCGTCTGCAAACATTGGTGACAAGGCAGCGATAGCTTCGCCAAACTCAGCGACATCCATTCCTTCCGTCGCGTAGATCGCTGCGCCATGGCTGAAGCCAATCCAGTGGCCCGCGAAATAGGAAAGCGCCGCATTGAAGACAATCTTTGCGCGGCCGATGTCGGTTCCGACGTAAGAGAGATTTGGAGCCAGCAGTTTCAGCATCGGTTCGACCGAGGCTAGAGCGCTTTCCCGCCCGGCAATGACTATCGAAGCTTCAGGTCCGCTGATCTGATCGGGCCAGGCCGAAATTGCACCGTCAAGATAGATTCCTCCACGTGACTCGACCCATCGTTCGAGATGACGAGCTTGCTTCGGTGTGCCTGACGTGAGTTGGACGACTGTCTTTCCTTCAAGAAAATTAGTTCCGTGCGAGCCATCGAGGACGACCGACGTTGCAGCGTAGTCCGACAGGCAGACGATGATCGTGCTGTTGCTGGCAATAGCAGCGGCGGGCGTTTCCGCCTTCAAGGCGCCGATGCGCTCCAGGGCGTCCGTTTTGCCTTGGCTTCGATTCCAGACAGTGACTCTCTTGCCGGAAGTCAAAAGCGCCTTGGCGAGCGCACTGCCCATACGTCCGAGCCCAATCACGGCTAAGTCACTCATCACGTCATCCTTGACTATGAAATTACATACTGTAACTTACAGATTGTAATTTCGTGCACAAGGGGGAAATGTGAAGCTGAAGAGAGATGTGCGTCGCGAACAGATGCTCGATGTTGCGATGGAAATCGTCCGCAATCAGGGCGCGGATGAGCTGACGCTCGGGACTTTAGCCGCAAAAGCAGGGGTCAGTCGCCCGATCGCTTACGAACACTTTTCTACCCGGGCCGGTCTTTTGCTGGCACTGTTCAAGCGGCTTGAGGAAAACTATGTCCACTGGCTCCGCTCTGCTCTTCGTAAGGCGCCAACCGAACTCGCTGCCGTAGCGGATGTCATCAGCCAAGCGTATTTCGAGTGTCTTGCCCAGTTTGGTCCAGAAGCTCTCGCCATCTCGGCCGCCCTGAAGGGAACAAAAGAGATGGCCGCGCAGCAGCGGCTCATGCTCAACGTATACGTCGATCTGATGTATGACGCCCTTCGGCCGCTCTCCGACCTAGAGGATGAGCACTTCCGACCTGTGTGCGTCGGTCTTTTAGGCGCAGCGGAGGCCCTAGCCTCCGAGACTCAGGCTGGGTCGATATCCCAGCAGACCGCCACCTCCGTATTAACATCCCTCATCGCAAAAGCTGTGGCTGATCGGCCTGGCAAGTCGTTTTGACGTAACTCTCATAAAAAAGCCGGGGAAAGAACGATGAACTTTGACCAGCACGCGAGCCTAGATGAAATAGCGTCCGCTCTCGGGCGCCCTGAAATCCTATCGGCCTTAGTTATCGAAGGCGGACAGAACAATCTTGTGCTCGACACCGGCGAGCTGATCGTTCGGGTCCCCCGGCACGATGGCGCAAGCCGCGATCTTGGGCGCGAAACGAAGGTGCTAGCGGCGCTTGTCGGCCGACTGCCGCTGCCCATTCCAAACGTCGCCGTCAAAACGCTTGCTTCCGGCACTGTTGTCGCGATGCACATGAAATTGCCCGGCACGGCTCTGCGCGATCTTGCCGGCGTCAGTTTTGCGGCGCGTCAGCAATTTGCAGAGAAGCTTGCGGGCTTCCTTCTAGCTTTGCATGCTTTGCCGGTCGACGTACTCGGTGGCGCGGACGAGCCAGATGACCCCTTGGCCGAGTGGTCTGGTCTCCTAGCGGAAGTAGATGCCAAGGTTCTGCCACTGCTGTCTACAGACACCGCGATGGCGGTGCGCGCCAGGTTTGAGCGCTTTCTCGCTGGCAACGGCGAGCCGCATCCAAGGGTGGTCATCCACGGCGACTTCGGCACGGGAAACATCCTCGTCGACAATGGCAAGGTCTCGGGCATCATCGACTTTGCCGGATGCACGATCGGCGATCCGGCCTACGACCTCGCCAGCCTTTCGGCTGGCCTAGGGGACGATTTTCTCGCACTGATGCGGAGGTCCTACCCCGGAATCGATGCCATGCGGGAGCGGATCTGTTTCTACAGGAGCACATTCCCACTGCTGGATGTGCTCTTCGGTTTGGAGTATGGCGACGTCAGTGCGTTGAACGCTGGGCTCGAGGCTTTGCGGCGCGGTTAGCGTGTGCTCGGGCGGGGCTCATCCATCGCATCGTGCGCGCCCTTCGCACAATGCCGATTGATTTTGTGCGAGGCGACCGTTGCGACAGTATGCGGAGGAGAACGACAGCGAGCACCTGACGTCCGGCGACTTCGCCGGCGGGCATCGTCTTTCTTCCCTAGGCGACGCGGCGGAGCTGCTCTCATTCTCGGCGCGACGGCGCGACGGCGCTCGCCGACTGCGCCGCCAACCGGCTACGACGCCAGCGTGCCGCCGCTTCCGGTCATTCCCGCATCGGTGACGGACGACCGACCCAAGCCGATCCATATCCCGCCGGGCGGGACCGTCGCACGCGGCGGCACGGCTGGGGCGACACCGACGGCTCGCGTGGAAAACGTCAACGCCGCCGCCCGCGTGCAGCCACGCCGCGAAGGCTATTTCAACGCCATTCAGGTCTACCGTGGTCGGAAGGGCACTCTATCAGGTCTATGCCGCGCCCGGTCAGATCACGAACATCGCGCTCGAACCCGGCGAGAGCCTGACCGGCGCGGGACCCATCGCGGCCGGCGACACCGCACGCTGGATCATCGGCGATACGGAATCCGGCTCCGGCGTCAGCCGCCGTGTCGATGTCGAGTTCCCCCGCGGCATCGTGCAGGGCGAAATGCCTTCGATCTTCGTCATCAGCTCCGAGGGCGAAGCGCAGATCGTCAACAGCCGTATCTATTAACACATCCTGATCGCCAATCGCCTGTTCCGCGCAGCCGAACTACGCCTTGGTAGCGGCGACCGCCAGCAGACTGTCAGGATCGTCCGCACCGACGGGAGACCGCAATCATGACCAAAGCCGAAACGAACGCCGCTCCCATGCGCCTTCGCGCCGACGCCCCCCGCGTCACGTAGCTATTCCGTAAGATGCTCGCCAGCGTCGCGGCCGTCGCCCTGGTAGGGATCGGTGGCGCGCTGATCTAAGCGCTTCAGACGCGCGGCCCCGGCGATAGCGGCGAGGCGCATTGTTCCACCGCCAACCGCCAGCCCGCCAATGGTCTTGCCGGTCTGCCCCGCGACTATACTGGCCCGATCCTCGGCCCGGCGCTACCCGGTGATCTCGGCGGACCGATCCTGTCCGCGCAGAATGCCGGTCAGCCCGTCGTGCCGCCTGTCGTTCCGACGCCTGGCGTCGATGAGGCCGAACGGCGTCGCGGTGCCGAGGAAGAGGCTGCCCGCGTCAGCACCGTGTTCTTGTAGTCGCGGTAAGGCACGACGGTAGCGACGCCCAGCACGATGATTGCCGGGCCTTGCCGGCTTTGATCCTGCGAGCGTGGCGGGACAGCCGACCGCGCAGGACAAGCAGCTTGCATTCCTCAATGCGGCGGCCGACCGCCGCACCGTCACGCCGGATCGCGTCACGCCACCGGCATCGCCCTTCGTTCTGCAAGCCGGCGCGGTGATATCGGCCGCGCTCTTCACCGGCATCCGTTCCGATCTTCCCGGCCAGATCACCGCGCAGGTCACGAAACGTATCTATGACAGCCCGACCGGCAGCATCCTGCTCGTGCCGCAGGGAAAGCGGCTCATCGGCCAGTATGACAACGCCGTACAATTCGGCCAGCGCCGTGTGCTGCTCGTCTGGAACCGCCTCATTATGCCGAACGGTCGCTCCATCGTTCTAGAGCGGCAGCCGGGTGCGGACACGCGGGGCTATGCCGGCCTCGAGGACGGCGTCAATTACCACTGGTGGGATCTCGCCAAGGCCGCCGCGCTCTCTACCTTGCTCGGCGTTGGCGCGGAGCTTGCCACCGATGACAACGACCGCCTGATCCGCGCCATCCGCGACGGCGCGCAGGATACGGTCAATCAGGCTGGTCAGCAGATCGTCCAGCGCCAATTGCAGGTCGCGCCGACCCTCACCATCCGGCTGGGCTTCCCGGTCCGCGTCATCGTCATCAAGGATTTAGTGCTCGAACCATACAGGAGCTGACCATGACCAAGCTGAAACTCGGCCCTATCGCCGACGACAAACCCGTCAAGATCGCACTGGAGATACCGGCGACGCTCCATCGCGATCTCACCGAATATGCCGCTTGCTCGCCGAAGGCGGCGCGGCCATCGAGCCCGCCAAGCTGATTGTGCCGATGCTCAACCGCTTCATCGCTACCGATCGCGGCTTCGCAAAGGCGAAACGTCTACCATCTGGGGCGTAGTACCCACCCGATTTGTTCGGGTATCCGCATCAGAAAGATGCCGACATGTGCGCAATTGAAATTGTATTAATTCGGTGACGTTGACAATAAAATTCAATTTCTTCTTATGTCTTCACCTCTAAACATTGAGAGGTGAAATAGATGGCAAAAACTTCCTACGTCGGCTCAGGCCCGTATTGCTATTCCAATTCGTTTTCCATGATGTTTGGCGAATCGTCACCACCAGCGCGCATAATTGAATTTGCCACAAGCAGCGCCTTTGGGATGCACTTACTCAGAGGAAGCCTTCCATTCTTCGATCCATTCTGCTGGACTCCGGAAGCCAGCTTTGCCGAAGCCCTTGGTGCAATGGGGTGGGTGTCCGAACTCGTAAGAGGCGAGGATCCTCGATCGGCCATCCACCATCTAAAAAGGGCACTGAGTGGAGGCCCCGTTTGGGTTGGTCCGATAGAAATGGGCTATCTCCATCATCAGCCGGGGCGGGCAGGTCCGGTTGGAGCGGATCACTATGTCGTCGTTCTCGAAATGGACCACGAATCGGTTCTCATGCACGATCCGGAAGGCTTCCCCTATGCACGGCTACCCCTCGAGCTCTTCCTGCAGTCCTGGCGAACGGCAACGCTTGACTATGGCACCTCGTTCACGATGCGCCATGGCTTCCGCCAGATCTCGATGAGATCGAACGCTGATATCATATGCGCCTCTCTCCCCTCGGCTAGGCGATGGTTGTCCTGTCAGGGAACAATGGATATTCCTTCCGGGACCATCGGAAATGGTGAGGCGGCACATGCTCTCGCGGACATGATTAAGACTGGCATTACGGATGATCTTCGCAACCACCTTATCCACTTCGCCGTACGCGTGGGCGCTCGGCGTGCAGCAGATGCGGCCAAATGCCTTGCGCAGATTGCGGAGATCAGGGCAGCAACGGTTGTTGACCGACAGGCGCGGCTGATCGGCGCTCTTCAATACCCTTTGGTGACCAGAGAGGACGATAAGGCGGTAGCGTACTTGCGTAGCCTCGCACCAACCTATGACGAGCTCCTGGACGCCTTGCCAAACTAACCAACAAGGGGCGGCGCGGTATCATCAGCGCTGCCCCATCGAAAGCGCGGCGAGCAATCCCGCCAAATACTATCGCGGGGCGTGACCAGCCATGAGGTGCCAGCCCATATCTGATCCGTCCCCGCATCTGCTCTGTACGCTCAGTTGCTTGCGCTCTGCTTTGCTGGAACGGTCCGCCCGACGTAGGATGTTCCTGCTAGGCAAATTAAGGACCACTTCGACCTCTTCGCCGAACATCCCGCCGGTGGGAGCGCGGATTTCGTCGTTGCCGTCCCTGTGAACAGGGCCAGCCCTCCCAGAAGAAGGAACACGATTCCCCGAGCGACATAACCATCGCGCGCCAGGATTTGAAAGCCAGTTCGTCGATTCATGAGTCGCTTCCGCTGCTTGCTTT
>Ga0247823_10002442_pt1 | contig 15316 bp, 14 predicted proteins | sample 13C_PalmiticAcid_2_FD_192426 | JGI IMG/M metagenome (GOLD analysis project Ga0247823, IMG submission 192426) | Soil microbial communities from agricultural site in Penn Yan, New York, United States - 13C_PalmiticAcid_Day30 | ecosystem: Environmental > Terrestrial > Soil > Agricultural land...
ACCCCCCAAAAACAGCAAGCCCCAAACCTCCCTCGCGGACCCCTACCCCGCCCCGACCATCATCCCCAAGCACACCATCGCGAGCGACTCGGCCGACTACGAGTCCGAGCTCGCCATCGTCATCGGCAAGGAGGCCAAGAACGTGTCCGAGGCGGACGCGCTCGACTACGTGCTGGGCTACACGGCGTGCAACGACATCTCGAGCCGCTCGTCGCAGTTTGCCCAGTCGCAGTGGTGCTACTCCAAGGGCTTCGACGGCGCCTGCCCCATCGGCCCCGTGCTGGTCGCCAAGGCGCTGGTGCCGGACGTGGGTAAGCTGCGGCTGCGGGGGTTGAAGAATGGCAAGGTGGTGCAGGATAGCGGGTTGACGTGAGTTTTTTTTTTCCTCTTCCCTCTTTTTCTCTGCTGTTCTGGAGTTTGGAAAAAGGGTTGGGATGTGTGTGCTGACAGGGATATGCACAGGGACCTCATCTTCTCGGTCGAGCAGATCGTCAGCTTCCTCTCGCAGGGCACGACCCTGCCCAAGGGCACCGTCATCATCACGGGCACGCCCGCCGGTGTTGGGTTTGCGCACAAACCGCAAGAGCTGCTGCACGATGGCGACGAGTTCGTGGTGGAGATCCAGCCGCACATTGGGAGTCTGTACAACGTGATGCAGAACGAGCAGTAAAGCTGACGGGATTTGGTTGGGGTATCTGGTTTCTATTCGCTTTGGTATTTCTAGAAGATGCTTGGTTTTTCTGATGATGAGACCCAAAAGTCTTAGCTTGTGTTACGACCTCTAATAGAAGCAATTTTCGAGGAACGAGCTGCCATTCACCCAAAGTGTTTACCATGTGCTCTAACAGACAAAGTTTGACGTATATTAGTTGGTATCTTCAAGATGCTGCTTTCGTCTAGACGCCCCAAAGTTCCAATGACTTGATCTCTATCAGAAGACTGTTTTGGGCCAAACCCTTTTCCCCCCCATCAAAACACCCAACTAACCCAACAACGCGGGGAGGTTCTCCTTGATGTACTCCACCACGGCGTCCGGGCCCTTGTTCACCTGCAGGCCCTGCGGCAGCGAGAAGGTCTTGAGGTCGGGCACAATCTCCTTGGCGATGCCGATGATCTGCTGCGCCTCCTCGGGCGTCCACATGGACGCTGTGAACTGCACGCATCACGTTGTCTTAGACTCACTGACCCCTTTTTTTTAGGAGGGGGCGTAACCCCTCATGCGGGGTAGTGACTTACCAGGACGTTTGGTTGAGCCTCCTCGACGACCTTGCGCACCTCATCTATGCCTGGAAGAGTGGAGGGTTAGTTCCTGGAGAGAAAGGTGTGCATGCAAGAGGGGGGAAGATTGGTGCTTACTTGCGGCGTTGCCGGCGTGGGTGATGTCGTACTGCTCCTTGACGTCCTCGACGACGCGGCCGATTAGCCGCTTGGCGCGGTCAGGGGCCGTGTTGACGGTGACGAGTCTGTAGGGGCCGGCGGGAGCCATTGTGTGTGACAAGCAAGTTGGCGGGATGTGATTTGTGAGAGTTACTCAAAAGGGTAATGGGCGAGAGTGAGTTACACAAAAACTAAGGAAAGGGAACAGAGGGTGTAATGTTCAATGGAATTTGTCTCTTAAACCACGTTATCTTCATTATGCATAAGTGGCAAACGCGTCATGGGCCAATTCTCTTTCACCACCGGTTTCCGCAATGGACGGTGGAAGGGAAGCAAGACACGGTGCCTGACCCCGGAGGTGCTGTCTCAAAGAGGAAAGAAGGCATCATCTGATTCACGGCCAGCATCAAACGGGAGAGGCTGCAGGCATATGGTCTTGGTGCTGAGGGCAATGGTTTTCCCGGACCATGCCCAAACTGCTGCAAGGCACTGCAAAGCTGAAGCCGCAAACGGGAGGCCGAGCGAAACACCGATGGAGCCAGAGCTTGACATGTGGAAACCGGGGGCTAAAAGTGAACTCCGGAGATGAAAAGGGGTGTGTTGTCAAGGGGGTTAGGGTTAGATACTGCCTTTTTTTTTCCCCTGCAGCAACAGCAACGCCCGTCAAACAGCCACGTATTTGCAGTCTGGCACGCTGAACTTTGAATCAAATACTCTCTTGGTGCTTCAATGGACTTGTGAATTGGCTGTTTAATAACAAATTTTTGTGTATATTTATATCCGCCGATTATGCAGACCCATGAGCTTAAAAACTGTGTTGGATTGTGAACTGAGTAGACAAAAGAGCAAACAATCACCAGTACCTTACTATACCTTGATGGATTTAGGTAAGCTAGAACAATACCTATCATACCTTTCAATGGCATTACCTCAATCACAAGCCCTGGGTGCCACACTGCCGAGAGCTTCTGGTAGTGGGTTTCGTGGAATCTGAATCGAATAAAGTGCCATGTTCGTGAACAAAAGAGAGTTGCTCTCTAGAGCCAGTAAATATACAAAAGAGAACCCCTCACGTTTATGTAACTACAAGACCAGCTACATATCCCAGTGCGCGAGTGCAGTTCTCGACATCCCCCGGACAGAGGAAGCAGTGCCCATCCCATCAGAGCCACTGCTTGTTACCGAGGTGAGAAATAAAGTCACCGCCATGGCCCTTCTCAATACTGGCACTCGCAATCACCGACTTCATAGCAGTGACAGACTGCTCAGGGGTTATAGGCCCCTTGAAGTGAGGGGCATACTCGACGAACTTGGCCAGCATGCCCCCCACCGCCTCCATCTGTTCCGCGGTTACTGTGGAAAAGACAAAAGCCTCGTCAGCAGGGGTAGTGCGAGAACTCCGGGAAAATGGACTACTGGGCCTTACCGTCCTTGAAGTGGCCCACCTCTACCATTCCCGGGGAAAGCGCCAGGAAGAGAACGCCATCCTTCTTGTACTGCGCGCTGTACTTGGCAACGACCATGTTCATGGCCGCCTTGCTCGTCGAGTACAGCGGGCCCGAGGTCAAGTCGTAGCGGTTGGTGAGTGCCGTGTCGGCGAGGCCGGAGGAAATGGTGATGACCTTCTTCGCTTGACCCTTGAGGATCAGTGGCAGGAAGGAGTTGAAGAGGTGGATGTTGCCAATAACGTTGACCTCGAACAGCTCCCTCAACGTCTTTGTAACCATCTCGGGCTGGTCACCCAGGGTCCCGATGGGGTCATAGGCATCAAACGTGGTCACGAGGCCAGCGTTGGCGATGAGGTAGTCCAGGCTCCCGCCGGAGATCTTGGCCGTCTCGGCGGCTGCGGCCTGTCCAACTGCTTCAGCGCCTGAGCTCAACTCACTCATGGGATCTGGCCCCCAAGCCGAGCTGGCTTCCTACCTGAAGAGCATTGTAGTCGGTCACGTCGGCTTGCACAATGTGGATGTTGTGGCGCCCCTTGAGGTCCGGGTCCTCTGATACTTTTCGCAAGGTCGCAGTCTTATCACGGACGAGTCCGATGACGGTGTCGTTCGGGTCGTTGGAATACTGGCGGATCAACTCGTACTGTTTGGATTGCTGTTATCAGCACCGGCTCAGGGGTACAGGGGTTCATGGCGAAGGTGAATCGAGCATACCCCGATTCCTCTGGACACTCCGGTGATGGCGTAGGAAGGCATTCTAAGAACTAGGTGGACAGTGGGACAAGGGACTAAAGATACAATAGCGATGCGCGTTGACGAGAGTGAATGTGTTAGAATCGTTTACAGAGAGATGGAAGTGTGAGGTGTGGTTGCTATATATTTCCCATTTCTCCATTTGGGTTTGCTGATTTGTTGAGTCTGCTAGGAATAGCCCTTCTTGGATCTCGATTCCTACATCAGCTCTGCTTACACGAGAGTTGCCCATTCTCGAATCCTGTGGTCCGCCTGCAGCTGGCGGAGGAGAAAAGGACCAATGGAAAGAAGAACTGAAAGGAGACTCCACACGCGACCTGCAGTGTAATCCGAGTGTTGAAACCGAGGCAATTTGTCAGCATTGTGCTTCTTCCCAGCCCGAACGGCGTTTCGACAAACCAACCAGCTCGCATTTTCACTCCTGCGACATGGCATTGCTATTATCATCTGCGGACGTGGCTTGTAAGACATTTCTCGAGGCAACTCTCGCCGGAGGCCCGAGACTGGTCAAACACTGACAAAAATCAAAATCTACAGCGAAACATGGACGTGATTTTTTTTCATAGCTCTCCCGCCCCAGAAATGGACCTATGTCCACTGCTTCCGAGATCCCAGTCTCGACAGGGTCCTAGTCTTCGGCTATCCTGGCCTACTGCAGGTGATCGCAGACGCGCTGTTGTGGGCAAGTCGCCATTACCCAACGCCGCGAGCAGAAACCCGCATGCGCATGCCGGCGACACGCACATAGTCCAGGTATCGCCTGAGGATATGGAAATGCATTATTATCTTAGTCACCCGGCACCCAATGGTAACATTTCCCAAGATAATACCGAATTTGGCCCAGTCCTAACGCGTTCTAGAGCGCATCCGGCCAGCCTGGGACATCCGAGGGGCGTGGAATCCGACAGACATACAGGCCGGTGACCAAGATCTGATCCAATACTTCCAATTAGTCGCTTCGAGATCCCTTGCCACCTTCGGGCGCGATTCCGCCGAGCTGGGGAACATTGTCATCCGCATCGCTCTGGCCAGGAACACGGCGCCGTCTACGGCCCTGTTCCACTCACTTCTTGCCTTCTCCTCGCTCCATCGCCATGGGGACAACCCACAGGCGGTCGAACACAAGATCTCGGCCCTCGAAGCCTTGGCCGCCGCATCGGGGAAACACATGGACACCACGGAAGCGATTCAGCATGTTGCGACAAATATGTTGCTGTGTGCTCTCGAGGTCGGTACTCTCACCGGCCGCCGTCGTGCTCCCGTGCTGATCGCTGTATTAGATCCACAAACTATCCTGCAGTTCAGGTGAGTGGAGGTGTTATCTCGGCAACGCCAAGGACGTCATACAAGCCGCTGGACTCGACGAGCTGCATCACGATAGCGGCCTGGCCGCTCTGTTGGACTGGGTGTACTACCACGACGTCCTCGCCCGCTTCAGCGTCCGGCACTGGCACAGGGAATCCAAGGGCAAACCGTCGCCTTCGCCAACCGTCATGACCAGTCCATCAGGCGTCTCGCCGAGTCCGAAAAGTCCTCACCGTGCCCAGGTAAGGTCACTACGGCAATGGACGACGTGCCTGGAACCCATTTTCTGATTTGATCTGCCTAGCCTTCCAAAACAGCACCCCTCCCGTTGGCTCTCATAGAGCTGCTGTCGGAAGTCTGCGACGCCGTCTCCGGCCATCTCCCATCCATGACGTCTGCCGAACGAGACGAGTACAAGTCCTTCTTGAAGATCCTCGACTGGAAGTGTAGGAGCATGGAGCTGCCGCCGACAGCCGACGGCGGCGTAGACTGGTCATCGGCAATGGAAGTATACCGACTGGCCATGCTTGTGTACCTCAACCGGGCGTCCGATAACCTCCTGAACCAGTCGACTAGGACACAGCAGCACATTGACGAGGCCTTCGCCATACTCGCCCGGCTGGGCTCCTGCGACCGACAGTTCCCCGTCTTCATCCTGGGCTGCGAGGCCCAGAGCGATGAGCAGCGGGCTGTGGTCCTCGAGGTCATCGCCAGGACAGAAAAGGGCGACTCGTCCCGCTCACTCAAACTTGTGCGTGTGTTGCTGCAGGCCATTTGGGCGCAGGATGAACTGGGTAAGGGGAATATGAGGTACTGGGACAAGCTGAGCTGGATCATCAGTTGCTGCAAGATCTTGCCGACATTTGTTTAGGAAGACTGTACAGATAGACCCGTGGAATTTGCGAGGAAGGCTTTATTAACGGACATCCACCAACAGCGGTCATACCCTACGGACGAGCGTTTTCTCTATGGTGTCGGGGGCGACAAGGTGGCACCCCTGCCCAGGCCCGCGCACGACTAGAACGCGGAGGCCGTGCAAACCCTCCTGGACCTCGGCGTGGACCCGGACGTCACGGACGAACACGGCCGGCAGCCCATCCACTGGGCCGCGATTGGGCCGTGTCTTGGGTGGCGTTTGCCCAGGGCCATCTCCTGGGCCTGAAACGACCTCCAAACCGAGCCGTCTCGATGCGGCCTTCTCGGAAAGACTCACGGCGTTATAGCAGCCATTTAACACTTCATCAAGCAACCGCCAAATAAAAGACTTCATACAACGTTGCTCAGCGAAAACCTGACCCATTTGGTGTGCCGAGTAGCCGTCCCGGCTCTCCTCAGCGCTACCCCTCCTGCTGATCCTTTTCTTTGGCCTCGAACTGCCGCCCTCGTCCGTCCTGTTCCCTAAGGTACCCAACAAGTCTGGGATGCCCTGGTTCCGTAGGGCCGCGCGTCCTGTGCTGGGCGTGGCCAGCATCCTGGCAGAAGCGGTGGTGAGATTAATCTAGCCTTGTCACCGGGACAGACTGGGATATAAGGTGCAATTGCTATATGGTGATGGCGATGTTGTTGGTGCAGTCACAAGCCTGCTCCCGCCAAGACGTTTGGCTTACATCCTCTTTTGGTCCTCGCCTCTGAGTGCTTGCAGCAATTTGCCTAATTCTTCCCCAGACTACTCTATGCAGGGCTAATTTGTCTCCGTGCTGCCGAGGGCCCGAGAATAACTGCCGGCCTTGATGGACCAATGAATGAAGCACAGCGAGTAAACGCCTGCTCATCAGATAAACGAGTCCCTAGAACAGGGGGTCAGGGGCCAATAAACAGAAGAATGTTGTCACCAGGACATAGGTGCTGGAAACCTTGTGGATGTGGGTGGTTATAAGGCGGACCTGGCGGAGGGTGTTGACAGCACTGTTCCTTGGGACAAGACTTGACGATGAAGCTCCTTGTGCTGCTCGCGAGCGTGCTGCTTGCCGGGTCCGCCGCCGGCGCGCCGACAGCCCAGATCCCCAAGTTCACCCAGGCCGAGATCGACAGCGGCAAGGCTATCCGCGAGCTGGGACGCATCGCTTATGAAAATGCTCTGGCGCGTGCGGCAAAGGCAACCTCCGGCTGCACCAAGGACAAGGTGCGGATCAGGAAGGAATGGTGAGTGCTCGGCTGGTTCCGGAGCCAGAGAGAAAGAACCGCCAGAGTGAGAACTGAGCCGTCTCACTCTAGGCGCAACATGACCCTTGACGACCGCAAGGGATATCAGGAGGCCGTGCAGTGCCTGATGCAGAAACCGGCGCGCCACAAGGGCCTCGATGGCGTCCGGACCGCCTGGGACGACTATGGCGCGCTGCACTACTACCAAACCCCCTACGTGCACAACTCGGCCACCTTTCTCCTCTGGCATAGACACTACAACTGGGTTCTCGAGCAAGACCTCAGGGATCTCTGCGGCTACACCGGTGGGTTTCAAACATCACAGCCTGAGAGGTGGCACGGCCTCGGTGAGCATCTCTCTAACATCAGCGGTAGGCGTCTTCCCCTACTGGGAGTGGGGACTAGACTGTGGCAGCATGGGCACGATGGACAAATCGCCCGTGTTTGACGGCAGCGAGTACTCGCTCGGAGGGAACGGCAAGTTTGTTCAAGGCCACCGCGCGGCGATTGGGGGTGCCAAAGCCGGCACTGGGGGCGGCTGCCTGACCTCGGGCCCGTTCTCCAACTTCACGGTCAACATGGGCCCCGTCGGCTCGGCGAATCCGCTCAAGTACAACCCCCGCTGCATCAAGCGTGACCTGAACACGGACGTGTGCAACCGCTGGGCGACGCTCCGCAACACGACCGACCCGATCCTCAACAGCGCCGACATCACCATCTTCCAGGCGGTTGTGCAGGGTGATGGGCGCTGGCCTGCAGCAGCTCGTGTGGGCATCGCCGTACATGGTACATAACCCCGTTTCCGGAAAAGGAACAGGACAGCTGACATTGTTGGGCAGGCGGCGGGCACTACGCCATCAGCGGCGATCCTGGCAGCGATTTCTACTTTTCCGCCCTCGAGCCTGGCTTCTACCTCCACCACGGCAACATTGACCGAATGCACTTTATCTGGCAGAATCTGGATTGGGAGAACAGACAGGTACGTTGAGGAAGACCACCAAGTCAAGCCTTGACTATACACATGTACCCCGCCGGGCTCCTCCATCAACTTGAAGTGGTTGAGTTTGTACCATGCCGACTGACGATGCTGCAGACCATTTCTGGGACGAACACCATGTACAACTCACCGCCCACCCCCGAGGCTGTTCTCACCGACAATATGGGGTTTGAGCCGATCAACAGGAATGTGACGATCAAACAGACCATGGACACAGTGGGCGGCATCCCGCTGTGTTATGTTTACGAGCCGTGGTGATGGGCGTGTGGCTTCATGTTTCTGTAGCGCATCGGCAACTCTTACACCAGGCACTTGAAATTTCAGTTGTTTGTCTTTTGCAAGGATCTGGCAGGGCCAGGATGCCTCGCAACGGAATGCATGGGCAATGGTTTCATCAACTTAAGTAAGATAACCTTGTACGAGGTTGTGGCTGTGACAATCATTAGTCCAAAACAGCTCAACTACTACCTTAGCACTGTTGGCTTCGTTATGTCCCTACCTCACAACTGGTCATCAGTCGGCAAAATGGCAGTACTACCTTTGCAGACAAACGGGCACATGAGCCAGAGTAAAATCAAAAGAGTTGAGGAAGGCGTGCGTTGCGTTTTTCAACCATCGTTTCAGCATCCTAGCCGACCTAAAGCGCAGCATGACAAGGGGGGGCATTCAAAGTCGTTGCTTGATTAAGGTACCGACCGAGGTATGTACCTGGTAATTTCTCTGGCTCTTTCTACTCGCCCGTCGCCATTAATGACTAGCCACAAACACGACCGAGCATCCAGACACACCGAGTCGAGTCGCATATGCCCGGCGCCGTCCGGCTCTCGCAAGCAAGGAAAGACGGCAGCCTTGACTACAGGCTAGCTGACGCGCAACATCCTCACCACATAACCTCAACAGCAACCTCACCGGCTCCATCAGCGCGCTGACGACGCTCAAAATTTAGGGCGTATTTTTAGAAAGATCTCGTCCACCCCGTTGAGCAGTATTGTCTGCCTAAACGTTGGGTACCCTGATGGGACTTGCCGCCCGCAGCTCACCCGAGCTCGCGCGACCGACGGAGCAAGGTGAGCCACCTTGGCTTACCATGATTCTGGCAAGAATACGAACTGGGAGATTAAGGACTGCATACTGCCCTTGCGCCGCGCCTCATCCTCGTCTCGTTCAAGGGTTCACGACTATGTACCGTCTGTCCACGTACATCAAGCATGACCCCTGCAGCTGTAGGACGACCCTTCTCAGGAGGTTTCGGATTAAGGGGTGAATGTGGATGGCAACATGTGCAAGCTGGGGATGAGATCGAAGTGGTGTAAATTAGCTTACTGGGCAACGTGAACTGGCTGGTCTGCCCAGTGACAAGAACTGAATGAGACAAGAATTTGCGAGTCAAAAAGTGACTGACTTCGAAGGTGGTGTGTTCTGCACAGATTACACAGCCAAACTTAAGTGACGGCCCCCAACTGTGGACTCGAGATTCCGGGAAGGCACGAACGGCAGCGGCTTGCACTCTGCAGAGGAGTGCGCTTGCCTCGGGATTTGGAGGCTTGGAGCCTGTTCGTGGCTGAAAATTTTGTCACTTCTCGCTTGCAGTTTCATCCCACTTCTCTCCTGTTTCTTCTTTGGGAATCCCGTCAGTCAGCTCGTGCCACAAGGATCAGGCGCAGGGCGTTGCGACTTGCATGCAGCATCCATTCCCTCGGGTCGCGCGTCTCGGGTTATCCCGAACCCTCGGTTGGCTCAGTGGCTCACCGCTTAATCGCACGGTTGGCGCCCGTGTTGCGCATGACAACCAAGGCAGAGAGACCAATGCCTGGCAGGTCTCTTCCGCCACTTCCTCCTCCTCCTCGTCTGCACTTCCACGAGCACGTGGCGGCACGGCGGAGAGCACTCAAGCCACCTGCGACATCGGATCGGGAGTTCGGGTTGGAGAGCCTGAGGACGGCTGAACCCCCAAATCACCAGAGGGCCCACGGATACCATCGGCCAACAACCATACCGGGTTCGGATACCTGACGACCCCTGGGAGACAAACCTCTCTGCCGTCATCGAGCACGTCTTCACGGCTCTTATCTCGACCCCCACGAACCACAATGTAATCGTCGGCCCGATCAGCCTCTGATCTCGAGACGCTGCTCGTCGAACCGCACAACGTGGGCGTGACAGAGGCTGTCACTCGACGTTCCGGTTGCCTCGCAGGCAAGATGATGTGAGTTGGCGTGCTCAGTCTCTCTCCTATCCGAACTTTGTCCAGAATAGCTCGGTTACTGAAACGCGGTACGAGGTAGGCAACAACCATCGGGTACCGGCATGGGCTCCGCTGATGTCCTCTGCAGGCGGCCACGGGACTGGTATGACAAGACCGAAGCAGCTCCTATTCGATGGCCCCGGGCAAGCGGACGGTTGAGCTGGGCGATCATTCTGTCGGTGTTCCTCGTGCGCCAAGAGTACGGGGAGGTGTGTGTGAAAGGACCGTCCAGTGGGCCAACCGCTCCAAGTCCCGCACCGCCATGAGACCAAGCGGCAGTTCTCGTACGACGATGGCGTTCTTGATTGGGCCATCGAGATACCTTCTGGAAACGTTCCTTCGGTGCACCAGCCAGCAATCAAGACTGCCAGGCCAAGCAGGCCCGCAGATCCACACCACCGCATCCACACCACGACCCTTCAATTACACGTGTGCGAGACCTTGCTTCGCAGTGCTTGCTCGGGCTTGACCGAGAGACTGGGCTCTCAAGAAAAGGGCCGGAGCAGGAGCAAATAGGGAGGGCGCCGATGGTGCTCTCCGCTCCTGTTGGATGACTTGCATAGACATATGTAAGCTGCACCCATGAGGGGCGCCGGTCGATGGTGACGCAAGCCAAACTGGGCATTCCGCAAAGCCATTCATCGTCAGAGCCGCTCCTCTTGCCCACCGGATTGGAGACCGAGACTGGTGAGACAGCCTGTTGATATGTCTGACCCAGAACGCGGTGCAGGAGGAGTTCCGGTTGGCCTTATCCCCCACGTTCCGATCTCGTCGTCTGGGACTCTGAACCAGTGCCGAGGGATATCCAGGTTGCATGCATGTCGAGTCGAGTTGCCTTTTTCGCCTGTCCGAGACGCCGGTTGAGGCCAGCATGAGCTGATGCTGTCGATTGTGCTACGGTCCACCGGGCACACAAAGATGCTGTAGGTAGCCGCCCCTCCCATCCAGCCAGCCCTCTCCGTTATCTGCGTCGAAACTCAGCATCCGACTATCCTCGGACCGTGGAACAAAACGTTTCCTTCGATGGGTTCCCCCGATGGGATTGGGCTTGGCTGGGGGATCTGAGCAAGTTTCTTGGCGGTGGTTCATGATTGGCATGTTCCCAGGCGCAGGGGATGAGCAACAGACGTCACTCAACAGGGGATGCCGGGGCAATGGGGCCCAGTGGAAACAACGCCCAAGCAGTCCTGGCCAGTTGCCCCGGATGCTGAAGGCCAGGTACCCCTCACTCAGCCGGGTCACCCCGCAATCGCGCCTTTGATGGGAACGCGATGGCACGGTGTCTGCCGTGGGGTTCGTGACGGAGGCAGAAGCTCCCGCCCGTTGGCTTCCACTGTCCGCTCTTCGGATGCCTTGTTCGTCTCAGGAGCGCAAGGGCGGTGAGCCACTCGCAGTCACGACACCATCTCCTCGGGTGATCGCAGCAAATTGAGCGGGTGCCGACAGACCCGAGCACACCAGCACCATTTGTGAGGCCCAGCAATCCTGGGGCTCAGCGGGGGCTGGTTGATCCTCGTTCACCACAAAGAGGCAAGCAATGCAAGCGCTGCAAAGCAGGGTGAATTATCGTCTCAGAGCTGGCTGCGCGTCAGAGCAATGACTTGCCGAATTTAGCATCCTGCGTCGACATTCTGGGCGACGTATGCAGAGGCCTAATTTTACGCCTTGCCCTTGTCCCTCGTGTCTTCTCGGTGGACCATCAGCCTCAGTTGCTGGGCAATCAGAAGATCCGAGACCGCCTTTTGGAGACGCAGAACCAGGGCAACGGGCGCTCTGCGCTGGGGTTGCAAACCCGCCAATCTTTCCTGCCGCCGTTGATCAGACCCTGAGCATCAAAGCCTCGCTAAACCCCTCATCGCGAGGTCACAGCATGAAGGGGGGGCACCGTCTGTCCCGGTTCCTTCCTTGCTCCTGTCGCCGGTAGGTCGGGCTCGTTCCTGGATGGGAACGGGACTCGAGACGGGATAAACATATCAGGTTTCCCGTTTGACGTTTGGCGATGCTGATTGCACCAGGGCCGACGAGTGATATCATGGCTCTGGCACCCCAGGACCGCTGTATCGGAGCGCAACAAAAGCCACCAGGGCATTTTCGGGTGGGACAGGGACAAAGCTCGCTGAGACGGGGCCTCGTCACCGGCGGTCGACAAATCGAAGGGCCCATCTGCCAGGCCTCGTGACCGACCCTGGAGGAATTGTGCCACACCGCTGCATCATCCGCTTGCGGGTTGAACGATGCGATCCCGGTCTCTCCGTGTTGCCCTGCTGCCCCTCGGCGCTCCCTCTTGGCTCTCCCCAGGCGCTGTGATCCCTGCTGGGATACAGGGGCTTGGCAAGGTGCCGGTTTCCCACCAGCTGTCTCAACGGGCAACTTTAATTGAACTTTTTTTTTTTCAAGCCCCTCCTTTATTTCGTCGCCGTGACGCGCTTCTTTGATGCGCCCCGTCCGTCAGAGCCCGAGGTCCCCAGATGAGCCAGGACAGGGGAGGGAATAACCTCGCAGATACCTGCCAAGCCACCCCGACTTGCATGACACCAGAAGGGGACTTCATGCAGTGTAGGTACCTCTCATGTCTTGATTGTTTCTTGTCAAACCCCCCACCGGCCCCATCCCCCTTCCTTCGTGTCAGTCAGGTTTCCCCTTTCGGGACTTGACCTTCAACTGCCATATAAGCCGCCGCTTGCGCCGCATTCCCTTGTCAACACCAGAATACATAAAGACCCCCCTCCTGCCCACCCTCATCGTCCATCGCACACCATCTTCAAGTGAACCCATTTCTCCAAACCTTGTTGTATTCAGTCAAAGGAACAGCACAACTTGCCCCCTCACATACCACCTAACAACAACTCATCACCTATCTCGGCCCCCAGAGACCAACGCCTGAGTCATCATCTCCGCCAGCCTACTCGACCTCTACAACAACGCGGCTTCTCCCCCCTCATCACAGAACACCAGTCAACATGGCCGTCAAGGAATTCCAGGAACTCGTCAACCACTGCTGCTCGTTCTGCTGCAAGGCGGTTGACTTCGGCACCCACGACTACTGCCCCGAGAGCTCGCACTGCGCCAGTTGCCCATACTGAGTGAGGCGACATGCCCTCTGCAGCACAGGCCGCCCGCCACGAAAGTTGGGCGGGGTGCATGCAACGCCGCCACGAGCGCAGCATGCAGGCCTGTGTTACTACGCAGCTGATACTCTCTCACTGGCTTGGGTCGGAGCATGTTTGGACTCTGCAGATAGCCGATCGACACCCTCCCCATCGACCTCACTGCTCGCTTCTTCACCAACCCCTGGCCTGGCCCACCAGCGTGGCTCTACAGAAGGTGGTTTCGGCCGGGCGGTAACCTCCGGTCTCGTGGCGTTCTCATTTGAGGAGGTCGGACACACTCGTGGCTTGCGAGAACGGGCGCACGAAACACACCAACCTGCGACCCTTGTTCAGCATCACACGCCACTTCCCAGGTTGACGGTTGACGGTTGATGGGCCATTTCTTCACCGGCGAAACAGGTGGAGGGATCACCTCCCTGCCGCACCAACTCGGAATATGGGTGCCGCGCATGTGCTTCCCAATCCTACTCCCCGCATGCAAGGCTGAGGGCACACCCGGCACTGCTCCCTCCATCACTCTTCGGGCATGGCACGCAACGCCGGGGCACCACAAGGGTGGACGTGGTCGAGTCAAGGAGCCAGCTCCGGCGGCGCAGCACCGCTGGGGATGCCTGCATGGCCACACTTCAACCCCAACGAATGCTTTGAACCGGCCTTTCCTCCGCGAATCCCACCCGGCCAATGGACTTCACGTTCCTTGTCTTTTCCTGTTTCCTGTCTCGTTTTCTCATCTCGGACACAGCCATGCTTGGGCTATGCAACGCAACTTGGGGCGTGTCAGCGCGGAGTTTGGAACAGCGTCGTGTTACACAGTATCGGAAGCATTCTCTTGGGCGTGGCATCATGTTCTGGTCTGGATGGCGCTTTTGAACATTTCCTGGTATCCCCGATTACAGGGGGGTCTTGTAGTGTACTTTACAAGGATCATCATCACCTTGGGTGGGAGGCGTTTCTTCGGGCAAAGGGCGCAGGATCGTTATTGTGGCTGCCGGCAAGCAGCCTTGAATTTACACATACCATCAAAGTCATCCGTCGTTTCCGTTGACCACGCGCTCTGAAGGGTATCCCGTGAGGTTCCATCGAGTCACAGGCCTACTGTCTCATCTGTATACACACGGGGTGGGCTGCACTGTATTGATGCACATTGGACCGTGCAAGGACAATCGATATCAACATGCAAGATACACCGCCGCTGTAGATTTGTCACTTCTCGCCTACAGCTCGCCCTCGAACCCATCCAGCGAGCCCGTCACGTCAAACGCCAGCATGCGCAACAACAGCCTGGTCGTCACATCCCTGGCCCGCTGGCGGCCGCCGGCCCCCCTGGCTGCGTCTGCCGCTGCGTTCCCCCCTGGCCATGCCATGCATGCTCCCGCATTTGCTGCTCCCTGGCTTGGGTCATGGATGTGCGCCCCTCTGTCTGTCGGCGTCCGAAAAGGACAATGTTTGAAGCACGCACCCCGCACAAAACGTGGTATCCGGTGGCTAGCAGCAGCGGCGCGGCAAGCCTCATGTCGGAATGTCTCTCGTTTCCCGGGGGTCTGAAGATGGACCGGCCAGGGATGGGACGCACGACCGATTTCACAAACGCCCCAAGACTCTCCTACCCGCTCTCCTCTGTTGCTGGGCGGCGTTAAAGACCATAAATAGCAGCGGATACAGAACTACTGTACATACTGTGCACAGCAGAACAAGAGAGCAGGGAGCAGGGTGAGCTGCCGGCCAAGTGACACAGCACCTACATACATACGGAGCGGCCGTTTCTGCAGCCAGCCACAAACCGCAGACCGCACCACATCGAGGCCATCCCCATCTCGAACGAACTTCCTGATCCCGCATCTCAACAATCAAACCCCCGTCGCACACCGAGAAGCGAAGGACGAAAAGGAAAAAACGAGGCTGTCGTTGACGCCCGCCGGACCACCCCTGACTCAACCCCCCC